>Ga0207416_1000835_pt1 | contig 47014 bp, 35 predicted proteins | sample PaiPotPPM11metaG_FD_184107 | JGI IMG/M metagenome (GOLD analysis project Ga0207416, IMG submission 184107) | Iron sulfur acid spring bacterial and archeal communities from Banff, Canada, to study Microbial Dark Matter (Phase II) - Paint Pots PPM... ...
TCAACCTCATCCTGGGGGCCTCCCGTGTTGTTTAGAGCCGCGCTGGTACGCACTCTAAATGACGCATCAGAGGCCCTCTTGCTTCAATCTGCCGCTCTCATTTGCAACAAATATTTTCGCTTTGGGGCTAAAGAGCCTCCGCTCAGCTGACACTCATCAGCCAGCCCGATTGAATGCCCGTAGCCCACGCGGCTTAGCTCAACGAATTGTATCCGAAATGCTCGGACTCATAGCGGGGCAAGTGCACTACGTAAATAGCACCGCATCAGCCACTGTCTGAGCACTTCGGATACGATCCTGTTCATTACGTCAGGCTATCCTCCCGCGCTTCCTCTGCTCCGCCTTGTTTGTCATGGCCGGGCATCGCGGGCAAACCTGCAGCGCCCGCGTGTCCGGCCACGAACCTCGCTTAAGGCTGCCGAAGATCATGCACGAGCATGTGGTCCTATGGCGGAAGCGGCGCTCGGCCGCAGTGGCGGCACCGGGCAGTCTGTGCCGCTGTTGGCGATGTTGCAGGCCGGGCAGAGTGGACCGGCGTCGATGAGCCGAACGAGGTCCCCAACCCACAGCATTTTATGCTCGCGAAAGCCGGCTGAGGGCTCCTCCCCTGTATGACCTTGAGCCGCGACGGTGCCTCGTTGGTTGCCTTCGCGCTCGGAGCTCAATGCAGCTTGCGTGCGATTTCCGCGTAACGATCGAGCAGCGGTAGCACCTTGTCCGCCTTCGCCGGCGGCAGCCCAAAAATCAGATGACCGAAGCCCGCGTCCGTCAATTGCTTCACGACGTCCTCCTTCGGCGGGGCGCCGAACAGGCCGAGATTCCGATCCTCGATGCGCTTGCCCGCCCGCTTTGCCGATTCGCGCAACTCCGCGACGGCCTCTTTCAACCCGTCGACCTTGCCCCGATTGATCGGAATCCAGCCGTCGCAATAATCCACGACGCGCTCGAACGCCCGTTTCGCCTCCGACCCCAGCAGGATGGGCGGTCCGCCCGCTTGCACCGGCTTGGGCCAGCACCAGATCGGATCGAAGTTCACAAACTCGCCGTGAAACTCGGCCTTTTCATTCGACCAGATGGCTCGCATTGCCAGCACTCGCTCGCGAACCAGCTGCCAGCGCCGCTTGAAATCCGTGCCGTGGTTCTCCATTTCCTCGGCATTCCAGCCGCCGCCGATCCCGAGAATCACCCGCCCGTTCGAAATCACATCGAGCGAGGCGACCTCCTTCGCCAGCAGGATCGGATCGCGTTCGATCACCAGGCAGATACCGGTGCCGAGCTTGATTCGTTTGGTCACCGCCGCTGCCGCGCCCAGCGCGACGAACAGGTCGTGCGTATGCGAATACTCCATCGGCAGTTCTCCGCCGCCCGGCCACGGCGAGCGCCGGCTGGTCGGGATATGCGTATGCTCAGGAAAGAACAGCGAGTCGAGCCCACGCTCCTCGACCGCCCGCGCCAGCTCAACCGGTTGAATCGCATAGTCCGTGGGAAACATCATCGCGCCGAACAGAACCATCACGCACCTCGCTTTTGCCTCATCTTGTTTATCTTATTAATAGTTGATTCTCTAAAGAAGCGCCGCCCTGCCGCGGCGAAGGGCCACTGCCTCTTTGCCATAGTGCGGCATATGGGATGATGGCAGCAGCCCTGCGAAAAGTTACTATAAGGAGCCCTTGGAGGACATGATTAGGGTAACTTTTCTGGCGCCAGCGAAGCCGTGGAGAGGAGAATGGAATGACCTGAAACCTTTCGCTGGGACCCAGCGGGTAGCCAATCCCGCCCGGAAAAGGCTGACCATCCATCCGGAAGCGAATCTTGCCTGGTGGGGCAACCCACCCTGCGAGGCGTAGACAGCGAGTGAGCGGGCGGTGTGATTGAGCTGCGAAATTATGGTTCTCGTGGAGAGCCGATGCCGTTGAAAAGGCGGAAGGCAGCGTTGCCTGGCTCAGTTCGAGCGAACCGCAGACCTTCGAGTCGAATTTGCGCGTTTGCGGGAGCTATCGAGGATGGCGGCCGGAACCATTTAGCGGGCTGTCCTCTTGTATCGGTTCCGCGCGTCGGGATCGCTCCGACTTCTGCGCGGCTAATAGCCCATCAAGAATTCGAGGATCAACCGGCTTGGCGACGACAGCATCCACCAGCTCGCGGCGCGGGTCGTCCGCTGGAATCTCTCCCGCCCATCCTGTGAGCAGATAAAAAGCCGGCGAGTCTTCCCGAGACTTTACCCGGCGCGCAAGTTCCCACCCATTCAGCTGCGGCATCCCGAGGTCGCAGAAGATCATGTCAACCGGCAAAGACGTCAACTTCTCCAATGCTTCGAGGCCGGAACGGGTCCTTATGACGGTGTGACCTTTCCATTCCAGCAAGGCGCTCAGCGCCTGGAGATTGTCAGGGTCGTCGTCTATCAGCATTACCCGACGTGATTGGATTGTCACCGAATAATCCGGCGCGTCCTGGAGCGACTTCGCCGGAGAAATCGGACAGTTCAACGTGATTACGGCTCCACCTTCAGGACGATTCGCTGCAGAAATGGTGCCTCCGATGCGCGCCATCGAAGCAGAGGCGATAGATAATCCCAATCCAGTACCGTCTTTCCCCTTAGTGCTAAAAAATGGATCGAATATACGACCAAGGTTTTCTTTAGGGATGCCCTGCCCTTCGTCTTCTACGGTAACAACGATCTTATCGTCGTGGGCATCCGCTGTGATGCGGATGGTGCCGCCCGCAGGCATCGCATCCTGCGCATTCAACAGGAGGTTGAGAAAAATCTGACGCAACTCGGCCGGTTCGCCGACTATTAGCGGCAGTGCAGGAAGCTTCGATTCAACCCGTATCGACCTTCCGAGCAGCAAATTCCGCTCTTCCAGAGTGCTTTTCGCAATTTCAACGGATTGGCGGATGATCGCCTTCAGATCAACGTTTTCGACCAGTCCCTCATGGCCACGGCGGGCGAAATCTTGGAGCCTGCCAATCGTCGAAGCGGCATCACGGACAATACGGGAAATCAATTGAAGCGTATCGTTATGGCGCGACAATAGGGCCGCATCGCTACATAACAGCTCGACCCTGAGGCGCAGCGCATTAAGGCTATTGTTCAGATCGTGGGCTATGCCCGACGTTAGTTCACCCACCGCTCTGAGCCGTTCCTGATTCACCAACGCTTCGCGACTGAGACGCAATTCTTCTTCCGCCTCAATACGCGCCGTTATGTCTTGTCCGACGATCAGGACGCAATCACGCCCGTTTAGCTCGAGCGTCGTCCATGAGTAGATGCAGTGGACCGGATTACCCCGGTGTCCGCGAAGGACCACCGGCACCCGCTCGACACCCGCATCGCCGATTTTCAGCGAGCTGACCCAGTGAACAAAGCCGCCAGGGTCAGGCGTGAATGTCAAATCGGCCGGCCGTCTATCGAGAACCTCTTCCCGCGTGTAGCCGAAGGTTTTTTCCCAGGCCGGGTTCACATCCAGTATGCAGCCGTCCGGAATCGTGTGTATTGCGATGAGTGAACCACTCGTTTCGAATATTTTGCGGAACTTTTGCTCGCTTCGAGTGAGCGCCTGGAGGTAGTTGACGATGCTGTTTCGCTGTTTGGTGAGCGCAACACTCACCAGATGTGAGCCAACGATCGAAGCTACCATTGCGGATAAGCCCCAGATGATGACTAAATGGTTGCTCCAACCCAACTCAAACGAGAACAATAGCCCAAACAGCAAGCACAATGAGCTCATCCCAGCCTGCCATTTAGGTTCCCACGGCAGGATAGTTCCGCCCGCTGGCAACAGCACCAACAGAAACAGGAGCAGGGCTGACGACGCACCTTTAACGGATAAAGCCCCGGCACTGAGGATTAGCCCGGCACAAAGGAGCAACACCGCGGGCTTCCAGACTCGCCCAAAGCGCGGGTGCCACGTCGCTGCCCACAGACCAAGCATCAATCCGAACCAAATGGCTTGAGTTTCGATGGCCAACCAATCGGGCTTGGAAAACAAAGTCGCTTCAATCGCGGGCAGCATTATTTCCGCTAATACGCTAAGCGCCGCAGCAAGACGCAGCCGGCTGACAGCCTCAGCTTCGATCGACTTGAGCTGTACCGTTTGGTGTCCAGAATTTGTTGCTCGAACCGACGCAGCGCTCATACATCGCCCCCTACGGTGAGCAGCAAGCCCAGGGGCAACCAATCACGACTCGAAAGTGCGGCAAATCCGGTGTAAAAATGGCGCCCACGCACGGCTCGACGACCCGCCATTCGCACAGCCGTCCAAAGCTGCGCTTTGACAGCTAACGTGTATTGATAGTTTATCAGCGTTGACTTTACGTTAGCAAGCTCGCGTGAATGGCCTGCCTGACATCCGGTCATGCTCGGCACGCGGGATGGTCGCTGTACTCGAGATGACGCCAGAAGACTCAACTAAGTCACATCCGAAACACGCCGAACGACGGGGCTCGGTGATGCGGCGTTGAGCTAGCAGCTATGGCGAAGGTTAACTAAACATTCGACCTGTTCATAATCGCATGCGAACTCGGCGTGATCGCGACGCTCAGAAATGCCTCTCGCTAGACTACGAGCAATTGCGCCTGAAGCCGGTCGAGGCAACGGCAGCATAACGCGGCCCTCACGGCAGGGGCGGCGACAGCCGGAACCTCGTCCCGTTGAGGGATGGCAATCGCTGGATTGCTCAGGGCGCGTGGCTAAGTAGCTGCTCGCGTATCCGGCGTTCACGGAGCGCGAGCATATATCGCCGCGTCCATGCGATGAGCACGATCATCACGCCGAATGCCATCACCGGTGAGATCACTACGACCTGTGCCGGTGGCAGGGCCAGCGCGAAGCCAACCCTGAGAAGCGCTTCCACCAGATAGGCGATTCCCCACACCGCGGTGACTAAGCGTTGCGCGGCGCGAAAGTTGGGATACTGCCAAAGGCCGTTCCACCATTCGAGCCGCACTGGATCGTCGCCGGCGACGAACTGCCGGTTGATGTAGAACATCAGCGGCTGATCGGCGAGCAGCGAGCCGAGGCAGATGAAACCGAAAGTCGCGGTCAGAAACGATTCCTTGATCAGCGCGAAGAACATGCTGCCCGAGATCAGCGAGGCTGCTGTTCCAATGACAAGAAAGGTCATCACGATGATTCCGAGGGGTTCGAGCCTCCGCGACCTGGCCCAGACGCGGAGATTGTTGATCGCCGGAAAGAGCCCGCCTGCGAGCAGAGCCCACAGCGTCGAAACGCCATAGCTGCTGAGCAGGTTAAACGCGACGATTGGCATCGCCACGTCGATCACGAGGGTGGGCAGCATCTGCTTGAAGCTGAAGCCTCCGGCAGGCTCGGGATTGATTGCCAACGGGTCGGCCATTCGTGACTCCTCCCCCCACGGCGGTAGAGAGTTCGTCTCGCTCTTGTTTACTAATAAGCCATCCGCAAACGCTGCATCGGCCAGCAGTGCGGGCTTGACCCATCAACGAAAAGGGAGGCGGGGCTCGTGCGGAACCTTACAGTCGCACGAAAGGACGACAGGCTAAAGCCTGCTCTACCCTCTCTCGATCGGGAGAGGTCGTGTCTGTTACAACCTCACGTTTTTTGGCCGTGGCGCTAACAGGATCTGAGTGGCCAGCGCGTGCTCGTCGACTTTGTCGATCAGCGTAATCCAATAAGTCGTCATCGCGTGACGCTCCGTGAACTTCCATCCATTGCCGGTTCGCCGCAGCTTGTCGAAGTAGATGCCGCCGCCAAGAATAAGCTGGCCGTTCTGCTCGCGAATCTCATCCCAGTAGAGCCGCGTGTCGGCACGATCACCTTCCACCTTGATGAGGTTGTCGGTAATCCGATGCCGCAGTAGTTTCAAATCGTTGATGAGCCCCCTATTGAAGAACCGCTCGACCGCGGCTCGCCCCTCATAGCGGCGCGGCGGCTTTCCGGGCTGCTGGGTAATTAGTATGCAGGGGTCGTCGAAAACCGAGAGCACTGCTTCCGGATCGCTGGAGTCTACTCCAAGCGCATAGCGGTTGAAGGTCTCCCGAATCTGCTCCCGGTCGAGATATTCGCGTAACTGCCGTAGTTCGCGTTCATCCATTGGCGATCTCCTTCAAGCAACCCTATACTGAGCTACAAAATCCCGAAAGGCACGCCAGGCAGCATAGCCACCTCCACCACCTCGTACTATGGCGCACCAGCGAGCAGGTCTGGGCCCGGGGCAACCGGGCACGGGCCCTTCATGCTGCCTCGCCAAGGAGCGGTCGGAATGGCATCTAGCGTCACATCCTAAACACCCCGAACAGCGGGGCAGGGGGGATGCCGGCGTTTAGCGAGGCTGCTATCGCCAAAGCTAACGTGGAGCGAGTCTCCAGCGGATCGATAACACCGTCGTCCCATAGCCGGGCGCTGGCGTAATAGACCGAGGATTCGAATTCGTATTTCTCCAGAGTCGGAGCCACGAATTCCTGCTGCTCTTCGGGCGACATGCCGCCGCCTTCGCGCGCGAGTTGGTCGAGCTTGACCGTGAGCAGCGTATTGGCGGCCTGCTCGCCGCCCATTACTGAAATTCGTGCGTTGGGCCAGGTAAAGAGCATACGCGGCGAATACGCCCGCCCGCACATTCCATAATTGCCGGCGCCGTTAGACGCGCCAATTATCACGGTAAATTTCGGCACCTGCGCATTGGCGACCGCATTGACCATCTTTGCCCCGTCCTTGGCGATACCGCCGTGCTCGTAGCGCTTGCCGACGATAAAGCCGGTGATGTTCTGCAGAAACAGCAACGGAATGCGCCGCTCGCAGCACATCTGGATGAAGTGCGTGGCCTTCAACGCGGATTCGCTGAAGAGCACGCCGTTGTTGGCGATGATGCCGACCGGGTAACCGTAAATCCGGGCGAAACCGGTCACCAGCGTCGCGCCGTAGCGCGGCTTGAATTCGTGCAGGCGGCTGCCGTCGACGAGCCGTGCGATTACCTCGCGAACTTCGTACGGCCGCCGCGGGTCAGACGAAATGATGCCGTAGAGTTCAGCCGGATCGTAGTACGGGTCTTCAGGGGTGTCCTGGGGCAGAACCTCCTCGAGGAACGGCCGGGGTCCTAGATTCTCAAATGCTGCACGCGCGATTTCGAGTGCGTGCTCGTCGTCGTCGGCCAAGTGATCACTCACGCCTGAAATGCGAGTATGAACATCGCCACCGCCCAATTCCTCCGCCGTCACCACCTCACCAGTGGCGGCTCGCACCAGCGGCGGACCGCCAAGGAAGATGGTGCCCTGCTCGCGTACGATGATGCTCTCGTCGGACATTGCCGGGATATAGGCGCCCCCGGCGGTACACGAACCCATCACCAGCGAGACCTGGGCAATCCCCGCGGCCGACATCCGCGCCATGTTGTAGAAAATTCTGCCGAAATGGTCACGGTCAGGAAAAACCTCTGACTGGAGCGGCAGGAAGGCGCCGCCGGAATCAACCAGGTAGACGCACGGCAGCCGATTCTCCATCGCGATTTCCTGGGCACGTAAATGTTTTTTGACGGTGATTGGGTAATACGTACCGCCTTTGACGGTCGCATCATTGGCGATCACCACTGCCTCGCGGCCATGGATGCGGCCGACGCCGGTGACGATACTGGCCGCGGGCGGTTCGTCGCCGTCGTACATTCCGTAGGCGGCCAGGGCCGAGAACTCGAGGAAAGGGCTGGCGGGATCGAGCAGGCGGCGGACGCGGTCACGGACCAGCAGTTTGCCGCGTTCGGTGTGGCGTTTGCGTGCATTCTCGGGACCGCCCTGGCGGATTCGTTCGATTTCAGCCCGCAAGCGAACGACCTGCGCTTCCATCACCTCGCGGTTGTGCTTGAATTCAGGACCGTTGAGATTAATCCGCGATTCAATTCGTTCCATTGCTTCACCGACTTTTTCAGCGACCCAGCGCTGTTGGAGTTGGAGCTGGCGACATAGAGTTTCTTACCGGCCGATTCATGGCCTGCGTCCTCAACAGGCTCTGGCATGCACCGCCGCGGAGCATGCCCAGGCGAGGGTTCTCACATCTCTGCTTTGCAGGACGAATCGTGAGATGCATCTGATGTAATATCTAGATTAACTGGCGCGATGAAAAAATGAGGGAGCGTGACCTAAAAGCATTGGAGTTCGACAAGGTGGTCGGATTGCTGACCGGCTTGGCGGTCTCCCAGCCGGGACGCGATGCGCTCGTCGAGTTGCGTCCCGCATCTGATGCCGTAGAGGTGCGCCGGCGTCTGCACGCCGTGGCCGAACTGGTCGATCTCCGCTCCCATTCCGGCTCATTGCCGCTTGACGAATTCGTCGACCAGCGGGCGCTGCTGCTTGCGGCAGCGCCGGAAAATGCCGTCCTGGGGGGGCTGGCGCTGGTGCAGATTCGTGACTTTGTGATCACGGCCCGCACCGCCGAGGCATTCCTCCGTTCACGGGTCGAATCGCGCCCGCTTCTGGCGGCGATTGTGCAGGAACTGGTCGCACCTAAAGAACTGGCCGATGCGCTCTTACGCGCCCTCGCCGACGACGGCGGATTACTGGACGATGCCAGCCCTGAGTTGAAGCAGCTTCGCACGCGGCTCCGCGATGAGCGGCTCGAGCTCGAAACGCGATTGGCGCGTTCGCTTAATGCGCCGGGGATGGAGCCGTTCGTTTCGGACTATCTTGTCACAGTGCGCAATCGGCGGTTTGTATTGCCGCTCAAGCTCAACTATGCGGAACGGCTCGGCGGAATCGTGCAGGACCGTTCCGTATCGGGCGAGACACTGTTCGTCGAGCCGATGTGGGCGGTTGAATTGAACAACCGGCTGATGATGCTCGAGCGGGAGGCCGAGGCGGAAGAATACCGGCTGCTGATGCAGTTGACAGCGCTGGTGCGCGGCTACGTCGCGGAATTGCGGTTGACTTTTGCCGCGATGGTTACTCTCGACGCGCTGAACGCACGCGCCATTTTTGCCGAACGCTTCGATTGCATTGAACCACAGGTGGGCGACGGCAAGATCGATTTGCGCGCTGCCCGCCATCCGCTGCTAGTCGCGAGTGGCCGGCCGGTGGTCCCCATCGATATATGCATTGGCGGCGGCCAGCACGGGATTGTTATTTCGGGCCCAAACACCGGCGGCAAGACGGTCGCATTAAAAACTCTCGGATTGCTGTCACTGATGGCGCAGGCGGGGATTCTGATTCCCGTGGACGAGGGCAGCACCGTGCGGCCATTCCGCACCATGTTTGTCGATATCGGCGACGAGCAGTCAATCGAGGCGAGCCTCTCGAGTTTCGCGGCTCATGTGCTCAATCTGACCGAGGTGGTGCAGCTGCTGGCTGAACCGGCGCTGGTGATTCTTGATGAGCCGGGCGCCGGCACCGATCCGGTGGAAGGTGCTGCTCTGGGAATCGGGCTGATGGACTATCTGGCAGCGCGTGATTGCGTCGTCGCGGTTGCCACCCACTCGACCGCAATTAAGCTGCACGCCTATTCGCGAGCCGGGTTCGATGCGGCGGCGGTCGATTTCGATCCCGAGCATCTCACACCGCTGTATCGGCTGAAACCGCACACGGTTGGGCAGAGCTACGGGCTCGCCGTCGCGCGCCGCCTGGGGTTGCCAGATGAGATCGTCGCGGCGGCGGAAGCCGTGCTGCCGGCCGGCACTGCCGAGTTGTCCGAAGCGTTGAACCGGCTGGAAGCTGAAAGGGCCAGGCTCGACGGCCAGACCGCTCGATTGCATGGGCAGGAGATCGCGCTCGCCGAGCACCAGCGCGAAGCGCTCGCGGCGGCCGAGCGAATGCGCACTCGCGCCGAGGCCGAGCGTGAACGCCTGCGTAGCGAAGGCGCCCAGCTTCTTGCTGAATTGCGCCGCGAAGGAGCGGCGACGCTAGCCGATCTCAAATCGGGTGCGAAAGGTCGTCGCGAATTCAGCCGGACGCTCTCGGAATCCGCGGCCAGGTTGGACGAGGTGGCGCCACCCCAGTCGGGGTCTGAGCAAACGCCGGAGGAACCGCTTAAAGTCGGCGACCGCGTGGAAATCGGCGATATTCGCGGTGACTTGCTCGTGCTCGAACCCAGCAGGGCAGTTGTGGCAAGGGGCGGGCTCCGCATCGAGGTCGCCCCGGAGCGGCTGCGGCGGGCGCGGGCCGAACGTGCTGCCGAGCGGATCCCGACCGTCACAGTTACCACTGAGACCAGCGAGCGCGATGAACTCAACGTGGTCGGACTTCGGACCAGTGAAGCTTTGCGGCAACTGGAGCAATTCCTCGATCAGGCTTATCTTACCAATCAGCGCGAAGTGCGAATTGTCCACGGGATCGGCTCCGGTGCATTGAAGAAGGCCATCCACGACTATCTGAGCACCTCGCCATATTGCGCAGCTTTTCGCCAGGCCGAGCCACATCACGGCGGCGCCGGCGCGACCATTGTGCAAATCAGCGCATGAAACGACTGTGATTTTTCCGATACCGTGGATTGTCCGCCCATCTGCTGGGCGGTTGATGTTGATGATCATCCGCGCCTACCAGATTGGACGACCGGCTAGCGCGGATGGGAGAAAGCTCGACGTACGTGAACGGCGATTACTATCGAGGGCCGCCTGACCGCGCTGAAAAACGAGACGCGCTACCCCGTCCATAACAAGCTCAGTGCACACGTCACCGCTTCTACAATCTTCGATTTCGATCAAAGCTGAAGCTCACCGGCGCGGTGCTGCGCCTGTCGTCAGATCACACCCTCCTGACGGAGCCGCTCTAGTTCGTTGTCGTTCAAACCCAGCATCATGCCGTAGACCTCGCGATTGTGCTGTCCTAGCAGCGGTGCACTCGTGACGTCCGCAGGAGAATCCTCCAGCTTGACCGGACAGCCGGGCATCGTGAACCTGCCGCGCACCGGATGATCGATGCTCACAATCATCCCACGTTCTTTCATGTGTGGGTCATTCAGCAGTTCGACGCTGTCGAGCACCGCGCCGCATGGCACCCCCGCCTCACCCATAAGCCGCATCACATCACGCTTGGGTCGCCTGCTGGTCCACTCCTCGACAATTCGGGTCAACTCTTCGACATTGCGATGGCGCGCAGCGTTGTCGTTGAATCGAGGATCGGTGGTCAATTCCGGCTGTCCGAGCGTGCGGCAGAATGCCTCCCACATTTCCGCGGTCGAGCAGAATAGGTAGACGTAATCATTGGGACCGCCGGGTGCGCACCTGTAGATATCGCCCGGAACAGCGACGCCGAGCCGATTGCCAACGCGCGGACTGGCCTGATGAGTGATATAGGAATGCCTCATTGGCACGCGCACATAGTTGAGCACCGCGTCCTGCATCGAGACCTCAACTTTCTGCCCCCTGCCTGTGCGTTCACGCTGGATGTACGCGGCGAGCACACCACAGGCCGCATGAATCCCTGTCCCGGTGTCACCGATTGTTGGTCCCGGCCTAAGAGGCGGCGAGCCGGGAAATCCCGTCACGGCTAGTGCCCCGCTGGCGGCCTGTGCAATTGGGTCGAAGCTTTTGAACTTGCTGTATGGACCGTAGGTGCCGAAGCCTTTGATGGTCAGGTAGATGAGACGCGGATTAAGCTCGCGCAGCCGGCTGTAACCCAATTCCCAGCTCTCGAGCGTGCCGAGTGAGTAGTTTTCCGAAAGAACGTCAACCTGTTGTACCAGCTCAAGGAATATTTGCCGGCCGCGCTCCGATTTCAGGTTGAGTGTGATACTGCGTTTGTTGGCGTTGAGCAGGACGAAATTAGTGCGAGTCGATACCTGCTTGCTCCGTTAGGAGCCAACGTCCTTGTTCGCCCACTTTGGGCGGCTCGACCTTGATTACCTCAGCGCCGAGCCATGCCAACATCTCAGTGCATGAGGTTCCGGCTTCGAACTGTGTGAGATCAAGAATTCTAACGCCAGCTAATGCCTTATCCATGGCTTTCACCTGCCCGCTGCGAGTTAATGGCCGCTTGCCCCGCTTTCGGCTGGCCGTGTTAAAACTTTCCCACCTTAAACCACGTTGGCAATTTTCGCCAATGCGGAACCTGGAGGTGCGGCATGACTGGGCAGGCAAGAATGGCAAGGCGTATTGCTAGTGCTCTGTTCGTCACGCTCTTTCTTCTATGGGGTTCCGGTTACAATACCTTTGGAGTTTTTTTCCCGCCCTTGCTTAAGGAATTTCACGGGTCTCACGCTTCCATTTCGCTCTGCGCGACAGCAATCGTGTTGTTCACGGGGGCTGCGGCGCCAGTCGCCGGCTGGCTTATCAAGCTGGTCGACGTACGTTTGGTGATGGGCGCGGGAGCAACTCTTGCCGGGTTTTCGATGCTCGGTATCAGCAGGGCAGCCTCCTTTAACCATCTGCTGGTCTGGTATGTCCTGCTAGGCGTTGGTCTCGGCGGTTCTACGATGGTCCCCGCATCGCTGATCCTTACCAACTGGTTCAAGGAGCGGCGCGGCACTGTGCTTGGTCTGGCCACCGCAGGCATGGAACTCGGCGGAGTGATCATGACCTTGCTATCAGCGCGCTTGATCAGTACCGACGGCTGGCGCGCGGCTTATATGGTCCTCTCCTTGCCGGTCTTTCTCCTCGTGCTGCCCTTGATAATCATCGTCATACGAGCGCGGCCCGAACAACCAGAGACCGATGTCATCCAATGCGAAACCGAGCCGACCGCATCACCGAACACACTGATTGCACCGGAGGAAGGGTTGGAGGTACGTGAGGCTTTCCGAAAACGCTCGTTCTGGTTGCTCGGCTTGGCACAGTTCTGCTTTGGATTGGGCGTTGCCGGCGCGCTGATACACCTGGTGCCGCTGATGCTAAAGGCAGGATATACGGCTACATCCGGAGCGCTCGCGCTTAGCTCGGTACATGCGCTGATAACTGTGGGTAAACCGACGATGGGGGCCGTAGGTGATCATATCGGCGCGCGCAGAGCATTGGCTGTAGGTTTCGCGGTCTGTGCGCTCGGCATCGTGCTTATGGGCGGCGCCGGACGCGCTCCGGTCCTGGCGCTTGGGATCTTCTTTTACGCTTTCATGCTGGCGACGCCGATTGCTCTGGTTCCTGTAATCTTATTGGAATTTGCCGGACCCCGATCTTTGGGCACGCTCTTTGGCTTGTTGTTTTTCGTCCAAACTATCGGCGCGGCGATTGGCCCAATAATAGTCGGCTGGGTATTCGATATCACCGGGAGTTACATGGCCGGCTATACTCTATCAGCCGCAATTTTCTTAGGCGCGGCGGCCGCGATACTGGGCTGCGTCGAGGTCTTTACTCCGCTCGCCGCGGAGACGATGGCTGCGGGTGACTGACCCTCGAGATCCGGCTCGAGCAGCATTGCGTTAACCGTATTATCTGAACAAGCCCTTGAGCTGGTTCAACGGATTCGAGGTCGGCTGGGGATTAGCCTTGCTGCCGCCTCCGCCAAGCAAGCCACCGAGTGCGCCGCCTCTTTTGCCGAGGAGTCTACTGACCTGCCCCTGAGCCGCATGCGTTGCTGCTCGTTGCGCCAGCACGGTGACGTCGGGAACTACCGCGGGTTTCGGCAAGTGGCCAACGACGCGCAGCGGGATTTCCACACGCTGGTCAGGGTCGGTCAGGTACGCGATATTGTGCTTGGCTGCGACCAATTCGTTACTGAATGCTTTCGACAACAGGATGCGCGCGGCCAGGTCGATGTTCTTGTCCATATCGAACCATCCGTCACCTAACAACGAATAGTCCGCTGCCGCGAGATTGAGGTCATGGGTGGTCAAGCGCGGGCCCTGGAGCACAAAGGTCAGGCCGGCGTTCTGAATATCGGTGTCGTTGGAGCGAAAAAGCTCGGGATGGCGTGCGACCACGGCGGCCGGCACTAACGCGCCGATCGCCGGAAGATTATCAACCTTCTGCAATGCCTGGCCGACTACATTGACGCCGACTAGTTTGCCGTCCTTCAGATTAGCACCGCCATTGCCATGCAGCGTTGGCTTAATCTGAGCGAAGTTGCTGCCGGCGCCGGCGACCTGGACATTGCCGGTCAAAATGCCGCGCAGAGTGTCAGCGGCCTTCGATTTCTGCGCGACGAGCGCCTTCTGGACATTAAGGTTGGCGGCGGTGAGTCTGAGATTGAAATTGCGGTCGGTGCTCAAATTGGCCACCCCCGACGCGCCGACGGTCCCATCGAAAGTATTCAGCTTCAAAGAATTGATCGTGAGCCGATTGCTGTCGTAGAGCGCGGCCAAGGCGAGGTTTTGATAAGGCACGTTGGCCGCCATCCCGGACGCCGAGGTCAGATTGGTGCTCGCAGAAATGGCGCCCATACGGCCTCGGTTGAGATTCCCATTCACAGCGAGCTGGTTTACATGTTCGCCGAGTGATTTGCGGCTCGGCACAAGGTCGCCCACGTTCACGGCAGCTGCATTGAACTGATAGGTTGCATGCAGCGGCTGCAGCGATTGCGCTATAGCCTGAAGCCTGGCCGGATTCGACCCAAGCTTGAACGAGATCGGGCCGACCTTGCCGCTGTTGCCGGCCATCTGGATCGTCCCGGTCAAATCGCTGACAGGAGGCGTCGTGCTGCCCGGCAGGCTGGCATTGATTCTCGTTAAAGTCACGGTGCCGGTTGCAGATGGGTGATGGTTGGCAAGACGCACGGCGGTATGGATTTCGGCATTGCCGGTGGGATTGTACTTTTGCGCGAGTGTCAGCAGTTTGCCGACCCCCGACACGTCAAAATTGTTAGTATCAATTCGAGCTGCGAGGTTACTTTTTTCGAGAATCAGATCGGTCGCCCTCGCCTGCAGCGTAGCCAGCACAAGCTCGGCGCGATTGACGCGCACCACGCCCCCGGCCCGCGAGAGCGAGCCGTTAAATTTGAACGGCACATTCGCAGGTTTGTTAAAGATTCCGGTGTAGACAACCTGACTGGTGCTCAGATCGGCGTTCGCGCTGACATTCGGCGCATCAGAGGTGCCGGTGATCTTCGAATATATGGTGACCGGCTGCGAAATTGACAGCGCCGCCGGAATCGCGTGCGCGATTTGCGGCATGGCCTGGAGTTGCGCAATCGCGATAGGCCCGATGGTGGCATCGAGATTAAGCGGCACTGCGCTAGTCTGGATTCTCCCCTCGCGCATCAATGGCCCCACCTTGCCCGACACCGCCAAATCCTGCTGCCGGCCCATCGCCGCCAGCGACATCGCCAGGTCAAACGGCGCGTCCACGTTGAAGTTGTCGATCGCAAGATTGAAGTCGTTGAGCCGGATTGGCGCGCCGCCGCTCTGCTGGTCCGCGTAGAAGAGGCTCCCGTTGTCAAGTTTCAGACTGCCGACCGTCAGCGCGGCGAGTCCGGCCGCATTTTGGGTCTTTTCGCTCGGCGGAGTGGTTGGACGCACGGTCTGCGCAGGGCCGCCCTTGGCGCCGATCGTGGCGACATTGAGCGTGCCCGCACGATCGCGAATGATGCGCAACTGCGGCTGCTTCACTTCCAGCTTGGTTACTTTCAGTGAGCGCGAAAGCAGTGGTAGCAGTTCGACGTTGACGTAAACATCGCTGGCCTGGAGAAACGGCAACTGCGAAAAGCTTGAGTCGTCGGCGACTTTGACCCCGCGTACATCCATTTTCACGCCCCACCCAATGGCCGCCTTGATATCCTGAATCTCGACCGGGCGGCCAAGTGCGTCGCTCGCGCGGGCCAGGATATAGCCGCGATTGGAGGCAATAATCGAATTCAAGTTGAAGTAGGCGTAGGTAAAAATCGCGATAACGGCGAGCACTACTACACCGACGATCGCACCGATGATAATCAGCAATCTGCGCATGAGGGTCTCCGGGCAGGGCTAACAACCTGCGCTAGCGGGCTGGTTGTGGACACCCGAATATGACACTAGAGAAACAGCTCCCCCCCACGCAAGCAACGCTGAGCTGTCGCGCAGGCTGGATAAACCCTGCGGCTAAATCACGCGGGTGATATTACCCTCAATCCCTAGTAGTGCGCGGCCATAGATTTCCAACCCGGTTGCCGTAATCAATGCGGAATGGCGGCCGGCAACGTTGATATCGCGCCAATAACGCTGCACGGGATTGGACTCCTTGAACGCCGACCCGCCAGCGATTGACATCAGCAAGTTCACTGCTTCACAAGCGGCGCGCGCTGCATATCCGCAATCGGCTCGCAGCCGCGCCCGCGTCAGGTAATCGGACTCAGTCCCAACGCCGGCGCGATCGACGTCAGCCGCAGCACGAAAGATATGAAAGCGCGCCGTATCGATCATCATCGCCGCTTCGGCAATATTGTGCTGGACGACCGCCGATTCCGACCGGCGGTGGTAAACTGTGTATTTAATGCCGCGTTGATTCGCGCCGGCGGCGACCGCTTCAAGGGCACCTTCAGCCGCGCCGAGCACCGGCCCAATCAGCACCAGTACCAGCACCGACATCAATGGCCAATTGTCGCACGGCTCGGGCTCGCATTGGGCCGCCCAATCCGCATCTGCATGCTCTCCCCGCAGTGACATTAGCCGATGGCCGGGGACAAAGAGATTATTAGCAACCACGGTGTTGCTGCCGGTACCCTTCATCCCGGCGGCAAACCAGGTGTCCTCGATCGTGAGATCGGACATCGGAATAAATGCCCATCCCGACTCGTCGCTCTTGACGCCGCCGTTGAGGATCGGGACGCCACAGATGCACCAATTGGAATGCCAGCAGCCCGAGGTAAAGTCCCACCGCCCGCTGACCAGTACCCCTCCCTCGACGGGTTGAACGTCACACGACGGCATGAGACCGCCGCAAAGCCTCGGTTTGATGGTCTTGCTGAAAATGTCTTCCTGCAGACGACCTGCCGCGCGTGTAGCGAACCATGACGACACGTTCATCAGCGTCAGCACCCATGAGGTCGAGGGGCAGCCCTTGGCCAATTCGGCCGAAACTCGAAGCACGGTTTCCATGGTCAGTCCGTACCCGCCGAACCGTTTGGGCACCATCAATTCGAACAGGTTTGCATCCTCCAGGGTCCGGATAATCTCTTCGGGAATGCGGCGCTCGGCTTCGGTCCGCGCGGCATTTTGCTCAAGCAAGGGGCGCAGCGCCGCGGCACGTTGGATGAATTCCTGTTCGTTGTACATGTCTATAATAATGTCCCCTCGGTCTGCGGCGAGCGAGAGCCAAGCTGTCGTACGCATTGGTTCTCGGGGTTCGCCGGGCTCTCCGAACATCGCGCTTTATGGATTGCGGGAGTCGGGCTAAAGTTCGGAAAAATGGCAGAAAAGCACTCTTTTTCTCCAGCCGAGGAAATTATATGTATTTCGTCCTCCTATACGAAGTTGTCGACGATTTCGTCAATCGGCGCGCGCAGTTTCGACCAGAGCATCTGAAACTGGTCGAAGAGGCCAATAGCCGCGGCGAGCTGGTTATGGCCGGAGCTTTTTCTGATCCGGTCGATGGGGCTGCCCTGGTGTTTCGTGGCAGTGACTCAGCGGCCGCGACACACTTCGCGGAAACCGATCCTTATGTCGCCAATGGTCTCGTCACCAATTGGCGCGTGCGCCGTTGGAACCTCGTGGTTGGCGGCTGAGACCGGGCGTGCGGCGAGAAAGATTGGGGCGCAGGCTAACGCCACCCGCGCAGTATGTGGCTCAGCGAGCAATGCTGAGCCGCGACAACGGAGCGGCCCGATGCCAGGTTGGTGAGAAAAATGGTTGATCGTCGACCGTTTTCACCGGCGGAGATAAAACTGCTCGACGCTGTCAATGCCGGCCGAGCCGCCGACTACCGTTCGCCGTTTGCCTCCGGCGATCTGCTAAAACAAGGCAATCGTTGGGGTGACGAACGAACCATCTCCGCCACTGCTATTCGTGGCATCATAAATGAGACCATTCCCGCTCTATGTCCGACCCCAAGGGGTGTGCGCATTGCGGGCGCGAGAATAGCCGGTGAACTGCAGCTCGCATCGGTCCAGATTCCTTATCCATTGGAACTGATTGGATGCCGCGTCGAGAATCCGATAACCCTTAACCGGGCTAAACTTGACTTCCTGGATCTCACCGGATCGCACATCGGCGGACTGAACGGCGAATCACTCGAATTATCGTCCAGTGTTTTTCTGAATAATGGATTTGTGGCGACAGATGAAGTTTGTTTGCGGCGGGCGCACGTTGGTGGTGATCTGTCCTGCATCGGTGGCAGATTCGACCATCCACAGCATCCTGCGCTTGACGCGGAGGGTGCGATTGTCCACGGTCATGTCCTGCTGAGCAACGGCCTGACTGTAAACGGTCAGGTCAACTTCACCGGCGCGAAGGTCGGCGGGCTGCTCTATTGCGCTCACAGCCTCATCGAAAACCCGGGATTCAAGGCACTCACGATAGATAACGCGCAGTTCGCTATGGACGTAATTCTATCTAATGGGTTCAAGGTTCGCGGAGAAGTTAGTGCTGCCGGCGCTACTATCAACCGTCTGCTCTATTGTAACAATTGCAGTTTAGATAACGCGGGCGGTAGTGCATTGGCGGCCGATGGAGTAGTCATTGGCAGCGATGCTCTGCTGGGGAACTGGTTTTATGCGAAAGGAGCGGTGCGGTTTTGTGATGCTGTAATCCGCGGCAATCTCCGTTGTGTCGGTGGGGCATTCGACAATCCTGGGGGCGTTGCGCTGGTCCTCGATCGCGCCAGAGTTGACGGCAGCATTCATATGCATACCCGGTTTCTGGCTAATGGCGCAGTGCAGTTGGATTTCATTACTCTTGGCGGCAGCCTCATCGGCTCTGGAGGATCGTTCCAGAATACTCGTGGAGTTGCTGTATCGCTTCGCGGCGCGAAAATAAACGGCAACGTGGCGCTGAACAATGGCTTCAGGGCGCGGGGCGCGGTGGTGCTGGATTGGTCAGAAATAATCGAGCTGATTTGCAGCGAAGGGAGATTTGAAAATCCCGGCGGCGTCGCCTTGTCCGCCAACAATGCGCGCATCGCCCGCAACGTTTTTCTTAACGACGGCTTTCGGTCGCTCGGAACGGTTCAACTGGAAAATACCACAGTGGGAGGAGAGATCGATTGCACCGACGGTACTTTTGAGCAAGCCGGCAAAGGGCCAATTATATTCGCAGCTAACCCATCTCAGTATCGCAAGCCACCCGTCTGACATGGCCTCGCGGCGCGAAAGCGGGTCGACCCCTCCCGTAGGCTCATCGAGGAGCAGGTATTGCGGCCTACCAGTGCGGGCGCGATCGGTCCGGCGGGACTCATTGTACTGGTTGAACTCGCGTGATGGCGGCGATGCCTGAAGGCGACGGCCTGCCGATCGCCGCGAGATGCACACTGGCGGGCGCCTATGCGATGAATCAGCGGTACGTAGACCCCGGCCGCTGGCGCGGTCGCTCCCGCAGGTATTGGTGAATAGTGGTCAGACCAACCGATAACCTTCTTCCAACAGAGCGCGATGCAGCCGCACCCCGGTCAGGCGTTGTTTAGCCGTCGTGTGTGGTTCTCATTCGGCTACGAGTTCTTCCAGGCGCGGCTGCACTCGCGCCCAGACCAGACCGGCCGCTTGTGTGCATCGTTTCGGAGCGAGACAATCGCAACTGAGAACAACATTTCGCAAGAATTCGTAGATGGGCTGGTCCTCATTGCTTGCCACATCAATCGTACTGTTGACGATGATCGCGGCCTTGCCGATAGTGCGAGATTCCGCCGCTGGAGGTGAGATTCGCGTAGTGGTCAGAGGTCTCCGTAACGACGAGGGACGTGTTGGATGCAGCCTCTTCAATCACGCCGAAGGATTTCCGCGCAACAGGGAGAAGGAGTACCGCGAAATATGGACGCCGATTCACAGCGGCTCTGCCGCGTGCGAGTTTCATCGAATCCCAGCCGGCACTTACGCGGTCACGGTTCTGCATGACGAGAATTTTGACGGCAAGATGGACTTCAATTGGATGGGCATGCCGACCAAAGGTTATGGGTTTTCTAATGGCGCAAAGGCGACGCTCTTGCCGCCATCGTTCGACGCTGCAAGCTTCGGATACGATGGCGAAGGAGTATTGTCGATCGCCATTGACATTGTCTATCGCAAGCTGGGGCCGTGAGCGGAAACGGTGCGCTTTATTGAAATCATTGGCGATACATTTGCGCAATGCTGATCGGCTTCGCTCGGGTCTCTTCCAATGACCAGGACACCGCGGCACAAGTGGCCGCGCTAAAAGCGGCGAAATGCGAGCCGTATCTATCGCGAGCTAGCATCCGCTCTTCATCGAACGCTATCCGTCCCCCGGGCTGCCGTTCCAGATATGCCGCAGCTTGTCCTTCGGTCCCTTTTTATCAATGGAATCTTGAGGCGCAGCTATCGGCAGCTGAGCCGCATAGGCGGCCAGCTCCTTCACCTGGCGCGAGCAATTCATCGCGCACTGCAACCAGTTCGCTGGGTGTGGCCAATCCAACTGAAGCCCAGAAATTCCTCAAGAACGCTGATGCCAGCGCGCCACCGATCTGGCCCAGGCGTACCGCCGATTCCATCGTGCGGCCCGTAAGTTGCCACTCGGCGCCGTAGCGCGCCGGGCGGCGCGGTTATTTCACTAGCAACAACTCGGGCTACCTCTTAACAAAGGCTCCACCGTCTTGGTCGAAGTTGTGCAAGTCGGTGTAGACTGTTCCAGTGGGGAAAGAACTGGTCTCGATAGATGGACTTGAGGTCCGAGTGACGCACCCGGATAAGTCTTATTTTTCGAGACAGACTAAGCTGTCGAAATTTGACATCCTCCGGTATTACCTGTCGGTGGCGCCGGGCGCTCTCGCCGGAATTCGGGATCGTCCGCTCGTTCTCAAGCGCTTCGTTAACGGCGCCGAAGGTGAGGCGTTTTATCAGAAGCGAGCGCCCAGCAAGCGCCCTCCATGGCTCCGAACCATAACGCTCGCATTCCCTTCGGGTCGCACTGCGGAGGAGGTCGTGGTCGATAATGCTGCGGGGCTTGCCTGGATCGTCAACCTGGGCTGCATCGAGCTACACCCGCACCCTGTACGTTCCGGAGATCTCGACCACCCGGATGAGTTGAGGGTCGACCTCGATCCATGTCCTGGCATTGGTTGGGCCGAAGTCCGCATTGTCGCCCTTGAGGTGAAGTCGTTTCTGGAGGAAATGGGGCTTCACGGCTGGCCCAAAACCAGCGGTTCACGGGGAATACACATCAACGTGCGGATCCAACCGCGCTGGACCTTCGACGAGGTGCGCCGCGCGGCGCTCGCGCTGTCGCGTGCCGTTGAGCGGCGCGCACCCGCCCTGGCCACCTCGAAATGGTGGAAGGAGGAGCGCCACGGCGTATTTCTCGACTACAACCAGAACGCGAAGGATCGGACGACGTGCTCCGCATATTCCGTGCGTCCGCTACCAGACGCCCGTGTGTCTGCGCCGCTCCACTGGCACGAGGTTCGCGATTGCGAACCAGCCGATTTTACCGTTCTCACGATTCCGAAACGTTTCGCGGAGCTCGGCGATCCGCACGCAAATATCGATGCCGCGCCGGGTTCGCTCGAAAAATTGCTCGAACTCGCCGCAAGAGACGAGGCCGCGGGACTCAGCGATGCGCCCTGGCCGCCGCACTTTCGCAAGATGGAGGGCGAAGCGCGGCGGGTTGCCCCTTCGCGCGCGAAATCCATGGCGAAAAAACCGCGGACGAAAATGCCGCTCGTGGTGGTAGCGAATTCTCCCAGCAGGGGCGCCGCGCTGGCCGGTCTGGAAAAATGGAAGAGCAAACATTCTGAGCTAGCGAGACTTCTCACCGCGGATGATGTACTGGTCGACTCCATGCGAGGCCGATCATCCACGTGGACTCGCATTCGAGTAAACCTGCGCCATGTGCCCGAAGAGCTGCGACCGGCGCAGGAACCTCCCGACCCGGATGACGATCCTACGCGTGAGTGGCGTACGAAGCGCGCTTCGAACCAGGGTGCATGAATACGTCTTGCCAGGTTCAGCGGCCGCGGGCAAAAATCGCCATCACCTCTTGTGGTGGAACCACTTCGAGCTGGGCGTAGGTGCAGTCGCCCGGTTTTTTGTCGGTGCGCCACCGTCGAAACTGCGCTGTGTGACGGAAGCGGGCGCCCTGCATATGCTCATAAGCGACTTCCACCACCAGCTCAGGCCGTAACGGCTCCCACGATAAGTCCTTCCCCTGGCTCCAGCGGCTCTGACCCCCCGGCATCCGATGCTCAGCTTCACCATTTTCGGGTCCATGTTCCGCCCACAGCTTCCAAGGATGATCGGCCAATGCATCTCGGCGATAGGGCGCGAGGTATTCTACGAGCTCGAGGCGCTTCTTTTGAGTGAAGCTCGCGCAGACGCCGACGTGTTGCAACGTGCCTGAATCGTCGAAAAGGCCGAGTAACAACGAGCCGACGGCCGTGCGCCCGCCGTTCTTATGCCATCGAAAACCGCCAACGACGCAATCGCAATCTCGCTCGTGCTTGACCTTAAGCATTACGCGCTTGCCAGGCTCGTAAGCGCCTAAAATCGGCTTTGCCATGACCCCGTCGAGACCGGCGCCTTCAAAGCGGCGAAACCAATCAGACGCGACCCTCAATTCGCGGGTTGCCGGCGTCAGATGGATCGGCGGCACCGCGGATGAAAGAAGCGTTTCCAATTCGTGGCGCCGGTTTTGGAACGGTTTGCGCCGCAAATCCCGCTCGCCCAGGCAAAGCAGGTCAAAGAACACGATTGATGCCGGCCGTTGCTGCGACAGGAGCCTCACCCGCGACGCTGCAGGATGGATACGGAGCTGCAGTGCCTCGAAGTCGAGTTCACCATTATTAGCCACGACGATTTCACCATCGAGCACGCAGCGCACAGGCAACCGTTCCCGTAAGGGCTCGAGCAACTCAGGAAAGTAGCGGTTCAGTGATTTTTCATCGCGGCTCTGGATTAGGATCTCGTCTCCATCACGGAAGACCAACGTACGAAAACCATCCCACTTCGGTTCGAAGATCCATGCTCCACTGGCCGGTATTTCGGCAATTCGCTTGGAGAGCATCGGCAGGATCGGCGGGTTTACAGGAAGATGCACGCTTCTAATTGTATTACCGTACGGCTGGGTTCCGCGACCTGGCTTGTTATCCAAGCGGGCGAGAGGAGCTGACACTGATCGCGGTGAACTCCAGTTACCGCCGTTAAAGGGTGATCTGATTCGCTGTGCATGGAGGCCACTTCCGTGGCTGCCTACATCGAACAGCTCGGCACCAAAGCCGGTAAGCCCACGGTCAAACAGCATCTGGCTGCTACCAGGTGTTCGACTATCTGACGCCTGTGGGATTCTTGGAGGTCAACCCGGCGGTCTCTGTACGCGGACCACGGTAGGTGGTCGCGCGGTTCTCCGGCGCCACTAGGCAATCTTAGTTGATCGTGCTGAGCTTAGAATTGAGAAAATTTGAACCGCGCAACATCTACGTTACGACAAGAGGACGCGTGAGCGGATTGCCGCAGGAAATCGAGAGCTGGTTCGTTACGATAGGCAGCCTGCAACGCGGACGAGCCATGGAGGTAGTCGCCATATTGTGCCTCCGAGCCTTGCCCAGCCGAATCATCTGGTGAAACCGAGCGGCGCGTGCTCTTTTGGCGCGGCGCTCAGCTTTGGCCGGTCTACTGCAATACCCGTCATAACGCTCGTACGGGCCGAGTTCTCGCCCGCAAGGGTGGGAAACGATCATCATGCTATGTGGGAACCCAGGCTAACCTCATTGCCTACGATGCGCGCGAAGTATTTGCGGCTTCACGATGACGCGCCAAGCGGAACCCGCTCGAGTTTTTCGGCATGTCTGAATTCAAGGTGATTCGCTGAGAGCCGCTTCCAGCTTGTCCTCCCGGAGTTGCCGAGGCTCAAACACGGGCATTGCCAGCGCGATTGCACCAGCGATGAATGCGGCCAGCGCCATCGCCAGCAGTCCGCCGGCGAAGCTGCCCGTTACTTGCCGGATAAGGCCGACTACCGATGGCCCGACAAAACCTGCGAGGTTGCCGGTCGAGTTGATTAACGCGATACCTCCGGCCGCGGCGGTTCCGTCAAGAAATCCCGCAGGCAGTGTCCAGAAAGGGCCGGCGGTACTCGAAACACCTGCTGCGGCAATCGAGATGGTAAGCAGGCTCACCCAAGGACTGCGGGCGGCGGCCGACGCCGCCAGTGCAATTGCTCCAGCGAAAGCGGAAAGCGCTAGATGCCATCGGCGTTCCTCGTGAAAATCTGAATGCTTCGCTACGATGACCATCACGATTGCCGCAGTCATAAATGGCAGCGCTGAGAGCATCCCGACGCGGAGGTCACTCATGCCGCCGAAGCCCTTCAGAATCTGCGGAAGCCAGAGCGCGATCCCATAATGGCCGAAGACGACTGCGAAATAGAGCAGCGCCAACAGCCATACGCTTCCATTGCTTAACGCGCCGCGCAGTGTATGGTTCGAGCGGCGGCTATCACGCTCGGACACCAGCCGCGCCATCAGCGTGCTTCGTTCGGCGGAGTTCAACCAGGTCGCGTGCTCCGGACCATCGGGAAGATATTTGGCGGCGGCCGCTCCCAACAACACGGCGGGAATGCCCTCGGCCAAAAACAACCATTGCCATCCCGCCAAACGCCATACGCCATTCATCGCGAGCAACACACCAGACAGCGGGCCGCCGATTACCCCGGCGATCTGCGTGGCCGTCATGAATAGTGAGATGGCGCGCGCCCGCTCGCGCGACGGAAACCAATGAGTCAAATAAAAAATGATGCCGGGAAAAAATCCCGCTTCCGCAGCCCCGAGCAGACAACGCAACAGGTAAAAGCTACGTGCACCGCGGGTGAACATCATCGCGATCGCCACCGCTCCCCAGGAGATCATGATGCGGCTGATCCAGACTCGGGCGCCGAGCCGTTGCAGGACGAGATTGCTGGGAATTTCAAGCGCGAAGTAGCCTATGAAAAAGATACCGGCGCCGAAGCCGAAGACCGCCTCGCCGAGCCCCAGTTCCCGGTTCATCTGAAGCGCGGCAAACCCAACATTGATGCGGTCTAGATAAGCAACGACATACAATGCAAAAAGGAAGGGCAGCAGCTTCCACCGCACCTTGGCGTACACTACGTTTTCCATGCGGAGATCCGCGCCCATTTGCTGTGTCCCCATTTGATTTAGCCAGAGCTTTTTCCGAGCATAAAGCGAATACCGCACGGCCGGACGCATATCAATCGGCGCGGTTTGCGGCAGGTCGAAGCGGCACCAGCTTGAGATTCTCGGGTCAATGAAGAATTCTGAAAGTCAGTTGAAGCAGGAACGAACGCGCGAGGAGGTGAGCCATGGAGAATCGAACGGTCGGAGTCTGGGCGAATCTCGGTGCTATGCCCGCCCCTGAGACTCTCGCATTCGCCAAAACTGTGGAAAAATACCGCTATACGACGCTGTGGGTGCCGGAGGGCGGCGGCGGACGCGACCCCTTCACCCATGCCGCTTATCTGCTTAGCCATACCGAGCGCCTAACGCTCGCAACTGGGATCGCGAATATCTGGATCCGCGACCCCCTGGCAATGTGCTCGGCGGCGAATACCGTAGCAGAGCTTGCCGGTGGACGGTTTGTGCTGGGGATCGGCGTCAGCCATCAACCGACTGTCAGGGATCGGGGTCACACCTACACTAAACCTTATAGTTTCATGAAGGAGTATCTGGCGCGGCTAAAGAGCTCGATGTTTCGAGGGGTCCCGCCCAAACAAGAGGTTCCGATCGTTATCGCCGCACTCCATCCGAAGATGCTGGAGTTGGCGGCCCGCGAGACCAGTGGCACCCATCCGTATTTTGTGCCACCCGAACATACCGCCAAAGTACGCGAGCAGATCGGTCCGGATCCCTGGATCTGCGTCGAGCAAACGGTAGTTTTCGAAAGCGACCCGAGCAAGGCGCGAGCGGCCGCCCGGCGGTTTATGAGTAATTACGTCCCGCGGCTGCCAAACTATACTAACAACCTGAGAGCACTCGGCTGGCAGGACGCGGAGTTCGCTGACGGCTGCAGCGATCGGCTGGTCGACGCGATCGTGGCGTGGGGTAAGGAGAATGAAATCCGTGACCGTATCGATGCGCACTTCAAGGCAGGCGCTACTCACGTCTGCCTGCAAGCTATCCGCGCAGACGGTCAAACCGGACCTGATATCCGTGCGCTCGAAGTGCTCGCGCCGCGCTGAAACAAAGTCAGCGCCAATGGCCCGCAGACTCTGTCACCTAAGTCAAAAGGATGAAGCAAATGCCCGCTCCGCTGAAAAATTCCGTGCGCGAACGCTGGAACAAAGGCATCCCCACCATCAACGGCTGGCTCACCCTGCCGGTAGCGCTATCCGCCGAGATCATGGCGCGGGCTGGCTTCGATAGTTTGACAATCGACATGCAGCACGGCGCCATCGATTACTCTGGCGCACTCCAACTGTTGACTGCGCTCGCCGCCACCGAGGTAACACCGCTGGTCCGGGTGCCCAGCTCCGACCCGACTTTCATCACCCGGGTGCTGGACATCGGCGCGTTGGGCGTCATTTGCCCAATGATCAATAGCGCAGCGGAGGCGCGGATATTCGCCGCGGGGGCGCGCTACCATCCGGTTGGAAACCGCAGCTCGGGTCCGCTGCGTGCATCGATGATTTATGGCCCTGACTACTTCAAGCACGTGAATGAAGCGGTCCTGGTGCTGGGGATGGTCGAGACCCCGGGCGCTATCGCGAATCTCGATGAAATCCTCGAGATCGAAACCATGGACGGGATTTACGTCGGTCCGAATGATCTCGGCATCGCGATGGGAATGGCCGCAGGCACCGATCGTGAGGAACCGGAGTTTGTTCGGGTCCTGGAGGATATTGCCAAACGAGCCAATGGCCACGGCAAAATTCCGGGCCTTCACACCAACTCCAGCAAGTACGCGTCGCGCGCGATTACGATGGGGTTCGGGTTCGTGACGATCTGCGCCGATGCCGGACTAATTCGCGAAGGTGCCGCCGCGACGGTCCGGGAGGTAAGAGGCGCACTGCGCGCACGCACGGCTTAGATGCGCCGTAGATCTCAACCGCCATCAACAGGCCAGCCATGCTTTGCTCAGAGTGCGGAACGCCAAATCCGGCTGCGAAGAAATTCTGTTCGCAATGCGGCAGCGCTCTTCCCTTGGTTTGTCCGAACTGCGGGACGGAGAATCCGGGGAGGTCGAGGTTCTGCGGGGATTGCGGCAACTCGCTGAAGGCTAACGTTCTCAACTCAGTTACATCAAGCGCAAGGACTGGACCGGCCGGCAGCATGTCGCAGCGGACGGAAGTTCCTACTGCCGCCGACGGCGAGCGCAAAACGATTACGGCCCTGTTCGCAGACATCAAGGGCTCAATGGAACTGATCGAGAATCTCGACCCCGAGCAGGCCCGCGATATCATCGATCCTGCGCTGAGACTGATGATGGAGGCAATTCGCCGCTATGGAGGCCATGTCGTGCAGTCCACCGGGATGGCATCTTCGCGATCTTCGGGGCCCCTCTAGCGCATGAGGACCACGCTCAGCGTGCGCTCTACGCGGCGTTACGGATGCAGGATGACCTCAATCGCTACTCCGACCAGTTGGGCGCTGAAGGCCGCAAGCGGGTGCAGGCGCGGGTTGGTATCAATACTGGTGAGGCGGTGGTCCGCTCGTTGCTGAGCGGCGCGGGACGTCCCGAATACACACCCGTCGGGTATTCGATCGGTTTGGCGGCGCGGATGGAGGCGCTCGCGCCGATTGGCTCGGTTGCAGTGACCGCCCAGACCAAGAAGCTGTGCGATGGCTACTTCAACTTCAAGTCGCTAGGTGCCGCGCGGGTCAGGGGCGGGAGCGATCCGGTGGGGGTTTACGAGGTCACCGGGCTGGGGCCGCTGCGCACACATTTTCAGCTTTCGGCAGAACGTGGACTCTCGAAATTCGTCGGCCGGCAGAGCGAGCTTGAGCAGCTCCGGCGGGCACTGGACCTGGTTAAAGGCGGGCGCGGCCAGCTCGTTTCCACGTTGGGCGATGCCGGTGTCGGTAAGTCGCGACTGTTCCATGAATTCAAGGTTTTGGCGCAGAGCGAGTGCATGGTCCTGGAGACTTTTTCGCTCGCCCATGGCAAAGACTCCTTCTACTTGCCGGTTATTGAATTGCTGAAAAACTATTTCGCGATTGCGGTTGAGGATGATAAGCGCCGGCGGCGCGAACAGCGGGTGGCTCAACTGCTGGCGGTGGACTCAGGCCGCGTGTTTTCACCATGGCGCAGAAGAGCACGCGAGAAAGTGACGAGCAAAGTGATGGCCCTCGATCGGCGGCTGGAGGATACCCTGCCGTACCTGTTCGAACTGCTCGGAATTCAAGATTCTTCCGATCCGCTTGCGCAGATGGATCCGCCGGTAAAGCGCCAGCGCACACTGGACGCGATTAAGCGGGTTCTGCTGCGCCAATCGCTTAACCAACCCCTGATGGTGGTTTTCGAGGATTTGCACTGGCTTGACGATGAAACGCAGGCGTTCCTGAATCTGCTGGCCGACAGCATCGCAAACGCGCCGCTTCTGCTACTGGTTAACTATCGGCCGGAATATCGCCACGAATGGAACAATAAGAGCTATTACACTCAGCTACGGCTGGAGCCGCTTCGGGCAGAAAACGCCGAGCAGATGCTCGATATGCTGGTGGGCAATGCGAAGGAATTCGTCCCGCTCCGGCGGCTCATCATCGACAAGACTGAAGGTAACCCGTTCTTTATCGAGGAACTGGTGCAGGCCTTGCTCGAACAAGGCATCTTGCAGCGCACCGCAGCCGAGGGCAAAGGTACACTGAACCTGGCCAAATCGCTGGACGAATTGAAGCTTCCTCCCAATGTGCAAGCCGTTCTGGCTTCGCGAATTGACCGGCTCGCGCCGAGGGAAAAAGAACTACTGCAAACGCTCGCAGTGATCGGCCGGGAATTTTCGGTTCCGCTATTAAAGCGCGTGGCAGATTACTCGGAGATAGAAGTGGACGGGATGATCGCTACCCTGCAGAACAGCGAATTCATCTTCGAGCGGCCGGCCTTCCCCGAAGTCCAGTACGTATTCAAGCATGCGTTGACTCAGGAGGTTGCTTATAACTCGTTGCTGCTCGAACGCCGCAAGGCCTTGCACGAACGTACCGCGCAAGCGCTCGAAGCGCTGTTTGTTGATTCTGCCGACGAACACCTCGTGGACCTCTCGTATCATTATAGCCGCAGTGGAAACGCTTCGCGCGCGATTGACTACCTCATTCGTGCGGGCAGGCAAGCACACCAGCGTTCAGCTTACTCGCAAGCTGCGACGTACCTGCAACAGGCTTTGACGCGGCTCAATGATCAGCCGGCCAGTGCCGAGCGTGACCGCAAGGAGATCGCGATCCACGCGGGCTTAGCGGACGCAGCGGTAGTGATGAGCGGCTACGCCGCTGCCGAATATGAACATCACCTGATCCGCCGGCACGAACTCGCTCGGCGCCTGGGCGACACGACCCAGATCTTTTACTCACTGGTGGGGATGTCAGTGCTCGCGGCGTTTCGGCTGGAGTTGAGCAAGGCCCAGGATATCGGCTGGAAGCTTTTGGCGATCGCCGATCACGAGCACGATCCGGACATGCAATTGGAAGCCCATGGCTCGCTTGCCAACGTCCTTTGGCTGTTGGGAGATCTTATCGGATCGCGAGAGCATTCCGAGAAGAGCCTCGGGTTGTTTGCACACCCACAGCATCTACCACTCGGCAAGGAACATATGGCGGCCGCATGCCAGTTATACGGGTGCCTGTCTACAGCCGTTTTGGGCTTTCCGGAAAAAGCCTTGCGGCGGGCATTGGAGTTTCTCGCCTGGGCCAGAGAGCGAGCGCAATTGCTGCCGTTGGTAATCGCTCTGAATGCTGTTGCGACAATATTGGCGTGGCGTAGAGAAGGCGCACAGGCTCTCAAATACGCAGACGCTTTGCTCGCACTTACTTCCGAGCACGGCTTCAGCACTTGGCATTCATTCGGCCAGATTGTTCATGGCCACGCTCTCGCGTTACTGGGAAGAGCGGACGAGGCTATAGCCGAGATAAAGACTGCGCTGCACTCTCTTGAGGCTACCGGAGCCGTGATTCCCGGCTGGGCGTACGACAGCTTTGCCTTTTCTTTTCGGGCCGCGGAGCAGCCGGGAGAGGGGCTAAAAGCCGCAGTTAAAGGTCTGGAAACGGCCGATAAGACCCATGACGCCGAACTTCATCGGATGTATGGTGAGCTGCTGCTAATGGGCGATCCAACCAAGGTCACTGCTGGCGAGGCGTCGTTTCGTGCGGCGATCGAGGTAGCGCGCAAACAGTATGCAAAGCTTCCCGAGCTGCGCGCGACGGTGAGCCTCGCGCGGCTGCTGTCGAAGCAGGACAGATGCAACGAAGCTCGCGCGATGCTCGCGGAGATTTACGGCTGGTTCAACGAAGCGTTCGACACTGCCGACCTGAAGGACGCAAAGGCGTTGCTGGACGAATTGAACGGGTAGCGCCATTATCGAGCGGCCGTCTGCCCTTGTCTGATCGGCCAGGTTCAACGCCGAGCCGCTTGCTACCGGCCCAGCTTCTTAGCCGAGGAGAGCTATCCAATGGCGCAAACGCAAGAATTTATGGTAAGTTGCGGCGCGGGAAAAATTTCCGCCAAGCTGCCGGCTGACCGCCTCCGGCTTCCTCCCGGCCCTCCGCCTTCAGCGCAGCCATTGCCCGATGCCGCTGCCGCATTCCGCCAGGCAGTGGCCAATCCGGTCGGCATGCCGCCGCTGGAGAAATTAGTCAGCAAAAACTCCAGAGTCACCATCGGTATCCAGGACGGCCGTGACGCTAATTACCTTCCGGAAGATCAGGATTTGCGCATCCTCGCGCTGCCGATCCTGCTTGAGTTACTGGAACGCTATGGCGTACGGCCCGAGAATATTCAGATCAGGGTAGCCAATGCGTTGCATCGGATGTGGACAAGAAAAGAAATGGTCCACATTCTGGGTCCGCGGCTGCCCTATACTCTTGGCGGACGGCTATCATGCATCGACGCAACCGATAAGGATCAGTTTATCTCGCTCGGCATGACCAGGCGTGGAATGGAAGTGATGGTGCATCGCGCAGTGGTCGAGTCGGACTTGTTCATTTTCATGTCAACGCCGCAAGGCTTTTTCCAGGGTGGCTGGAAATCAATCCTGGTCGGGATGGGCTGCTGGGAATCAATTCGGTACCATCATCGCCCGTGGCCCTTTGCGTCGGGGCATTCAGTGCAGGATCCCAAAAACAGCTCCTTTCATAAGCTGTTGAACGAGATGGGAACGTTGGTGGACGCCGAACTCTCGCGACGCGGCCATCCCCCGATCATGAAGATCGAAGGGGTGCTGACGACCGGTAGGCCCCAGAAATTCGCCGCGATCGATGCTGGCTTGATCACACCGGTGCGCGAGATGCACCTGGACATGCTCGTTTCTGAGTTGGTGACCGACGTCGAGGGACAAACTGACGTGCTACTTGTTGGCATGACAGATGGCGACAGTTACTCCCGGTTGTCGGTTTTTAACCCGATCCATTGCCGCAACAAGGCCTTGTCCGCATTGTTCAATGCCTATCATGACAATCCGCTAGTCCGGAAAGGCGGCATATTCATTGTTGCTAACCCATTCGAGCCCAAGTTCAGTCTGCTAAATCATCCATCTTACTATGCGTTTTATAATGAAGTGCTTCCGGCGACGAAGGATCCAGTCGAGGTCTGGGATACCTACTCAGAGGAGTATGCACATCGTCCGGAGTTTGTACACAAATATCGCACCGGCTTCGCTTTTCACGGTGCGCATCCTTGTATCTTGTATGGCCAGGGTTTATACGCGTTAAATCATCTCAGTGCAGTGTTTGCGGCGGGCGTGGCTAAAGGGAACGAAGATGTCGCTCGCCGGGTGGGATTCGAGCCGTTCCCTACAGTTGAAGCGGCATTACATGAAGCCGAAGCTCGTCTGGGCAAAAGCTGTACCATCACTTACCATCCAGATCTGGAGGAACGAACTTATTTTACCCGTGTGCATCTCAATGGCCACTGAGCCAACCTGTCAGCCAGATCGATGCGAAGATGTCGCGCGCGAACATCTCCGGTGTTATGACGTCAGCATGCTGATACGCTTGTCGGCAGATTGTGCTAAGGAAGAAACAACTTCCGTTTAACACGCTCGCCAACGATGAGCCACTCGCTCGCAGGGATTGGGTTGGATTTCCTGCTGCAGATGGCCAAGGCCATGGTGGTCCGCCCAACTGGAACACAGTTATCTACCATCCTTCCAATCCCGATAATTGGAAGAAGCCGCTGGAATGAACCGAGAATGCCCATTGGCGTTTGTCCACGATGGTGGGTTGGGCGATCGGCGTTCGGGACCGCGGCTGACTGCACCAGGGAATGGCAGCGGACATCGTCATCTATGACCTCGAAAAGCTCAAAGTCAAGCCGATGGAGACCGTGAGTGATCTCCCCGACGGCGACTGGCGCGGGGTGCAAAAGCCGAAGGCTATGGGTATTTGCCTAGTCCGCCGGTAAACTGAACTGAGAACGGCGACGGGCTCTTTTTTTTCGTCCGGCGCCTTCTCGGTAGTGTGGCAAGTGAGTGGTGGACCGCCGCCCTCTATGCCGATGGCTCCCTGATCGTCAAAGAGCGAAAGAAAGTGATTACTCATACCCGCATTGTAAGCATCTTTTCGCAGGAGATTCTCTGATGGCCACCATTCCCTGCGGGATAGCGATTCCGCAAGCGTTCACCAATTCGGTAGACATCGAACTTATCCGGAAGTTTGTTTCCAGAGCAGAGGCGCTGAATTTTGACAGTCTGTGGGTTCAAGAACAGATTATTTCTGATTCTGCGATCCTCGAACCGGTGACGCTGCTCACCTATGTGGCTGCACTGACTACCAAACCGCGTCTCGGTAGCTCGGTGCTGTTGACGGTAATCCGTAATCCAGTGCAGCTCGCCAAGAGCCTGGCGACATTGGATCAGCTGAGCAATGGCCGTCTTATGGTCGGAGTTGGTATCGGTGGCGCACACGTACCTGAAAGCGTGTTTGGCGTCTCCGGCGACCGCCGCGCGCGGCGCTTCGTCGAAGGGCTCGAGGTGATCAAGGCCTTATGGACTCAGCCGCGAGCGAGTATCAGGGGTGAATTCTGGCAATTTGAAAACGTGCCGATGGAGCCAAAACCGGTGCAACAGCCTCACCCGCCGTTATGGTTCGGGGCGCGCGATGCGATAGGGCTCCGGCGGGCGGCACGCCACGGCCAGGGCTGGATGGGGGCTGGTTCCTCTTCGTCCGCTGACTTTCTTCAACAAATCGGTTTGTTGCGCCGTTTGCTTGACGAGGAGAAACGAGATCCGGCTGAATTCAGGGTCTCGAAGCGCGTATACCTCGCGGTGGACGATAATCGCAATCGCGCCGAGCGCCGTCTGCAGGAATGGTTCGGGCTGCGCTACAAGCGGGCCGAGATGGCTACGCGCGTGTCGATTTGGGGCAGCAGGCGGGAATGCATTGACAAGCTGAATGAACTAGTCCGTGCAGGAGCGCACCATTTAATGTTGAACCCGGTGTTTGACGAATTGGAGCACTTGGAGGTACTGGCCGAAGTTGTCAAGCAACTGTGAAAGGATTCGCCCAGCGCGGCCAGATTAAAAATGGTTCACTCGGTATTACGAATAGTAGGGTGAAGGTCGTGTTCGTTGGTCAAAGTCACTCATGCCGTCCACTTGCATGGCCTCTCGGATGCATTCGAGCAACGGCTGCTTTCTGAGCGGTTTACTGATATGCAACGTGCAGCCTGCTGACAGGGCGTGCCGGACGTCTTCTTCGAGCGCATAAGCCGTAAGCGCGACAATTGGTATCGGTACGCGTCCGTGTTCGATCTCCCATGCGCGAATCGCGTGGGTCGCGTCGAGCCCGTCCATTACCGGCATCTGGATATCCATCAACACCAAGTCGTATAGATTTGCGACGAACTTCTCGAACGCCTGCTTGCCATCTTCGGCGAAGTCGACCTGATACGGCTCACGGCGCAGATAAGCCGCTATTACCAGACGATTGTCGGGTGAGTCTTCCGCCACTAGAATCCTTCTTGCCGCAGTTTGCTGTGTATCTGGACGCACATGGGAGGCAGGAGCGCGCTCTCGTTGCGCTTCATCGATAAGCGTGCGAATCACTTCGAGCAGGTCTTTCCGAGCGATGGGCTTGACCAGATAGGTAACCAGTCCGAGTTGCTGTAGTCTAGTGATCTGGGGCTTAAGCTCATCGGAAGAAAGCATAGGCAGCACGGATTTCAGCGGGAGATTGTAGTTACGCAGACGCCGCGCCACTTCGAACCCATCCACCGACGCTATCGCCATGTCCAATAAGATGAATTGATACGGGTGGCCCTCCTCCGCCGCCTGGCGGATCGCATTAAGCGCATTATTCCCGTTCGCAGCTTCGTCGATTTCTGCGCCCGTATCAGCGAGCATCTCGCGCAGGACGAGGCGGTTAATGCGGCTGTGGTCGGCAATCAGTATCCGAAAGCCATCTAAGCTTATCGCAGTCTTGACCGGCGAAACATTTACGTTTAGCGCCTGACCGAAGAAGGCAGTGAATGAGAAGCGGCTTCCTTTGCCGAGTTCACTTTCGACTGACATCTCGCCACCGATTAGACCAACCAGCCGATGCGCAATCGCTAACCCGAGTCCGGAGCCGCCGTACTTGCGCGTAGTCGAGGAGTCGGCCTGGGTAAAGTTCCGGAAGATTGAGTCGAGTTTGTCGGGCGAGATCCCGATTCCAGTATCGGTAACCGTAAATCGCAGTTCTAGAAGGTCGTGAGGCAGCGGAGAGTGGTCCACTTCGACCACGACTTCGCCGCTATCAGTGAATTTGATCGCGTTGCCGATCAGATTCGTCAGGATCTGGCGCAAGCGCAATGGGTCTCCGATTAGCTGCTTCGGTACACCTGGAACGACGCGCGCGACCAACTCGAGCCCTTTGCTGTGAGCGCGCACACCCAAGGTCGCAATCGTTTTGTCGACCAACTCAGTTAGGTCAAACTCGCAGTGCTCAAGTTGCATGCGTCCACTTTCGATCTTCGCCAAATCAAGGATACTGTTGATTAAGTCCAGCAGGGAGTTACCGTTAGCTACCATCAAATCGAGATAATGCCGCTGATCTTCGGACAGTTCGGTCTCGGCCAGTAGCTGGGCCATTCCAAGTACGGCGTTCATCGGCGTGCGGATCTCATGAGACATGCTCGATAGGAATTCTGACTTGGCGCGGGATGCCGATTCGGCGGTCTCGCGCGCAGCTATCAGCTCGGTTTCCATCCGTTTGCGGTCAGTGATATTCCGCACGATCCAGTTGACATATGGCTTACCAGCCACCTCCACTGTCACTGCCGAGAGCAGTCCCCACACAATCCTGCCGTCCTTAGTGCAAAAAGCCGTCTCCGCGTCTGGCACATAGCCTTCGGGCTCCAGCCGCCGGCTGAAGTCTGCAAGATTTTCGGGATTTGCCAGAAGGTTCAGTTGGACCGGGCTCTTGCCTAAGACCTCCTGGCGTGCATAGCCAAAGAGTGTTCCGAACGCATAGTTAACCGCCAGGAAAATCCCATCGGGGCCGGCGTCCAGCACGGCCATCGGATCGGGGCTCGCTTTAAAAACCTTCCAGATGGTTTTTCTATTTTCCTCGGCAGCCTGCTGCGCAATCTGAGAAGAACGGGCGTGCTCGGCAAGTGCCGCTTGCAGCCGCTCTTGAGCTCGTTCTAAACCGCCGATGTACAGTGACTGCCGGCTGTATTGGCGCTTGACGGCTAGATAGCCGACAGCAAACGTACTTGCGGCCGTGAGCAGGATCCACTGGCCGAGATTCTCCGGTCCGGCTAAGCCAGCCAACCAGCAGGCGCCAAGGAACAGCAGTGCAAGCAGTGAGAGTGCAACGGGGGCCGTGAACATCCACGCTACCCAGCCGCTGAAACTCACCCCTGACGATGCACTGTGTAGCGCTGGATGATTCCCCGCTAAAAGCGAGCTATCGGTCTCGGCCATATCTCACGCTGCTCGGAAATCCGCCGCTAGAATTGCATCAGGCAAAACGAGTTCATTGGTAGTCAATGGCCACCGTTGCGGAAAATACGCCTAGCGTAGTGACCACGCGACGAGTTGCTTGCCGGCGCGGTCGGCTCTGGTGTGAGAGAAGCGATCAGGATTGGTATATAGATGCGCCGTCAGATTGCTTTCGCCACATTTCCAGCCGAACTCCCGGTCGAGTGCAGCGATCAATTCGCGCACGCTCAACCGGGGATGGCGCTTGAGAACCGCGGCGATCATATCCACCCGCTTCATGGCACCGTTGCTGCTGGCGCGCGCCCCAGCCATAGTTGCTTTGCCACCCCGTTGAGCATTTCGCATCGCCGCGGGGGGCTGCCGCCGCATCGGCACTGCCTTGCGATTCGGCGCTGACCTCTGCGAAGTGGCGGCCGATGCTCTTGACGGTTTCGCGGCGGCAAGCGCCAAACCGGGTACTCCAGTCCGCAACAATTCAGCAACCGCAGGTTGCTCAGAATCGCAAAGCTCGAGCGCCCGCTTGAGGCCTCCGAGCCGTCTGTTCAGAGTCTCGATCTGCTGGTTGTGCGATTCGATATCCTGCTCGACCAGTGAGACCTCGTCTCGCAGCCGTTTCTGATAAGTCTCGACTGAAGAATTCATTTCCACCTCGGGCAAGTAGATCCGCCGGACGCGATCTACTTTTTATCATGTCTCATCTTATTCTTATAGCACAGGATACATTTTCTTATAGCACAGAATACATTTTTGCGAGTCCCTTCGGCACTTCTTACATCCTTAGTCGCTGCGGTCCACAGCTTCTGCTGTCAAAGTTCGCCGCTCGCGCGAGAGTCTCACTGGGGGCCAAGATTCGTCAGAAGCCAACTTGTAAGACAGTCCCGTCAATGTCGATGCTCTGACTACTGTGCCATGTAGCCGCCGTCCACGGGCATCGGCAGCCCCGTCACATATGACGCGCGATCCGAACAAAGCCAGGCCACTGCCTCGCCCACTTCTTCCGGCTGACCGAGCCGTTTCATTGGCTCCGAGCGGATATAGCGCTGCTCAATGTCAGGACGTTTGTCGAATCCGCTCATCAACAGAGGAGTGTAGATCGGGGCGGGACAGACTGCGTTAATTCGGATTCCATGCCGGCCATATTCGAGTGCTGCAGCCTTGGTGAGTCCCGCCACTCCGTGCTTGGCCGCAGTATAGGCAGGGACGCGGATCGCGCCGGTGAGGCCCATGATCGATGACGTGTTAACGATCGCGCCGCCGCCCTGTTTCAGCATCTGCGTGATCTCCGCTTTCATGCAGAGCCAGACGCCAGTCAAGTTGATAGAGATGACGCGATTCCATTCTTCCTCACTGTATTCGTGAGTGAGGCGGCCGGCTCCGCCGATCCCGGCGTTGTTGAACGCACAGTCGAGCCGGCCATAGGCCGCCACCGCGTCCGCGACGGCACCGTTTACATCGGCGGATTTCGAAACATCGGCCTTGCGAAAAATAGCCTCGGTGCCCAGTTCTTTGACCATTTGGAGCGTCTCGCGGCCGCCCTGTTCGACGACATCAACCAGTACGAGGCGTGCGCCTTCACGGGCGAAAATCTTCGCCGAAGCCCGTCCAATCCCCGACCCCGCGCCGGTGATTAAAGCCACTTTGTTGTCCAGAACACCTGCCATTTTTTTTGCTCCTTCAGATCAAATCCATCTGGCGAACTCTCCCACTGTCAGGAAGAGATTAGAGATCCTTTGAACCAGGACACGGATTACCTGCGCCACGGCTCCACCAGTATCTTTGCATGCTGCTCTGGCGAGGCGAGCGCTTCGAATGCACCAGCAACCCCTTCAATACCCACCTTCCCAGTGATAAGCGGGTCGCAATTGATTCTACCCTCAGCCAGGTTGCCCAGCGTGGTCCTGAACTCTTCGCCGGAGTAACCGAGCACGAACTGGATATTCAGCTCCTTGTTGGTTCCAAGCATCGGTTCGATCTGGTCGCACTCCATGCAGACCCCAACGATTACCAATCGCGTATTACCAGGTGCGGCAGCCATGACCGAATCGATCATGCCGGGCACGCCGACGCATTCGAAGATCACCGCAGGCCGCCGCGCTGGCCCGGGCAGCCAGGGTGGCAACTGGGGTGCCTTCGCCGGATCGGCGTAGGCGGCCATCTGCTTCCAACTCTCGTATGGTGATTGCGTTCTCGGATCGACGGTTACATCAGCCCCGATTGCTTGTGCGAGTTGGCGGCGGCGCGGCGAAAAGTCGGCAGCAATAATCGGCCGAGCATTCTTCAGCTTAAGCGCGGCGATTACCGCAAGACCGACCGGCCCGCAGCCGATCACCAGCGGCACGTCCTCCGCATCCAGACGGGCCTTCTGCACCGCGTGATATCCGACTGCCATCGGCTCAGTCAGTGCGGCCCGCTCGGTGGACAGGCCGTCGGGCACTTCAAGCAGCAATCTCTCGGTTAGGCGCATGTACTCTCCATAGCCGCCCGGATTGTCGTTTGAATACCCGACCGTCTCGACCCCCGACGATTTCAGCAGCACCGGCATCGCGCATACGCGTGTCCCAGGCTTTAGCTTGCGCGGTGTATTTGGGCCGAACTCAGCCAGTTCGGCGCAAAATTCGTGGCCCATCACAATATCCCGGGCCAAATTCATGATGAATGGTCCGCCCGAACGGCGCGAAACTTCTACCAGTTTTTCCGCATGTTTAAGCGCGTGGAGATCCGAACCGCAGATTCCACAGGCCAGGGTTTTGACCAGCACCTCGCCCGGACCCGGCGCAGGAACCGGAATGTCATCGACCAAAATCTCTTTATTGCGCATTACCGCGGCACGCATGCACTGTCCCTCCGTTAGCAGGGTAAATTGTGCTTCACGATAGGATCGCGTTCGCTTCCACAGCAACCGCCATCCTCTTGGCTTCGTTCAATATCAGCGCGCGGCCCCGTTGATTGTTCGTCGCGCAGGACAGCTCGATAGGCTGAGCGCCGGAGAACGCGGGCCGCAAAAAGTTGACGGCCCCGCCTTCACAGCGATACAGGGGAGGAAATGCCCTGGCGTGTGTGAAACGCTAGAAGGAGAGCACTATGCCACAGCCAGTGAAGTTCAAGAGCGGCGGAATCAATTGTGCCGGCGATCTGTATTTGCCGCCAGGTTTCAGGCAATCGCGGAAATTTCCCGGTCTGGTCATCGGTCACGGCACCGCGCAGACCAAGAAGTCCCTGGTCGACCAAGGCGAGTTTTTCTCGCGCGCCGGCTATGTGGTGTTGGCAATAGATTACCGAAGCTTCGGCGAAAGCGAGGGCGAGCCTCGCGGTCAGCTCTTTCCACTGATCCAGGTGGAGGATTTCCGCAACGGGGTGAGTTGTCTGCAGCGCCTGCCTGGTCTTGATCCCGAACGTATCGGAATCTGGGGCACCAGCAACTCGGGCGGCATTGTGATTTACGCCGCAGCAGTCGATCGCCGAATTAAGGCCGTCGTGGCTCAAGTGCCGGTTGTCGATCATTACCGCTGGATGCGCTGGTTGCGGTCGCAGCGTGAATGGTGGGAGCTGCTGGCTCGCATCGAACAGGACCGTCAACGGCGCTACGACAGCGGCGACGGTGCGCGCATTCCGGTTAGCACTCTGGATACCTTCTGTTATCGGCCGCTGCTTCAGAACATGGTCACCAGGACCAGGGCAGCAATGGAAAACACGGGCAAGCCGCCGCTCGCGCCGGGGGCCACTGATGTCTTGCTCGAATCAGTCGAGAAGGCGCTCGAATTCAGTGCGACCAGCGTGATCGATCGCATCGCCCCGCGTGCGCTCAGTATTATCACGGCCAAGGACGACGATGCACATCCAATCGAGCAGATCGTCGAAGCCTACGAGATGGCGCGCGAGCCCAAGAGTCTGACTTTGCTCGATATGTACGTGCTAGACGTCTATTGGGAGCCTGGTTTGAGCATTGCGCTGGGTAAAGCGGTCGAATGTTATGACCAATACTTGAAGGCCTGAAAAGTGCCGAGCTCGATGACAACATGGAGGGAGACATGTTCAAAATTGGCAAGTTATTCCATTTAACTCACGTAGTGAGTGATCTGGCCGCGGTCGACCAATGGTACGACGAGGTCTTTGCGGTCACGCGATATTATCGTGGATACGAGAAGCTGGCCGGGCGCGACGCCTCTTTGATTGCAATCGGCGAAGTCATCATGGAACCGATGATGCCCGCGCGGGTGGCAAATCTCCAAAACCAGTCAGTCAAAAAGTTTCACGATCGTTTTGGCCAGCATTTCCATTCAATCGCCTGGTACGTCGACGATGTCCGAGAGATTTCGGCGCAGCTCGACCGCAATGGCCTGCGCTTGTTTAACATCGTGGGCAAACAAGTGAAGCCCGGCGAGGAGAGTTTCGCGATCTGGACCCATCCGAAGGACACCTACGGTCAGCTCGAATTCGCCGCTATCGGCAAATACACGATAGACCCTCGTCTGCAGCCGGCCTGGTCCAACAGCTTCTGGCAGCAGCAGCATCCGCTCGGAATCGAGCGAGCCTCACACATCACAGTCGTTGTCCGTGACCTGCCGAACGCGAAGCGGCTCTACTGCGATATCCTGGGTGGCAAACCGATTCATGAGGAAGAAACCGCAAGCCGCAAGCGCAGCGCCTTCGTTGCGGTCGGTGAAGATACCGTGGTGGAACTCGCCCAGCCGCTCTCCCAAATGAGCCCGGAGGGCCGCGAGATGGACAGCAATGGCGAGGGGATTTATTCTGTCACGTTCACGACCCGTGATCTGGCACGGGCGAACGCGTTTCTTAAGTCTAAGCAGCTAAGGCCCGAACCGGACGGAACAGAATCGATCGTTCTCGGCAAGGACCAGGCCTTCGGTATGGTTGTCGGATTTACGCAACGCAAGCTGCCGAACGATCAGCGATAGTTGAATTGCCATTGCCTGCGGGACAGGCGTTTCAGCTTCCCTTCCCCATTCATGGACATGGGCGGAGGGGAGCAGCCCGTACCAGAAGAGAGTTATTGAAGAAGAAGTATTGACGATGGCCGAGCACGAGGTTGCGAGGCTTGGAGCGCTTAACCATGCAAAAAGCTGCGCAAGGCTATTCGGCTTCGCTGCGGAAACTGTTCGCCCGGCGCACGTTGGGGTTGGTGAAAATGTTGGGTTTCAGGGTTCCTTTTTTGCTTACCTTTGGTTTCACGCTTCTGTTTGGTTCCGTTGCTGTTTTCGCACAAAGTAACGACAAATCTCCTAATGCGCTTGACTCAGCATCCGTACCGATAACCTCGGGTTCAGGAAATAGCCAGTTTGATGGCAGCATAACCGGAACGATTCCACCCGGCACGACTATCACGATGCAGAATTGGCGGCAATTCAAGCAATATATGCCGGATGGAATGGCTGCGCTGTTTGAGGGTAAATATTTTTGGAAGATGCCAGCCGATGTCAGCATGGAAGTGGGTCCGACGATTATCCATCCGCTGCCGCCTAACTACCTTGCCGCCACTGAGAAATATTCCGGCCAGGTCAGAATTATCGAACTGCCCGGCGGGGGTCTCAATCTGGCTGGCTATCAGGGCGGAATTCCGTTTCCGGCACTGGCCGAACCGCACAAGGGCTGGAAAATCCTTGCTAATCTTTGGTTTCGTTATATTCCCCACCTTGCAGTCGATACCTACGGCCAAGGCTGCTATGTGGATGGTTATCACAATATCAACTGCAACGCCGGAGTCCTTATTTTTCGGCAACTCTCATTTAATACTGATCGCGGTGTGCCCGCGACTGTTCCTGGAGGAGAGGGTAAGTACTTCACTGACTATTTTGAAACAGTCGAGCCGGAACAGGATCGCTATAACGCAAACCTGAAGATTGATTATGCCGATCTCGCACGGCCCGAAGACAGCTATGTCTTTATCCCGGCCATGCGTCGCGCTCAACCAGTCTCCGCACTGGCGCGATGCGCCCCGTCGTTCGGCAGCGACACAACCGCTGAGGATTTTCGTGGCGGCTACGATTCGAACATGACGGAAGCCAGGGTCGACGTTCTCGGTGAGAAGAAAATTCTCAACCTGATGGGTTTCAACATGCCGAGCACGGGGTTTCCCAACAACTTCGACTTGCCGCTTGGATGGCCATCGCCTTCATGGGGTAAATGGCAGCTGCGAGACGTGTATGTGCTCAGCGTTAGCAAATTGCCAGCGTTCGCCCGCGGCTATTGTTACGGCAAGCGGGTGATGTACGTCGACAAGCATTTCTATGGCCTGCTGTGGGAGGATTTGTACGATCCGCAAGATCAGCCGTGGAAATTTCTTGCCGTCTTCCGGCCCGCGCGGGAGGCCCCTGGCATTGGCCCGGTTGACGAGGCGCTCTCGTATGACGAATCGATCTGGGACATCCAGAGGCACCACGCCACATTTTTTTGCGATCCACCCGCGGGACATCCACTTTATCTGAATGAGCAGGCACCAGCGAGCTATCTGGACCTGACGCGCTACACGACCCCCAGCGGTCTAACGATGATTATGCGGTGAACCCATGCCAATGACCAAGCCACTCTAACCCGGACAACTGCACATTCGGCCACTCGTATCGCTTAGCAAATGATTCTTGGGTTCAGAAGGCTGGCGGGAAATCATAGAACCACAAGCTCCACGCACCGTAGAGGTAAGGTGCCGATATTGTAGTTGTCGACGGACATGACGAACTTGGTGTCCACGGTGGGCAAGCCATACTTATCGCTAATGTTGTCGTACCAGCCGGACTTGTGCGGGGTAAGAAATAACTGCCGATATTGTAGGCGTAAGCGACATTGAATTGGTCGGCGACATAGTTGGTCGAATCTGTTAGGGCGGTGCCTATCACAGGTCGTTCCTCGATCCATTCAGCGGAATTGCCGAGGAACGCGGTGCCGGATGTCGGATTAAACGAGTATGCACCAGCTTGCTGGAGAGTGTAGTTGACGAGATAAGCGTGTCCGAATGGGGGGGGGCAGTTGTGTACCAAACTTCCGAGCCCATCAGATCGCCTGGCCGGACAGTGCAAATCCAACCTTGCAGCAAACCACGATCTCCAATCGACCTATTCGAAATATGTCGATCGTGCAAGCGCTAAAAAATGGCATTGTTTCGGCAACTAGCCAAAATTGGAGCGGCTACGCCATAACGAGGCGCGATCGGCAACTTCGTGGAAAACGACGCTTATGTTTTTTCGCAGTGGGTCGTGCCGAGAGCGCCGCAAGCCTTCGGGGTCTGCAGTGGTTTTTTTAGGATTATTCTTCGCAGTGGGACGGGACGGATTCGATGGCTTTGGTTCAAGCGACGTCCTGCAGGCCGGCACCGAGGCGGACGCCTACTGCTGAAGGTTTCTCGCAAATGCAAGCTAGCAGCGCTTCAAATTACTTCGATAGGTTACAGGAGGTGCTAGTCAGTGGGTCGTTGCCTTCTGGAATTGGCGATGCTGGTTCATACCATCAGCCACCTACCGTCGTAGGTCGCGAGTGCAGCTTAGTTAATAAGAAGCTATTTCGCGTGTCAGCGATGTACCGCGAATCATCGCCAATAGAATTCGCTTCTGAGGCTCGATATCACGAAACGATGCTTCCTGTTGTTAAATCACATCGTCTTTATTTCCAACGCCGTCGATGAAGCGCTATGCAGTGCCTATTTAAAGTAGGTCAAGGTTGGGCTATTGTGCTCGCCATGAGCCCGCTTTCGATCAGAATTATTTCGGAGCGCAGTCGCGCGAGCACGATAGACCGCACCCTTGCCAGCGCGCTCAGCCAGGAGCCTCAACGGAACTGGGATGAGGGACGATGAGGAGCAAACTCTGGAGTACGGTCAGCGAGACGCTCTTTTGGTGGCGTCCAACCGATGGAGATTCTGACCGCGGCCAGTATCTCGAGCTTTACAAGCGCGTCCTGCGCTATGTTCGGCCGTACCTCTTCCCGCAGCTTGCGCTAGCGGTTGGCGCGATGCTGCTGAATGGCTCGGTTAACGGAATGATCCCACTCCTGATCAAGAGGATCATCAACACGATCGCTGCGATTCCCAACGCCAAGGTTTCTGCCGCAAGCATTCACCCGATGCACGTGCTGGCGGTTGAGATACTGATTGTCTTCGTGGCCAGGGCGATCACCGATTTTCTTGCCGATTACCTGACCACGTACCTCGGGATGGAGATCGCGATGGATATGCGGGGCGAATTCAACGATCGCTTGCAGCGCCTGCCGCTATCCTTTTTCAATTGGAGGTCTACCGGCGGACTCATCGCGCACGCGCTCAGCGATGTTCAACTCGCTTCGTCGATTGTCACCAACACGCTTTTTTCGCTCATCGGCGACAGCGTAACGCTGCTCGCCCTGGTGGTGGGTCTTTTCTGGATGGACTGGCGGTTTGCACTGATCGCGTTTGTGGTGTTTCCGCTCTCCGTGCTTCCAGTGATCGGGGTCGCCCGGCGCGTACGCAAGATGTATCGGGGTGCGCAAAAAAGGCTGGCCGACATCACCGGGCTCATGCTGGAGGCGACGCAAGGATGCCGAGTGGTCAAAGCGTTCGGGATGGAGGAATACGAGTGCATCCGCTTTCGCGCTCAGCTCACGCGCCAACTCCGCATGCTGCGGCGGGTGTTGCGGGTCGGCTCGTTCACCGATCCGTTGATCGAAGTGCTGGGGGCTTTCGCCGTGGTCGTGACATTGTGGTATGGCACCGACCTGGTGCTGGCCGGCGCACGTTCGCCCGGCACCTTTGCCGGATTTATCGGCGCTATGCTTATTGTCTACAAGCCCTTCAAGCGCATCGCCGGCACCAATAACTCCATCCAGCAGGGACTGGTCTCCGCCGAGCGCGTCTTCAAAGTCATCGACCATCCTCCCGAAACCTACGAGACGCCCGGCGCACTCGAACTCGAAGCCGGTCCGCACAGCCTTGAAATGCGTAATGTCAGCTTCCGCTACGCGTCGAAGAGTGAGCTGGTGCTGCGCAATATCAACCTGATGATCGGAGCGGGCGAGGCAGCGGCTTTGGTGGGCATGAGCGGCGGTGGCAAGTCCACCCTGGCCGATCTGGTCCCTCGCTTTTATGATCCCGAGGAAGGGGCAGTACTGATCGACGGGGTTGATATAAGACGCTTCTCGCTCAGGTCGCTGCGGTCTCAAATCGCCGTCGTATCGCAGAACACTTTCCTCTTCAATGACACGATCCGCGCGAACATCGCTTATGGTGGACCGGGCAAGAGCATGGACGAGATCGTGGTCGCCGCGAGGCAGGCCAATGCTCACGACTTCATCGTTCGCTTGCCGGCCCGTTATGACACCATGGTGGGCGAACTGGGGGTCCGGCTCTCTGGCGGCGAACGGCAGCGTATCGCAATAGCGCGCGCGCTCCTGAAGAATGCGCCCATTCTGATTTTGGATGAGCCGACCTCCAACCTCGATTCCGAGGCCGAGCGCATCGTTCAGGATGCCATCGAGCGGCTGATGGAGAATAGAACGACGCTGGTGATCGCCCATCGTCTCTCGACTATCCGCCGCTCAGACCGGATCTACGTAATCGTAAACGGTGAAATCTTCGAGCAGGGTAGCCACGACGAACTGATCGCACTCGATGGCGCTTACCGCAGGCTCTGCGATCTCCAATTCTACGCGCCCGAGCTTTCCGAGCTGCCCGGCCGCGCAGCGGCTATCGGTTAGCCGGCCTTATTTGAACGCAACCTTGCGTCTAATGTGTCGTGTCCTGCCTCTGGCTATTTCGTCAGCTTCGTCAGTCGAAATACGCCACGGCTGGGATAATCGCGGGTATAGGCTCTTTTCAGCCGCTCACATGTGAAGTCATACGAATAAGCCAGGTTGTGCATCGCCGCTTCGTTGGGAAACAGGAAATTACCGATGCCAGTTGCGTGGAGGTGCTTCTTGTCCTGTTCGGCAATCGTCGGATAGAAGTCACTCGCGGCCTCGTAAATAGGCAAAGATGATTCAATCAGCGACATTTGAGTTTCGAGATATAGGGTACCGCCATCATTCAATAATTCGTGCAGGCGCCTGACGGCGGCAAAAATATTTTCCAGGTGATAAAGCACGCCAAAAAAAAAGATCGTGTCATAGCCGCCGCCGAACGGGTAAGTCTGAAAATCGTCAACGATGACGTCGGGAGTGACGTTCCACTGCTGGGAAGCAAACAGGAGATTTTCAGGATAAGTTGGCCAGTCGGCCGTGTTGATTGCGGTCACCTTGCCGGCTCCAGCGAGCAGCGCCGCAATTGTGAAAAAGCCGTCGTTTGCTCCGATGTCGAGCACTCCTTTCCCGGCAATATCGGAAGTGTTCAAATACAAGTTCTCCCACAACTTACGTTGCACATCACGGTCGGCGTGGGCGCCGGCAATGCGGTTGCCGTCAGGGAGAGGCATGCTATGCCACCAAAAACGGCCGTTGGGACTGTGGATCAGATCCTTATAACTGGCTTCAAAGAAAGTAGGCATCAAAAACATTATTGGAATAATCAACTTCGGATGGATCGTCAATTCAGATCTGGTTTGGTCCCGCCAGTGCGCCCATCAATAACGACGATCACCTTCGAATTCAGCGCCAAGGTTGGCCGAAGGTACTCTCGATTTCCCGTCAGACCACGTTCGCAAGGTCGAACGCGGCAAATCACACCACCGCGATCACCGCTCGGGTATTGCGAGCACAAGCTTTTGTTGCCTGTTTTGCTGCCTGATTGAATTAGAGGAATCATCTTAAACTCGATTTACTTCCTCCTAACAAATCACTACGCTCCTCCGCAAAGCGAGACAAAATGACTGCGCGGGTGATGTTACGGGGCGGGCTGAGCGCGAAATGGTTCCAGAACGCCTGCGCGCTTTCAATCTACCTGATTATATGTGTCTTGTTTTTCGGCGTGCCGCTGCTGGGCCACTTCGGCCACCGATTTATCGGCGACAGAGGGGACCCGCTCCTCCATATGTGGATGCTTGCCTGGTGGCCGCATGCTCTCATCAGCGGCGTGCATCCGATCATTACACGAGC
>Ga0207416_1000836_pt1 | contig 46986 bp, 43 predicted proteins | sample PaiPotPPM11metaG_FD_184107 | JGI IMG/M metagenome (GOLD analysis project Ga0207416, IMG submission 184107) | Iron sulfur acid spring bacterial and archeal communities from Banff, Canada, to study Microbial Dark Matter (Phase II) - Paint Pots PPM... ...
GGGTGGGGGTGGTGGTGGTGGTAACCGTAGTGCCGAGAGTTGCGGTCGAGGTGCAAGGCGAGATCCGGAAGAAGCCACTATTAAGAGCGGCCCCACCGGCGGCCTGGGTTGTCAACCTGAAATCGAACTGGAAGTACCCGCATCCAGCGGGGACCATTGCCGACGTCAGCGTCTTGGTCTCGGTCACGGGAACATTCGAGGCATTGGGCAGGTCGATGGCTTGGGGACCAGCGGCCGAGACGAGTATCTCCCCGCCTTCGTGGCCCTGGTTGACCATAGTCTCCAGTTGTGCCTCGGTATAGTCCTTGCTCCCGTCAAGCCCGAGCCGGTAGATAGTGAAATTGAACGCATCGTGCGCTGTGGAGTGGTCGGTATACGCGGGCGGAACGCCGTGATTGTCGAGCATGAAGTTGTAGCTGAACGTGTCGCCAACCGCGTAGGCAGCCGGCGGGTGCGTGTATCCGTCGGGCGAAGACGAGCTGATCATATGTCCGGTTGAATCCGTCACATAGACAAATCCGCCAGGTTTCGGGTCTTGCGCGTTGGCGGCCGCGGTGGTAAAGGCGAAGAGGCCGATTACGATTAGTGCTCCGAACGATCCCCTTGCTGTCTTCATACGGTTCCCTCCGGCAGATTTATTTATCGTGGCAAACGCGGGCGCCGACTTGCGACGGCCCGACACGGACCTCCGCTCCTAGCACTCCGCCTCAAGCGTACGATCTACCACATGCCGTTGTCAAGAAATAGCACAATCTCTGGCCCCGGTTTGACGAAAATGAGAATGTCCTGTGGCGGGAAGGCGCCGCCGGGCCGCCTTCCCGCCGCCCCACGTTATCGGCGCTGGGTCAGGCTGACGACAAGCGTGGCCCTGCTCGGCGGGCCGCTGGTCAGCTGCTCGGCGACGTCCAGCCCGGCTTCAACAGTACCGCCCTCCCCGATCCGTTCGCCGGCCTACCTCACCGTCGCGGGGCGAGCATTCAGTTTCCGGGGCCAGACGGTCTACCTGCGGGGGGTGAACATCAACAACGAAGCCGCGCTCTACCTTGACCAGCCCTCGTACCAGGACGCGGACTATTCGCCGCAAGCAGGCTTTGCCCACGCGGCAGCGGCGTTGCCGAGCAAGATCACCGAGGACGAACGGGATTTCGCCCGGCTGGGCGGTTGGGGGGTGAATTGCATCCGTTTTGGACTTGACTGGCACTGGTTCGGAGGAAACGCAGCCACTCGGGCAACTGCCTACGCCCTGATGGACCGGGTCGTCGGTTGGGCCAGCAAGTACCATATCTGGCTGATTCCGACGATGTTCATACCACCCGGCGGTGGTCAGGACTTTCGCTCAGGCACCCGGCTCTGGGGCAGCTCCACTCAGTTCAGCGCAGCCGACATGACGCCGTATATGAAGCAGCTTCGTGACTTCTGGCTGGACTTTGCGGGCCGCTACGCTGACGTTCCTGCGATCGCAGGATACGACTTGTTGAACGAACCATCGACGCCTCGCGTGGCCACGGTGTGGCTGCCGTACGCCGGCTATCTGCGGGACCAGATCCGTAAGGTCGATCGGAATCACTTCTTCGTTGTCGAGTCAGGAATCGACGGACAATTTCCGGACCGCTTGCCGGTGGGCAATCCGGTCAAGGATACCGACATCGTTTACTCGGTCCACGACTACACGCCCGCCACCCTTACTGAGGCGCGCATGCCCACATACACCTATCCCGGTACGGCTCCCGGCGATGATGGCACCATCCGCTGGTGGAGTAAGGACGACCTCGACAATCTGTTGCGGATCGGAGGCGTCGTGCCGGTGACCTGGGCGGCCAGAGAGAACGTTCCACTCTATATCGGGGAATTTGGATCCAGAAAGCAGACCATCGGATATGTCCGGTATATCGCTGATCGAATTGAACTCATGAACACAACCTGGGGAGTCCACTGGTCACTGTTTGTCTATCGTGAGTTCGACCCATCATTCGATTTCGGGCTGTACAACGGCTGGAACGCCGCCAGTGACAAGGCGGACGGCTACATGTCAAGCGACCCGACGGTTGTGCCGGACACCGCGCTGATCAAGGTGTTGAAGGTTGGGGTTAGTCGAAATGTGATGGCAACGCCTTGATCCCGTCTTGGGAGATACGCGATAGGACCGCCCCCGGCAGGTCCTCGAGAGATGGCGTATGCTCGCGCGCTCGCCACCAGCGCGCCACCTTGGCAGGAAGGGCGTGCCAGTAGCCACTCCCAGGGTCGAGCGACTCAAGGAATTGCTCGTAGACCTTCCACGTTCCTACTTCCTTCAGGTAGTCAGGGTGCGTGTTCAGCAGCGCCATGCCATGAAACGCCTCGATGGCGCGCAGCTTTGACTGCCATAGCCGCGAGGTCGTCTCACCTAACACCGCCGTCACCGTGTAATCCTGGGGCAGGGTGTAAGGCAGCTCGAGGAAACGGCCGACGTGGAAGGGCCACAAACTCATCGTCCCTCCAGGCATGCTCTCGTAGGGATCGGTATCGAAAAACGAAAGATCGTACTCCATGTCGAGCGCTTGCATCCATTCGGGATTCCTGTGGGTCAGGGGCGAACGGAACCCGGCCGCTCCAAAACTTCGGAGGTAGTGATTGATGCGAGGGGCGCGCCGCAGAAATTCGCGGCGCGAGCTGAAAAGCTTGCCGTCATGCTTCAACCCGTGGATACCAACCTCAAAACCACGCTCGACAAGGCTATCTATCAGCTTGCGATCGACCGGATAGCGTTCGGGCACGAAGTTGAACGACGAACGAAACCCATATCGCTCTTCAAGGTCCGCAGTCGCCAGGACGTGGGTCTGACCGTCCGCCGTTTCGACGTCATGCGTGAGAACCAGCGCGAAGGTCTTGCCATCAGGCCAGAGACCGATATGGAGGAATTCGTCCACCTTATTCCGACGGAGAAGCGAGCCGACCACGCCCCACAGGAACCGCGCATAGCGGTCCTCGACCGGCCACCCGAGGGGAAAAGACGACTCGGCCCGCGCTCGCTGCGAGCGGCGTAGCAGCCGAATCAGCGGCCGCGGCAGAATCGGCTTGACCTGGTAATAGAATCGGCGTGCGCGGCTCAGAGACCAGTGATCGGGGCCGAACTGTTCCTCGCCAAGCACGCGGCCGAGCACCGCCTCGAGATCCGCCGCTCGGGCCTTTAGCGGGAGAACGTCGAGAGTTTCGGCGACCGCTGAGGCCCAGTCGGCCGGACTGGGCGCAGGTTCCAGTAGTAACCGCCAGAATCGCTCTGGGGTATTCGCCGCATAGAGGCCGCCGCTCATGGGAAGTGTCCGTACAGGAGCTCGCCGGTGACGCGACATAGAAGCGCTGGCGAACGGCGGATTAGCGTCGCCAGAAGACGCGCGGCCAGACCGTCGTTGGCGTGCGAGGGAGCCCCCCCGATCCAGGAGTAGGCGAGCGGAAGTTCGGTCGAGCCCCAGCTGGATTTGAATGTGCGAAGCCCGACGTTTTCGAGTTCGGACTTCCCGAAATCGAAAGCCCGATAGCCGGCTTCGCAACCCCACACAATGCCAGTCCATAGCATCAGGTTATTTGGCCCCAGCCTCCAGAAGCGGCTGTCCGATGCGCTGTATTTCCCGATGAGGTTTCCGTTCCATGCGAGGAAGAGGTTGGCGGCGATTGGCTGCGCGTCCTTCTCGACGAAGACAACGAAACCGAGTCCAGATTCGACGATGCGGTGCCATAGGATTTGGAAGAAGCGGCGCGGTTGGACGGGGACGCCGAGGCGCTGTCGGGTCTGCCAATGCAGCCGGTAAAACGGTTCGAGGTCGGCCTGCGCCGCGCCGATACGCGCCGTCAAACCCTCACGTGACGCCCGCCTGATCCGCTGTCGAACGGGCTGGTCGAATCTCGCGAGCAACCGCGCCGCTTCTCGTTGTAGTGGAAGCAGGTGACGGACTCCGAACGGCACCTGCCTTATGCCGGGCCTCGCGGGCAGCGTTCCACGGAGCTCGAGCGGAACTGCACCGCGGGTTTGCCAGGCTACGAGGGCATCGCTGAAATCGGCCAGCGCCTGACCGTCGCGGGCCAGGGGCGGACAGTAGTCGCTGAAAGGCAGCGAGATGGACCGGTGACCGGTCAATCGACTATGGACCTCGAGAAACGGTGCCCCCGCAAGAATTTCGCCGCGGCTGTCAACCTGCGTGAGCAGCAATGGTCGATAGCCGTAGGTCTCAGTGAGCAGCGCGGCCCAGGCCGGATGGTGGAAGACCGTTGCCTCTGGCTGGCCGGCGATGAATCGCATCCACCGAGGATCGTCCGGAGCGCTGACGTTGAGCAAAAGCTTAGCGAGTGCGCTCGCGGCGCGAGTTCTCATACTGCGCCGTGATGCCCCCCACCTTGTAAAGTCGCCGAATCACGCGCGCCAGGTTGAGCTGCACGGGACGGACCCGCGTGCGGTCGGCGAGGCGGAGCCCAACCGTGAGGGTGCGCCCGAGCAGGTCCATTCCCGCCGGCGCTCGACGCCAGCCGAGTTTTAGGGCACCATCGAGCCGCCCCCCGGCGGCGGCGCCGGAAAATGCCGAAAGTTGCAGCCCATGCTTATCGGCAAGCCGCACGAGGGCCCGGCCTTCGCTCAACGAGTGGCGGCGAAAGTCCGCGTAGTCGACAAAGTGGAGATGCGACGAAAGCGCGCCTGGCTCGAAGACCGAGCGCACTCCGAGCTTGGCGATGCGGATCCCGAGATCCGTATCCTCGCACCCGTATTCCCGAAAGCTTTCGTCGTAGCCCCCAACCCGCAACCAGGTGTTACGACGCAATGAGAAATTGGCGCCCCACAGGTGCCAGCGCCGCGGGCCCCCGGCCACGAAGATGTCCGGCAGCATACGAATGCTGCGGTCGTAGACCATGGCGGCGCCGCTGCGGGCGCACTCCGGCGCGTTGGGATAATAGCCTTGAACGAGCACGTCCCCATGCCGGGTCTGCGCGTCGAGATGGCTCGCAACCAGCTGGCGCGACGTGCGCTGATCATCGCCGAGGAAGATGAGCACGTCGCCACGTGCCATCGCGGCGGCGCGGTTGACGGCCGCCCCGGTGCCCCGGTTGTCTTGCCAGACCCAACGCAACGCAAAAGGGAATTGCGATTGTGAGAGCGCCTCGAGGGTACCGTCATTGGAACCATCGATGCCAACCACCACCTCATAACGTTCTGGTGGCAGCGTCTGATCCGCGAGACTGCGCAGCGTCTCGAGTAACAGACCCCGACGGTTGAACGACGGAATGACGATCGAGGCCGACAGGACGCCGTCGACCAACGCGGCGCCCGGGGCGATCGCCGGGTCAGCGCCCGAGGATTGCATCGGTTTGCTCCACCGCCCTCGCGGCCGAGGCCGGGTTCGTCGATGGGTGGGTAAAGACATATGCCGTAAAACCGGCGATGACCAGGAGCTGAGCGAGCGCTCCTGCGGCAAAGGCCAACGCCGCCCCGCGAAGCCCCATGTGGGGAACCGCGAGAAGTCCGGTGACGATCGTCATGGTCATGCCGGTGCCCGTCGCCATGGCATCGATCGTCGGCCGGCCCAGGCTAACCCAGGCGCTTTCGAAGACCAAATAGAGTCCATAACACGCCATGCCAAACGCGAGGATGCTCAGCGGCTGCGCCGCCAGCGGGTACTTGCCGCCGAACAGCAGGCTCAGCATTGGGGCACCCAGGAGAATGACACCGATCGTCACCGGGATGGTCACGAGACCGGTGAGGCGAAGCGCTCCTGCCAAGAAGTGTGCCTGCTCCGCTTTCCGCATTCGTGCCAGGCGAGGACCGAGTCCGGTGGCGACGGCGCCCGGGGCGAGGATCAATATGGTGGTTAGAGTTTTGGCAGCCGCGTAATTACCCGAGGCCACGCTGCCCAGCATCCGTTGCACCATGATCACATCCGCACCGATCCAGACCGTAAACAGGGCCGTTTGCAGAAGCAGTGGCCGGATAAAACGGAGGATCGCCCGTATCCGATCTGGCGCAATCGCGCTTGCAAGAAAGCGAAGCGAAAGAGGCCGAATGGGTTCGAGCACAGCAAAGGCCACCAACGGGGATAGACCGTAGATGACGAGGGTCAACCCGGGGTCACGCCAGCGTGCAGCCGCCAGGCCAATAAGGACGAGCAACTGAATCACGTTGGCGACAAGATAGATACCGGTGACCTCGAGGTATCGCTCGCGGCCCCGCTGCGCCTCCCGGTAAGCTTGCAACAGTGCAAGCCCGATGAGGTTCGCCAGCAGCCCGAGCACGAGTGACACCTTGAGGCCGATCAGTAACCCAAGAGGAAGGACTGCTACCAGGCTAAGGCCCAGTAGCAAGGCGATGACGACCACCCAGTTCGTGAAATAGCGCTGCTGCTCGTAGGGATCGTCGTGATTTCGCGACAGAAACCGGGAGAGCCCGGTCGGAGCGTTCCAGACCAGTACCGATGCAATCGTGACCACCGCCAACGCATAGGAGAAGAGCCCATAATCTGCCGGCAGCAGGATCCGCGCCGCAGCGACGCTGAACAGGAAACCGACCGCACGCGCCGCTGCGTTACCGGCAAAGAGCAACGTTGACGTCGCCATGAGGTTACGGTCGGCTCCGAGTCGTGTCCCGTAACCTTTTAGCCGTTCCATCCTGGGGATAGTCAGCCGGTGTCTTGGCCACGCCTGAAGTCCCAAGATGACCGGGGCGGCCCGCTGAGCGGGTCTGCCGGCGTACAGGGTGAGCGAGCCGAGCAGGGCGACCACCAGCCAGAATTGCTGGGCAACGCCTGCGTACGTAAGGTATTCGGCCGTCGTACCCATGACCGCCAGTACCAGCGTGGAGGCGAAGGTTGTCGCGCCCAATACCCGTCGCAGAGGATTGCTGCTGAGCCGGTTCCGCCAACCGGCGACTCCAATGGTGACGAACAACATGACCAGCAGCCCCTCGCCGACGATTCCAGCCCGAAAGCCGGTGGACAGGTACTGGTTGTCTACGTAGTTCTGCAGTCGAACCGGCACTTCACTCGGGATCACCGTGCCGGTGCCGGTCCAGAAGTTGTCAGCCAGCTCCGGTAGGAAGAATTCACCCCAGTACTGAAACCGGGTCTGCAGACTCTCGGGGGCCACGATACTGACCGATTGCGGGCCGATCTGTTGCTCGATGCGCGCGGTGATTTGCGCCGCAAAGATCGCAACGACGGCGAGCATCCCGACCATGGTTAGCGCGAACTCGCGCCAGGGTATCCGGCGCCCTTGCCATAGGATGACCACCGTCGCCAGGGCCAGGCCGATGAGGGCAGCCTGCGTTTGACTGAGGAAGACGTCGCCCACGTTCATCGCCATGACCACGCCGAGCCAGAGCGACGGGTACCCTGGCGTCCGATAGGTGGCCAGCGCTAGGGCGAGTGTGTAATTAAGGACCGCGAATGCGCCAACGCCGCTCCAATGCTCGAGCAATGAGGTCGGTCGGCAAACGTCGCCCTCACAGATGCCGCCGACCGCCGTGGTCGGAAAGTATGTGGACAGGAAGTCGCGGACCCCAGGGAGGTCAGCCAGTTGCGCAGCGGCTACGATCGCGATCACGATGCTGGCCACCATGGTGAGGTTCAGGAGCACGCGGACGTCTCGACTGGTGAGCCACGTGCGTGAGAAAAGGAAATAGATGACCAGGTACTGGACCGGCGATAGGACCGCCCGCCACGTATCGACATCAGGTTGGACGTGCCGCACGAAGAGCACCAGGGAGGGGATGAGGACCAGCCCAAGCGAGAAGGTGATTACGGCGAGGTCGAGCCCTGTGAAGGAACGCCGCTCCCGGTGTGGCAGGAAGTGAAGCAAGAGCCCCAAGGTCACCAGCAGGAGAACCACCTCGTTGATGCGGAGTAACGGGACGACACTGCCGCGGGGAAGCCCGGTTGTCAGCGGAATGGCGATCAGCAAAATGACCAGGCCCGCCATCGGAACGTTGGCCGTCGCGACGATAACGCCCAGGCTGACGAGCCCGCCCACCAACAACGTGAGTGGAAGCACGCCCGCTGCCACGAGCACCAAACCACCCGTGACTGCGAGCAAAAGGAGGCTGATCGCTAGCGCTCCCGAGTAGTCGCGCTTTGGCGAGGGAATTACCTGGGGCCGGACAGTCATGGCGTCACGTCGCCCCTAGGGCCACCAGGTATTGGCGCGACATAGTCGCCCAGTCGATGGTGCGCATGACCTCCTTCGCCCGCTCCGCCTGGCGGCGACCCCGATCGGGGTCGCGCAACAGCCTGTCGATTTCCCGCGCCAACGCGTGCGCGTCACCGGGGGGAAAGTAGGCGAGGCTGTCAGGCGGGAAGCGTTCTTCGACTGCCGGGAGCCGCGAACAAACGGTGGGGACCCCTTCAGCAACATAGTCGAAGAGCTTGGTGGGCAGAATGACGTGTCCGTAGCCGTCCGCAACCACCGGGACGATACCCAGGGTCGCCTGCCTGATCTCAGCGAGCACGTCCACAAAGGAAAGCCAGGGGCAGAATCGAACCCGTGTCTCCACCCCCAGTTCAGCCGCGAGGGCCCGCAACTCGGGCAGGTATTCGCCACCTCCGATGACTTTCAAGGTGAGCTGGGGCCAGTCGTGCTGTAGGGCGTGGAGGGCCAGAATGGCTACCTGGACCCCGTAGCGCTTTACCAGAGTCCCATGCGTAATGAGCGTCTGACCTGTTGGGCTGGCGGTTGCTCCTGATCCTAGATCTGGTTGCGTGTTGAAGACCATCGAGACTTTGTCGTGGGGTACCCCCCGCTCGATCAGAACCCGGCGACACGCGTCGTTGACGGCGATGACATGGTCGACCCACCGGGTCGCACGCTGCTCAAGCCACGCGGCAACGCGGACCAGCGGATGGCCCGAGGCGACGCCGAGCCGCGCGGAGGTCATCTCAGGCATCAGCTCCCACATGTGGAGCACAATGCGGGCCCCACGAAGGCGAGGCACCAAGACGCTGAAGGCGAGGAGATCCGGGACGTTGTCCACCTGGACTATGTCGTAGCGGCGTCGGAAGCCGAGCCACGAAACGAGCGGGAAGGCAAGCACAAAAAAAATCAGGTATTCGACCGCGTACCAAAAAGTTGGTCGACGACGGTGCTTTACGGGGATCCGGTAGAGCTTCAGGGCGGAGTGGGCGGTCGAGGCGATCGGCGGTCCATCGGCCGTACAAACAACGTCGACCTGCAGACCCTCGGCCAGGAGGTGGTCAACGTTGCGTCGCAGCACCGAGGCAAACGGGTAGGGGTGCTGGCTCACCATCAGGACGCGGCGCGGCCGGCCCTGGTGCGTCCGACTGGCATCAAGGAGATGCTTGAGCTGGTCGAGCGCGACCTCCCACTGGGTCCTGAGTCTGTTCTGCGCCGCGACACTCCGCAGCTCCATCGTGTCCCGCTCCCGTAACGCTTGCAGTAAGGCCTCGGCCATCGCTCCCGCGTCGTTGTCTGTATAGATCGCCGCCGAGCCAAACCGCTCACGCAGCCCGATAAAGTCGGTCAGGACCAGGGCCTTTCCAAGACCGATGGCTTCAAAAGCGGCGCGGTTCATGATGCCTGGATCGCTGCTAAAGGCGGCCACCACGTCGGCCGCCAGCAGCTCGCCAAGGAAGCGTGGGTAATCGAGCCAGCCGGTGAACATGAGATTCGGCGGGGCGGCGGCGCGGACTTCCGCCGGAACCCGGCGTTCGTCTCCGGTAAGTCGGACTTCTACGCCGGGCAACCGGCGGGCCGCCTCGACGACGAGGGCCACCGGCTCCTGGGCATCCAGCGCGCCGGCCACGACTACTCGCGGCCGCGTCGGCCGGGGACAGGCCGCGGCCTCGCTTGCGCTCGGCAGGTCGTCGGGAAGGAGGATCGCTGTAGCCCCCCACCGCCGCACCTCCTCCGCCATGGCTTCGGTGTGCAGAGTTACGACCACGGCGCGCCGGCTGATCCAGCGATGGATCGGCCTCGACCAGGCCCACTTGCGAGACTGAAAGGCATCCGTGTGACAGTCCATGAGCAGCGGACGACGGTGGAGCGCACACCAGGCCAGGGCCACCAGGGGCGTGAAGACCGGGGGCGAGACGGCATAGACGACGGACGCCTGCCGTTGGTTCAGCCGTAGCCACATCCGCACCGCGTCACGCAGATATCGCAGCGGAAGCAAAAACCGCAAGGGGCCCAACGCGCCAGCTTGCAAGAAGTGTGCCTCGCCACCCAGGGCGCGTGCGAGCGCGACGGTGCGCGGCTGAAAGGTACACCATGCCGCGACGATCACCGGACCCGGCGCTAGTGGGTACCCTCGGCGCCGTTCCATGCCGCGGCTCCTCCCTTGGCGACCAGCATGCTCGCGGCAACCTCGACCCCGGCCTGGCGCAGGCTGTCCGCTGTCCGCCGAACGTCCGCTGCGTGTGTCATACCAGCCGTGGCCACGATGATTGCCAGGTCAGCCGCCGGGGCCATCGATATTGCGGTCGGGCTCGCGTCGAGCGCCAGGACCGACAGCACCGCCAGGTCATACTGGCCGTCTCCGTGGCCGAACGCGCGGGCGACTAGACGGGGATCGGAAGGTGCCGCCAGGGGGATCGTAGTCATCGATGTGCCGTTCGGGCTCACGGGACTCGGAAGGGCATGCGCGGGCGCATCGGCCTGGACTACGACGACTCGCTGACCTGCGTGGGCGGCCGCCCACCCGAACTGAAGGGCAAGGGTGTCGGCTCGGTCGCTCGACGAGGCCGGAGTGAACATGACGCGATGCGCCTCGGGATGCCGAACGGCGAGGTTCGCATGTGCGAGGACATAGGGGTTCGACTGTTGATCGCGCGACCGCCCGAATTGCCGCGGCACCATGGTGACGAGAGAAGTTCCGGACGCTCGTGCCAGGCCTTCTGCACTGTTGAGGCGATCATCGTAGTGTTCAGCAACCAGGGCGAGCACGACACCCATACAGATTCCGCCGAGGAGGGCCGCCAGCAACCAGCGCAAGGGATCGGGTGAGGTCGGCCGAGTGGGTAAGGTGGCCGAGTCGCTGACCGCAACGGACGACTCGCCCCGAGTCTGGCTGATGGTGATGTCCTGCATCTTGGCGTAGGTCGAGTCGTACTGTGATTGCAGTCCGGCGAGCTGAGCCTGGCGAGCGGCGATCGCGGTCGAGTTGTTCGCTGGCGGGGAAGTCTTCTGCAGGGTATCGATTTGCTGGGAGAGGTTTGATAGCTCGGAAGCGAGGTACTTACGGGTTGCCTGGAGGCGGTCGGCGACCTCCTGCCGGTTCTGCTCGACCACGGTCTGGGCGATCGCGTTCGCGATCGCCGAGGCGTCCTGCGGACGGTCAGCGCTCGCCGTGATCGCGATCAGGCTCGTTCCCTTGATCACCTGTGCATTGATCCGTTTGGTCAATTGGTCCGGTGTGACGCGCAGACCAAGGGTGCTGATGACGTTCTGAAGGACAGGACGGCTGGTCGACTCCTGGAGAAAGAGCAGGGCCAGGTGCTCACTCGACAGCAAGGCGGTATCGAGGTCCTGCGTGCCATTCCAACGATTGTCGACCAGCAGCGTCGCCTGGGCGGTGTAGGTGGGCGGCACAAACCTGACGAGCGCGAGGCCTCCGAGGAGGAAGACGACAACCACAGCGAGGACCAGCCAGGCGCGGTGGCGAAGCGCATCGCCGAAAGTTCGTAGCGGGGTCCGTTCGTCCACCTTTGGTCCTTCTCAAACTCCTTTCGGGACGAGGCCGAGCAACGCCGGCAGCGTGAGCACGAGGATTTTTAGATCAAGCGCCAGCGAGCACTCTCGCACGTAGCGAAGGTCCAGCGCCATCATCTCGGGAGCGGCCAACCGGTCCCGGCCAAACACCTGCCACGGGCCGGTGATGCCCGGTTTGACCGCCTGCCGCTCGAAGTAGGCTGGCTCATAGTAGGCGAGTTCATAGGGGATAGCAGGTCTTGGCCCCACAAGGCTCATCTCGCCGCGGATAACGTTGAAGAACTGTGGCAACTCGTCAAGGCTCGTGCGACGCAGCGCCCGGCCTACCCGCGTAATCCGCGCGTCGTCCTTAGCTTTATAGCCGCCCGGAGAAGGATTTCCGGCGAACCAGGCCGCCGCGGCCTGCCGGTGATTCGTGTCGACACTGCCGACATACATCGAGCGGAACTTCCACATTTCAAACGTCATGCCCGCGCGCCCGACGCGTTGCTGCCGGTAAAGGACCGGCCCCGGGGAGTCCAATCTGATCGCGAGGGCGATTACGAGCATCAATGGCAAGAGGGCGATCGGGATGACGATCCCAAGGACCAGATCCAGCAGCCGATTTTGGGCCCTCCGAGGAAAAGGCACGAGCCGCAACCGGGTTGGCACCGGCACCGAACGGCTCAGCGCAAATCTCATCGGGACCGACTCCGTTTCGAGCGTCGATGTCCAAGCTCGAGAATTTGCTCGATGAGCCGGTCGTCGGCGTTCTCTTTCAAAAGAAAGCGCGACTGCGGCACATTGCTGGACCGGCGCTTGACCGCGCCCGTCACGAGCGACAGAAAGATAACGCCGGGACTGGGCGCCTTGCCCGCGACGCGCGCGGCCAGTTGGAGCCCATCCACACCGGGGAGCTCCGGGTCGAGCAAGATGACGTCGGGCTGGAGCCGCTCCACGGCCAGAGTCAGCTCCACCGTGTCCCGAGCCTCTCCGACGATCTCGACCGGTTGGCCATTGAGAATCCGCGCCAGGGCGTTTCTGTAGTCGGGTGACGCGTCGGCCAGCAAGATGCGGATCGGGACTTCAGCCGGGGACCCGCTCGAGACCCGGGAACCGTTGATCCGCTGACGGAGCGCCATCACCCGGGAGCATAGTGAGGGCGTCCGCTGAGGTAAATAGGTAAAAGCGCTCCCCTCCTAGGACAGCCTGGACGCCAGGGAGGTAGGGGCCTTGGCTAAATCTGAACGAGACCCTTGCGGGCTGCGTAGAGTACGGCCTGTGTCCGGTCATTGATCTGTAGCTTTTCGTAGATGTTGCAGATATGGTTACGAACGGTCTTCTCACTCACGTTCAATTGGCGGGCAATCTGCTTGTTGGCTAGACCGTTTGCCAGCAACCGGATAACCTGCACTTCGCGGGCGGTCAATCCGTCGTAGTTGGTGCGAGACTCAGGGCCAAAATTCGTAACGAGCCGGACCAGCCTATCCCAAACCGCCGACGACAATGGCCGGGAGCCAGCGAATACGGAGCGGATGCTCGCGGTAAGCGCTTCGGGCGAAGACCCCTTCAGGAGGTAACCGTCCGCGCCAGTGGCGAGGGCCTCCTGGATGTACGCGTCGGACTCGAAGGACGTGAGAATGAGAACGGCGAACCCCGGACGGGTTCTTTTCAGCTGGCGCACTGCTTCGATGCCGTCGCCACCCGGCATGCGCAGATCCATGAGGACGACGTCGGCCTCAAGCGTCCCTGCCAGCCGGCAACCTTCAGGCCCGTTTTCCGCCTGGCCCACCACCTCGAATCCGGGCTCATCGCGCAACAGCCTGACCAACGCCTGGCGAAACAGGCTCTCGTCGTCAACAACGAGCAGACGGATCGGCCGCGCCTCAAGCGTCAGGCTGTCAACCATTCAGGGGCACCACGAGGCTGACGGTTGTCCCGAACCCAGGCGTCGACAGGACCCGCAGGTGACCACCGATGAGGCTGGCCCGCTCGCGCATCCCGCTCAGGCCGGTGGTGGCGAATGACGCGGGTGCCATTCTCGGCTCGAAGCCGACGCCGTTGTCGGTGACCGAAACGAGAGCCGAATCTGCATCCCCCTCCAGCCGAATGACGGTTCGGCTCGCTCGGGCGTGTCGAATCACGTTCGCCGTTGACTCTTGCACCATGCGGAGCACGTGCAGGGAGTTCTCGGCTGGAAAAGCGCTCGGCCACTCCCGTGTCACCAGTCGTACACGGCAATGGCCCCGTTTCAGCGTTGGGACTACCTGGCGCCGCACGGCTTCGATCAGCCCTTCGGCGTCACCGGGGACCCAGCGCAAGTCGTGGTGAACGTTGCGGACCGAGGCAAGGATCCCCCGCAATTCATCGCGATAAGCTCGCGTCTGGTCAATCGAGGCGCGGGATTCCCGGAGGTCGCAATCCAGGTTCACGATCAGGGTCGCCAGGCGCTGGCCTACAACATCGTGCAGTTCCCGGGCGAGGCGTCGCCGTTCCGTCGCAAGCTCGTCCTCGGTCCTGATCGGGTTATCGGGGCGGCCCACTCGGGTGACGTCGAGCAGCGTGATCACGACCTGCTGCTGCTCGGCTTGCTGCGCCTGAGCCCGAGCCAGCAGGATCTGCGGGCCGACCCTGAGGAAGATGGCGTCGGCTTCCGGTCGCCGAGACCACTGGGTGCGAACCAGCTTCAGCAAAAGGGAAGCCAGTTCCCCACTCCCAGGTGCGATAAGCCCCTCCCATGCGGTGGTGGCGAGGCCGGCGTTACGGCGGAACAGGACATGCCCGGATGGCGAGGCGACGATGATGCCCTCGCAGAGGTTCGTCAGGCGGGGAAGCCGTACCTCTTCGGCCACCGCGATGCGATCAGGCCGCTCCACTACCTCCCTCCCAGCCTCCTTCCGCGTTGGCCCTTCAGTACAATGATTGTAACTCAGGGTGCATTTCTGTCAAGGTCGCGGTTCTAAAACGACCCGGCTGGCGTCGCGCTTTTCCAGACGAACTGGCGCGCCCCTAAGCGCCCTCCTAGTCACAGCCTGCCGGTAAAGGGTACCGTACAGAACGGACAATTTCCATACCCATCTTCTGTGTTGCCGTCACCCGCCTCTTGTAACGAAGCGACGCCCCCAGGACGTGCGCCGATGTCCCAGGGGGACCCGGGACAGGTGGCTCAGCCACCTCCGTAACGGCCCATTGTTCCCTCGATCCCCCAACCGTAGACTGTCGCTGACATCGTGGAGACAACAGCTTGATCACCCAGAGTGCACGTAACGGGACTTCGAAGAACGGGTCGGTCGCGCCCGTTCAGCCGCTGCGAGTGGGTGTCATAGGCTGTGGCTACTGGGGGCCGCAGCTTATCCGCAACTTCTACGAAATGCCCGATGCAGAGCTGGTGGGGATCGCCGAAGCTCGCGCGGACCGGCTTGACTATGCGCGTCGTCACTATCCCGGGGTCACGCTTGTGACCGACTACCGCCAAATGCTCGAGAGTGACGTGCAAGCAGTCGTCGTCGCCACGCCGATCCAGACGCACTATGCTATCGCGAAGGACGCACTCAGCGCGGGAAAGCATGTACTGGTTGAAAAGCCCCTGGCGTCGAGCGTGGCGGACGCGTTCATGCTGACTCAGCTGGCCCGCGAGAAGCAATTGACCCTGATGACAGGTCACACGTTCCTGTACAACCCCGCCGTTCAGGAACTGCGCCGAATCGTCCAGTCGGGTGAGCTTGGCAGAATCTACTACGTCGATGCCGCCCGACTGAGCCTCGGCCTGTTTCAGCGGCATGTCAATGTGATCTGGGACCTGGCGCCCCATGATGTTTCGATCCTTTTCTATGTTCTAGACCGGATTCCCGTTTCGGTCAGCGCCCGGGGAAGCTCATTTGTCCAACGTGGGGTGACCGACGTGGCCTACCTGGAGGTCATTTTCGACGATGGAGTGGCCGCTCAACTCCACGTCAGCTGGCTCGACCCAGCGAAAGTCCGGCGGATTACGGTGGTGGGCGACCGCAAGATGGCCGTGTATAACGATGTGTCCCTGGCTGAAAAGATCCGCATCTACGACAAGGGGGTTGATTCGCCGGTGACCGACAACTTCGGCGAGTTCCAGCTGTCTTACCGGCACGGTGCGATCACCATCCCGTACATTCCATGGCAGGAGCCGCTCCGACTCGAGTGCGAGCATTTCGTCGAATGCGTGCAAACCGGCGTCGCCCCCCGTACCGATGCCACGCAGGGGCTGGAGGTCGTTGCCGTGCTGGAGGCCGCCTGCCTGTCGCTCGCGCGCGGAGGCGTCCGGGTCCCGCTGGACGTTGTTCGGGCCGGTGCCACTAACGGGCACAGCGGCAATGGGCACCAACCCAGCGGAGCGAGCAACGACGATCTCGTTGCCCCGTCCGCTCCACCGATTGGCAGCAATGGCCACCATGAGGCGGCGTCCTCGGCCGCGAGCTCGTGAAACTCGCAGGCAAGCGCGTCCTGGTGACTGGTGGTGCCGGTTTCATCGGCAGCCATCTCGTAGAAAGCCTCGCCGATGAGAACGAGGTAACCGTCCTCGATGACTTTTCGGTAGGTTCCGAGAACAACTTGCGCGGTGTTGCATCGAGAATCCGCCTTATCCGTGCGGACGTCAGAGACGGAGGCTCGCTGATCGAAGCGGCAACCGGCGCCCAGGTCATTTTCCACCTCGCTGTCGTGTGTCTGCGGGTGTCGATCCCGGACCCGATGCGAAGTCACCTGGTCAATGACCTCGGCACGTTGAACCTCTTGCTGGCATCCCGCGGAAGCCTGCTCGAGCGATTCGTCTACGTCTCCTCCTCGGAGGTTTACGGCGATGCCACACACGGGCCCATGGCCGAAGACCATCCAATGCGCCCGACGACCCCCTATGGCGCCAGCAAGCTTGCTGGCGAAGCCTACAGTTTGTCCTTCATGCGAACCTACGGGCTACCGGTCACGGTGGTGCGCCCGTTCAACGCTTATGGCCCACGATCCCATTTGCAAGGCGCCAGTGGAGAAGTCATTCCGAAATTCGTCGCCCGCGCCATGGCGGGACTTCCCCTCGTGATCTTCGGTGACGGCACCCAAACCCGCGACTATACGTGGGTAGAAGAGACGGTGGGGGGGATCCGGGCAGCCGCCGAATGTGACGCGCTCGTTGGCGACAGCATCAACATCGCGCACGGCGAGCCAGTACAGATCGGCCGCGTAGCCCAAATCATTCAGCACATTCTGGGCACGCACGTGCCCATTCAGTACCTGCCCGAGCGACCGGGTGACGTTCGGCGCCAACACGCTGACGTCAGCCGAAGCCGGGCCGTTCTTGGCTTTAGCGCCGATGTCGGCATAGAAGACGGACTGACCCGCTATATCGACTGGGTCAAGAGCCAACCAGGCGAGCCCCGCTCCTGGCTTCTGCGCGAGGAGGTGCAGAACTGGAAGCGAGAGACGCTGGCGATCTAACCGGTCGCCGGATCGCCATCAGTGGCGGCCACGGGTTTATCGGACGCTGGCTGGTTCCGCGCCTACGCCAAGCGGGGGCGAACGTCCACCTCGTGCAGACCGGGGCGGCTCAAGACACCGATATGCGTGGCTGTGATTCGCTGATCCATCTCGCATACCGGTTACCGGCCGCGAGTGAAGAGTCGGCGCGGCTCGAGCAGGAGTTTGCCACCAATGTCGCGGACACCCTCACCCTTCTGAGAGCAGCATCCCAAGCGCAAGTAGCTCACGTGTGCTTCGCGAGCACGGCGCAGGTGTACCGAGCCTGCGCTGAGCCGGCCGCCGAGGACGGGCCCGTCGAGCCGCAGAACGCCTATGCGGTCAGCAAGTTGGCCCAGGAGGAATGCTTCAGGTTCTTCAGCCGGCAGACCGGCCGCCACGCCGCCATCCTGCGACTGACTACCGCCTATGGTCCGGGGGAACACGTCAGTCGGGCTGTCCCCAACTTTATTCGTGCCGCCCTAAGCGAACGTCCATTGATACTGGACGGCGCTGGAGACAAGGCCTTCGACCTTGTTTACGTGGACGACGTTGCGCGCGCCTTCGCCGCCGCGGTGACCGCTCAGGCGAACGGGACATTCAATATTGCGTCGGGCGTTCGCCATACGCCTCGGCAGGTCGCAGAGCGCGTGCTGGCGCTATGCCAGCGGACCCTCCCGATCATCGAAGAGCGGCGGCGGCTCGCGCGCGGCGGCGCAGCATGCGATACGCGGCGAACGGCAGCTGTCCTCAAGTTCCGGGCTGCCGTTCCCATTGATGAGGGACTCAACGCCGAGATCGGCTGGCTGCGGAACAGCCTCCGGGCCCAGACCGGGGACCAAGGGCTGACCGTCTCCTTATGAACGGTGCGCAGGCACGGCGATCTAGCGCAGGGTTTCGAGCCACAACCCTGGCTGGACCCCCGGTCTTCGTAATCGCCGAGGCGGTCGGAGCCATCGGCGATGAGGGCTACCGCATCTTCGCGCTCGAGCTTGCCCGTGCGCTGGCGCGGCGCGGTCCTATTCGGGCTTTTACCGCCGCAGGGCATCCGGAGTCTGGCATGCAACCGATCGCCCGCACTCCCCTCATCCTGCTGGGGCCGGCGCTGATTACCGCGTTACGACGAGAACGACCGACCACGATCATCTATCTCGCAAAGAGTTCGCTGACGCTTCCGGCGCTGTTGCGAGCACGGTTGCTGAAATGGGCTTCTGGCGGGGCGATTACGATAATGGTCGCGTTGCAAGCGCGAGATTCATCGTGGCTAACTCGTCTCCTAGCAAGACGAATGTGGCCCGATCTTCTGCTCGTGACATCTGAGTCGGAACGTCTGCGGGCGACCCGAATGGGAGCGAACGCATCCTGCATCCACCCCGGCGTGGACCTGGTCCGCTTTCATCGGCCGCTTCCCGGCGAAAAAGCGGCCCTCCGCCAAAAGTGGCGACTGCCGGTCGATGGGCACATTGTGTTGCACGTCGGCCACCTGAAGATGGGCCGCAATTTGCAGGCCCTTTATCCGCTCGCTTCAGTTCCCGGGGTTAGCGTGGTCGTTCTGGCGAGCAGCCGCCGGGAGCGAACGTCAGCAGCGCTGCGGGATGATCTGATCCGTCACGGAATCATCGTCCTGGACGGCTACCGGTCTGATGTCGCGGAACTGTACCGGCTAGCCGATTGCTACGTCTTCCCGGTCCAGTCTCCGGACTGGGCGATCTCAGTGCCGCTCTCGGTCATCGAGGCGATCGCCTCTGGCCTCCCGATCGTGACCGCGCGTTTCGGCGCATTGCCCGAACTGTTCATTAATGTGGCCGGCGTGCAATTCATCGACCGTCCGGAAGAGGAGGTGGCGGCGGCGGTGATCGGGGCGTTGAACGATCCGGGACCATCGCACAACCTGCTCGACGGATGGTCGTGGGACGAGGTCGCCGACCGGCTTCTGGTCGTGCGGGAAGAGGCCATCCAGCGAGGTGGCGCACGGTGATCGATCAGGTCGAAATTCGTGCAATGACCGCCGAGGATGTGCCCACCGCAGCCGCAATCCACGCTCACACACTGCTCGACCCCTGGGGACGAATGGGACCAAGGTTCCTGCGCACCTTTTATGGTGAAATGATACGGCTAAAGGAAATCGCGCTAGTCGCAACGACAGGGTCGGCCGTGATCGGCTTTGCCGTTGGGAGTGTCCGTCCGGGCCAACTCTTCGCCGCTGTCCTCCATCACAGGGTGATCCCGCTCGGCCTGGCAGCGATTCCCACTCTAGGCCGCCAGCCTGGAATGCTCCCGCGGTTTGTCCGTGGCCTGATGAAGCCGGCGGACGCACACAGGCCGGAGGGCACGGCCACGCTCCTCTTCATCGCCGTCAGCGAGCATGCCCAGCACCACGGAATCGGGCGGTTGCTCGTGCGGTCCTTGCTCGTGGAAGCCATGGCGCGGGGCGCCACCCGCGTAGATCTGCAAACCGACCGCCTTTCCAACGACGCCGCGAATGCCTTCTATCGCAGCCTTGGCTTTCGCCAGACGGGAGCGCTCGCCGCCGGCAAGCGACTCGTCAACACCTACGAACTGGATCTTCGGCAGCCGGCAGGCGGTCTAATCAGCGTCGCCGATGTCGCCGACCACTCAGAGCAATCCGATCACTAGTTGGCCATTACATTGGTCCTGAAACCAACCCTCAGGGCTGCGATCAGGTTGTTGTCGGGAACCGCCCCCGCCGACGGCCCGGACGGCGCGTTATAGACGCCGAAGTCCCGCGTCGGATCGAACTCGCGGTAGTTGAAGTACGCCCAGCTCATATTCCAAGCAGCCATCAACCCCACGTTATCACTGACGTAGTTGACGTAGCCCGCAGTCCGCTTGCGGGATCCCCATTCCCCCATGAGGAGTGGCACGTTTTGAGAGGCAGCCCAGTTGATCGGCAGCCGACCCTGTATTCGCATCATCGTGTCCAGGGTGCTGGCGCTCCAGTAACGAATCGTGGCGTCCCAGTCGGGGGCGTTCCCCGGATAGGCGTAGGTCGTGGTGGTGGCGTGAGTCATGGCCGTAGGTGCGTAGCCGTGCACCGAATACACTATGTCGCCGTATTTGATCGGACTTCCCAGCGGCAGGCGCTCCGAGAACTGCGCGTTAGGGCCAGACTCAACCACGAAGAAGTGCGCGGTATCGACCGTTTTGATCTGGTTTCGCAAATAACTGGCATACGGCAACCAAACCTGGCTGACGTAAGGAGTGCTCGGCTCATTCAGGAGGTCATACCCGACGATGGCGGGCTCGTTGCCATACCGAGCCGCGAATGTCTTCCAGAAGTCCCTCAGTGAAGTCATGTAGATCGTCATCGTGCTGGGGTTGAAGCTGGTCTGGCCACCCCAAAAGCGCGTACCGTACTGGTAGTCCATGCCGCCGCCGCGAGGGATGTACATCACCGGAATGAGCCAGATGTGGTAGCGGCGCGCCGATGCGATCGTGCGGTCCACGTACGCCCAGGCCCTCGCCGCAGTGGTGGGATCGCCATTGAACCAGTGCCAGTCCAGGCCGAGGCGGACGAGATTGACGCCCCAGCCGGCCAGTCGCGCGTAATCACGATCGTCTTCTGTGATCCTCGCCGGCATGGAGTTAGCAGCATAGGCGAATCCGGCAGCCTCCGAGTAGTTCGCGTCGTTGTAGGTCGGCTGCTCGAGGTATAGAGCCGATTCGTTATTGATGTTGACACCGCGCAGAAACACGGACTGGCCTTTGTAAACGAAGCCCCGGCCGGCGATCTGCAGGAAAGGCTGCGAAACGACCGCGGTCGCGGGTGCGGCCGGCAATACGGGTCGTGCCGTCACGGCCGAAGGCGAGGGCCGATTGGGATTTCGCGTCGGGGCCAGCTGCGGGACCACACGGGGAGTACTCACCGGGAAGAAGTCGCCCTGTCGAGTCAATGCCGTGCGGGGCGTGCGGACATGCTGGGCGGAAGCGCCCGCGTTGGCTAGACTTCCTTGCAGACCAGGGATTGCCACCACGGCCATGGTCAAACCGACAACCGCGATTCTCGAAACGCGCATGAGCCCTCCTGAAAGACACACGGCTCTTCAACCGCAATGTGTCCTGTAAGAAGACAACGCTCCCTACCAAGCGATCCTGACCCCGTACGAGATAGTGCGACCGGCCTTCGATATCCCCGTTACGCGGGCCCTACTCGGGGGAAGACCTGTGGCCGAACTGTCACTGACAGCTACATGAGCAAGCGTCGCTACTCGACCGATACCACCGGGTTTCCTGCTTCCGGCGACTGGCCTCGCATGGACCGGAGGGTCGCGCTGCCTAGCACGATCACCTGCACGACGGATCCCGCAGCAAAACCGACGCCGGCGCCGGTCAGCCCATACCGGGGAATCAGAACGTAACAGAGCATGGCGCTCAAGACGGTACCGGCCACCGCGCTGGAGGCGCTGAGACGAGGCCTACCTCGCCCAACCCAATAGGTCTGCAGGACGTTTGTCAACCCGTAGAGGGCCATTCCAACCGAGATCCCCATGAGTCCTTGACTAGCGTTCGCGTAGCGTCCGCCGAAGATCACGGCGACAAGACGGTCGCCCATCAGGGCGATAATGACCAGCAGCCCCGCACCGCTGATAGCAGCGGCCGCGGAGGCCTGGACGAGGTAGGCAAACGAGTCCTTACTCCTCCGCCCGATGACCATCGGCAAGAGCACCGTGGTCAATCCACCAGGGATCAATATGAACACGCTGCCAAGCGTTTTGGCCACGTTGTAGGTGCCGGTGGCGGATTCGCGGAGGAAGTGCTCCACCATGATTACGTCGGCGGCGAACCAGGTCGAGGTCGCGGCTGAGTGGACGGTAAGGGGCAGGACGAATCGAGCTGATTCCTGGATGCGCTGGCGCCGAGCAGCCGGTCGGCGGAATGGGATGCCGGTCCGTTGGCGAAACTCAGTAATGAACACGGCAGGAATCGGCGAAAGCCCATAGATGAAGAGCATGACGATGGCTGAGCGCCAACCAACCATCACCGCGATAATCGTCGCTACAAGCTGGATCAGGTTGGCGCCGACATAGGCGTACCCGATGTTGAGAAATCGAAGGAGACCCCGTTGTGTCTGCCGATGCGTATACAGAACGGCGAGTCCAGCCACGTTGGCGAGTACCGCGAACACCATCACGAGACTCCAACGCTGCCCGAGGGCCAGCACGACGAAGGTCCCGAGGACGGTCAGAGAAACGGCCGTCCAGACCACGAACTGACTGCTGGTGAACTCCACGGTCCGCTCGGCTTCGTCCCGCGCGGAGGGCAGGAATCGAGCGAGGCTTGCAGGCGCATTCGTAATGAGGATGGCGGCGACGCCGGAGACGGCTATGCCATAGGCGAGCACGCCGTATTCGGTCGGACCGAGGACCCGGGCGGTAATCAAAGAGAATCCCAGACTGAGCGCCCGGGCTACGGTATTGGATATGGCAACGCCGCCGGACTTCGAGAGGAAGCCCCCTCTTGCAGCTCCAAGCCGAATCAAACGCTGGCCGAACCCGCCCAGCCCGAGGCTTGCTGGTCCCAACGGAACCGCGGGCGAACCCTCCCTGGGAACTTCCTTCATGGGCGCCCACCGGAAATTATAAGAGAGCTCGATCGTTATCTATCAAGTATGGGTATTAGAGTTCACCCCACAGCGGAAGTTTCACTGAGGGCGACAATTGGAGACGGGACCAGCATCTGGAACGAAGCGCAGGTGCGGGAAGGGGCCCACGTGGGACGAAACTGCGTACTTGCGAAGGGTGTTTACGTCGACACCGATGTCACTATTGGTGATCGCGTCAAGCTGGAAAATCGGGTTTCAGTATTCAAGGGAGCTCGCCTGGGTGATGGTGTTTTCGTCGGACCCCATTCCGTTCTGCTGAATGACAAGCGGCCACGGGCCATCACGCCCGAAGGAACACTGAAAACCGAGGAGGACTGGATTGTGAGCGGGGTCACGGTTGAAGAAGGCGCATCCATTGGCGGCGGCTGCACGCTACTTCCTGGCGTTTCGATCGGACGCTTCGCCATGGTGGGGGCCGGCGCCGTCGTTACCAGGGATGTCCCCGAGTACGGGCTTGTATTTGGCAATCCAGCTCGGCTTGTCGGTTATGTCTGCGAGTGCGGAGCGCGTCTGTCCTCGGATCGCGTTTGCTCGGCGTGTGGCAGAAATCACCCGACCCTGGGGGAAACCTGATGTCCGAGCTTCGTCCGATCCCCATATCGCGTCCGCATTTCGGCCCCGAAGAGGAGGCCGCGGTATTGGAGGTGATGCGTTCCGGTCAACTGGCGCAAGGCGCCCGCGTCGAGGCTTTTGAGCAGGCATTCGCGCAGGCCACGGGCGCCCAGTACGCGGTGGCAACCGCTAACGGGACCACCGCCCTCTTCCTCGCCCTGCTGGGCCACGGTATCGGAGCTGGCGATGAGGTGATCACCAGTCCACTGACATTTATTGCAACGGCCAATGCGATCTCCCAGACGGGCGCCCGGCCGGTTTTTGGCGACGTGGACGACTCCCTCAATCTCAACCCACGAGCTGCCGCAGCCTTGATCGGGCCTCGCACCCGGGCGATCGTCCCAGTTCACCTTCATGGAAATCCGGCTGAAATGGACGCATTCACACGGCTGGCCGAGCGGCACGGCCTGGCTCTGATCCAGGATGCCTGCCAGGCAGTTGGTGCTCGTTTTGACGGAAGGCCACTCGGCACATTAGGAACGGCCGTTTACTCCTTTTACGCAACCAAGAACTTGACCACCGGTGAGGGAGGGATGGTGGTCACCAATGACGCTGCTGTTGCGTCGCGCTGTGCGAGCCTTCGCCATCAGGCCTACTCCAGCACGCCATATCTGCACGACGCGATCGGCTACAACTTCCGAATGACCGAAATGCAGGCCGCCATCGGAATAGTTCAGTTGCGGCGACTTGACGAGATCACCAGCCGACGTCGGTCGACGGCGAACTTGTATAACGAGGCCATCAGCCACAGCAGGTTCGCGCGGCCGACCGTGCGCCGTTCGGATGTCCACGTCTACTACCAGTACACACTAAGGACACCGGACGAGGCGACACGTGACACTACCCGCCGCCGTCTGGATCAGGCCGCGATTGCGACCGGCGTCTATTATCCAGTGCCGGTCCACCAACAACCGCCTTACCGGGACCTTCGCAGCGAGCCATGCCCAAATGCCGAGGATGCTGCACGCGATATGTTTTCCATCCCGGTGCACCCCCTTGTCAGCGATGATGACCGGGACCGAATCGTCGCCGTGCTCGCCGGCTGACCCAGGTCCGAACAGAACGTAAGCCCTGGTGGCGATAGCAGAGTGCGTCGTACAAGTCCCGCGCACTGGACTGGGTTTAGGTTCGCGCTTCCAGGCGAACCGATGCCACACGGCGACCGATCGTTCCTTGACCCTGAGCCCCTGAGATGTCGCGTCGGGGGATGGGCAGCGTCGTTCCATGGGCCGGAGTTGGACGGTACGTGGTCTTCGAGCGAGGGCGCGGCCTTTCGGTTTGGCGATCACCTCACTCACCCCATCGGGTTTTGAGCCGCTCGTAGGCGAGCGCCACGAGCGTCTCCGCCGTGTATTCCCAATTGGTCGTCTGGGACCAGGTCACCACCAGGGCCCGGGTGGCGAGCGAGAGGGCCTCGTAGAGGGGGAAGCGCCGGCCCTGGTACTCAGGAACAACTGACTTGTAGGCATCGAGAAAGACCCGGCGCGCCTTGTTTGCCTGCGAGGTGTCCGACCAGTGTTCCGGCATCGAGGGGACGAGATGGCCGCAGTACTTGCCGAGATCGAAACTGGGCTCCGCCTGGACGAAGTATTCGACGTCGATCAGACCAAAGCGCACGCCGTCATACAGGAACTGGTTGTACTTGTAGTCACCATGCGACGGCACAGGCGCTTCCGGCGGAATGCGTTGGGCCCGGGCGCTGATCTGCTTGAGCAGATCGCGGATCATCACGAACACGGCCGGGGATGCAAGCTTGAACTCATCGAGCCTTGTCCGGAGGCGGCTAATCTCGACATCGACCGTGTGAGGCCGTCCAATGGTGATCCCGGATTCATGGATTCGACCGATGACATGTCCGGCGGCCTCCGCCTGGGCCATGAAGGCGGCCGCGTGGCGGTCGCCGGGCACCTCGACGCCGGGAACCGCCGACTGCAGGAGCAAGTCTAGCTCCGGATAGTAGCCCAACGGCTCGGCGATCAGCAGTTCGCCGGACGCCCGGGCGGGTAACGCCCACAGGGCCCGCATCACTTCGTATGTGAACGCCCCCTTCCGCGAGTGTTGGACCTTGCCGAAGATCGCCCGCATCTCGCCGATCCCCTCCGACTCGTAACGCACAATGGCCGAAATTTCGGGAAGATACTTGACCCGAGCGGCGGTGGTCGCCGAAACGTCGGGGGCGCCCTCCCGGCGGAAATGCGGGATGAGCAGCGGATACATCGCGGCGCCGTCGAACACGGTGCCGAGCGCCGGAAAGACCGGGTCGGTCGGAAAGAAGAACATAAACAGGTTGTAGCTCCCAAAGAATCTGGCGAAGCCACGGGGATCCAATGGATTTCCGCCGCCGTCGTCAAGGAGCGCGCTGATCTTTACTCCGTACTCGCGACACTCCTGATCGTTGAAGAAGGCCTTGGTCCACAAGAGCGACCGTGCTTCCACGCCGCCAGGAAGCTCCAACTCGGCCTCATAGACGCTCCAGAGGATGCGAGGCGCCTCGAAGCGACGGCCATGCTTGGTCCGGACGCGTCGGACGCTGACCGATGGGAGCACCGGGCCAATCACCTGCTCGGCCAGGAATACCGCCATGGCGTCAGGCTCTGACAGCGCCTTGATTGTGGAGTAGCTCACGCTCATTGCACTGAGCATGACATTGCCCGAGGCCGGCAGTGAGACGCGCGGGACAAAAAGAAGCCGCCGGGCTGCGCGATGCAACCCGACGGCGTTCTCACGCTCGTTACCGCAAAAATTTTCCGAAGATCTCGCGGCGCTTCACAAAGGCCGCGGCAAGCAACGCGAGCAGGCCCGCGAACGTGCCCGCTGCCAGCGGCTCGTGGGTCGCAAGCGACCCCAGTTGGCCCGCTCCGGTGTTCGCCAGCTGGCCGACCTCGGCCCCGACATTCGCGCCGCCCGCCGCGCCGGCGCCGGTCGCCGGAAGGGCACCACTCGCGCCGCTCAGGCCGGAGCTGACGCGATTAATTCCATTGCTCCCGTTAGTCCCGTTGGTTCCATTGGCACCGTTGGTTCCGTTGGTCCCGTTCGTCCCATTGGTCCCGTTCGTCCCGTTGATGCCATTCAGACCGTTCTCGACCGTCTGACCGGTCTGGGCACTCGCCGAGCCACCACCCGGGGCGGAACCCTGGCTGGGTGCTCCGGCGCTCACCGCGGACCCGTGTTCCGCCATGTTGTGCTTTTGACCATGCTTTTCGCCGTGATTCGTATTCCCTTCTCCCCCATTGCCATTGCCCTCGCCCTGGCCGCCGCCACCGGTCTGGCCCGTCTGGGCGCTGGCAGAGCCGCCGCCACCTGCCGAGCCGGCCGACTGGCCCGTCCCGGAGCCCCCGCCACCGGTCTGGCCGGTCTGGGCGTTGGCAGAGCCGCCTCCGCCTGCTGAGCCCGCAGACTGGCCCGTCCCGGAGCCGCCACCGCCAGTCTGGCCGGTCTGGGCGCTGGCGGAACCGCCGCCGGGCGCCGACCCCTGGCTTGGGGCACCCGGGCTTCCGGCCGAGCCACCCCCGCCATTTGCCTCGTGGCCATTGCTCTGGCCGTTATTGCCACACGTCTTGGGGTGGCGGTCGTCGCCCCCAGCACCGCGGCCCTTGGCGCCGGTATGGTTGTTGCTACTCGCGTCTCCCTGGGCGTCGCTGTTGCACTCACCCACTTCCTTGTGCCCGGCGCCCGCTGGTACGGTCCCCGTGGTCGTCTTGGACGTGCCCGTGCTCGCCTTGGACGTGCTCATGCTCGTCGTGGACGTGCCCCTGCTGGCCTTCGCGGCCCCAGCCGACTTCGACCGGCCCTGGTCACCCTTTCCATCACCTTTGCCGCCGTCGCCGTGATCCCCGCCCTCGCCGTGAGAGCCGGCCGAGAAGGTCAACACCTCATCGGCGGCGCTCGGCTTGCTGATCGCGGCCGGGTCGACGCCACGCACCTGCACCGGCGCGGGCACAGGCTGCGAGTGCCCCTCGACGACGGTCAGAGGGGTGCTCGCTTGATGGAACGTGGGCGCCCAGGTAATGTTCTGGTAGCTGGCCGTCCGACCGACGATCAAGAGCCCGGCGAAGATCAAGCCGGAGACTTTGAGACTCCAGGTCGACTTCGATACGAGGACGTCGTCTGACCCATCGGAATAAAGCGGGTTACGAACGTTCGCGAGGTCAGCGTCCATATGTTTCCCTCCTGCCCGGCCTCTTCCCAGAATCCGGTCACGATTTGTGATAACGCCGTAACGGTGCGACTCGTTTCTGTGGACTCACTGTATCGGGTCGTATGGTCAGTGTCAATTGACGAACATAAAACGTGATAATCGACATGTGCGATTATGGCGCTGGTCCCACCGGGAGCCGGCTCAAACCAGCGTGTCTGCTCGTCACCCTCCTCCTCTCGGGGTGCGGAAGCGGGCCAGCAATCCGGGAGCCGCTCACTTTTGCGGGAAATCTCGCCCTGCAAGCCGACAGCGGTTCGGTACCGGCAGTCGACCTCCTCGAGCAGGATTCGGGAGCCTCCCGCCTCTATGTCCCACACACCAGTCGGGGCGCCCTCGAGGTCTTCGAACAGCCACACTGGACGGTTCCTGCACGCTATCGGGAGCCTGTCCGGGATCAAGGCGACGGGATCGTACTGGATGGCATCGGGCGAATCGTCCACCGGGACTCGCTGGAGCACTTTACCGGTGGTGACGTTGACCCGGCCTTCGCTGGCGACGAATAATCGTGCCTGCTCGTGATCGTAGGCAAGCCCGGTGGGGGCCTCGATGTCGCAGCCGCGATCGGTCGCGAGCAGGGACTCGGGCGCCGATGGCGACAAACAGCTTTCCGGTGGTCGAATCGAGGGCAAGCAGTTCGGGCGTCCCCTCGAGCTTGATCGACGCCACCGGGGCCATGGTCGACCGATCGATTAGCAGCAGCCGGCGGGTGGAGGGGAGGCTGACCGCCCTCGAGGACGGCGACCGCCCCTTCGCCGCCGTCGGAGGCAAAGACCAGCGGTGTCCCCGGGACGAAGGTGACTCGATGTCCTGCTGGAGCGGTGCCTCGGCACTGTCGACAGCGCGCATGGCGTCGATCAGATCGCGCTCGATGGCGCCCTGCATCACCTGTACGTTCCCGGAGGAGCCAACGGGGACCTATCGATCATCGACACCACAACCCTCAAGCCTGTCAGGTTGTCCGGGTCGCGCCGGGGGCCAGGGGATCGCCGCGGACCCAACGACCAAACGGCTCTTCGTCGGCGTTCCTCGGGCCGGCGTGGTCGCCGTCTACCACGACCCCTGAGGGCTACCAGACATCCGGGGCGTCGATCATGCCCCAGGCGTCCATCAGGAGAGCCTGGAGCGTCGCATAACTGATGTGGCCGAAGCCGTGGTCGCCCCACTGGGTTCCCCAGCTATTGGCGAACTTGAACATGCGGTTGCGCCGGTCGAAGCCGACCACGCAGATGGCGTGGCCGCCGAGGTATTCGCAACCGGGCTCGGGCATGGGGATGACACCGCCGGGCGCGTCCATGAACTGCTCGTGCACCATGACGCCGGCGACGAAGCAGTTGGTCATCAGGTATGCCTCCATCTCCGCGATCGAAGCTATCCGCGCGTAACTCTTTGCCCGATATGGAAGCGCCGCCTTCCGCTGCTCCGGGGTGGGCGGCTGGTTGATCCTGTTCGGCGCATAGGGCATGCAGGCCAGGCTGCAGATGCCCTGCTCCTTGACGATCTTCATCCCCTCTCGGATCGTCATTCCGTGGTCCTCCGGCTGGTTGCGCCGCTGGCTGTAGATAAAGAGCGGGGAGAATTGATGCTGCGGGTCGGTCAGGGCCCATTTGTGCTCCAGCCCTTCCTGGAAGCTCTTGTCGTAGTAGCCGGTTGCGCAGGCGACGCAGGTCCCGGCGGGCCCCTGGTCGAAGATCGGCGGGAGCGACTCGGCGTGATCGACCCGCTCGGGCAGCGGAGATAGCTTCAGAAGTGGACCCACCGTCAGGTCGCGGTGATCGTAGGGGTCCTTGACACAGCCCAGGGCGTAGCGCGGCATGTCTCGTGTGACGTGCGGGAAGCGGTTTTCTGCTGCCGTTACGATTGACCGGTGCCCGAGGTTCGCGACCGCTACGCGCCCAGCCCGACCGGCGCCCTGCACCTGGGAGGCGCCCGAACCGCCCTTTTCAACTATCTATTCGCCCGAAAAAAGGGGGGTAAGTTCCTGCTCCGGATCGAGGACACAGACCGGGCACGCCTCAAGGAGGGGAGTCAAGCCCAGATCGAGGAAGGACTCGGCTGGCTCGGGCTGGGCTGGGACGAACCGCCCCTGGTCCAGTCGGAGCGCAGGCCGCTCTACCAGGAGGCAGCCGACGTATTGCTCGCCTCGGGAGCGGCCTACCGCTGCTTCTGCACACCTGAGCGACTGAACGAGATGCGCGCCGCGCAACGGGCCCGCAAGGAGCCGGAGCGATACGATCGGCGCTGCCGCAGCCTCGGGAGGGAGGAAGCCGAGCGGCGCGCTGGCGCGGGCGAGCGTAACGTCATCCGGCAGGCGATCCCGCTGGACGGCATCACCACCCTTCACGACCTGGTGATGGGGACGGTCACCTTCCAGAACGCGACCCTCGACGATCACGTGCTGATGAAGTCCGACGGTTATCCCACCTACCACCTGGCCTTCGCGGTGGACGACCATGTCAGCCGGATCAGCCATGTCATCCGCGGGGATGGCTGGCTGCCCTCGGCCCCCAAGCACTTGCTGCTCTTTCAGGCGTTCGAATGGGAGCCACCCGCGTTCGCCCACCTGCCACTCGTGCAGGGAGCCGATAAGAAGCCCCTGGCCAAGCGCCATGGCGCCAAAGACGTCCTCGAGTACCGCGACGCCGGCTATCTTCCGGAAGCGGTCGTCAACTTCATCGCCTTCCTCGGCTGGTCGCCGGGAACGACCGAGGACATATTGACGATGGAACAGCTGATCGAAAGGTTCTCGATCGAGAAGATCCAGCCGAGCCCGGCGATGGCCAACCTGGAGCGATTGGACTGGCTCAACGGCCAGTTCATCCGCAGGCTGGAGCCGCCCGAGCTGGCCCGCCGGATCGCCGAGCGGCTGCCCGGCGTCCCTCTGGGGCAGCTGATCCCGTTGATTCCACTGGTGCAGGAACGCTTGCGCACGCTCAATGAGGCGAGCGACATGCTTCAGTTCTTCTTCAAGGATCCGGACGGCTATGGCCCGCAGCAGCTGGTTCCGAAGGGGCGCGACGCGGCGCAAACCCGGGAGGCGTTGAGCCAGGTCACGGGCGCCCTCGAACCCCTTTCGGACTGGTCGGTCGAGGCGCTCGAGCCGACCCTGCGCTCCACCGCGGAGCGGCTCGGCTGGCCGGCGCGGGATCTCTTCATGGCGCTTCGGGTCGCCATCACCGGCCGGACGGTGACGCCGCCCTTGATCGAGTCGATGAACCACCTCGGTAAGGGACGCGTTCTCGACCGGCTGGCGCGCGCACGCCAGGCGATCGCCTCTACAGACGCTTGATCGGAAGCGGCCAGTAGCGCCAGCGGACTCGCGCCAGGACGAGGTTGCGCGGAACGACGCCAAAGTGCCGTGAGTCGGTGCTCGCGGCCGGGTTGTCCCCTAAAAGAAAGACGTTGCCCTGCCCGTCAACCGACCGGATTCGCTTCACCATCTCGACTGAAATGCGGTCGGGCCGTCGCGCCACGACGACCTCCCCGACGCGCAGGGTGGCGTCCGAATCGAGGCGCGCGGCCGCGATCAGGGCACCCTCACCAAGGACCGGGAGCATGCTCTCGCCCTTCACGCGCAGCGGGTAGACTGACTTCAGGAGCAGACGTTCACCGTCAAGGAGGAATTGACACCATGATTTTGATGGAATGGATCCGTCCAAGCCGCACCGTCGAGGCCCATTGCGACCTCCCCTGCGGCATCTACGACCCTGAGCAAGCACGGATCGAGGCCGAGTCGTGTTTCAAGATCGCCGAGAAATACGCCGACTCGAAGGACGACGTCTTCCGGCAGCGGGCAGTCCAGATCAAGGAGCAGCGCGCCGACCTTGCCAAGCATCATCTCGACGTTCTCTGGAGCGACTGGTACAAGCCGGAGAAGCACGATCAGAAGTTTCCCCAGCTCAAGGACACGCTCAAGCAGGCCGTAAGCCAGGGTTCCAAGGTCAAGGCCTCGATGGATAAGGCTGAGGCGCAGAAATGGCTCGACCTGATCGACCAGGTGGAAAAGATCTGGGAACAGGCGGGCGGCCCCCAGGAGACCCGCGTGGCGCGGGCGACCGCCTCACCGACGCGGGCTTAAGACTCGCGCACGCAGCGGGCGCCCGATGGTGGGCGCCCGCGTTTCAGCCTAGGGGCTCCACGCGAGGCGCGAGTCGGCGTCGAAGAAGCTGCCCTGGGTGATGGCGACGGCGGGCCCGGTTGCCCGCACGCCGCCAATCGTGCTGATGGGGAGTACGTAGAGATCGAAGCTTCCCTTGACCAGCATCAGAAACGCCAGGGAGTTGCCGTCCGGCGCCCATACCGGCTGTGACACCATCCCTGCCTGGACCAGGGTGGCCCCTTCAGTTGGGTAGGGGTGCGGCTCGGCTGGAAACGAGGCGGCGAGCGGCATCACCAGGAGGTCATCGCTTTCCGGACCGCCCCGGATGAATGCCAGGAACTTGCCATCCGGCGAGAACGAAGGCTCGAGGTTGCGCGCCAGGCTCGGTGATAGAAAACTGGTCCGGCCGGTCTGGGTTGACATCCAGGTGAGGCGTGCCACCGGCTGCAGCGGGTAACCGTCGTAGAGATAGGTGGTGTAAACCAGCTGGTCCGTGGCGGCTGGGCGAAACACGGGATCGCTGTCTCCCCCGGTGTAGGAGGTCGGAGTCACCAATCGCTCGGATTGGTGAGAGACGATGTCGTACTGCCAGACGCCCAGGTCGTTGGGCTGAAGGTTTTGCGGGTTGGAATTGAGTTTACCCCGGTCGGTCAGGTAGGCAAGGTGCCGGCCGTCAGTCGAGAAGGCGGGCGCAAACGCCCAGAGGGCGCCTTCTGGTGCGGATGCGGAGGTGATGCGCTCCGCACCCTGGCCATTGCTCTGTCCCACCACGATAGTCGAGGCCTGGCCCTGGATCTGCGCGTAGGCAAGCCGAGCGCCGTCGAGGGTTACCGCCGGGTCCTTGACGCTAATCGCGCCCGGCACGGCGTTCACCGCAGAACCGGAAAACTGGTAGAGGCGTCTGGCCTTGACGGCGTAGAGGCGGCCCGGGACGGCGAAGTGCTTGACCGGCACCACCTTGCCCGGGTCCTTCAGGGGCGGCGTGCCCGATTGCGTGCAGGCCGTGAGAGCCAGGCTAAGCCCAAGGCTGACGGTTAGTAGGCGCCGACGCATCATGGCAGAACGTTCCCGTTGAAGACCTGACGCAAGTAGGCGTTCACCGCCGGCCAGTCGGCGATTAGAATCGCCTGCCCGTCGGGGGAGGTGGCGTCGTGGACGTACTGGGTGATGTAGGCCTGGTGAATGTCACCTGCATGCAGGCCACGCGCAAAAATAGCCAGCTGGGTCAGGCGCACCAGGTCGATATCGGTTTTCAGGTGCCCGTTCAGGTCGCGAGCCACCTCGGGCAGGAGGCCGATCAGGTTCGTCCCCGCCGTGCGTTGCTGCAGGGCAACCAGCACCTGCTGCTGCCGGACAGACCGGCCGAAATCGCTCAGCAGGTCGCCGTGCCGGGAACGGACGTACTGCAAGGCATGGCGCCCGTCCAGGTGCTGCGGTCCCGCCGCCAGGTAAACCCTCTCCGTTCCGTAGCCGCTGCCATTGAAGTCGTTGGGGTAGTTGTCGTCGAGCACCGGATGGAGCACATCGACGTCGACACCGCCGACCCGGTCGATGACTTTTACCAGTCCGCCGAGGCCGACCCAGGCGTAGTAGTGGATCGGAATCTTGAACCGCTGCTCGACAGTCGCCCGGGCAAGGGCCGCCCCGCCGAGCTTGTAGGCCAGGTCGATCTTGGCCTCGCCGTGGCCAGGAATCGGCACCCAGAGGTCCCGGGGAAGCGATAGGAGGGTGACCTGGTGGCGCCCCGGATCAACCGACGCGACGATCATCGTCTGCGAGAGGAGGGCGTCCGGCTGGAACTTCTGATCGTTGTCACTTCCCAGCAGCAGGATGTTGATCGGCTGGTTGGATTGCAGAGGTGGCGGTGTCGCGACCGGGGTGGGAACGCCCCTCGCGACCGCCTGGTGCGGCTCCATCAGGGCAAGGAACGGGGAGACGTAGAGGACCACCCCACCGATCAGGGCCAGGACCAGGAGCAGGGCAAAAAGCATCAGCCAGCGGGCACGCCGCGCCCCACGGCCGACCGGGGTCGCCCGGGCACCGCGTTGATTCATTCCTCGCCGCAGGAGCGGCTCCGCGCCGCTTGCCTGCCCTCCGCGCATATTAAGGGCGGCTTCACCCCTGCCCGTCAAGTCCGCAAGCTATCTCGCAAGCTCGAAAAAAGCGTTACCCGATCGTCGCGTCGCAGCCCGAACAAAGAAGCCGGAGGTCAACGTTACGAAGAGTGAGAGCCAATGCACGAGCCAGGGAACATCCTCTCGCTCCGCCTGACGAACCCGGCAGTCGTCCATGCCTCCCGCACTCCAGCCCAGATGACCTTTTGCTACCAGTGCCATTGCGCGGTTGACCTTCGTGCCACGACATCGGCACTCAGGTCAGGCCACTGGGCGCGAATCGGCACCTGCGCCCACTGCGGGACGACGATCACCAGGATCCTCAAGGCCAGCTGAGGTTTCGCCAAGCGGATCGGCCCGCCGCAGCGGGTAACATCCATGCGTGACCACCCGGCCTTCGCGGCCTGCGGCGCGCCGCGCTCGCCGCGCAGCTCCTAACCCGGACGCCGCCGACTCCCACGTCGCGTCGCAGCAAGGACGTCCGGACAAGTCCTCCTATGCCATGATCCTGGCCTTCGCGGCCGCCATGCGCTCCACCTGTCTCAGCAGGAGGGTGGGCTGTGTGATCGTGCGGGAGGGCCATGTGATTGCGACCGGCTACAACGGGACGCCAAAGGGTACCTGGCACCCGGAGGAGTTTCCCCGGCCATGCCCCTGCGTGGGAGGCGTCAGCGGCGCGGACCTCTCGCTCAAGTACTGTGCCCACGCCGAGGCCAACGCCCTGGCGCAGAGTGCCTACCGGGGATCGTCAACCGCCGGCGCCGATATCTTCTGCACCAACTTCCCCTGTATCGAGTGCGTCAAGCTGCTGATCAGCGCGGGGATACACACCATCTACTACGTCCACGGCTACCCCGACGTCAGCGGGCTTCGGGACCGCTACCTGAGCCAGGCCGGGATCCCAACGCATCCAATCCCGTGGTCACGGATTCAGCCGCACCTGTCGCAGCTGGCGAAGGGCTGATCGCGGGAGCGTCGACGATAAAGCCAATGCTCATCGCCGGTCGAGGGTGAGCCACCTGCGCCGACGCGGCTGGTAGCAGCACCGCGCAGAGGACGACGACCACCGTCCAGCCCCTTAAGTCACCGCCCATAGGAACGCAACGGGGCCTGCTCGGTACACCAAGCGCCCGTCGCCGGGCTGCGCCAGCCACGGCATCGGGGCGTTACAAAGGGTAGTGAGGGCCCTTGTGGACGTGTCAATAGGCCAGATGGCCTACCGGCCCGAAATGTCCACCGCCTAGGATCGAGCTGATGAACTACTCGCGGACGGCCGCCATGCAGCCCAAGGCCGTCTCTGCCGGAATGCTCTTGCTTGTCGGCGGCGCCTTCACGCTGATCCAGCTCGCCTCGCTGGTGCTGGGTCCGGCGCCCAGCCGCCAGTTCAACCTCTCGCTCGCCGTGCCGGCTGTCGATCTTCAAGACGGGCCTAACTCGCTGGGCAGCCCGGTTGACGCGGTGCTGGGAGCAATCGCGTCAGCGGTTCCAGATCCCCCTCATGGGCCAGCCAGAGTCGCCTCCGAGCCGTCCCCTACGCGGCTTGACCATCCCGGGTCGCTTCCGGTGCTCCTGGCGTCGATCGTTATCAATAGCGCTCCGACGGTTGTCAATAGCGCTCCGATGGTCGGGGCGACTGATCAGCCCGCAAAGGCTGGCCATCCCCGGCACGACGACCGCGGGCATGGGCGCGGATCGGCAAACGTGCCGGCCACGACTGACTGACTGACTGTTCCGACGCCAACACCGGGTCCCGATATTCTCAAGCGGTGAGTAACCGCCTGGCCACAGAGACCAGTCCTTACCTGCTGGAACACGCCGAAAACCCTGTCGACTGGTATCCGTGGGGTCCGGAAGCCCTCAGCCGCGCGCAGGAGGAAGGCAAGCCGATTCTGCTCAGCATTGGCTACAGCGCCTGCCACTGGTGCCACGTGATGGCGCGCGAGTCCTTCGAGGACCCGGAGATCGCCACCCTGATGAACCGCTCGTTCGTCTGCATCAAGGTCGACCGGGAAGAACGACCCGACCTGGACCAGATATACATGCGTGCCGTCCAGGGCATGACCGGATCCGGCGGCTGGCCGATGACGGTATTCCTGCTCCCGGACGGAACGCCTTTCTTCGGCGGAACCTATTTCCCCCCGGTGGATCGCGTCGGGATGCCGTCCTTTCGACGCGTCCTGCAGGCAGTGGCTGAGGCCTTCATTCTGCGCAAGGCGGAGGTGCTGGCGACCGCCTCCGAACTGCGCAACTTTCTGCGTCGTTCCACGCCGATCGCCGCGGCCGAGGCGCTGACCCCCGCTATCCTCGACGACGCCTACCGGCGGCTGAGATCCGACTACGACTCGAACCATGGCGGCTTCGGCGGCGCTCCCAAGTTTCCGCAGCCGATGTTGATCGACTTCCTGATGCGAACCAGCCTGCGAACGGGCGCGGCACGGCCGCTCGAAATGGCGACGCAAACACTCACGGCGATGGCGAACGGAGGGATCTATGACCAGCTCGGAGGCGGTTTCCACCGCTACTCGGTCGACGACCACTGGCTGGTGCCGCATTTCGAAAAGATGCTCTACGACAATGCGCTGCTGGCGCGAGCCTACCTCGACGGCTGGCGGTGCACCGGTGATCCGTCCTTCGCCCGAATCGCCGCGCAGACGCTCGACTTCGTCGTCCGGGAGATGACCTCGCCCGAAGGGGGCTTCTACTCCAGCCTCGATGCAGACAGCGAGGGCGAGGAGGGTCGCTTCTACGTCTGGACACCCACGGAACTGCGTGAGATCCTCGGCGGCTCCACGGCGGGCCGCCTCGCGGCGGCCTACGGCGTCGAGGAGGGAGGGAATTTCGAGGGGCGCAGCATCCTGCACCCCCTGAGGGACGATTCTCTGGAAATCCTCGAGCCGCTGCGCGCGCCCCTAATGGACGCGCGCGCTCACCGAGTTCGGCCGCACCGGGATGAAAAGGTGCTGGCGGGCTGGAACGGCCTGACGCTGCGCGCCATGGCCGAGGCGGCGCTGGTTCTGGACCGCCCGGACCTGGGCGAGGTGGCCACGAGGAACGGGCGCTTCCTGATGGCAAAGATGCGCAGCGGGCGACGCATGCTTCGCAGCTACAAGGATGGGCGTGCCACCCTGCCCGGATACCTCGAAGACCAGGCGGCGGTGATCGACGGCCTGCTCAGCCTCTTCAGCCTCACCTTCGACCCGTCCTGGCTCGACCACGTCCGGGACCTGGCGGAGGAAATGCTGGCAGCCTTCTGGGATCAGAACGCAAACGCCTTTTTCGACACCGCCGCCGACCACGAGGTCCTCCTCGTCCGTCCGCAGGACATCACGGATAACGCTGTCCCATCCGGCACCTCGCTGGCGATCGACGTGCTCCTACGCGCGGGCGCTCTCCTGGGAAAAGCGGCGTGGGTCGAGCGTGGTCGTTCGAGCCTCGAACGCCTGGCCCCGACAGCATCCCGGGCGCCCCTTGCCTTCGGCCGCTTGCTCTGCGCCGTCGATTTCGGGCTGGCAAACCCGATCGAGCTGGCCATCGTCACGGCCACGCCGCAAGACCAACGCCCCTTCGTCGACATCCTGCGCCGGCGCTACCTGCCCAACCTGGTGCTGGCGGGCGGCTCCGGACAGGATTTGCCCGAGATCCCTTTGCTCCGTGACCGCCATGCACTCGAGGGACGCGCGACCGCATATCTATGTGAGGCCTTCGTCTGCCAGGCCCCGAGTACCGAGCCCACCCGTGTCGCGGCCCAGCTGGATCAAATCAGCGCCGTGCGGGCATCGACCTGACCCACTCCTCGTAATCAGCGGGAGTGTTGAGGTTGCGGAAGGACCGGAGCTCCGGCTCGACCTGGCGCAGTTCGGCCTCGTCGAGGTAGCGCACCGGGCAGGATTCAAGCAGCGCACCGACGCTGCGACGCCCTGAATCGATCAGCTGCTCGATAAGGGCGGTGAGGCGCACGCTGTATACCGCGCATACCCCCTGCGCCTGCCCTGCGACCAGGGGAACGGCAGCCTCGAAACCGGTCACGGCGCCCGCCAGGTAGGGACCTATTGCGGGGTCGACATCGGGATAATCGCAGGCGACCACCCAGGCGTAATCGAACCTCGCCGCCCGGAGCCCGGTGTGGATTCCCGCGAGTGGCCCGGCCCCAGCGAAGTGGTCACGAACAGTTCGTGCGCCGCCAAGCTCGAGGTTGGCGGTCCCAGCAGCAACGATGACCTCGTCGACCACCGGCGTGAGCCGCTCGATGATGCGCTCTGTCAGGGACTGGCCTCCCGCAGAAAGCGTGGCCTTGTCCCTGCCCATTCGCCGGCTTTGGCCGCCCGCCAGAACCACGAGGCTCAAGCCCCTGGTCATCAGGCCAGCCTAACGCAGGCTACTGTCCGATCGCGCCCGAGATATTGCAGAAGGCGTTCTGGATCTGGTTGCCGAGCACCATGAGGACGGCGATCACGAGGACCGCGATCAGGACCAGGATGAGCGCGTACTCGACCATACCCTGACCGCGCTCTCCGGCCGTCAGCAACTCGAAACGACGCCGCAGTTGGCTAAGCACATCGCCATTCTCTTCGGCGAGGATTGCGCGGCTCGTTACAGGATCGCGTCATCCCTGGCCGCCGCGAGTTGGCCCGCTCCAGGAACCGGCCCAGCAGGCAAAAACGGAATGTCGCAATGCGGAGCGTAATCCGTGGGCGCCGCAAAGCCTCCTGGCGGGGGTGGTTATAGCCCCAGCAACTCGTCAAGGAGGAACGCATGAAGTCCCATCTCGTATCACGTCTGGGCTCGGGCCTGGTGGCGCTGGTCGTCACCGCCGGCCTGGTCCTCAGCGCGACCCCGGTGGAAGCCGCAGCCGCCGGTCGGACTCGCCTGGTGTGGCGCTGCACGACACGCCACCACGTCCGCCACCTGCGTCAGGGTTCGGGTGGCATTGCATCCGGTCGTCAAGCACGCCCGCAAGCCTGCCCCGGCCAAGCCGAAGCCCGCGCCCAAGCCGGCGCCGAAGCCGGTTTCGACCCAGGTAGCTCCGACCACGGTCGTCAACTCCGGCGGCACCATCGGCCAGGAGGTCGCCCTCGTCAACCGCGACCGCGCGGCGGCCGGTCTGCCGGCGCTGGCCGAAAGCCAGTCGCTCGACCTGATCGCCTACTCGCGGGCCCAGGACATGGCCACCAACGGCTACTTCGCTCACTACCGGCCAGGTTCCTCGACGCCGGCGGTGCTCGAACTGCTCCGCGGCTATGGGGTCGCCTTCAACTGGTACGGCGAGAACATCATCTGGGAATCCGGCCAGCCGGCTGCCAACCTCGCCGGCTATTTCAACACCTGGTGGATGAATTCGCCCGAGCACAAGGCGAACATCCTGAGCCCGCACTTCGGACACATCGGAGTCGGAATGTACGTCAGCGGCAGCCGCGTCTACATGGTCGAAGACTTCACCAACTGACAGGCGGCCGAAAAGAAAAAAGACCGGCCGGTGCCGGTCTTTTCTTTTTTGGCCTGAGAGAGATTACGGGCTGCTCGAGGCCGAAACGGACGCTGATGCCGCCGCCGTCGCCGCGCTGGACGCGGACGCCGGGCCGCTGCCAACATTGACGTTGGTGACACCGCCGACACCGAACCAGTGAGCCACCGCAAACCCGTAGAACAGGATTGCGAGGACCACGATCAGGGCGATCAGGAAGATCGCCACAACCGCCGCGCTTGAGCCGCCGTCGCCGTCGTCGTGCTCGTGAACGACTGCCATGAATTACCTCCCGGTATCTTTATTAGTAAATTGATACCGTGGCTATCATATCAGTGTCCTATCGCTACGTCAATTATTTCGATTTTGAGATCAGCCAGTGGCCTATTGCAGTGTGAATATGTGGACAGGGCTGTGGAAAAGCTTGGTCAGGGTGCTCAGGGCCGCCGGGCGTAATCGCGGGTGCTGGCCTGGGCGATCGGACGTACCACCAGTTCGTCAATGTTGACGTGGTCGGGTCGGGTAACCACCCACAGGACACAGTCGGCAACATCGGAGGCGACCAGCGGCTTCAGGCCACGGTAGGGCGCCGCGGCACGTTCCCGGTCTCCCTTGAAACGAACCAGGCTGAACTCGGTCTCCGCCAGCCCGGGGGCGATCTCGGTGACCCTGATGGGCTCTCCCAGCAACTCCAGCCGAAGTGTCCGCGAGATTGCCCGCACGGCATGCTTGCTGGCGGTGTAGCCCACCCCTCCCGGATATACCTCGAAGCCCGCAACTGAGCCGATATTGACGATGTGGGCGCGTGGCGCCCGGCGGAGCAGGGGCAGACATGCCCGGGTCACTCGTAGCAGTCCGAGCACGTTGGTTTCCATCATCTGGACCCAATCGTCGTCATGACCCTCGGCGACTGGTTCCAGCCCGGCCGAAAGCCCCGCGTTGTTGACCAGGATCTCGACCTGGCCGAATTCGCGGTCGATCGCCCCGACGAAGCCGGTAATGCTCTTGAGTTCCCTGACGTCGAGGGGAAGAGGATGCCCGCGGATCTCACCGGCAAGCGCAGCCAGCCGGTCCATCCGCCGGGCCCCGACCACCACGGTGAAGCCGGCGGCCGCCAGACTGCGGGCCGTGGCCTCGCCGAAGCCCGAGCTGGCTCCGGTCACGACGGCTACTCGGCGATCCCCGGACACAGGCTAATGGTAGGCCGGTCGGCCGAGGCGACAGCGCCACCCGGCGGGTGACAAAGGCCACTAGTTGTGAGTATCCTTGCGAAGAGTGAGGAGGAGGGGTTTGCCAGAACTCGACGTGCGCCTGGGGCGACGGATGAGTGCCGCGCTGCTGATCCTTGGGTCTGGCCTGCTGCTGGCCACCGCGTCGAGCTTGCGTGCGGAGGCCTCCTCCAACTCGGCCCTGAAGCGCCCTCGGCCGACGCCAACTCCGTCCCCCACCGTGCTGCCGAGCCCGACTCCGACGCCCGCACCAACCCCAGCACCCACGACGGTGCCAACGGCGCAGCCGACGCCACCACCTTCGCCCCCCGCGCCGCCGGCGAGCACCGCGCCGAACCCGCCAGCGAGCCTGCCAGCAGCTCCGGCAAGTTCGGTAGTGCCCCTCAGTGCGAATGCGGGCGCCGTGCTGCCACTAACCGGACCAGCCACCGATACGGCCACGGCGCCACAGCCCAATGCGGTCGGCGGTTCCCAAACCGGTCAACAGGCGCAGGCCGCGGCATCGGCTCCGCAGGAAGCGGCTGGCGTCGCTTCAGACGGGCTCGACAGCACCCTGGTGCTGATTGCGATCGCCGTTCTTGCGATTCCGCTGCTGGTGGTCATGGCGCTGGTCGCAACCGTGCTGACCCGCCGCTAGCCCGGTCAGTTAGCCCTTGACCGCTCCTGCCGTCATTCCGCGGACAAAGTAGCGCTGCAGCGCCAGGAACACAACCAGCGGAAGCGCCATGGAGAGGAAGGCGGCGGCAGTGAGCAGTTCGTACCCCTGGCCCAGTGAGTTGACCAGGTTCGCGATGGTCACCGTCATCGGCGCGACCGCCGGGTCACCGCCCAGATAGACGAGGGCGACGAGAAGGTCGTTCCAGGTCCACAGAAACTGGAAGATGGCCAGCGATGCGAGGGCCGGCACTGAAAGTGGCAGCACCAGGCGGAAGAACATCGTCAGTGGTCCAGCGCCATCGATTGCGGCGGATTCGAACAGGTCGTTGGGCAGCGCGCCGAAGAAGTTTCGCAACAGATAGATGGAGAAGGGCAGCCCATAGCCCGTGTGGGCGAGCCAGATACCGAGGAAGGAGCCGTTCAAACCGAAGTTCTTGAACATCGAGAGCACCGGGATCAGGGTGACCTGCAGCGGAACCGCCAGCAGGCCGATCAGCGCCAGGAACAGGATGTTGCGAGCGGGGAACTTCATCCATGCGAATGCGTAGGCGGCGAAAGCCGCGATTGCGATCGGAATCACGGTCGCCGGTATAGCGATCGTGAGGCTGTTGATAAAGCTGCCCAGGAGGTTGTAGCTGTCGAGCACGTCACGGTAGTTCTGAAGCGTGAACTGGAAGGGCGGGGCAAATGCGGTCCACCATCCGGTTCGTGCGGTTAGGAAGCCGGGGCGGAAAGAGCTGACCAGCAGCCCGAGCGTGGGCACGACCCAGATCACCGTGAGCAGGATCAGGACCAGGTGTAGTGGCAGCGATCCGAGGGTGAAGGGCCGGCGGGGTTCTCCGCGCTCGACGACGAGCGGTGTGGGCGCGGCGGTTGGCGCGGCTACCGGTGCGACGCTCATCGGATCGACTCCTGGAACTGGAAGCGGCGGAGGTTGAAGATCAGGACCGGTATGACGGCTATCAGTAGCAGCACGGCGATGGCGCTGGCCCGGCCGACCCGGAACCCGTAGTTGAAGAGCTCGCCGTACATCCTTCGTGCCATGACGTCGGTGTCGTAGTTCCCGTTGGTCATCACGTAAACGATGTCGAACGCCTTCAACGCGAAGATCACAAGCGTGGTTCCGATAACCGTGAGCGTTGGAGCCAGCAGCGGGATGATCATTCGAAAGAAGACCTGGGTCTCAGTGGCGCCGTCAACCCGGGCGGCCTCGAGCAGTTCGCCGGGGATGCCTTTCAGCGCCGCAGACGTGATGACCATGGCAAAGCCAGTCCAGATCCAGGCCGCCGCGATGATAAGCGCCAGGTTGTTGGTTCGGTGATCGATCAACCACGCAATCGGCTGCTGGCGGAATACCGAGGTGACGACCGCATTGAGCGTCCCCGTCTGGGTGGCGATCGCCGGCTGATAGGAGTACATGAATTTCCAGATGACGCCGGCGGCCACAAAGGAGATCGCCATCGGCATGAAGATCAGTGACTTGACCGGTCCCTCATAGGGGACGCGGTCGGCGAGCACGGCCAGGATGAGGCCGAACACCAGCACCAATCCGGTGTAAAGAACCAGCCAGTAGATGTTGTTGCGGATCGCGATCAGGACCGAGTTGTCCCCGAGGACGGTCGCATAGTTTCCCAGTCCGACGAATTGATGCCCATCAGTCGAGAGCACGCTGATCCACAGCGTGGCAACCACGGGGTAGACGAGGAAGAGGCCGACCAGGATCAAGGCCGGGCCCACCCAAACCCAGGGTCGGAAGGCCGGCTGCAATCTTGCCGGCAGGAGGCGGATCAACCTGTCGGCTCCAACGATGTAGGCGACGAGAACCGCCGGGACGCCGATCACGGCGCCCAGCAAGAACGTAATCCGTACGATGTCCACGGCGGCTCCCGCTCCTACCTACTTATTGACCGATCAACCACCGTTCCGCTTTTTCTCGAGATCGTTAAGTATCGAATCCAGCGAGCCAGGGTTTGAGATGTACGACACAACACCTGCAAAGAAGGCGGTCTGCATCGCATTCGTTTGCAGGTCGCCGGCATCGAACTCGGGCGGGTTCGCGGCCAGCAGCAACTGAGCCGACTGCTTCGAGAGGGGATCCGGGTAGGCGCTCAAGTCCACCTTCTTGTTCGGTGAAACAGCGCCGCCGCGCTTGACCCAGATCTGCTGCGCCTGGGCGGTGGTCAGGTACTTGATCAGGTCGCGGGCTTCCGGCGAGTCCTTGAACATCCCGAAGAGGTCGCCAGCCACGACCTGGGCGCCGCTGTACTGCGGGTTGATATCCGGAAACCCGAAGAAGGTGAAGTCGTCGACAGGCTTCAGGTTCGGGAAGTCATGGGTGAAGAAGCTGGTGATGAAGGACGCCTGGTGATGCAGGTAGCACCCCGGCGTGCTCTGGAACATCGGGTCGAACGCGGTCGCGAAGTTAGTCGAGAGGACGTAGTTCTTGCCACCATAGGTGAGCTTCGAGCTGTTGACGACCGCCCCGAAGGACTGCCAGGCCGTCTTCATCTCGGGCGAGTTCCAGGGCTCCTGTCCGGCGCCCCACTGCTCGTACTTGGCCGGACCTGCCTGGCGGAGGAAGAAGTCCTTGATCCAGTCGGTGCCGGGCCAACCCGACGCCGCCCCGCTTTCCACGCCGATGCACCAGGGCGTCTTGCCGGTCTTTTGCTGGATCTTGTTGACGTCCGCGCTGAGCTCGTCATAGGTCTTCGGCGGAGTCGTGAAGTCGACGCCGGTGGACGAAATGGTCTTGGGATCGTAGTAGATGAGCCCCTTGATCGAGGTCTTTATGAAGATGCCGACCAGGTGCCCGCCGACGGTTCCCAGCTTGACCCAGTTCTGACCGTACTGGTCGTTCATGGCGGTCATGTCGACCACCCCGTCGAGGTTGACCAGCTTTCCCGCCTTAGCGAACTCGGCCATCTGGCCCGGACCGGGAAGGCCCGCAAGGTCAGGCGGTGTGCCGGCCTGTACGCGGGTGGTCAGCAGGGCATTCAGGTCCCGGCTGGCTTCGTAGTCGACCTTGTTACCGGTCCGATCCTCCCAGGGCTTTACCATCGCCTTGAAGGAGGCCTGCTCGTCCCCCGCCCAGGTAGCGATCACGTGAAGATGCTTGCCGCCACTGGTGCTGCTCCCGGTTCCGGGGCCACAGGCGGCCAGCAAGCCGAGTAAAACCGCGACTGAAAAAAGTCGCCCCAACCTGGAGCCGATCATTCGCTCTCCTCCCTACAAAAACGCGCTCCCGACGAAATCACCGTTGATAGTAGCCTCCGCGTTGACCATCGTCAAACCTCGGGTTACGACCAATCGCTTGACCGCGCCTCAAGGACGGGAATAGACTGCACCCATGGCAGGGGTCACCTACGAGCACGTATACAAGCGGTACCCGGGCAACGTCGTCATCAACGACATGAATGTCGAGATCAAGGACAAGGAGTTCGTTGTCCTGGTCGGCCCCTCCGGCTCCGGCAAGTCAACCGCGCTGCGGATGCTGGCCGGGCTGGAAGAGATCTCCGACGGCAAGGTCTCGATCGGCGATCGGGTGGTGAACGACGTGGCACCCAAAGATCGAGATATCGCCATGGTCTTCCAGTCCTACGCCCTCTACCCGCACATGACCGTCTACGACAACCTCTCCTTTGGTCTCAAGCTGCGAAAGACCCCCAAGGCCGAGATCGACAAGCGTGTCCGCGAGGCGGCCGGCATCCTCGGGCTCGAGCCCTATCTCAGTCGCAAGCCGAAGGCGCTCTCCGGCGGCCAGCGGCAACGGGTGGCGCTGGGTCGGGCAATCGTGCGCCAGCCCAAGGTCTTCCTCATGGACGAGCCGCTCTCCAACCTGGACGCCAAGCTGCGAGTCCAGACCCGGGTCCAGATCCTGAAGCTGCACCAGCGGCTGCAGACCACGTTTATCTATGTGACTCACGACCAGGTCGAAGCCATGACGATGGGCGACCGCATCGTCGTGCTGAACAACGGCATCGTGCAGCAGGTCGACACACCGTCGACCCTCTACCATCACCCGATCAACATGTTCGTGGCCGGCTTCATCGGCAGCCCGGCGATGAATTTCCTGCCGGTGAAAATCGGCGGCAACGGCCAGGCGGCTCTGCAGGGCGAGGGCTTCGAGGTCCCGGTGTCGGATCGCCTCCTCTCCGACGCGGGAGCCCAGCGGGGTCAGGATGTTGTCATGGGGATCCGGCCGGAGGATCTCAAGGACGCCCGCTTCCCCGGCCGCGAGAATCTACCCAGGCTGCGCTCCAAGGTCGAGGTGACCGAGAGCATGGGCAGTGAGAACTTCGTCTACCTGAATATTGGCGGCAAGACGCTGACCTCGCGGATGGACCCTCGAAGCGAGGATCTGCAGGCGGGCCAGACGGCAGAGATTGCCGTCGACACGCAGCACATCCATCTGTTCGATCCGAAGTCCGAGAAAGCGCTCGTCAGCGGCGGAAAGCCGGTCCAGAACTAGCGCGCTCGCGTCGAACGCATAGGCGTCAGGCTTTTACAGGCGACGAAGCGTACTCTGCGAGAAAGGCCGTTACCTGCGGTAGAACGTGGCGGCTCTGTAAGAAGGCGTTGATATGCCCCTGGCCCGGGATGCGAAACCGGGTTCCGTTGGGCATCAGGGCCGCGGCCTTTGCGGTCTCGTCGTCAGGATCTTCGAGTTCGCCAGTCAGGAATAGGGTCGGTGCCACGATATTAGGAAGAGCATCCCACTCATCCCAGTCCCAATTGGGCAGGGCCAGAAACCAATCAACGAACTGCTGGACGTCGGTTGCTCGGATTTGTTCCTTCATCCACTCTGGGACAGGCTCGGGCTCCTGGTCGTCAAACCGGGCAAGCATCTTATCCCACCCGTGCTCGCGAAGCTCGGGGACCCTGCGGGCCAGGATCTCGCGGAGCTGGTCGGGGGTCGCCCTGCCCAGGCCACCGCTTCCGATGAGGGCGCTGATACGGGTCGGGTTATCTTCAGCCACCTTGAGTCCCACGGAGATTCCGGCGGAGTAGCCCCAGAACGAGGCCCGCTCGAGGCCGAGGTGGTCGAGGAGAGCGACCACGTCGGCGACGTACCGGTTGATGTGGTTCGCCTGGGCGCCTCGAGGCCGGTCGCTTCGTCCGTGGCCGCGATGATCGAAGAGGATGCAGCGGTGGCTGTTTGCCAGCTCTTCTAAGTAGCCTGCGGCGCGCCAGAGCCCCGAATCACAGCCCGCCCCGAGATGCAGAATGAGAGGTGGGCCGTCGCCCTCGATCTCATAGTGGAGCCGGGTCCCGTCCGGTGCTGCCACGAAGCTCATCTTCGGCTCTTATTCTGGCATCTATGCGGCGATCTGACCGAGCCTGTCGCTGCCCCGGCCGCGCGCTCGGGCGCGCCGGTCCCGCTCCATGCCACCTTCCAGGTTGAGGACGAAGTCCCCCCGGCGCGCATAGGCAGTGCGGAGCTCCATCGAAGTGCGGTAGACGGCTAGTTCGGGAATTTGCTCCAGCACCTCGGCCTCCAGCGCCTGGCGCCAGATAGCTGCATCCGGCGCACCTGTCGTGCCGAAAAACATCCGGCTCGAACCCAGCCAAGACTTCAGGGCGAGGGCGGCTGTCACCGTCCAGGTGATGGGCGCCTCGGGCTGGTTGGTGCCGGTGATCACCTCCGGCTCGGCGCTGCGAAGGTCGCATGCCCGGAAGTCGTACATGACTCGCTGGTCGGGGCTGACGTAGAGGAACTCGACGTGAGCGCCGGCAATGTTGACGGCGTTGAGTAAGCGGATGCCGATCTGGCGGGCCAGCAATGGCAGTCCCTGGCGCTCGAGGCCCCGGGCGACCTCGAAGGTCTCCTTCATCCAGACCGTCCAGTCGCCGTGGTAGTCCTGGAAATCCA
>Ga0207416_1000838_pt1 | contig 46960 bp, 39 predicted proteins | sample PaiPotPPM11metaG_FD_184107 | JGI IMG/M metagenome (GOLD analysis project Ga0207416, IMG submission 184107) | Iron sulfur acid spring bacterial and archeal communities from Banff, Canada, to study Microbial Dark Matter (Phase II) - Paint Pots PPM... ...
GGGCACGTACACCGCGCCGGTCACGATCTGCCGCGTGCCCTCAAAGTCAGCCTCCGCCGCGATCGAGACGGCCCAGTCGTGCAGGCCGTACAGGTAGTTGACCGTGCCGTCGAGCGGGTCGATAACCCACAGGACCTGACCGCTGCCGGTGGCGCCGATCAGGCCGCCTTCCTCACCGAGGATCGCGTCGGACGGGCGCGCGGCGAGTATGCGCGACCGGATGAGCTCCTCCGACCGGCGGTCCATCTCGGTGACCACGTCGGTGGGGCTTGACTTCGTGTCCGCGACCTCGACCTGCCCCGCCCGGTCGGCGAGCAGGTCTCCCGCCTCCCGGGCGGCGCCGATAGCCACCGAGCGGAGCTCAAGCAGCGTCTCGTCGCTCACGGTGCGCCGGTCATGCCGGTCGGCGCTGTCACTCCCAGCACGGGCGCTCATGCCGACGCCTGGCGCTGGCGCGCGGGGTCATAGCGGCAGCAGTCGGCGGGGCAGCTTTCCGTCCCCCCCGGCGGGTAAGCGCGCGGGCCGAAGTCGCCGAGCGCCAGGGGCTGGGCGCCTGAGACGCGCTCGTCGACCAGCTCCAGGACCATCTCGGCGAACCGCGGCGTCTGGCCGGGCGCCTTGGCCCGCGCGAAGGGGAAGCCGAGCGAGGCGGCGGTCTCCGCGGCTTCCACGTCCAGGTCGTGCACGACCTCCATGTGGTCGGTGACGAAGCCCACGGGCACGACAACGACCGCCGAGGGTATGCCCTCGCGCACGGGTCCGCCGTTGACGAATGTCCCGTTGGCCAGCGCCGCCAGGTGGTCGTTCACGTCCGGTTCGAGCCATGGCACGCTCGGCGGGCCGCTGCGGCTCTGGAAGGCCAGGTCGAACGGTAGGGAGCCACCACGCACCCGTTCCGTGATGAGCCGTGCGGCTTCCCGCAGCTCGGCCACGTACCGGCCACCGACGGCGGGGACTGCCGTGCCCGTGATCCTGCTGCCGCTCACGGCGGCCATGCCGAGCGGCACGCTGTGCGCGGTGAAGACCAGCCGGGCGCGCTCCTGCGCGGCGGCGGGCAGTTCGGCGAGCGCCGCCTCGACGCCCGCCGCGAACGGCTCGATGAAGCCCGGGTGGTTGAAGTACGGGCGGATCTTGTCGATGCGGGGAGCGCCAGGGCCGACGGCGGCGACGGCGCGGTCGATGTCGTCCAGGTACTGGCGGCAGGCGGAGTACGAACTGTAGGCGGAGGTGACGAACGCGATCGCGTGCCCGACGCCGTCGGACTTCATCTGCCGCACGGTGTCCTCGATAAACGGGTGCCAGTTCCTGTTTCCCCAGTACCGCGGCAGGTCCGCGCCCCCGGCCGCGAAGAGGGTGCTGGCCTTAAAGGCGGTGCTGGCCTTAAAGGCGGTGCCGATCGCGTCGAGCAGGGCCCGGCACTGGTCGTTGATCGGGCTGATGCCGCCGAAGGCGTTATAGTGCTCCGCGACCTCGGTCAGCCGCTCCGGCGGAACGCCGCGGCCGCGGGTGACGTTCTCGAGAAACGGGAGCACGTCGTCCGGCCCTTCCGGGCCGCCAAAGGACAGCAAAAGGAACGCGTCGTAATCCGCCATGTACACCATCCAACCAGGGTGGTCGCCGCGGGCGGCGAGCGGATCTGGGAACAGGCCGGGCGGAAAACCCGTTGCTACCCCGAGGACCTTCAGGTTCTGTTCAGGTTTGGTCGGGAAGGCGCGCGATGTCGAGTGCTGGCGGTACAGACCTCGGCGTGCGCGAGCAGCGGGGGTTCCTAGCACCGTACGCGGAGGTCTTCGCGATACCGCGCGCCTGGCGGTTCTCTGTGGCGGGGATCATCGGCCGGATGCCCATGTCCATGTACGGGCTCGGCACGGTGCTGCTGATCTCCGCTGGTACCGGCCGGTACGGGCTGGCGGGAAGCGTTTCCGCGGCCGGGGCGATCGGCGGCGCGGTCTGCGCGCCGCGGCTCGGGCGCCTGGTCGACCAGCTCGGCCAGCGCCGGGTGCTCATCCCCGTCTGCGTGACGTTCGCGCTCGCCGTCGCGGGCCTCGTGGCCGCCGTGCTGCTCCGCGCGCCCGACTGGACGCTGTTCCTCTGCGGCATTGCCGGCGGCGCCACCATGCCGCAGACCGGGCCCATGGCCCGCGCCCGCTGGTCGGTGCTCCTCGCCGGGTCGCCGCGGCTGCACACCGCGTTCTCCGTCGAGTCCGTGGCCGACGAGCTGTGCTTCGTGCTCGGGCCCGCCGCGGTCACCTTGCTCGCCACCCAGGTGCACCCGGCGGCGGGCGTGACGACCGCCGCCCTGTGCGCACTGGTCGGGTCGCTGTGGTTCGCGGCGCAGCGGTCGACCGAGCCGCCGGTCGTCACCGTCGCGCTCGAACAGGCCTCGCCGTCGCGCCAGACGGCCGCCCTCGCACGGCGTTCCCGGCTGGCGGCGCCCGGCCTCGTCGTGCTGGTGCCGGTGGCCGTGTTCCTCGGCGCGATGTTCGTCTCGGTCGACCTGAGCACGGTCGACTTCGCCACGCGCTTCGGGCACAAGGCGCTCGCCGGGTTCATACTCGGCGCCTACGCGCTCGGCAGCGGCACGGGCGGCCTCTGGTACGGGTCACGGACCTGGCACGCCCCCGCGTGGCGCCGCCTCGCGGTCACCCTGCCGCTGACCGTCGCCGGGGTATGTACGTTCTGGGCGATGCCGAACCTGCTGGTGCTGACGCTGGTGATCTTCCTGTGCGGGCTGACGATCGCGCCCACGCTGATCGCCATCTACAGCCTGCTCGAGTCGACGGCAAGGCCAGGCCGGGCCACCGAGGCGATGTCGTGGCTGTCTACCGGCGTCTCCGTCGGCGTGGCGTGCGGCGCGACGGCGGCCGGGTTCATCCTGGACGCGTTCGGCGCGCGCTGGGGCTACGCGTTCGCGGCCGCGTCCGGCGTGACCGCGGCGCTGTTCTACCTCGGCGGCCTCCCCTGGGTCTCCGGAAGGCCGCGCGGGTAACTCAGTACTCGCGGGCGTACTCGGCGGCCAGGGAGAGAACCTCGTCGACGTACCAGGTGGCGTGGTTGTAGTCGAAGATCGCCTGCTGCAGGCCCGCGCCGCCGCTTGCCGCGCCGTCGGCGCAGAGCAGCCGGGCGGCGCTGGGGACGGCGTCGAACGGGTTCATGATGTTCGGCGCGCCGGTGTCGCCGAAGCCGTCGATGCCCCAGGTCGCCCACGTGGAGGGCAGGAACTGCATCGGGCCGAGCGCGCCGGCGGTGGAGGGACCCTCGTTCTGGCCGTCGGCGGACTCGATCTGACCGATCGCGGCGAGCACCGTCCAGGACAGCCCCGGGCAGTACTCAGCGGCGGACTCCTGGAAGAGCTGCAGGTAGTTCGTCGGACGGCCGGTCGGCGGCGTGGTGTCCACCGGAAGGCTCGTGGAGACCGTCACCGCGGCGAGCCTGACGACCTGCGCGTCCGCGCCGAGCGCGGACTGAACCTGGCCGGTCAGCGCGGTCATGTCGGCGGCGGGCGCGTTCACCAGCACGGCGATGTTCCTGACCAAGCCGAGCTTCCTGCCCTCGGCCTGGTTCACCACCCCGTCCACGCCCGCCACGCCGAGCAGCGCCGTGCCGCCGTCGGTGATCCGCGCGCTGACCGCGGCCGCGACCGGGTAATTCCCGCCGCCCGCCAGGTGCGCCGCGGCCGCCGCCTGGGCGCTGGCGATGAGGTCTCCGGCCTGGAAGGCGGACCAGACCTGCTGGCTGGCGGCGGTCGTCGGCGGCGTCCACGGGCGCAGCGCGGCGGCGGGCGCGGCGAGTACGGTGAGCCGCACGCCGTTGACCGTGATGCGCGCGCCGTCGACGGCCAGCACCGACCGGACCCCGCCGAGCTTCTCGATCTTGCTCAGGTCGGCCGCGGTGAGCCCGCCAGGCACCGAGGCGATCACGTCGGGCACCACCAGGCGCGTGCTTGTCCCGCCGGACAGGCCCGGCTGTCCCGGGCCCGTGCTCGGCCCGGTGCTCGGCCCCGTGCTCGACCCAGTACTGCCGCCAACCGGGATTATCCGGTCGTTCAGCGCCGACCCGGCGGTCCCGGTCGCGGTTCCCCCGGCCCCGGCCGCGGCGCCGGGGGCGGCGTGGCCGCCGCTGAGCAAGGCCACGGCGGTCGCGGCCCCGACGGCAACCACTGTGCCGGCGGCTACCAGACCGCCCGCGACGGTCGGCAGCGGATGGCGTCGAATCAACGGCAGCCTCACAGTGACCCAACCCTATACAGCGGCCGCCCGCTCGTCACGGCCGATGGCCAAAGATCACTCTTCTTGCTGTTATCCGGTTGCCGGGGCGGGACGAGCCTGACGCATCCGACGGTAATCACAGGAACTGTGTCAGGTACGGCTACGCTTCGACTATGACGCAGGAGGCAGACCGCAGTCCGGCACAGGCGGGGGCCGGGGCGGCCCGCGGCTCCGCACGGGCGCCGGCGGGAACACCCGGTGTTGGCCAGCAGCTCAGCCCCGACGCGGCGCACGGCTCCGGCGCGACCGCGGGGAAGAGCGGCGGCAGGAAGAGCGCGACGGGGCGTTCCGTGCGCAAACCGCAGGGACGGCCGTCGCTTGGCGGCGGCACGCCCGCCCAGGACCGCGAGCTGCGGGCGCAGGGACGGGAAACAGTGCGCAAGCTGCTCGAGGCCGGCACGATCGAATTCGAGGAGCGGGGGTTCAACGGGGTCCGCGTCGACGACGTCGTGAAGCGCGCAGGGATCTCGCACGGGACGTTCTACCTGTACTTCGCGAACAAGGACGACCTGTTTCAGGCACTACTGCGTGACGCGCTGCACGACCTGCAGATCGTCGCGGGGGACTTCCCGGTGGTCACCAGCGATCAGACCGGACTGCGGCTGCTGCGGGCGTGGGTGCGGAAGTTCTCCGCCGCTTACGCGGCGCACGGCACCGTGCTGCGCACGCTGATCTCGGCGAACGCGCCTGGCCAGATATTCGCCGACGGGTTCCAGCTGCTCTTCAGCCTCACGGAGGCGATGACCACGGGGATGACGGCGGCCGCCGTGGCGGCGGGCCACCAGCAGGAGAACGCCGAGCTGACGGCGTTCGCCTGCCTAATGATGCTCGAGCGGGTCAACTTCGTGATGACCACCGAGGTCCAGCTGCCCGAGGACCTGATGGCGGACAAGATCGCGGACATCATGTTCGCGGCCTTCGGCCTCGTGATCCCGTAGGGCCCCGTGGTTAGGTAGCCCGTGGTTAGGCAGCCCGTGGTTAGGTAAGCGGTGGTTACTTAGGCCAGACGGGCGCCGGCGCTCCTCGAGTGGTTGGCGAACGGGAATTTAAGGTAACAATTAAGAACGTGCGTTTTCTTCATGACACCCGGCCCACGACCGACCTGACCTACAGCGACGTGTTCATGGTGCCCGCCCGGTCCGCCATCGGGTCCCGGCTCGACGTCGACCTGGCTACGCGGGACGGCAGCGGCGCGACCATCCCCATCGTCGCGGCGAACATGACCGCGGTCTCCGGGCGGCGCATGGCAGAGACCATCGCGCGGCGCGGCGGGCTCGCGATCCTGCCGCAGGACATTCCCGGCGATGTCGTCGCCGACGTCGTGTCCTGGGTGAAGAGCCGCGACCTGGTCGTCGACACCGCGATCACCCTGGGGCCGGCCGACACCGTGGGCGAGGCGCTCGCGCTGCTGCCCAAGCGGGCGCACGGCGCCGTGGTGGTCATCGACGCGGGCGGCGCGCCGGTCGGCGTGGTGACCGAGGCGGACTGCGCGGGCGCGGACCGCTTCGCTCAGCTGTCGACCGTGATGTCCACCGACCCGTTTACGCTGCCCGCGCGCACGCCGCCCGCGGAGGCGTTCGACCTGCTGCACTCGGGACGGCACCGGCTCGCGCCCGTCGTCGCCGCGGGCGGTGAGTGCGTGGGGATCCTGACCAGGACCGGCGCCCTGCGGGCCACCCTGTACACACCCGCCACCGACCGGCGCGGACGGCTGCGGGTCGGCGCCGCGGTCGGCGTCAACGGTGACGTGGCGGCCAAGGCCAAGCAGCTGCTCGACGCGGAGATCGACGTCCTCGTGGTGGACACCGCCCACGGGCACCAGGAGAAGATGCTCAGCGCGCTGCGCGCGGTCCGCGCGCTCTCGCCGTCCGTCCCCGTCGTGGCGGGGAACGTCGTGACCGCGGAAGGCGTCGCCGACCTCGTCGAGGCGGGCGCGGACATCATCAAGGTCGGCGTGGGGCCCGGCGCGATGTGCACCACCCGGATGATGACCGGGGTCGGGCGGCCGCAGTTCTCCGCGGTGCTCGAGTGCACCGCGGCGGCCTCCGCGCTCGGGGCGCACGTCTGGGCCGACGGCGGCGTGCGGCACCCGCGCGACGTCGCGCTCGCCCTCGCCGCGGGCGCGTCCTCGGTCATGATCGGGTCGTGGTTCGCCGGCACGTACGAGTCACCGGGGGACGCGTTCCGCGATCCGAGCGGGAAGCTGTACAAGGAGAGCTTCGGCATGGCGTCGGCGCGGGCGGTGCGGGTGCGCACGGCGTCGGACTCCGCGTACGAGCGGGCCCGCAAGGAGCTGTTCGAGGAGGGGATCTCCTCGGCGCGGATGTACCTCGACCAGGCCAGGCCGGGCGTGGAGGACCTGCTCGACATGATCGTGGCGGGCGTGCGGTCCTCGTGCACCTACGCGGGCGCACCCGACCTGCCGTCGTTCGCCGAACGGGCCGTCGTCGGCGTGCAGAGCGCCTCTGGCTACACCGAGGGCATGCCGGTCCCGACAAGCTGGTGAACGGGTCTGGGGCCAGCCGCATCCGTTCGGGGCATTAGCTTGCGGTTTGCTCTTTCGCGTGGGACGTCCCCTCACTCTGGGAAACCGTGGAGGCCTTGTCCGCCCAGTCGGAGAGGCGGTCGACGAGGGCGTCGTCCGTGTGGCGCTCCGCGTGGCCGAACCCGGGGATCAGCCACAGCTCCTTGGGCTCCCGGGCGGCGTCGTAGAGCTGCTGGCCGTGGTCGGGCGGGAAGTAGATGTCCTGGTCGCCGTGGACGATCAGCACGGGCGTCGGCGAGATGCGGGCCGCCGCCTCCGCGGGCGGCACCGGGTCGGGGGTGGGCCAGCCGTCCGGCGAGATCCGGGTGTTCAGCACGTACCTGGTGAACGCGCGGCCGAGGCGCCGCTCCGCCGCCAGGTGGACCCGGCGCATCGCCACGGTGCCGCGGTAGTACCAGCGGCCAGGGCCGCTCACCGAGATGACCGCGTCCACGCCGCGGCGCAGCGCCGCGTGCCGCAGCACCACCGAGCCGCCCATCGAGAAGCCGATGGTCACAACCCGGCGGTAACCGAGCTCGCGCGCGTACCGGACGGCCACGTCGAGGTCGTCGATCTCTTTGTCGCCGAGCGTGGACAGCCCGCCCGACCGGCCGTGGCCGCGGAAGTCGAAGGTGATCACCCCGGCGTGCCGGTTGAACCGGCGCACCAGATTCCAGACCAGCGGGCGCTGCCAGGTCATCGTGAACCCGTGCGCGATGACCAGCGCCAGGTCCCGGCCGCCGGAGGCCAGCTGGTCCGGCTCGGTCTGCCCTTCCGGCGGCAGGTGCACGGCGTCGATGGTGACGCCGTCCTGGGTGACCAGCGTAACGGTCATGACGACGGGGTTCACAGCGCTCCAACCTTGCGGTCCCGCCCCTCGCGGGTGACAGCCATAACGGTAGCCAATGGCGGAGCCCGGGCAAGACGAAGGGCCGCGGTCTCAGGAACCGTCGCCGGTTCCTGAGACCGCGGCCCGCTCTCGCTACGGCCGCAACGTAGCGCGAGACCGGTGGATCACTCCTTGGCCGGGACCGGCTCCTCGGTCGACGGCGAGGCCTCGGCCTCCGCCGTGACGCTGAGCTTGGTCGTGAAGATCTCCTCCTGCGGGTACGCCTCCTCGCCGTGGACCGCGACGTCGCCGATCTCAAGCTCCGCGTCCGAGAAGCGGAGCTTCATCCGGAGGACGTACTTGATGAACATCCAGATGAGGAACGTGACCACGCCGTCCCAGACGATGATCGTGAGCGCCGCGAGGAGCTGGACGATTATCTGGTGGGGGTGGTGGCCCCAGAGCCAGCCCGCGCCGGCGATCGACGAGTTCTTGCCCACGCCGATGTACTCGATGATGTTCGGGTCCGCCAGCACGCCGACGAGCAGGCCGCCGAAGAGGCCGGCGATGCCGTGGGTGTAGATGACGCCGAGGGCGTCGTCCACCTTGTTGAAGGGCCAGACGTACTTCGGCAGGAACATCCAGGCGACCCAGACGACCGCGGAGCAGACGACGCCGATGACGATCGCGCCGAGGCCGTTGACGAAGCCGGCGGCCGGGGTGATGCCGACCAGCCCGCAGATCATGCCGTTGAGGCCGCCGAGGAAGGTCGGCTTCTTCTCCGAGCTCAGGAACATGTCCATGAGGATCCAGACCATCATGGCCACGGCCGTCGCGAGGTTGGTGTTGACCACGGCGGCACCCGCGTCCGCGCCCGCGAAGTACGGGTCGCCACCGTTGAAGCCGTTCCAGCCGAGCCACAAGATGCCGGCGCCGACCGCGACGAACATCAGGTTGTTCGGGATGGCCTTCTCGCGGTCGCGCCTGAGGCGCGGGCCGACGACCGCGGCGGAGACGAATCCGGACACGCCGGCGGCGAGGTGGATCACGTAACCACCGGAGAAGTCCAGGGCGCCCTTGTCCGCCCAGTAGCCGCCGCCCCAGAGGAGGAAGGCGTTGACCGCGTAGGCGAAGGTGATCCAGAGCGGGACGAAGACCATCCAGGCCTTGAAGCTGACCCGGCCGAGCACCGAGCCGATGAAGAGGATCGGGGTGATCGCCGCGAACACGAACTGGAAGTACTCGACCGACGCCCCCGGGAGCTTGAAGCCGGAGTTCAGGATGTCACCGGTCTTCGATACCGCGTACCCGGGCATGGCGGGGTCAACCAGCGGGATGCTCGCCTGGCCCTGCAGCGCGTTGGCGCCGAGGATGGTCCGCGGGTCACCGATCAACCCGGTGGTCCCGACGTTGACCAGCGGCGTGCCGAAGCCCATCTTGTAGGCCCAGAGAACCCAGACGATGAGGGTCAGGCAGAAGGTCACGAACACCATGAGGACGGTGTTCATGGCCCATTTCTTCTGTACCAGGCCGCCGTAAAGCACGGCGAGGGCCGGGATGGACATGAGCCCGACAAGCGTCGCCGCCGTCATCTGCCAGGCGTTATCTCCCGAACTCAGCCATGAAGCATATGGAATCACTGTGTTTGCTCCTCCAGGGGGCTGCCTAATATGAAGGGGCCTCTCGGGTTCCAGGGTCACCCCCCGGCTTGCTAGTCCCGCCCTGGCCGCTCCGCGCGCTTCTACGCAACGATTTATGTTTCCCATGAGCGGGTTTCGGCGGCATTTCCCGTTTGTTACGCGGCCGGTAACGCAGCAGGTCGTCAGCGCGGGAATATTTCGCGGATGTGTCGTGATTTCGCAGGCTTCCGCAGGCGCCGCACCGGTCGCCGCACCGGGTGCCGCACGGGGCCACCCCGGCGTCACATTGCCGTAACGTTGCCGGAACCCGCCCTTGAGACGGCGGACGCGCCGACGTACGCTTGCTTTCACGTCTGGACGGTAAGCGCTTTCCGCCGCTATGTCCGGGGTGCGTCCGGGCCACGGAAAGCGCTTACCCGGTGCTGTGCAGGAGGAGAGTGCGATGTCTGTCGAGGCCGAGCCGGCCGCGCCCACGATCTATGACGTGGCTCGCGCCGCCGGAGTCTCCATCGCCTCGGTGTCGCGCGTGCTCAACGGCCGCAGGAACCCCAGCCCGGAGATCAGGGACCGGGTGCAGCGGGCGGTCACCGAGCTCGGCTACGCGCCCGACAGCGCCGCCCGCGCGCTGTCCGTCCGGCTGAAGGAAGTCGTCGGCGTGGTCATGCGCAGGCCGCTGTCCGCGGGCGCGCCGATTCCCGCCCCGGTGCTGCCGGCCGGCGCGGCGGGCGCGTGGGACACGGCGGGGCTGCTCGGCTACGACGCGTTCGCCGACGAGACCGATTCGCTGCAATTCCACGACATGCTCAACCGGGGCGTCGAGCGGGCGGCCCAGCGCCGCGGATTCGACCTGCTGCTGCGCTCGGTCGACATCACCGACCACGAGGCGGGCCGCCGGGTCCTCACGGTCGCGCGCAAGAGCGACGGCCTGATTCTGCACGACGGTCTGCTCGAACCCAGCCAGATCGACCAGATCTCCCGGCACATTCCCATCGTCACCCTCGCCGGCATTCCCAGCCCCACCACCGCGAACGTTGGCAGCGACAACGTGGCGGGCATGCGGGCACTCGCGCGGCACCTGCTTTACGACCACGGGTACAAGACGCTCGGCTACCTCAGCGGCTACAGCGACAGCCCGGACAGCCAGGCGCGGCTGCAGACCCTGGCCTCCGAGGCGGCGGCCGCCGGCGCGGTGCTCTACTCGGGACCCCAGTGGCAGGGCAACTACTACGCCGCGGGGGCGGCGGTCGTCACCGAGCGGCTGATGACGTCCGATATGCCGCTCCCCCGCGTGATCGTGTGCGCGAACGACCTGACCGCGCTCGGCGTCATGTACGCGCTGCGCCGGTACGGCGTCGACGTGCCCGGCCAGGTGGCGGTCACCGGGTTCGACGACGTGCCCATGGCCAGGCACGTGCAGCCGCTGCTCACGACCGTGCGGCAGCCGATCGGCTCGCTCGGCGAGACGGCGTTCGAGGTGCTTTACTCCATGATCGGCCGCGAGGCGCCCGCCGAGCGGGACATCGCGCTGCCCACCCGGCTCATGTGCAGGGAAAGCTGCGGCTGCCAGGCCGACGGCGGGCGGCTCGCCGGGGTCACCGACCTCTCTTCCGTCCGGCAGCTCAGGTCCTGAGACCCGCGGCACAAGATCAAGACCCTTTCGCCCGAACGAAGTCGGCTGACCGCCACCCCCCACTCCTTCTGCCCCGTGCCGCAACCGCCGAGTTGACCCGATTGCCTGGGCTGTTATCCGACCTGCCCACGCGATCGGGCGTTATGTCCCGACTCTGGGTCGCGGTTCGCCTACGCTACACCGCATGGGACGCGGCTGGCGGAAGCGGCGCGTGGCGGCCGTATGCCTCGTGGCGGCGCTGTCGCTCGGCGCGGGCGCCGGGTGCACGTCCGGCGTCGCCTCTACCGCGCCGACGGCACCGGGACCGGGGTCGGCGACGGCCAGCGCGGGCGCGGGCCCGGCGCCCCCGGTACTGTCCGGGCGGGCGCTGGCGTCGCCGGGATGCTCGGGTGCGACCGCGACCGGCCGGGCGCTCGGCACCGCGGACACCGCGTCGGTGCCGACGGCCGGCAGCCCGTTCGGTGTCGCGGCGACGCCCGACGGGGAGTGGGCGTTCGCGGTGTCGTCGACGAACGGGTCGGTGGAGGTGCTGCGACTCGGCCACGGGACGGCGGCCGCCCCCGCCGTGACCGAAGTCCGCTCCATTGTGGTTCCGGGCCCGGGCGCGGCCGGCGCGGCGGTCACCCCCGACGGGAAGTACCTGCTGGTCGCCTCGGGGGCCGGCGCGGTGGTGATCAGCGTGGCGCGCGCGGAGTCGGGGGCACCGGGCGCGGTGCTCGGCTCGCTCACCAGTCCCGCGCGGGCCGGGTCGCCGGGGGCGGCCGGCAGCGCGATCGAGGTCGCGGTCTCGCCCGACAGCCGGTTCGCCTTCGTCACCCTTGAGTACGCCGACGAGGCCGTCGTGTTCGACCTGGCCGCGGCCGTGGCGCACGGGTTCGGTGCCGCCGATTACGTCGGCGCCATCCCGCTCGGGCAGGCGACGGTCGGCATGGCCGTCTCGCCCGACGGCCGGTGGCTATACGCGACGAGCGAGGTGGCGGCGAGCGGGCAGCATCCCGCGGGGTTCGGGTCGCCCGGCGGTTGCACGGGTAACGTGCGAGGGGCGTCGCCCGGTACGCCGGCGGGGACGCTGACCGTGGTCGACCTGCGGAAGGCGGAGACCGACCCGGCGCGGTCGGTGGCCGCCACGGTCGACGCCGGCTACCAGCCGGTCCGAGTCGTCACCGCGGCGGACGGCACGCAGGTGTGGGTGACCGCCCGGGCAAGCGACGACGTGCTGTGCTTCTCGGCCGCCCGGCTGGTCTCCGACCCCGCGCACGCCCTGGTGGCCGTCGTCCGGGTTGGCTCGGAACCGGTCGGGCTCGCCGCCGTGCGCAGCGGGACGCTGCTGGTGGTCGCGGATTCCAACCGGTTCGGCGCGGCAGGCGCAAGCTCCGACCTGACGGTGGTCAGCGTGCCCGCGGCCCTGGCCGGTCGCCCGGCGGTCATCGGTCAGTTGTCCACCGGCCTGTTCCCGCGCGACATGGCAGTCTCGCCCGGCGGGACGCTGCTGGTGTCCGACTACTCCTCCGATCAGGTGCAGGCGATAGCGACGGCGGCCCTTCCCGCGGCCGGCTGACGCACCTGAGGCACGCCATCGTGGACCGGATGGCGGGTTAGCGCTCGCGTGGCGGGTACGTAGCCAGGTGGATGGTGCTTGTTGGGAGACTGGCTATGGTCTTGGCAGCACGAACGTCGGCGTCGCCCGCCGGCATCTGGGCGATCGTTATCGTCGCGGTGGTGGTGCTCGCGTTTTGGCTGGTGTCGATCTACATGGCCGACCGGAGCCAGGTGCGGGCGAGCGGGCGGTCCCGGGCGGCGGTATGGCCCGCGTACGCGGGCGGGGACGCCAGGGTCGAGCCGGTCCCGCAAGAGGAGGCACCGACGCGGGCCGATATACCCGCGCAGCCCGCGGCGGGGACCGGGCGGCCCGCGATGCCGGCGCAGCGGACCGGCGACGCCGACCGCCCAGAGCACAGCCACACAGGGCCCGGCCCCACGGGCGCGCAGGAAGACGAGGGCCAGGGCCGCTAGCGCGACCCTGGCCGGTTGGCAACTTCCGGCCGTCCCCTTCGGTTAGGCGTCCGGGCCGGGGAGGTTGACCAGGGCCGCCAGCGCGGCCCGGTGGGCGCCGGGGGTGCCGTAGGCGACGGACGCCGCCTTCGCCCGCTTCAGGTACAGCTGGGCCGGGTGCTCCCAGGTGAACCCGATCCCGCCGTGCAGCTGAACGCATTCCTGCGCCGCGGTGACCGCGGCCTCGCAGCACGCCGACTTGGCGAGCGCGACCGCGACCGGGGCGTCCGGGTCGCCGTCCGCCAGGCAGGCGGCCGCGTACCTGGAGGCCGCGCGGGCCAGGGTGATCGTGGTCCACAGGTCGGCGAGCCGGTGCTTGATCGCCTGGAAGGAGCCGATCTGGCGGGCGAACTGGCGGCGCTCGGTGACGTAGGCGACGGTCATGTCGAGGCAGCGCTGCGCGAGGCCGAGCTGCTCGGCGGCGAGGATGGCCGCGCCGGCGGCAAGGCCCGCGGACACCGCCGCCTCGGCCGCCGCTCCGACCGCGACCTGCCTCGCCTGCGCGCCGTCGAGGGTGATGTCGCAGAGCTGCCTGGTCATGTCCAGCGACACGAGCGGCGTGCGGTGCACGCCGGGCGCGGTGGCCTCGACCAGGTACAGCGCGCTCGGCACGCCGTCCGCCGGCACGAGCAGGACGTCGGCGGGCAGCGCGTCGGTCACGGCGGGGATTGAACCCGTGACCGTGACCGTGCCCGAGGCCGCGTCGCCGCGGCCGGTGACCCGCGCGAGAGCGGGGAACGGTGTTCCCGACCGCGTGGAGACGCTTACCGCGAGCGCCGCCGTGATGCTGCCGTCGGCGAGCCTGCGCAGGAGGCCGGCCGCAGGCGAGACCGGCCCGGGCGAACCGGACACGGGCCCTGTCGTGGCGTCGGCCGCGGATGCCCGGGCGGCGGCGCGCAGCTGGGCGGCGCGCACGGCCGCCGCTGGTCCCGACGAGGCCGAGCCGAACCCGGCCTGGTCGCCGTCGAGGGGTGCCGTGGCATCCGGACGGCTGTCGGCGGCGGCGCTGCGGGCCGCCGACAGCAGCGCCGCGGTCACGACCGCCGCGCTGCCGAGGTAGGGGATCGGCGCGGCGAAGGCGCCGAACTGCTCGGCCGCCGTCGCGAGTTCGCGGTAGGAGGCGCCCGCGCCGCCGAGCGCCTCGGGGATCAGCAGGCCGGCGATGCCGATCTCCGCCGCGACCGTGCGCCACAGCTTGAGGTCGTAGGCCTCCGTGCGCTCCGTGAGCGCGATGACGTCGGCCGGGGCCGCCCGGTCGGCGAGCAGGTCGGCGAGCGCCGCCGCGAGGTCGCGCTCGGTCTGTGAGTACAGCAGGTCAGCGCTCATCAGCGGGGCAGGTCCTTCCACGGGACGTTCGTGTCCGTGCGCGGCTCCGACGGGAGGCGCAGGACGCGTTCTGCGATGATGTTGCGGAGGATCTCCGACGTGCCGCCCTCGATGGAGTTGCCCTTCGCCCGCAGGTAACGGTAGGCGGCGTTGCGCGCCCAGTCGCTCGAGCCCGCGCGGCGCATCGACCAGTCGTCGTAGGTCAGTCCGCCGGCGCCAAGCAGCTCGATCTCGAATCCCGAAATTTCCTGGTTGAGCCGGGCGAAAGTGAGCTTGGCGGCGGAGCCTTCCGGTCCCGGCTCGCCCGCGGCGATCTGCTGCCGCAGCCGCTCGCCCGCCAGGCGCGCCACCTCGGCCTGCGCCCACAGCGACAGCAGGCGCTGGTGCAGCTCGTGGGTGCGGAGCTGCGGGTTCTTGCGCCAGGCGTCGGCGGCGTAGCCGATCATGCTCTCGCGCGGCACGGAAGTGGCGTTGCCGATCGAGACCCGCTCGTTCATCAGCGTGGCGTTGGCGACCCGCCAGCCCTCGCCGACGTCGCCCAGCCGGTTGGCGTCCGGCACGCGGACGTCGGTGAGAAAAACCTCGTTGAACTCGGCCTCGCCGGTCAGCTGGCGCAGCGGGCGGACCTCCACGCCCGGGTCGTGCATGTCGGCCACGAAGTAGCTGAGCCCCGCGTGCTTGGGCACGTCGGGATCGGTGCGCGCGAGCAGCAGCCCCCAGCGGGCGTGGTGCGCGAGCGACGTCCAGACCTTCTGGCCGTTGACGATCCAGTCGTCGCCGTCCTTGACCGCCCGGGTGGCCAGGCCCGCCAGGTCGCTTCCCGCGCCCGGTTCGCTGAACAACTGGCACCAGATCTCTTCCGCGAGCCAGAGCGGCTTGAGCCACCGCGACTTCTGCTCGTCGCTGCCGAAGGCGATGATCGTCGGCGCGGCCATGCCGAGCCCGATCACGTTGCGCCTCTCATCCGGCCGGGCCGAGCCGGCCGCGGCGAATTCCTCCTCGGCGACCGGCTGGAGCGTACGCGGCAAACCCAGGCCGCCGTGCCCTACCGGGTAGTGCACGGCGGCCAGGCCCGCGTCGAACCTGGCGCTGAGGAACGCGGCCCGCGGGGTGGCCGCGGGGTCGTGCTCGGCGCAGAACGCGCGCACCTTCGCGCGCAGGTCTGCCGCTGCGTCGCTTGCTGTTTCGCTCAACGCGCTTGGTCCTGTTCTCTGCGGTTGCTGCTTCTTACAACACAGTGCTTGCAACACGGGCCTCTTACAACACTGACTTACGAAACGGGACCGCCGGCCAGATAGAGGATCTGACCGGAAACGAACCCGGCGCCCTCGCTGGCGAAAAAGGAGATCGCGTGCGCGATGTCCTCGACGTGGCCGACCCGCTGGACCGGGATCGCCTTGGCGGCACCCGCCTGGAAGTCCTCGAACGAGAGGCCGAGCCTGGCGGCGGTCGCGGCGGTCATGTCAGTGACAACGAATCCGGGTGCCACCGCGTTCGCCGTGATGCCGAACTTTCCCAGCTCGAGCGCGAGGGTCTTCGTGAAGCCCTGCATGCCCGCCTTGGCGGCCGAGTAGTTCACCTGGCCGCGGTTGCCGACGGCGGACACGCTCGACAGGTTGATGATGCGGCCCCACTTGGCGTCGACCATGTACTTCTGGCAGGCCCGGGACATCAGGAACGCGCCCTTCAAGTGCACGTTCATGACCGTGTCCCAGTCGGACTCGGACATCTTGAACAGCAGGTTGTCGCGCGTCACGCCGGCGTTGTTGACGAGAACGGTCGGCCCCCCGAGCTCGGCGGCGATCTTCTCGACCGCGGCCCCCACCTGGTCGGCGTTAGAGACGTCGGCCCCGACCGCGATCGCCTTGCCGCCCGCCTCCTCGATCTCACCGACGGTCTGCGCGCAGTCCGCCTCGTTGAGGTCGAGCACCCCGACGGCCAGCCCGTCGACCGCAAGGCGCTTAGCGGTTCCCGCGCCGATGCCGCGGGCGGCTCCGGTCACGATCGCGATTCGCTGTGGCATAACGTTAACTTTCCCTTCCTCGGCCCGACGCGTCGAGAGGCGAACGCCGGTGTTCCTGCGACATTATTCCGGATGCCGTTTTGCGGCGGCACCGGGCGCGGTGACAAGGGCGGGTACCTTGTCAGGTGTCAAGGTCCACGTCTTGGGTGGGTAGCGCAGTGTCATCAGTAGCCGTTCGCCGTGTCCGGCCGGGTCTAGCCGCGCTCGCGGCCGTCGCCGGGGCGCTCACCGCGCTCGCGGGATGCTCGTCCGCGGGTAGTTCCTCGACGTCCGCCGCGGCACCGTCGCCGTCCGCCAGCGCGTCGCCGTCCGCCAGCGCGTCGCCGTCCGCCACCGGGTCGCCGTCCGCCACCGCGTCGGCGTCCGCCGGGGCGAGCACGCCGTCCGCGGCGCTGCCGACGACCTCGATAACCCCGCTTGCCGCGGCGTCCGGGCAGCTCACCGGCACGCAGCTGGAGTCCGTGCTGCTGCCCGAGTCGGACTTCCCGGCCGGGTTCGCGACGCCGTCGACCGGTCCGATCAGCTCGGGCGGGTCGCTGACCTCCGGTCCGGCCACGTACGACCTGGCGACGATCTCCTGCGCGACGTTCATACAGCACCTCGGCACGGTCGGATTCGGCGAGACCGCGATGGTGTCGGGCAGCGTCGGCAACTCGGGCCAGGCGTACGACCAGCTCATCTACCAGTTCGCCACGGCGTCGGACGCGACGGCGTTCGTCTCCGGCGTGCAGGCGCTCGCCGCGCGGTGCGGGTCGTTCAAGGCGACGGCCAACGGCGAGAACGGCACGTTCTCGCTGCGGGCGACGCCGGGAACCCAGGTCGGCGGGCACCCGACCGTGGAGCTGCGGGAGACAGGGACGCTCGGCGGCAACAAGGTCGCGCTCGACCTGCTGCTGTGTGCCAGCGGGGTGGACGCGTTCGCGGCGGGAGGCGTCGGCGCGAACGGGGCGGCCGCGCCGACGGTGCCGGCCAAGGAGTCGATCGTGTACCAGCTGATGAAGCGCCAGGCGGCCGCCGCGGTCCTCAGCTAACCGCGCCGCCGGTCAGCCCGCGTCCGCGCCAGCACCCGGCGCGGGCCCGCGCCGGCTGAGGTCGCGGTTCATCCCGAACGGATGCATGTTTCACGCAGCCCGTTCCTCCTCCTCCAGCCGCCCGAATGCCCGGTTTGCCGGGCGAGGCAGGTTGGCACCCAAGCCCTTAGCGTTCCGTTATCGTCGCGTTATTTTGGGCCAGAGCCTGGCGACTTTGCACTAAGTGGAAAGAAAGCATTATTTCCGCGGGTGCAAGGTCTCCAGCTAGGAGGGGGAGCCTTTCCGTCCCGGTGAGCACGGGCCCGGCCGCCCGCCGGCTGGCGCGCGCCGGGATCGCGGGTCATCCGGGGCAGCGGCCCCGCGGCACCGTCCCGGTTACGGTGCTTTGCGGCGCTTTGCCCCGCGTCCCGGCCGGCTGTTTTCTTCATTGCGGGTCATCCGGGGCGTATATCGCCAATTTTGACCCGCGATCACGGCCGGGCGGTGCAATTGAGGGTACTTTGTTCTATTTTGCCTAGCTGGAATGGGCACCGTCCCTGCCTTTTCCCCCGTTTGACCCGCGATCACCTGGGCAGACGGGCGTGACCGGGGGCGGGAAAGGGCCTGGCGGCGGGCGGCGCCCGCCCGCCCTGCCGCGGGTGGGCCAACCGCCCTCGCCGTTATCATCACGAAACGTGAGACAGAGCCAGTCTCCGCATTAGCGCCCGGATACGGATGGCGACCGGGACTACCAGCGGTTACGCGCCCCCGCTGCCGTTGACTCCCCGCTGGAACGGGCCGGCCTGCGTCCGACCTTGGGCCGCCGACCCGCTCTGGTCCCCTTCCCGTCCGGGCAGCCGGGACGCCAGGAGCTCCGCCAGGTGGGTGCCGTGGATGCCGGCCAGCTGGTCGAGCTGCGTCCGGCAGGAGAAACCGTCGGCAAGCACCGTCGCGCCCTCCGTCGCGGCCCGCACCGCGGGCAGGAGCGCGGTCTCCGCGACCGCGACGGAGACCTCGTAGTGGCCTCGCTCGACGCCGAAGTTGCCCGCCAGGCCGCAGCAGCCGCCGACCGCCTGCACGGAAGCGCCGGCGTCGCGCAGCAGCGTCGCGTCGTCGGTCCAGCCCATGACCGCGTGCTGGTGGCAGTGCGGCTGCGCCACGCCGGAGACGTCCGACAGGTCGGGCGGTGTCCAGCCCTCGGTGGACTGCAGCAGTTCCGCCAGGGTCCGCACCACGTTGCCGAGCGCCGCGGCCCGCCGGTCGCCCGGCAGCAGCTCACCCGCGTCGCGGCGCAGCGCGGCCGTGCAGGACGGCTCGAGGCCGACGACAGGGATGCCCGCGTCGATGGCCGGCGCGAGCGCGCGCAGCGTCCGGCGCAGCTGGCGGCGGGCGCCGTCGAGCTGACCGGTGGAGATCCAGGTGAGTCCGCAGCACACGTTCCGGCCGGTGATCCTGACCTCGTAGCCCGCGGCCTCGAGCACCGCGACCGCCGCCCGGCCGACCTCGGGCGAGAACGCGTTGGTGAAAGTATCCACCCACAGGTAGACGGGCGTGCGCGGACCGGCGGCGGCACCGGGCGCCGGTCTCCGGCTGGCCGCCGCGCCCACCCCGCGTCCCGCGAACCATCGGCGGAAGCTTTCCGCGGCGAACCGCGGCAGGTCACGGCGGCGGTCGATGCCGCCGAGGCGCTTCGCGAGCGCGGCGGCGGGCGGGAAGCGCAACGCTGCGTTCACCGGCCCGGCCACAGAAGCACGACTCACCAGGGCCGCCCAGCGAGGCAGCCAGCCGAGCGAGTAGTGGGCGGCCGGACGGATCCGGCGGCGGTACCGCTGGTAGAGGGCCTCGGCCTTGTACGTGGCCATGTCGATGCCCGCCGGGCAGTCGCTGGAGCAGCCCTTGCACGCCAGGCACAGGTCGAGCGACTCCGCGATTTCCGGTGCCTCCCAGCCGGAGACCAGCGTGCCGTTGGCCAGTTCCTGCAGCACCCGGGCGCGGCCTCTAGTGGAGTCCTTCTCATCCCGCGTCGCCAGGTACGACGGGCACATCACGCCGCCCGACGCGGTGGTGTCCGCGCGGCACTTGCCCACGCCGACGCAGCGGTGCACGGCCGTGGTGAAGTCGCCGGCGTCGTGCGGGTAGGCGAAGCCGAGCCCGCGCCGCAGCGGCAGCGCCACGGGAACCCGCAGGTCGGCGTCCAGCGGCGCCGGGTCCACGATGATCCCCGGGTTGAGCAGGTTGTCCGGGTCGAACAGCCGCTTGACGCCGCGCATCAGCCCGATCGCCGCCGCGGAGTACATCACCGGCAGCAGTTCGCCGCGGGCTCGCCCGTCGCCGTGCTCGCCCGACGCGGAGCCGCCGTAGGAGGCGGCGAGCCGGGCGGCGTCTTCCATGAACGACCGGAGCACGCTCGGCCGGTCGCGGAGCGGGAAGTCGATCCGCGCGTGCACGCATCCGTCGCCGAAGTGCCCGTACAGCAGCCCGTCCACGCCGTGGGAGGCCATCAGGGCGGAAAGCTCGCGCAGGTAGGGACCGAGCGACGCGGGCGGCACCGCCGAGTCCTCCCAGCCCGGCCAGGCGGGCGCGCCCGCCGGGGTACGACCGCCGAGCCCCGCGCCGTCCTCCCTGATCCGCCACAGGGCCGCGGCCTGCGCCCCGGTGAACACGGCGCTGTCCAGGCACCCGCCGTCGGCGGCAAGCTTGCGCGCGGCGGCGACCGCCTCGTCGACCGTGCCGGCCGCCGTCTCGGCGAACAGCCAGCCGCCGCCACGCGGCAGGTCAGGCACTGCGGCAGGGCCCAGGCGGGTCCTGACCACGTCAACCATCCGGGAGTCCAGGCCCTCGAGCGCTACCGGCTGGTGCTGCAGCAGCGCGGGCACGGCCTCGGCGGCATCCGGCATGTCCGGGTAGCCGAGGACGGCGAGCGCGGTCGCGCGCGGCGCGTCCACCAGCCGGACGGTCGCGCCGAGCGTCAGCGCCAGGGTCCCCTCGGTGCCGGCGAGGAACTTGGCCACGTCGAACTCGTGCTCGGGCAGCAGGTGCTCCATGGAGTAGCCGGACACCTGCCTGGTGAACCGGCCGAACTCGGTCCTGATCGTGGCCAGGTCGCCGCCCGCCAGGGCGCGCAGGCCCGCGAGCAGGGCGCCCGCGCCGGGAGACACGGCACCGGACGGCGGCTCGTCCTTGCCGTAACGCGCGGCGATGAACCGCACGCCGGCGCCGGTCACCACGTCAAGCGCCATCACGTTGTCGGCGGTCCGGCCGTAGCGCAGCGCCCGCGAGCCGCACGCGTTGTTGCCGATCGCGCCGCCGATCGTGCACCGCGAGTGCGTGGAGGGGTCGGGCCCGAACCGCAGCCCAAAGGGCGCCGCGGCCTCCGTGATGGAGTCGAGGACGGCCCCCGGCTCGACGACCGCGGTCCGCTCCTCCGCGTTGATGGAGAGCACCCGGTTCAGGTGCCGCGACGTGTCGAGCAGCAGCCCGGTCGACAGCGCGTTCCCGGCGATCGAGGTGCCCGCGCCCCGCCCGGTGACCGGCACGCCCAGATCCCGGCAGAGCGCCAGCGCGGCGACGAGGTCGTCCGTCGACCGGGGAAACGCCACCACCGAGGGCACGACCCGGTAGTTGGAGGCGTCGGAGGAGTACTCCGCCCGCCGCCGCGCGGAAACATCGATCTCGGTCAGGCCGGCCTTGCGCAGCGCCGCGGCAAGCTCATCCGACGGCACGGTCTCATCGGGCGACACCGGCGAGGCAGACGAGGCAGCAGCGGTCGTGGTCACCATTCCGGCAAGCCTAGCGGTGTCGTCTCCCAGCAGCTAACTGGCCTCGATGCCTTCGTCATGCGGCGATCGAGGTGCCCGCGCGTCACCCGGCCCGGCGCGGTCGGCGACGGTCACCGATCCTGGACGAGCCGCCAGCCCAGCACCGTGCCCGCTGAGACGGCGGGCTTGCCCAGCAGGCTCGTGAGGTACGCCGCCAGCGCAGATCCGGGGCTGGTCACGGCCATGACGCCGCCAAGACGCCATCCGTCGATCTGTTCCCTGGCATCGCGGTCAGCCGGGACCGGCCCGGTAAGCGGGATACCGCCCGTTCCTTCCACGCCGGTCCAGGCGCCGCCTCCGGATTCCACCCACAGCCGGTTCAGGTACTGCGCTTCGCTGCCAAGCCCCTTACCCTCCACGGCGGCTTGCCCGTTCGCGGCGGGACCAACGAAGGCGCCTCCCACCATCGCGGACGGTACACCCGTGTCCGCGTACCAGCGCAGGGGCGCCGTGAACGTGGCAGTCGGGACTGGAACGGTCAGCACGTTCGCGCCGGCAGGCAGGTCAAGCGCGCGGTACGCCGCCGTCCACCCGGGCGGGACGCCGGGTGCGATCGCGGCTGGCAGCACCACGGGAACGAGGGGCACGATGGCTACGCAGAGAGCGACCGCAATCGTCGACGCGCCAACACGAGCGCTAAGGGCGAAAGGCGCAGCGCGCCGGGTGAGGTCCGGGTCGACGCCGCGCGGGGCGGAGGCGGCGAATCGGCAGGCGGTGTGCAGGGCGAAACCGAGCAGCGCAGCGGCGGCTCCGTCGGCGAGTATCGAGAACCGGTCAGGGAGGATCGACCCGGCCAGCGGTAGCCCTTGCAGCCAGTACCAGGGAAGCTTGAGCCAGGGATGGTCGTGACCACCCAGCAGCAGCGTGCCGCCGAGCGAGAAGGCCTCGAGGGCGACGAACGCCACGGCAGTCATGCGGACCGCGAGCACCCGCCAGAACGCAACGGTGGCCACCAGCAAGGCGACCAGCATCGGCCAGCCGAGATAACCCAGGTATTCGGTGAGCCCGCCCTGGTAGCTGGCGGCGAAAGCGGCCGTGGACGCGGAGTGGAAGAGTTCGAGTGACGACGGCTTCACGAAGCCATCCAGGTCGTTCTTGTAGAAGTCGAGCAGCCACGGCAATCCGTGCTGCCGCAGCGGCCCGAAGAACTGCGTCCACAGCGGGTATCCCGCCACCACCATGAAGGTCGCCAGGCAGCCCGCAAGGCTAGCCATGGCGTCTCGCAACCGAGGAATGACCATGGCGGGACGGCTGACCGCAAGGACCAGGGTGAAGATCGCAACCGCGATCACGGTGTCGAGCAGCACTTCCTCGTCGGTCAGCGCCTGAGCCGCGCACAGCAACCCGAGCCAGGCGCCGCGCCGGATCCGCGCGCCCCGCCCGTCAGCGGCCGGGGTGGTCAGGATCCGCAGCGCCGCGTCGGCGATAAGGGGCGGGAAGACCGCGAACTGCAGGTCAAAGTGGTTGATGGCCGAGTGGATCAGCGCCGGGGAGAACCCGTACACCGCGCCTGCCAGGAACGCCGGCCCGGTCTTGCAGCCATTCCGGCGCAGCACCGCGAAAAGCGCTAGCGCAGACCCGGCGAAGCCGAGCGTCAGGGCGGCCGTCAGACTGGCCTGGGGTCCGGCGAGCAGCGTCACCGGGGCCAGCAGCACGCCCAGGAACAGTGAAGAGGGGTTCCACATCATGCTGATGCCTTGCGGCGCGCCCATCCCGGTACTGATCATCGCAGGCAGCCGCAGGTGCGCGATCGCCTCCGCCGCGTAGCGGGTGAACCACGCGATCTGGTCGGCGTCTTCGGGGTTACCCGCCACGATCCGTGACGCCGGGTCCGCCCAAAGCCGAACGGTGATCTCTATCGCCAAGACGAGGTAACAGGCGCCGACCGCGGCCAGCGCGCGTCCTCCGCCAAACCCCTGGGCTCGCCCTGCGGCGACCGCTGCCGGCGTTGCGGTGCCGGCGGCATCGCGCGGCCCGTTCACGTCAACTCGTGAAGTAGTCCGTCCGGTGCCGATGTTGAACACGAAACTGCGGGCGCGGTCCGTGCGTGGATGAGGACGATTTCCTGGCATTGGCTACCGAGTCAACCCTGACGGCGGAACACGTACACGTCGTCGCGGCTGAACACCTGGACGTAGCCGTCCCCCCGGTAGGTGCTCGCGATGAACTGCGGGACGTTGGCCACCGCCGGGCTGTAGCCGCTGTTGACGCCGTCGAAGACGATGTACTGGGTGACCGGGTTGCCCGCGGTGCCGATCCAGAACATATCCGTGCGGGCGGCGAGCGGCGCGAGCAGGTCGAGGTTGGTCTGCACGGTCACGCCGTCGGGCACCACCGCCATCGCCGCGTCCGCGGCGGCGACGTGGGCGTCGAGCCGGTACGTCTGAGCCTGCCACAGCTGGCTGAGGGGGAACTGAAAGGTGAGCGTGACCGCGATCGCCGCCATCACCGCGCCGCCGTGCCGCACGGCGGCCATCTGGACCGGATGGAGAAGGTCCCGCGCCTTGCCCGCGAGCCCGCGCGCGCCGGACACGGAAAAAAGGGCGCGCGCGTCAAAGGTCCCCGCGGCGCGCTCGGGAGACACCGGGAGCGCGCGGGTAACCGGCCAGGCGAGCGCGGGCGAGCGACGCCAGCGCCCGATGGCCTCGGCGGCCGCGATGAACAGGATCGGCATGACCGTCGCGTTGTAGTGCCAGTCCGTGCCCCAGAAGGAGGTGTCCGTCGAGATGAAGCGCAGCAGCACGCTCGGCACCGCGATCAGCGCGACGGGTGACCCGAGCGCGATGAACGCCGTGGGCAACAGCAGCAGGACGAGCGTCGGCCCCTTCGTCGGCCAGCCGCCGCCCGCCTGGACGAGCAGCGCGCTGACCGAGATGGGCTTTCCGTCGCCGACGTCCCCGCCGGCCGCGGCAAAGAACCGGTACTCATGCAGCGGGTTGAAATGCGGGATGATCACGGTGATCGCGAACACCGACCAGAACAGGCCCCAGCCCACGAGGTACAGCCCGCCCCACAGCGCGGTATAGCGGTGGTCGCTCTCGCCCGCGGCCGACGGCACCGGCGCGGGCACCTGCACGGGCCGCAGGAGCGAGGGGAACGCCGCGGACGCCATGAGCAGTCCGCCGATCGCGGCGAGGGTGAAGCCCTGGTCCTCCTTAACGAACACGAGCGGCACCGCCCACGCGATCGCCGCGGCCGGACGGCGGCGGACGAGCGCGGAGACCGAGAACGCGAGCAGCGGCACGGCCAGCGCGACCTCATGGAAGTCGAAGTCGATCATCTCCTGCAAGCCCCAGGAGAACGCGTACGCGAACGCGATCAGCCGGCCGGTGCCGCGGCCCGTGAGCGCGAACGCGGCGGTCGCCACGGGGAACACCGACAAGGCAGTGAACAGGGCCTGGAAGAACAGCAGGGTCGCCGGCGAGGGAAAAAGCCGGAAGAACGGCGCGATCACGCCGACCGCGACCTCGAAGTGCTCGCCTTCGAAGTTGAACCCGGACCCGAGCACGTTGACGATGGGAGCGTGGAACTGAGAGATCTGCCTGACGAACTCGGTGAAGATGCCGAGGTCGTACGAGGACGGCGTCAGCTTCAGCAGCTTGAAGAGCGAGAGGGCGAAGTACGCGCCGAACGACGTCGCGGCCACCGCCCAGATGACCGGGTCGCGCCAGGGCCCGGCGGGCGGGCGCGCGACGGGACCGGCCTCGTCGGCGTCCGCTGTCCGGACGGGCCTCTCCCCCAGCACGCCCGTAGGATACCGTCTCAAAACGTCCGAAACTTGTAAGACAAGCAGCAACTTCGCGATCCGCTGGCCGGCCAGCGCGAGGCCCGCCACCCCGAGCGCGACCAGGTACGCGGCCCGCCAGGCCAGGTCGGGCGACGGCAGCCCGAGCACCAGGTCGCGGACGATCACCACGCCCTGGTACAGCGGCGACCACTCGACGATCACCCCGACGACGTGCGGGTAGACCGACAGCGGATAGAACGTCCCCGAGAACAGGAACAGCGGCGCGGAAACGAGGATGATGTAGTCGAAGTCCTGCCAGCTCTTCATGTAGGTGGTCAGGAACACCCCCAGCGCGGCCGTCGCGAAGCTGATGAGGGCGGCACCGGGCAGGGCCAGCAGCGCCCACGGCGAGGCGATCAGGCCCATCGCGGCGATCACGATGAGGAACGTGACCGAGTAGATCATGCCGCGCAGCACCGCCCAGCCGATCTCGGCGAACGCCACATCCCGCGCGCCGAGCGGGGTGGCGAGCACCGCGTCGTACAGCTTCTCGAACTTCAGCCGCCCGAAGACGTTGAAGGTCGAGTCGCCGAGCGCCCCGTTGAGCGCGGACACCGCGAGCAACCCGGGCGCGACGAACTCCCGGTACGGCACCGCCTGCCCGTTGGGCCCGGTCACGGTGCCGATCAGCCCGCCGATACCGACGCCGACCGACAGCATGTAAAACAGCGGCTCGGCCGCGCCCGCCACGACGATGAGCCACATCCGCCGGTACAGCCGCGCGTGCCGCTCGATCAGCCGCAGCCCCCGTGTCCCCGGGGCCAGTGCCCTGGGAACGCTGAAAATCAAGGACGATGATCCCGAACGAAGTCGGCTGACCGCGGTCGCCTCACCGGACTGCGACATCGGCGACTCAGACATAGAGGCGCCTCCGATAGGTACGACCGGCTACCCACAGGCCGGCTGCCGTCAGGGCGACCAGGTAGCCGACGTGCAGCGCGACCGAGCCCCCGTCGAGGTCACCGACGCTCAGCGCGCGGCACAGCGCGACCCCGTGCCACAGCGGGGTCGCGTAGGCGACCGGCCTGATCCAACCGGGCAGCTGGGTGATCGGGAAGAACGTCCCGGAGAACAGCATCAGCGGGATGGCGCCGAACCTGATCGGGTAGTTGAGCGAGGTCTCGTGCTTGAGCAAGATCACATAGGCCACGGTCGGGGTGGAAAACGCGAGTCCGGTCAGCAGCGCGGCCGGAAGCAGCAGCACCGCCCACGCCGACTTGATCAGCCCGAGCGCCGCCATGAAGACGACGAAGCAGGCGCAGTTCATCGCGATCCGCATCGCGATGAACATCAGGTGGCCACGGCAGATGTCCACGGGGCGGAGCATCGTCGCGCGGGCCGCGAGGTAGAGCGCGTTCCAGCGCATAGCGCCGAAGACGGGGTACAGGGAGTTGCCAAGGGCGGTGTTCATCGCCTGCACGCAGAGCACCGCCGGGGCGACAAACACCACGTACGGCACGCCGCCGAGCGCGGCGGTACCGTTCTTGTCCACCAGCGAGCCGAGGCCGTAGCCCATCGCGCCCAGGTAGAACAGCGGGCCAAGCACCGACGACCAGACGGTGGACCGCCAGGTCCGCCGGTAGGTCAGCAGCCAGCAGCGGAACGCGCGGACCGAGAGCACCCAGGAACTGGGCATCTTCGGCAGCGCGATGCTCGTCAACGCGGTGCTAGTCAATGAAGGTCCTGGCTAGTCAATGAGGGTCCGGCCGGTCAGGTACAGGAACACGTCCTCGAGCGATGACCGGCGGACCATCTCGGTGAGCGGGTCGACGCCTGCCTCGTGGACGCGCGCGAGGAACGCGTCTCCGTCGGCCGCGTACAGGAGTATGCGGTCGGCAGTCACCTCCATCCGTTCGGGCGCCAGGTCCTTGATCTTCTCCGCCGCGACCTCCTGCTGCCCGGGCGCGAACCTCAGCTCGAGGACCTCGGCGGTGGAATAGCAGGCGATGAGGTCGCGCGGCGTGCCCTCGGCGGCGATCTTGCCGTGGTCCATGACTACGAGGCGGTCGCAGAGCTGCTCGGCCTCGTCCATGTAGTGCGTGGTCAGGATGAGGGTGACGCCGCGCTGCTTGAGGCTGAAGAGACGGTCCCAGACGACGTGCCGCGCCTGCGGATCGAGCCCGGTGGTGGGCTCGTCGAGGATGAGGATGTCCGGGTCGTTGATGAGGCTCCTGGCGATCGTGAGGCGGCGCTTCATGCCGCCGGACAGCGGGTCGACCTGGTCGCCCGCGCGGTCGGTGAGCTGCACGAAGTCGAGGAGCTGGTCGGTGCGCTCGTTGATCAGCTTGCGCGGCAGGCCGAAGTACCGGCCGTAGACGAGCAGGTTCTCGCGCACGGTCAGCTCGTTGTCCAGCGTGTCTTCCTGCGGGACGACGCCGAGCCTGGCCCTGATCGCGGCCCCGTCGCGCACGGGGTCACCGCCCAGAATGGTAAGCTCGCCAAGTGTCGGCGGCGAGACGCAGCCGAGCATGCGCATGGTTGAGGATTTCCCCGCGCCGTTCGGGCCGAGGAAGCCAAATGCCTCGCCGCGAAAAAGTTCAAAGTCGATCCCGTCCACAGCGGTGAAGCTGCCGAACCGCTTCGTCAGGCCCCGGGCGCGCACAAGTACCTCAGGCACTCGACGGAGACTACCCCGCGCGGCGGCGGATTCCGAATGGTTTAGCGGGCAGGCGGGCGCGGACACTTTGCGCATCTGCCCCCTGGGCAGCCGGTTGGCGCAGGTAAGGTGACAACAAGGTCATGCTGGCGGAGCTGTTAGCGCAGTTCTCCGGCTCCGTGAGAGGAACTGAGCCACGTTGAGTCTGATCCGCGATACCTACAACCGCTTTCGGGTGCTGATCCACGAGATCGGCAAGTTTGGCATCGTGGGTATCTGCAGCACGATCATCACGTTCGCGATTCAGAACGCACTCTACGGGCATGTTGGGCCGACCACCGCGATCGTCGCGGCGAACGCCATCGCGACCATCTTCGCTTACCTTGGCAACCGCTACTGGGCCTTCAGGCACCGCAAGACCGCGAACATGGGCCGCGAGACCGTGCTGTTCATCTTCTTCAACGTGGTCGGAACGCTGATCCAGACCGCCTTCGTCGACACCAACCACTACCTGCTGGGCCACCACGACCGGATCTCGTTCAATATCGCCACGGTCGTCGGCATCATTTTCGCAACGCTGTTCCGTTTGTTCTGCTACCGGAAGTTCGTTTTCAACCAGGTGCCATCGTCGGGTGCGGCCGAGGAACTGTCCGAGCCGGTCACCATTCCCTAGCAGTTGGGCCCCTAGCAGCTGGAACTGCCGCCCGACGTCAGTCCGAGCGGCGTGCGCAGGGCCTGCTGTCCCTGCGCCGCGGTGAGGTAGCCGACCGCGACCATGCGGGCGATGACGTGCCCGAGCCTGGTCTTGGCGTTCGCCGGGTCGCTGATCGGGTCATCGACGCTCGGCGCGTTCACCACGCCGGCGAGCATCGCGCCCTGCACGACGGTCAGGTCCTTGGCCGGGTGGCCGAAGTAGCCGCAGCTCGCCTGCTCGAGCCCGTAGAACCCGTGGCCGTAGTAGGCGACCTCCGCGTACAGGTCAAGTATCTGCTGCTTCGAGTACGTCAGGTTGAGCTTGACCGCGAGGGCGACCTGTTTGACCTCGGCGTTGAAGCCGCCCTCCCCCGGCGTGTACAGCATCTTCGCGAGTTGCTGCTCGATCGTGGCGCCGCCCTGGTCGCTCCCGTTCGTGACCTTGGCCTCCGCGACCCGCCCGACGGCGAGGAGATCGACGCCCGGCTCGCTGTAAAAGCGGTGGTCCTCGGTGGCGACGAGGGGCCTGGCAAAGTTCGCCGGGACGTTCGGGCCCGGGTAAGTGACGCCGCGCTGCCTGGCGAGCGACGCGGCGAGCTGCGTCGCATCGCTGGCCGACGGCGTGCTGACCCACAGGGCACCGCTGCCGACGGCGAGCACCCCGACCACGGCGCCGAGTCCGATGGCGGCGCGTTTGAGGTACCGGCGCCGGCGGCTGGGGTGTGGACGCGGCGGCTGCGGCACCGGGTGCTCCGGTGCCGACTCCTGCGGAAGGGGCCTGGTGTTACCCATCGGCATCGATGCTAGCCGGGCGGCGCGAGTGATTTCCTCACCCGCGTGCCGCGATGCGTGGGTGTCGCGTCACGCGTGCCGGTGCCCAGTTCCAGCGGACTGGCGGTTCTCGTTGCCAGATGGCGGTGCGGATGCGGTAGGGTGTGAGTGTCCGCCGGGGTTCCGGCGAACAACGGGACGTAGCGTAGCTTGGTTCAACGCGCCAGTCTGGGGGACTGGAGATTCGGGAGTTCAAATCTCCCCGTCCCGACCAGAGATTATTCGAACATAGAGTTCGAATGTCGGCACTCAGCGTTACGCTGTGGGCATGAATAGGCCTATTTCTATAGCACAGCCCGCTTGGACCGACGACCAACTCGCTGACGCCATCAGGTCCTCAACAAACTGGCGGAGCGTGATGCTCCTTCTAGGATTCGGCGAGCGATCACGCTCCGCTGGTGCGGTCCGGATTGTTCGTCGTCGGGCGACCGAACTGAACCTCGACTCGTCCCACTTCCGCGGAAAGCGCCGCTGGTCGGACGCACAGCTCAAGCAGGCTGTCCCGGAATGCCGATCATGGGACGAGCTATTTTCGCGACTTGGGCTAACCGCCGGGCATGGGACGATGCCGCATCTTAAGAGCCACGCCGTTCGCCTTGGTCTGGACACCAGCCACCTGAGCAGGCTGAGTCACAACGGCCGGCAACCCGCGGAGCCACCCGCACAGGCATCGGACTTGACGGCGGAACTCAAGTGCCTGCGGGTCGCGGCAGGCACGCTGGCAGCCACCTGGTTCATGCTTCGCGGCTGCGCGGTCTCGTTCCCCGCAGAGCCGACGGTCTACGATCTATTGGCTGATACGCCGCAAGGAATCATGCGAGTGCAGGTTAAGACCACCACCAGCGCCGCTAAGAACGGCTGGCAGGTAGGCGTCGGTCACCACCCGGACACCCACTCCAAGAAGAAGGGGCATGTCCTCGCTTACTCCCCGGATGAGATCGACCTCTTCTTCATCGTCGACGGGGACATGGCTATCTACCTCATCCCGAGCCGCGCCATCGCGGGACGGGTCGGCATACTGCTCAGGACTTACAAGAAGTACATCGTCGGGAACGCTCAGGGGTTGCTTGGGGTGGCCGGCGACGCGGCCGGTGCCGAGACTCGCGCCTCGGCGTGATTAGGTTGGGGCGGGCCGAGATGATTTCGGCTGAACGCTGACGGCGGCGCGTTGGAGGGAGCTTCGGTGGCTGATGTTGAGAACTGGCTGGCGCGGGTTGGCGACGGGCTTGGGGTGCCCGTCGCGGAGGTGCTGCCCAAGGATCTGCGGCGCGAGATGCTCGACCTGACCGGGGACGTCGCGCATAACGTGGTGCGGGTCGCGGTGCCGTGGACCAGTTACCTGATGGGGGTCGCGGTCGGGCGCGGTGCCACGCCCGCGGAGGCGCTGCGGATCGTGCACGAGTTGCTGCCGCCGGGCACGCCGGGCGAAGAGTAGCGAAAAGTAGCGGTAATCTGGTCTGTTCCTGCGGTTTTCCCTGGGCAGGATGTGTAGGACGTAACTCTCCGTGGAATGACCCCCCCGATAACTGGTCCAGATCGGGGGAGAAGATCAGTGCCACCTACCAAGAACGCGACGGCCAAGGCCGCTCCGGTACGGGTCGCGAACGGTGTCCGCGCTAGCTCCCGTACCCGTACCGCCACCACCACGAGTGCCGCGAAGACCGCGGCTCCTGCTCGGACGGGGGCGGCGAAGACGGGTGCCGCCAAGGGGACGACGTCCGCCGCGCGGACCACCGCGAGCCGCACGACCACGGGCCGCACGACCACGGGCCGCACGACCACGGCGCGCGCGACAGCCGTAACCCCGCGGACGGTCGCTTCGGCGGCGACGAAGGTAACCACCGCCTCCACTAAGCTGAACGCCGCCGCGACCCAGGCCGCCTCGTCGGCGAAGACGCTGACGAGCGCGCTCACCGCGATCTCGTCCGCGACCAAGGCCCTGGAGACCGCAGTCACCTCGCTCAACAACGCGGCGAAGACGCTCGCGGCCGCTCCGGCCAAGACGACACCGGCGCGGACGACGACGGCCAAGAGCACTCCGGCCAGGACCGCGAGCGCGAGGACGGCGGCCAAGGCGACGCCGGCGCGGACGAGCGCTTCGCGGGCCACCACGGGGAAGCCGACCACGGGGAAGCCGACCACGGGCACGGCGCGAAACGGCGCGGCGCGCTCGACCGCGGGCGCCGCCAAGGCGGCTCCCGCCAAGGCGGCTCCGGCTAAGGCGACTCCTGCTAAAGCTGCATCGGCTAAGGCCGTGCCGGCCAAGGCCGCGAGCGGCAAGGCGGCGAAGAAGTCGGGTAAGGCCCAGAAGGCAGACAAGCCCAAAGCAGCGTCGGCCAAGAAGGGGGCCGCCAAGTCGAAGCCCAAGCCGGCCGAACCCTCATCGGCGGGCACGGTGTCGCCGAGCACGGTGTCGCCGAGCACGGTGTCGCCGAGCACGGTGTCGCCGAGCACGGTGTCGCCGAGCACGGGGGCCGGCGCGACTGGCGTCGCCCGGCCGGTCTCCGGCGGTTCGCCGAGCGCGGCCAACGGGCGCGCGAACGGAACGGACGCGAAGTCTCCGGGCGTGACGCCCGGCGGGCCGGACGACGTCCTGTCCCGCCTGGTCCGCTGACCCCCGCGCGCCCCGGGCCGATCGGCGGAAGACCGGCCGCTGGTGGTAGAAACGGGTCCCGTGGTGTTGGATACGGGCATGGCTATTGACGGTGAATACGTGCCGAGTCCGCGGGCTTGGGTCCGGGATCAGGTGGAAGCGTACGAGGGTTCCGGCGGCACGGCGGGGACGACCCTGCGCGAGACCGGCCTGCCCGTGGTGATCGTCACCAACCGGGGCGCGAAGACCGGCGCGGTGCGCAAGACCCCGCTGATGCGCGTTGAGCACGAGGGCAGCTACGCGGCGGTCGGGTCCATGGGCGGCGCGCCGAAGAACCCGGTCTGGGTCTACAACCTGCGCGCGAACCCGCGGGTGGTTCTCCAGGACGGCGGGCGGTCACGGGACATGACCGCCCGCGAGGTAAGCGGTGAAGAGCGGGCCGCCTGGTGGGAGCGGGCCGTCGCCGCCTACCCGCCCTACGCGGAGTACCAGACGAGGACCGACCGGCTGATCCCGGTCTTCGTCCTCGAACCGCCGGTCGGCTAACACGGGTAGCTAACCCGGGCGTCTAACACGGGTAGCTAACCCGGGCGGCTAGGCGCGCGCCGCCGCCCGCTGGCGGGCGTGCTCCGCCGCGAGCCAGTCGGCGGTCAGCCGCGGGTCGTCGTTGTCGCCGCCGGCCTGCACGGCGTCCAGGTACGCCAGGTCGGCGGCGATCCGGCGGCGGAACTCGGCGGCGCCGCCAACGTGGCCGTGACCGGGGACGACCAGTTCGACGCCGGCGACGCCGGCGAGCAGGTCGAGGCCTTCGCGGTACCGGAGAAACGGGTCGGCGGACTCCAGGTCGAGCAGCGGGATCTCGACGTCTGAGCACATGTCGCCCGCGACGAGCACGCCGGCATCCGGCAGGAACAGCGCCCCGTGGCCGGGCGCGTGCGCGTCGTGCGGGTACACGAGGACGCGCGGTCCCGGCCAGTCGAACTCGCGTCCCGCATGCGGCCGGACGCGGGCGAACAGGGTCAGGTCGTGGCCGGGCGCGCCTTCTCGCACGCCGCGGATGAGGTCCGCCTCTCCCCCGGCGACCGCCGCGGCCGCGCGCGGCGTCGCGTATCTTGGCGCGCCGCCGAGCGCCCGTGACCACAGCAGGTGATCCCAGTGCGGGTGCGTGGACCAGCCCGCCACCGGGTGCAGCCCGCGCGCCGCCAGCCAGCCCGCGAGCGCGGCCAGGTCGGCGACGGTGACCGCGGGGTCGACGAGCAGGCAGCCGCCGTCGTCTCCGGTCACGATCGTGGTGGTTGTCGTGTACGTCTCCGCCGTCGCGACGTAGACCCCCGGTGCGACCGGGAACGGCGCGGGCCCGGTCACGGTCTAGCTCAGCCAGGGACGCGTCGCGGCGGTCTTCAGCCCGGTCCCGCAGACGACGCCGCCCTCCTTGACGCCCGGCGGCACGAGGTCGAGGCCACCGAAGAACGACTCCAGGTCGCGGACGGTGAAGCCGCTGGGCCAGAGCGACTCGGGCAGCGCGACCGACTCGCCCGCCCCGGCCGTCACAATCAGGTAGCTCCCTGGCGCAAGCGCGCGGACGAGGACACCGACGACGGCGCGCGCCGTGCCGGGGTCGAGCACGTGCAGCACGAGCGTCAGGATCACGCAGGCCGGCCGGGAGAAGTCGATGTACCCGGTGAGGTCGCTGCTCGCGAGTATCGCCTCCGGCTCGGCCAGGTCCCCGCGGACGAAGCGGACGCCGGCCGGCACCAGGGAACGTCCGTGCTCCATGACCGAGGCGTCGCGGTCCACGTAGGCGACGCGGGCGGACGGGAGGATCGCCCGGGCGACCTCGTGGGTGGACGGCCGCGTCGGGAGCCCAGACCCGAGGTCCAGGTACTGGTCGACGCCGGCCCGGGCGACGCGGGTGACGGCGTCGGCGGCGTAGATTCGCGAGGCGAACAGGGCTTCCCTGATCGCCGGGTAGAGCGTTTCCAGTTGCCGGGCCAGGGCCCTGTCGGCGGCGAAGCTTGCTCCGCCGCCGAGCAGGGCGTCCCAGGCGCGGGCGAGGCTGGGGGTGCTGGTATCGAGCACTCAGGCAGCTTACTCAACCACGGGGCTACTCAACCAGGCGCCTACTCAACCACGGGCGGAGTCAGGCGCCCTGCTGCACGCGCCCGATCGTGAGGTCCGGCGTCTTGGTGCTGCACACGGCCATCGGGAACGACGCGTTCTTCGAACCCTTGTTGCCCGGCGGGTAGACCTTCAGGTACGTGGCGACCGTCGGCAGGCACGTCACGCTGATCTGGCCATCGACGTAGCCGAGGACGGCGTGGGCGGTGCCGCCCGGCCGGATGGTCACGACCTTCGCGCGGACGTCGGCGGCCGGCATTGCCGCGAGTCCCAGCCGCTTGCCCGACCAGTTCGTGGCGGCGACGCCCGGCCAGCCGTACAGGTAGCACTGTTTGCGGCTGGTGTTGGTGAAGTCGAGGTGGTAGTAGATCGTGCCTGCGGTGCCGTTCGCGCTGGCCGGGTTGACCCACACGTCCAGCTGGCTCGTCGTGCACCGCTGGACGCGGGAAGGCCCATGCATGGTGGAGGGCGCCGTGGTCCTGACCGTGGCCGCGGAGGCGGACGTGGCGGCCCAGGTCGCCGACCCGGCACCGAGGGCGAGCACCGCGGCCGCGGTCGCGGCCGCGCGGCTTACCTTGATCATTTCCTTGATTCTCCCCTGTTCGTCCCTGGCCGCCATCGTGCCGATGACCGGCTCAGGGGATTAGCAGACGGCATCGTAGCGATTACCATGCGTAATGAACAGCAGCCACGTGAAGCTTTTCTTCTCCCATATAGAGTTGAGCGCGTGACTGACGCAGATGAACGGGCGAGGCGGGGATCGTCGTTCGGCGCGGTGGCGTCGACGTACGCCGAGCTGCGGCCCGGGTACCCGGAGGCCGCGGTGCGCTGGTGCGTGGCCCCGACCGGCAAGGACATCGGGTCGCTGCGCGTGCTCGACCTGGGTGCGGGCACCGGAAAGCTGACGGCACTCCTCGCCGGGCTCGGCGCGGACGTCACGGCGGTCGAGCCCGATCCCGCGATGCTCGGTGAACTGCGCCGTGGGCTCCCGTCCGTGCGCGCGCTCGCGGCGTCGGCCGAGCAGATACCGCTGCCCGACGCTTCGGCGGACGCCGTGCTGTGCGGTCAGTCGATGCACTGGTTCGACATGCCGCGCGCGCTGCCCGAGATCGCCAGGGTGCTCGCGCCGGGCGGCACGCTCGGCGCGCTGTGGAACAGCGACGACGACCGGGTTCCCTGGGTCGCGCGGCTGCAGGAGGTCGCCGAGGGCGCGGCGTCGCCGTCGCTGTACCGTCGGCGCAACGAAGTGGCCGCCTTCGCCGCGGAACACATGGACGCCGGGCCGTTCGCCCCACCGGACGCCGCCGAGTTCCCCAACTCTCACCTACTGACCGCCGAAACCCTGACCGAGCTGATCGGGACGCACTCGCAGCTCCTGGTCATGGCCGCATCGGAACGCGACCGGCTGCTCGCCGATATCGGGGCGTACCTGGCGTCCCGCCCCGAGACGGCCGCGGGCCAGTTCGAGCTGCCGTTGGTGACCTCGGCGATGCGCGCTGTCCGGCAGGGATAGAGTCCAGTCGTGGACACCGAGACTGACCTCGAATCACTATCGTCGCGGGAGCTGCACGATCTCGCGGTGCGCCGGGCGCTGCACCACGGCGACGTCGGCTTCTTCTGGGAACTGCTCCGCGCGATTCCCGCCGCGGAGACTCTAGAAGGTGACGTGCGCGAAGCGGGCGAGGACCTGACCAAGGTCTCCTCCATGCTTTCTGACTTCCTCACCCTGCACGAGGGCAACCTGGGGGAAGAACTGCGCCCGCTTTATATCGACTACCTGACCAAGCACCCGCCGAAGGACCTACCGAAAGCGTAAAAAGCGAGCGCGGCAGGTGCCTCGTGGGCACCCGCCGCGCTCGGCGTGCGTGCGTCGCCCTTATGCCTGGAGGACGCCCTCGATCTCGAGGTTGACCGTGATCGCGTCGCTGACCACGGCGCCGCCGGGGACGCCGGGGATCGGGCCGTCGAAGGAGACGCCGAAGTCCTTCCGGTTGATCTGGGTTATCGCCGAGAAGCCGGCGCGGGTGCCGCCGTACGCGTCCGGGCCGAATCCGTTGACCTCAAGGTCGAAGGCCACGGCCTTGGTGACGCCTTTGAGGGTCAGGTCGCCCTCGAGGACGAAGCCCTCCTCGGCGGCCTTGACGCCGGTGGAGACGAAGGTCATCTCCGGGTACTTCTCGACCTCGAAGAAGTCGGCGCTGCGGATGTGCGCGTCGCGCTGCTCCTGGCCGGTGTTGATCGAGCTCAGGTCGACCGAGGCGGTGACCGAGGACTGCGCCGGGTCCGCGCCGGTGACGAAGCTGCCCTCGAACTTGTCGAAGCGGCCGCGCACCTTGCTGACCATCATGTGCCGGACAGTAAACGAGACTTCGGAGTGAACTGGGTCGATCGCCCAGGTGCCGGCTACGTAGCCGGGGATCTCAACGCTCATCGAGCCTCCAGGGAAAGGGATCTACTACGTTGAAGTGCGTTACTTCCTAACAGTAACCATGACTAGTTGAAGTGTCAAGCACTGTTGTCCGGCCAGGTAAACGCGTACTCTTGGCCATATGACGGCAACAGGAGGCGAAACGGCACCAGGGTTCGCTTCGGCTTCTTGCCGGGTCCGCGCGGTGCTCGACCGCATCGGCGATAAGTGGTCCATCTACGTGGTGGACCGTCTCGGTGGCGGGCCGCGGCGGTTCAGCGAGCTGCTGCGCGGGATCGACGGTATCACCGCCCGGATGCTTACCGTAACCCTCCGCGGCCTGGAGCGCGACGGCATCCTGACCAGGACCGTGCACGCGGCCGTGCCGCCGCGCGTCGACTACGCGCTCACGCCGCTCGGCGAAACGCTGCTGTCCGCGATCGGTCAGCTCGTCAGCTGGGCGGACACGCACCTGCCCGAGATCGAGGCGGCGCGAACCGCCTACGACGGCGGCGCCGACGAAGCCTCCTGCCCGGAGGAAGCGGCGGGCTAGGCGGTCGCCCCGACATGAGAAACGGGCGGGCCGACCAGGGTCAGCCGCACCCGTTTCTCATCCTCTCTTTAGGGCACCTGCTCGGTCGCCGTCGGCGCCGTCGCCTCGACGGGCGGCTGGAGGGCGAAGTGGCAGGCCGCCAGGTGGTTGCCGACGCCGTACGGCTTCAGCTCCGGCTCGACGGATGAGCAGATCTCCTGCGCGAGCGGGCAGCGGGTGCGGAACCGGCAGCCCGTCGGGGGGTGCAGCGCGCTCGGCAGCTCGCCCGTGATGCCCTCGTTGACCTTGGCCCGCTCGGCCGCCGGGTCGGCGGTCGGCGCCGACTCGATGAGGCCCTTGGTGTACGGGTGCGCGGGGCGCAGGTACACCTCGTCCGCGGTGCCGATCTCGACGAGCTTGCCCAGGTACATGACGCCGATATGGTTCGACAGGTACCTGACGACGGACAGGTCGTGCGAGATGAACAGGTACGTGAGGCCCAGCTCGCGCTGCAGGTCGCGCATCATGTTCAGCACCTGCGCCTGGATCGAGACGTCGAGCGCGGACACCGGCTCGTCGGCCACGATCAGCTGCGGGTTGAGCATGAGCGCGCGGGCGAAGCCGAGCCGCTGCCGCTGGCCGCCGGAGAACTCGTGCGGGAAGCGCTCGGTCCACGCCGCGGGCAGCCCGACCTTGCCGAGCATCTCCCTGACCTTCGCCTGCTGCTCGCGGCGCGACCCCATGTGCTGCACGATCAGCGGCTCGCGGAGGATCGACCCGGCCCGCATGCGCGGGTCGAGCGACGCGTACGAATCCTGGAACATGTACTGGATGTCGCGGCGCTCGCGGCGGTACTGCCTGCCGCTCGACCTGGCGAGGTCCTTTCCGGCGAAGCTGACCGCGCCGCTCGTCGGCTTCTCGAGCCCGACGAGCATGCGGCCGATCGTGGTCTTGCCGCAGCCCGACTCGCCGACCAGGCCGAGCGTCTCGCCCTTGCGGATGTCAAAGGACACGCCGGCGACGGCGCTCACCGTGCCGACCTTGCGCCGCAGCAGCGCTCCCCTGGTCACCGGGAAGTCCTTGACGAGGTCCTTGGCGGAGAGCACCACGTCGCCCGCCACCGGAACGTCCGCGGGCACGGCGTCGTCCGCGGGCGCGGGCTCCACGACGACGAGCTGACCGGCGACGGTCTTCTCGTGCGCGCCGACCGGGAAGAAGCACGCGTAGGTGTGCGCGGTCGTCTCGCCGGCCAGCGCCGGGTCCTCCGCGCGGCACCGGTCGGTGGCGTACCGGCAGCGCGGCGCGAACCGGCAACCCGGGGGCGGGGTGACGAGGTCGGGCGGCGCGCCCGGTATCGAGTAGAGCCGCTCGCGCGTCTCCGCGGACTTCTCCGGGAGCGCGTGGAACAGCGCCTCGGTGTACGGGTGCCGCGGGTTCTCGAACAGGGCGGCCGTGTCGGTGGTCTCCACGACCCGCCCGGCGTACATGACCGCGACCCGGTCCGCCCGCCCGGCGATCACGCCGAGGTCGTGCGTCACCAGGATCACCGCCATGCCGAGCCGGTGCCGCAGGTCGTCGATGAGCTCGAGGATCTGCTTCTGGATCGTCACGTCGAGCGCGGTGGTCGGCTCGTCGGCGATCAGCAGCTTCGGCTCGCAGGCGAGCGCCATGGCGATCATCACCCGCTGCCGCATGCCGCCGGAGAACTGGTGCGGGTACTCGCCGACCCGCTCGCGCGCCCGCGGCAGGCCCACCATGTCGAGCACCTCGATCGCCCGCTCGTAGGCGTCGTGCTTGCTGACGTCCCGGTGCAGCAGGACCGCCTCGGCGATCTGCTTGCCCACGGTGTGCGTGGGGTTCAGGGACGACAGCGGGTCCTGGAAGATCATCCCGATCTCGTTGCCGCGGATGCTGCGCATCGCCGCGGCGTCGAGGGTGCTGATGGTCTTGTCGCCGAGTTTGACGGACCCGCCGGTGATGTGCCCGCCGACCGGCAGCAAGTTCATGATCGACAGCGCGGTCATCGTCTTGCCGCAGCCAGACTCCCCCACCACGCCGAGCGTCTCGCCCTCGTCGACGTGCAGGGTCACGCCGTCCACCGCATGCACCACGCCATCCTTGAGCTGGATGTTGGTGTGCAGGTCCTCGATCTGCAGTAGCGCCACTGAAGCCCCTCCTACCGGCGCTGCAGCCGGGTCTCAAAGGCGTCGCGCAGCGCGTCGCCGATGAAGTTGAACGAGATGCACGTCAAAATGATCAGGATGCCCGGCGGGTAGATCAGCCACCAGGGGTCGCTGCCCTGCAGGTAATTCAGGCCGCCGGACAGCATCGAGCCCCAGTCGGTCGCGGGCGCCGACACGCCGAGCCCGAGGAAGCCGAGCCCGGACAGGGTCAGGATCGAGTCCGCGACCGCGAACGTGGCCTGCACGATGATCGTGCCGATCGCGTTCGGCAGCACGTGCCGGATCACGGACCGCAGCTTGCTGCCGCCGACGACTTTGACCGCCTGCACGTACTCCCTGGTCCGCAGGGTCAGGGTCTCGCCGCGGACCAGCCGGGCAACGGCGAACCAGTAGAACACCGCGATCGCGAAGATCATGACAACCGGGCTCGGGTGAAAGATGACCGCCGCGATGATCAGCACCATGAGGCTCGGCAGCGACAGCCCAGCGTCCACCACCCGCATCATCACCGCGTCGACGACGCCGCCGAAGAACCCGGAGATCGCTCCGTACAGCGTGCCGAACGAGACGGCCACCAGCGCGGCCGCGAGCCCGACCTCGATCGAGGTCTGCCCGCCCGCCATCAGCCGTCCGAGCTGGTCGTAGCCGAGCTCGTTGCAGCCGAGCAGGTGGCCGCCCGACGGCGGGCACATGGTATTGATCAGGTCCGTGGTCGACTGGTTCGTCTGGTAGAAGACCGGGCCGAGGAAGCAGAACAGGACGATGAACACGATGAAGCCGAGGCCGACCAGGGCGAGCCGGTTCTCCGCGAACACGTCCCACGAGCGGCGGACGAGTCCGCGCCGCTTTTTCGCGGGCGGAGCGCCGAGCTGCGCCAGCTCGTCGGCGCTGACCGTGACGTTGGCCATCAGTACCTCACCCTCGGATCGAGCATCGCATAGCCGATATCCGCCAGCAAGTTCCCGACGACGGTCGCGGCGGTCGCGAGCACGGTGAACCCGAGCAGCACCTGGTAGTCAACCTGCTCCGCCGCGTTGTAGAACGCCAGGCCCATGCCCGGGTAGTTGAACACGACCTCGATGAAGATCGCGCCGGCCACCAGGGTGGGCAATGACAGCCCGAGCAGGGTGACGATGCTGACCAGCGAGTTGCGGAACACGTGGCCCCAGATCACCTGGCGTTCGCTCGCCCCCTTGGCTCTGGCGGTGCGCACGTAGTCCTGGACCAGGTTGTCCATTACCGACGAGCGCATGTACCGGCTCCAGAGCGCGAAGAGCAGGAACGCGTAGGCGACGACCGGCAGCACCAGGGCCCGCGGGTCGCCGAGGATCGTGAGGACCGAGCTTGAGTTCGGCGCGAACGGCGGGAAGATGTGCGTGCGGACGGCGAACCAGTCGACGAGCAGCAGGCCGAAGAAGAACGTCGGCGTCGCGTAGCCGAGGAACGAGATGCCGGTCAGCACGTAGTCGCCGATCGAGTACCGGCGCACCGCCTGGTAAACGCCGAGCGGGATGCCGAGGAGCAGCGAGACGATCGTGCCGAGCAGCACCAGGACGATCGTCTTCGGCAGGTCCTGGCCGATCAGGCTGGTGACCGACTGGTTGAGCTTGTCCGAGTAGCCCAGGTTGCCCTGCAGCATCTGGCCGACCCACTTGATGTACTGCTCGTAGAACGGCTTGTCGAAGCCGTAGAGCTGGGTGTAGTAGGCGAGCTGCTGCGGGGTGGCGCGCGGGCCGAGCAGGGCCTTGACCGGGCCGCCGGGGAACAGGTGAACGAGTGCGAGCACGATGATCGTCACGATGACCAGGACGATCAGCGCCTGTCCGATCCGGCGGATCAGGAAGCCGATCATAGTTGTGTGAATGTCCTTTCCCGCGTCGGCCGTGGCCCGCCCTGTCCTGGGCGAGCCACGGCCGGCGCAATCCCGCTGGTTACTTGGTGAAGTACCAGTACTCGGGGAACAGGGTGTACAGCGGGTTCATCTGGACGTTCGCCAGCTTGTTAGTCACCGCGTAGATCGAGTATTCGTTGGTGGTCCAGATGTAGGGCAGCTGCTCGGAGGCGTAGGTCGCGTACTGCGTGAACGCCGACAGGCTGCTGTTGGTGTGGGTCTCGTTGATGAGCTTGTCCATCGTGGGGTCGGAGTAGCTGCCCGAGTTGGAGCCAGAGCCGGTGGCGAACAGCGACTCGCCGGTCGGCTCGAAGCCGGGGCCGTTGTAGCCCCAGCCGCCGTACCACAGCACGTCCCAGTTGCACTTCGGACCGGGCGCGCACGGCGTGGACTCGCCGACGATCGTGTTGAACGACTGCCCGATGAGGGTGACCTTCACCCCGGCCTGCGCCGCGTCGGACTTGTAGTTCTGCGCCTGGTCGGTCGCGTCCTGCTGCCCGGTTGCGTAGTACGCGCTGAAGGCGAGCTGCTGGCCCTGCTTGATCCCGGTGCCGCACTTGGCCGGGGTCTGGCAGGTCATCACGCCGTTGACTTCGGACCAGCCGTGGCTGGTCAGCAGGGCCTTGGCGTTCGCGACGCTGAACGGGTACGGGCCCTCCCCGTTGTTCTCCGTCTCGGCGGCGGGCACCCACTGGCTGGCCGGCTTGGTCGGCACCGGACCCGACTCCGGGTAGGCGTAACCGTGCCAGAACGCCGTGCCGTCGCCCTGCTGGTCGACCAGCTCCTGCAGTGCCTGCCGGACGTACAGCTGCTTGAACACAGCGCCGAACGTCGGGTTGTTGAAGTTCGGCTGCATGTAGTAGATGCCGTACGAGTAGAACGGCGTCAGGTAGTACGAGCTTCCGACCGGGTTGGTCGTTGGCAGTGCCACGCTCTCCGGCTTGGTCGGCAGGTCCTCCGGCGGGATCTGGGCGATGTCGATCTGCCCGGTCTTCAGCGCGGTGTACTCGGCCGCGTCGGACGTGAACGGCACCATCTTCAGCGCCGAGATGGTCGGCTTGGGGCTGCCGGAGTACGTGGGGCTCGGCACCATCGTGACGTTGCCGTTGGTGTTGTAAGACGACAGCTTCCACGGACCGTCGGTCACGCCCCAGATCGGGCTCGACGCGTAGCTGGCGGCCAGCTTGGCCTGCGCAGCCAGGAAGTTGTAGACCGCGGTGCACTTCGCCCACTTGTCAGCCGCGCTGTCCGTGGTGCAGCCGCCGCTGCCCGCCTTGGCCCCGACGCTCGAGACGTCCCATGCCATCGGCATCGGCGTGAACTCGGCCAGCTGGTTGTAGGTGAACCACAGGGCCGAGTAGGACTGGTTGAGGTGCAGCGTCACCTGCTCAGGCCCGGTGGCCGAGTAGGACGTGATGTTGTCGGGCGCGAGGCCCGGCGCGTAGCCGTAGTAGTTGGCCTTCTGCGCCTTCATCATGTTGAGCCAGAAGATCAGGTCGTTGGCGTCAACGGTCTCGCCGTTGCTCCACTTCCAGCCCTTGAAGTTGATCGTCACGGTCTTGCCGCCGTCGGAGTACACGGGCGCGCTGGCCGGCGAGAGCGGGTAGTTCACCGTGATCGACTGGCCGTTGTTGCCGAACATGTACAGCGGGCGGTACATCAGCCACTGGAACTGGTTCACCGTGTAGCTGCTGACGTTCGCGATCGACGTGAACGGGAAGATGTAGCTGAGCGTCACCTGGGGCTTGAGCCCGAAGGTCACGGTGCCGCCCGTCGTCTTTGCGCCCGAAGCCGCGGTTGTCGGACTGCTCGAACTACCCCCGCCGCTGCTGCTGCTGCTGCACGCGGCGATCCCCACCGCGAGCAGGGCAGCCGCTCCGGCCACGGCAACCCGCGCAAAGCGGGTCCGCCGTCTGTTCCGAAACATCACATGCGCTCCTTGGCTGTGCTGTGTGCGCCTCCGACCGGCCCCGGTAGGGTCCGCTCACCGGCGCGAGCTTTGCCAGGAGCGTAGGTTAGCCCCGTTAAGGACGTGAAGCCGAAGAATCACGATTTGCTATCGATATTGCGATTGAATCAACAGACCCCTAGCGTGTGCGCACGCGAGCGCACACGCAGGCTCGCCGAGCCCCTTTGCCTGCGTTCCCGGCAAAATACCATAAAGCCGACGGAAGTCACCAGACAGTCACTGTCACCCTTCCGGCACGACCGTATTTTTAACGGAAAATTTCCGGTTAGAGACGATCGTCGATACGGCCGTCCGGCGAACGAAACTTACCATCACCCACCACCACCAGCGGTAACTCGGGCAACTCGGGCCCAATCCCGCTCCACGCGCGTCCGAGCATGCTAACCGTGGCCGAGGACCGCGTCGGCGCGGTCGAGCGTGTGCCGCAGGTTGTTGCCGCCGACCAGGGCGCGCGCCTCGTCGACGGACAGCCACCGGAGCGGCGAGCGCTCGTCCTCGGGCGCGATCGCGTCGGGTTCCCCGGTCGCGAGGAAGTACCGGAGGTCCGCGTGCTCGTGCTCGGGTTCGGTCGCGGACGCGGGCACGTGGCACACCACGACGTGCCGCAGCGACGCGTCGGGCCACGGGACGAGGTCGGTCAGGCCCGTCTCCTCCCGCGCTTCGCGGAGGGCGATCAGCAGCGGGTCGCTCTCCCCCGGGTCGCCGTGCCCGCCGACCTGAAGCCACCGCCCGTGCCTCACGTGCCAGCGCAGCAGCACCCGGCGGCTCTCCGGATGGAGAACCAGCGCCGAGGCGGTGAAGTGCAGTGGCAGCGACCGCGACCACGGGTCGGCCTCGCCCGCGGCTAGCCGGGCCATCCGTTCAAGGTCCGCGGCCTCGGTGTCGCCCGTGGCCTGGTATCCGTCTAGCACCCGACAAGTATCCAGCACGGAGTGCCCCCGCGCGCGCTTCGGCTCGCGCAAAGGCTCCCGGCCCTGGACTCTAGTCACACTGGCATCACACGCCTCATTAGTCAAAGAAATCGAACAGTGCATAACGAAGCCAGGTTGTTTTCGCAAATAGTTTCCATTGGTGTCGCACGCGTGTTCTAATAGGGAACATGAGTATGGACCGCGCGGCCACGATGAGCCCGGTGACCGCGGCGCACTTCCCCGCGCCGCGGCAACCGGGCGCCGCGCACGGTCGCTAGCGGGACGACGCCTCCGGCGCTTACCGGACCGCACCCACAGCAAAGGATATCCGGCGAGGGGAACCATGGCGCGGAACTTCGAATATACTAGCTACAATGATGACGAGCGTATCGCCATCCTGGAAAACAGGGCCGCCGAGCTTGAGCGGCGCCTGCTCGAGGCGCTGCCGCCCGACGGGCTCCGCGGCTGGGGCAATGTGGCCACGCCCCGGGATGCGGGCCCCACGGAGCCGGCGGATCCGGGCGGGCCGGGGCCGGGCACGGTGCGGTACGCCTATGAAATAGATGCTTACGGCGGAGACGGCGCGGCCGACGGCGGTGCCGATGACGGTGCCGTGGGCGACGGTGACCTCAATAACGGGGGGCTCGGCGACGACGACCCCGGCATCGCGGCTCCCGGCGGACGGACCGAGGCGCTGATCAATCACGGGCGGTCGCGGGCCAGGCCGGCACGGTCGCGGCGGATCCTCGCGCACTGGCGGATGATCACGGTGGGCGCGGTCGCGCTGCTCGCCGGGATCATCGCGGCGGTGGTCGTGGTCGGCAGCGGCGGTCCCGGCTGGCCGGCGAGCGTGACCACGGTCCAGGCGGACATCAAGCAGGCGTGCGGGAACCCGGACGTGGCGGCCGAGCCGAGCGGGCTCAACTTCGCCTGCGGGAAGGACACGCTGCCGGTGCTCTGGGTGTTTTCGCTCCTGACGAGCGGCGACAACGCCGGATTCGTCGACCAGTCGACCGGCCGCAAGGGCCTCGAGCCGATCCAGCCCGCCCAGGGCGGCGACATCGCCTGGTCGCTCAACCTGCACCACCCGTACGACTCGGGCAATCCGATCGACAGCCTGCAGGTCGCGGCCCGCGCCATCAACAACATCATCAGCGGCGCGACGCTGACCTCGACGAACGGCACCGCGCTCGTCGAGCCGGGCCTCGAGAGCAAGGCGGCCAACTGCGAGCGCTACACCGGCTCGCCGAATCTCGCTACCCGGGCAGGGTATCCGGCGCGTTGCGCCGCGCCGCTCACCCCCTCCGGCGAGGCGGCGCTCGTGAGCGACGTCTTCCAGCAGTGGATGGGCGGCACTCCGTCGCAGATCGCCCAGCAGGCCGGGCTGCTGTTCCAGAACGCCGACAATCCGGGTGACCCGCGGGTGCAGGCCATCCTGGGCAGCCTGCCCGCGTCGGGCGCGTAACCCCCGTCCGGAGGGCCAGGCGACGATCACGAGGAGGGCGGGCGACGGCAACCCGCAAATTCGGCTCATACCGCACGCCGCAAAAGGACTGTAACCGCAGAAGGGGGGAAGTGAAGCCGTGCGTTCCGCCAGGAAGCCATGGTGGCAGCAGGCAACGGCGCTTGTGACCGTGAGCACTGGCGGTGTGATAACCGGGCTCAACTTCGTCCCAGGAGCGGCCACGACGATGACCTCGCCGGCCAGCGTGCCAATGCACCTGCTCGCCCTCGAGCAGGCGGCGCAGCCCGGCACGTTCACCGACCTCGCGGTTGGCGATAGCGCGGCCAGGGTGACGAGCGACGCCCAGCTGCGGGGGGCCATCGTCAACGTGGCCGGCTACTACCTGCGGCTCGCCAAGACCAGAACGCCGGCCCAGATGGAGGCGCTGATCTGGGACAACACCAGCAGTGACGGCGCCGATCACGGGGAGTCCTGCGCGGCGTTCGCCAGCCTGACCCTCGAGCTCGCCGCGCAGGCCGTCGGCCAGCAGAGCTGGGTCACGGGCGGCGACACCTACCCGTGGCCGCTACCGGAATGGGCCGACGTGCGGGTGCAGTCCAACCCGGCCTCTCCCCAGATCACCTCCATGGTCGCGGACGCGCAGGCGCACGGCCGCTGGCACGCGCTCGGCGGCGGCTACGCGCCGCAGCCGGGCGACTGGGCGGTGTACAACGGTCACGTTGAGGTCGTGACCAGCTACGCCAGCGGGGTGCTCGACACGATCGGCGCCGACTCGCTGCCTGGCCTCACCGTCAACGCGCACTCGTCCGGCGCCCCGCTCGCCGAGCAGGGCGTGGTCGGCTTCGTCGACAACGGCAACCTTGCTCAGGCGACGGGCGCGGGGCCGGCCCCCGCCGCGGCGGGCGGCCAGTCGTCGCCAACGTCCGGCGCGGGGAAACCAGCGTCCCCCACAAGGAAAACGGCACCGGAGGCCACGGGCGCGACGGTCCCGGGCGTCCTCCCGACGGGGGAACTGCTTGGCGGGGCCGCGCCGGCTAACCAGGCGCCCGGGGCGGGCACCGGTACTGTCGCTTCCGGCGCCACCATTCCCGGTCTCACGACGCCGACGGCCCCGGCCGAAGCAGGCTCTGGCGGTGGTTCCGCGGTCATCCCGGGCGACGTCCCCGCCGCCGGCGCGACCGGCACGCCTACCGTGCATCCCGCTGTGCGTCCTACGGTACATCCCGTCGCGCATCCGGCGGCGCATCCGGCACCGGCGACGACGCCGGCCACCGCGCGGCCGAGCGCGTCGGCCAGCACCCAGCCGACCGCACCGGGTACTTCGCACGGCGCCAAGAGCCAGCAGGCGTTCATCAGCATGGTCGCTCCGGGAGCGATCGCCGCCCAGCAGCGCTACGGCGTGCCCGCCGCGGTGACTATCGCCCAGGCGATCGAGGAGTCCGCCTGGGGGCAGAGCGGCCTCGCCGCGCAGTACCACAATCTGTTTGGCATCAAGGGGACGGGCCCGGCGGGCAGCGTCAGCCTGCCGACGTCCGAGTACCAGGGCGGCCAGTGGGTGACGATCGACGCGCAGTTCCGCGTCTACCACAACGACGCCGAGTCGATCGCTGACCACGCGGAACTGCTGGCCACCAGCGGCTACTACACGCGGGCCATGGCCGACCGCACGGTCCCCGACGCGTTCGCGAACGACCTCACCGGCGTGTACGCGACCGATCCCGAGTACGGCGCGAACCTGATCGCGCTGATGAAGCTCTACAACCTGTACCAGTACGACACCGCGGGCGGGCCGTCCGCCCCGACGACGGCCCCGGCCGCCAGCGTCGCCCCCACGCCTGCCGCCAGCCCGGCCGCCACGCCGTCC
>Ga0207416_1000839_pt1 | contig 46949 bp, 46 predicted proteins | sample PaiPotPPM11metaG_FD_184107 | JGI IMG/M metagenome (GOLD analysis project Ga0207416, IMG submission 184107) | Iron sulfur acid spring bacterial and archeal communities from Banff, Canada, to study Microbial Dark Matter (Phase II) - Paint Pots PPM... ...
GCTGGCAAGGCGACCGGGCCCGCTACATTGGCGAGCGCAAGAATCTCTTCGACCTCCGCCGCGTCGCCGTGGTGCACAACCTCCATGTGCTCGCTCGCGCTGCCTGACTACTTGACCGGTGCTCTAGCCAGCCCCGCGCAGGCACCTCGACTTCATCGTGTGGCCAGCGTGGTGATCGAGCCGGACGTGACGCACACCACCGGAAAAGCCTGTAGCGACAGCCGCGAGCGTTTTCGCGGCTCCGTTGACGTTCGGCGTTGTCGAGCTCCTGCTTGAGAGTCCGCAAAACGAGGGTTTGTGAGATCAGCCTCGTTCCCCCTCGCGGCGGCCGTGGCGGTCGCAGGTGTCCGGGGGTGATGCCGTCGGCGGCGAGGCGGTGCTTTTGCACCCGCTGCGTCGCGGTGCGCGGGAAGTCGGCGTAAAACCGGATGCAGCGCGGAACGGCATATCCATCGTACGTCCGGCCGCCCAGCTACGGCTGCCGGCGGAGTGATGCGTTCACTGCCGTAGAGCACGTCGGGCACGGGCTGCCCGCCGGGGGGCATGATTGCTTCCTGCCTCCGTTGCCGCCGCGTGCGCTGGCGCATCCCGCCGGCCCGCGCAGGCGGCGAGCCGATACACAAGATATTGGTTCAGGCTGACGCCCTCGTGCTCTGCGGCGCGCTGCAGATCCTGGTAGAGCGTCTGCGGCAGCCGCAGCAGGAAGCGCGCCGCTTCGCCGTGCTCTTTGGGCAGCGGAACGGTGCGCCCATCCTCAAGCGCTACCACGATCCAGGCACGCATCGCATCGCGCAGCATCTCCCCGACTTCCGCCCAGCTCTCTCCCTGAGTAATACAGCCGGGAAGCTCTTCAACCACACCCACATAGCCGCCGTGCGGGTCCGGCGTGATGCGCAGCGTATACGGCAGGGCGAGATACTCTTCCAGGCTGTGCGCCGCTTCTGCCTTACGTGTCGTCGTCATCGTCCCACTCCTCGATCTGCAGCCGTTCGAGCGCTTCCATCGCGCGGGGCACGTATGCGGCTTTCACGTCGTCTGAACGAACCCTCCGCGGCCGGGAGCTGAGCGTGTCGCAAACAGGCGAAGCCGCGGTGCGGCTGGTCTGCGCATGTGGCGCGCCGCGGGACCCGTCGCCTGGCCGCGGTGTGGCTACGTTGATTGTGACACGAGTGCGGAAACGACTGCAGCAGGCCGACCGATTTGGATCGCTGCGCTCCTGCCCCGCGGCGCTCACGAGCGGTCGCCGGTGCGATCTTCAGAAAAGCGTCATACTGCACACCGGTGCGCGGCCGGCCTCACACCGGTTGGGGCAGATCGATGGCCGCGCGGGCGAGCCTCTGCACCAATGGCGTGACCGTCTCGAGGCTGCGTGCGGCGCCGGCGAGGGTGTCGAAGGTTTCAAAGCCGGTAAGCGTATGGAGCACGTCAACCGTGTCATCGAGCGCTTCGGCGATCGGCCGGCCGTACCGCTCGGCCAGCCGCCCGACGATGACCCGGCAGTGGTTGCGTCGCCACTCGTCGCGCGTCCGCACAGCCTGCTCTAATTCCGGGTCGAGCGCGGCCAGCGCCCGGACGCGGCGCAGCAGCAGCCGGTCGGAGGCCCAGAAGCGGCCGAACACCGCGACCAACTCCATCAGGGACTCCAGCGGATCGGCAAGCGCATGGACGGCGGCCATGCGCTCCATGCCGCCGCGCGCCGCGAGGTCGTCGAACACCGCTTCCAGCACTCCCCGCTTGGAGCCGAACTGGTAGTACACGGTCATGCGAGCGACGCCGGCCTGCTGGGCGACGGCATCGATCGTGAACCCGCGAAAGCCGCTAGCCGAGACGATCAACGCGCGCGCGGCGGCAACAATGCTGGCCCGCGTCTGATCCGTCGCCGCCTGGCGCCGCTTGAGGGAGTACGGGCGGGGCATCGTGGGCTTGACACCTCTAATTGATTGTATACTATGTACAAAAAGAGGGAGGCGCATTCAACCGCAGTCGCTGCTCCAGCCCGCTCCCCCGGCCCTGGGCTTCACCGTAAAGCGTCGCCGTGTGTCGATCCAGACCGCGTTGGCGCTCATCGCCGCCTCAGCGAAGACACGCCCGGGCCTGCTCGGTCACGGCTGGTGCGCATCTGCGCGTCGATCGTCGCGATCGACGCCTGCCGCAAGGGCCGATCACACTCCGCGCTGGAAGAGTACAGCAAGCCGAGAAGGAGGCACCATTATGCAGAGCGATGTGATTGAGCAGGTCCGGGAGTTGGGCCGCCGCTGGGCGGCAGCCGAACAGCAGAACGACGCCACCGCGCTCGACGCGCTGCTCGCCGACGACTTCAGGGCGGTTGGACCGCGCGGCTTCGTACTCGACAAGCAGCAGTGGCTCGACCGCTACCGCTCCGGCGCCTTTGTCACCCGGTCTTTGACGTTGGACGAAGTGGAGGTGCGCATCCACGGGCCGGCAGCCATCGCCGTGGGACGCGAACTGCAGCAGGCCGAGTACCAGGGACATCCCGCCAACGGCCAGTTCCGCGTGACGCAGATCGCGATCCGCGACGGCGAGCGCTGGGTCCTCGCGGGCCTGCATCTCAGCCCCATTGCCGATGGTGCCTGAGCACCAGCTCGCATGCTGTCGGCACGGACAAGACCTGGCGAAGCCGATCACCCAGCGGCAGGTTTCCATGGCCGTGGCCCGCAGAAGACCACGCCAGCGTGGCACGGCCGGCTGGCGAGCAGCTTCACCCAGGCGCTCCGCGCGACGCGGACGCCGGCAGGCGAGGAACGTTGACTTCCGTCGTTGGACGGCGTCGCTCCAAAAGGCGCACCGATCGCACGGCGGCTGCCGCCTCGCGATTCGTCGATTCCGGAACCGCCAGCACCGACCGCGGGGCGTGCGCGCGTCGTGAACCCTCCGGCTGGTGCGCGGGCACGCGAGCTCGTGCCTCATGCAAGGAGGATTCGGTGATGACAACGCAGCAGAACCCCGACGCGCTCGTCCGGCCCGCGGGATTGCTGGCCGGCAAGGTCGCGATCGTCACCGGCGCGAGCCGGGGGATTGGGGCAGCCGCCGCGCGAGCCTTCGCGGCTGCCGGTGCCGCGGTCGTGCTGGCTGCCCGCGACGAGCAGGCGCTGGCGGCCGTGGCCCAGACCATCCGTGCGGCCGGCGGCCAGGCGCTCGCCGTACCGACAGATGTGACCGACCCGTCCTCGGTCGAACGGCTGATCGAACGTACGGTGGATGCGTACGGCCGCCTGGACGCGGCATTCAACAACGCCGGCGGCAGCGGGCATCTCCCGACCCCGCTCGCTGCCATCTCCATCGACGACTTCGACAGCGCCTTCCGTGTCAACGTGCGCGGGGTCTTCCTCTGCTTGAAGTACGAGATCCCCGCCATGATCGCCACTGGTGCCGGCGCCATCGTGAACATGTCTTCCACCGCCGGGCTGCGGAGCGTGCCGGGGATCGCGGCCTATGTCGCGAGCAAGCACGGCGTGATCGGCCTCACGAAGACCGCCGCGCTCGACTACGCCGAGCACGGCATCCGCGTCAACGCCGTCGCGCCCGGCCCCATCCTCAGCGAGCGACTCGCGGCGCTGCGCGATGAACAGCGTGAGCCGATCATTCGGTCGGTTCCCATGCGTCGCATCGGCCGGCCCGAGGAGGTGGGCGCTGCCGTCGCCTGGCTCTGCTCCGATCAGGCCTCCTTCATCACCGGGGCGACGATTCCGATCGATGGCGGGAGGCTGGCGGCCGGCGCCTGATATTCCATAGGCTAGGACAGCAAACCGGTTGGCAGCAGGGGTCCGCCCCGCTTTCTGGGAGGTTCTGATGGCAGGTCTTACCCGCTGGATTTTGCGTCACAAACTGATCGTCGCCGTGCTCTGGCTGATCGTGACGGTCGTTGGCATCGCCACCGTCTCGCGCGCCAGCGCGGCGCTTTCCCAGAAGTTCACGCTGCCCGGCGAGGAGTCCTTCGAGGCCGGCCAGACGATCCTGCGGACGTACGGCTTCGACCCCGGCAACGCGCCGATCGTTCCCGCCGTCATGCTGCCGCAGGGAACCACCGTTGATTCGCCCGGCGTGGCGCAACAGCTTAACGATGCGCTCGCGAAGGTCAGCGCCACGCTGCCGGGCGCACGGATTCTGTCGTACGCCTCGACGAGAGACCGTGCCTTCGTCTCACAGGACGGCCGCACCACGTTCGCCCTCGTCTTTCCCGCCGTTCACCCCGGCGCCGGCGGCTTCAACCCCAACGGCCCGGCGCTGACGGCCACGCAGGCGGCGCTGCAGAACGTCCGCATCGCGGGCGCCCCCGTGCACGTCACGGGCATCGACGCCCTGTCGAACGGCAGCGGCGGCAGCGGCGGTCCGAGCGTCCTGATCGAGACCCTGCTCGGCGCGCTCGGTGCGCTGGTCATTCTCGCCGTGGTCTTCGGCTCGTTCCTCGCCGTCCTGCCGCTGTTCATGGCCGTGGCCTCAATCATGGGCACCTTCCTGCTGATCTGGGGCATCACGACGTTCACCGACGTCAGCTTCCTCGCGGAGTTTCTGGTGGCGCTGATCGGACTCGGTGTGGCGATCGACTACTCGCTGCTGATCATCGTGCGCTGGCGCGAGGAGCTGGCGGGCGGCGCCGACAATGTAACCGCGGTGCAGCGGGCGATGGAGAGCGCCGGCGTCGCGGTCATTCACAGCGGCACGACGGTCTGCGTGGGCCTGCTGGCCCTCGTCGTCCTGCCGGTGCCGTTCCTGCGCAGTGCCGGTTACGCGGGCGCCCTGATTCCGCTGGTCAGCGTCGTGGTGGCGATCACGCTCCTGCCGGTCGTGCTCGCGACCATCGGCCCCTGGCTCGACTGGCCGCACCGCCGCCGCGACAATCATCGCAGCCGCCCGTGGAGCGCCTGGGCGCGCCTCGTGATCCGGCGCCGCTGGGTCGCGGCCGTCGCCGCCGTCGCCGTCCTGGCCGCTCTGCTCATCCCGGCTTTCTCCCTGAACATCAACAATACGAGCCCGGATGCGCTCGCCAGTTCAGGCGATGCACGCGTCGGCCTGATGCAGCTTGAGCAGAGCGGCATCGGCTCCGGCGCGCTCTCGCCGATGCAGGTGCTCGTCCCAGCCGGCAATGCGAACGATCTGGCGGCGCGGCTCGGGCAGGTCGGCGGGGTGCGTGGGGCCGTCGCACCGCCGGACCCGGCCTGGCGGCGTGCGGACACGGCCATCGTCACCGCCGTGAGCGGCGCGGATCCCAACTCCGCCGCCGGCCACAATGCCCTCGACCACGTCCGGCAGGCGGCGCACCAGAGTGCGGCACATGCGCAGGTCACGGGCGCGGCTGCCGGCAACGCCGACTTCGTCGCGGCCGTCTACGGCTTCTTCCCGCTGATGCTCGCACTGATCGCGCTCGTCACCTTCGTACTGCTGGCGCGGGCCTTCCGCTCGCTGCTGCTGCCGCTCAAGGCGGTGCTGCTGAATCTGCTGTCGGTCGGCGCGGCCTTCGGCGTGCTGGTGCTGATCTGGCAGCAAGGCCACGGCTCCCGGCTGATCTGGGGGATCACCGCGACCGGCGCGATCACGGCCTGGGTGCCGCTGATGGTCTTCGCCTTCCTGTTCGGCCTCTCGATGGATTATGAAGTCTTCATCCTGGCCCGCATGCGTGAGCAGTACGATGCCAGCGGCCGGACCGACCAGGCGATCGTTGAGGGCATCGGCCGCACCGGCCGGCTGGTCACGTCCGCCGCGTTGATCCTCTTCCTCGCCTTCGTCTCGCTGGGGTCGGCCCCCGTGACCGACGTCAAGGTCTTCGCGACCGGCCTGGGCGTCGGCATCCTGCTCGATGCTACAGTCGTCCGCGCGCTGCTCGTGCCCGCGCTCGTCTCCCTCATGGGCCACTGGAACTGGTGGCTGCCGCCGCTCCCCGCCCGCGTCCTCCGGGTCAGCCCATCGCTGCCGGCGCCGGAGCCCGCCGGCAAAACCTTCGGCTGATCGCGTTTCGCCTCAACGGCGAGCTCGCCCGCCTGGCGGAGGAATAGGGACCAGGGGCTGATCGAAGTGATGTACAAGACCGCGCGCCGCGATGCGCCGGTGCGAGTGCGGCGCGGACGATTGTCCCACGCGTAAGGAGTGGGTTTCGGGCCGCCAAACAGGCGCTGTCGCCGCCGTGGATTTTTCTCTATGCTGCAGGAGCTCTGAGTCGAGCATGCCCGGTGCCGGCGGGGACGGCCGCGTGTGCTCCGGCTGGCAACGATGAACGTGCCCAGCGCGCCTGCCCGGCCCTGGAATAGGCGGCAGGCGCGGGAGGCGGGGACGATGACGACCAGCAGCGAGACGACCGATCCGGCGCGTCGGGCCACGGCCGGTCCCGCACAGCGCAGAGAAGTGGTCGTAAACGGCCGGCGCGTACGAGTCGTCGATCTGCACGCCCACTGCGCCGTGCCGGAGGCGATGGCTCTCCTCGGGCAAGAGAGCCACGTCCCCGCGCTGCTCCGGGCGAACGTCCGGCAGCGGCTGGATGCGATGAATGAGCAGGGGATCGATGTTGCAGCGCTGAGCATCAATCCATACTGGTATGCAGCCGACCGCGACGTCGCGGCGGAGGTAGTCCGCATCCAGAACGAGGCGCTTGCGGACTTCTGCGCCGCCGAGCCCGATCGCCTCGTCGCGCTCGCCTCGGTGGCCTTGCAGCACCCGGACCTCGCCGCCCAGCAGTTGGAAGCGGGCGTGAAACGCTACGGGCTGCGGGGCGTGCTCGTGGGCGGCAGTGTCAATGGCGAGGAGCTGGCTGACGCCAGGTTTCACCCCTTCTGGGCCAGGGCGGAGGAGCTGGGAGCCCTCGTCTTCATTCACCCCCAGGGCACCGCCGAGCTGGCGAACAGGTTGCGGGGCAACGGCCTGCTGGAGAATGTGATCGGCAACCCGCTCGAGACGACGATCGCGCTCTCCCACCTGATTTTCGAGGGCACGCTTGACCGCTTTCCGGGGCTCAAGATCCTCGCGGCGCATGGCGGCGGCTACCTGCCCTCGTACGCGGCGCGCTCCGATGCCGGGTGCGTCACCTTCCCCGGCCGCTGCACGCCGATCCGGCAGAAGCCGACGGCGTATCTGCGGCAGCTGTACTTCGATTCGCTCGTCTTTACGCCCGAGGGCCTGCGGCATCTCATCGCCGAGACGGGGGCGAGCCAGATCGTGCTTGGGACCGACTATCCCTATCCGTGGACCGCGACCGCGGTGGACCACATCCTCGCGACGCCCGACCTCAGCGACGACGAGCGTATCGCGATCCTCGGGGAGACGGCCGCCCGACTGCTCGGCCTGGCGCACTAGCGCAGCGCGAGCGGGCAAATCTACGCGGCGGTGAGGGGAAGCGCCTGCTTCCGGCGCGCTGGCTCAGGCAAGGCGGGATTCGTCCTCGCGTCGCCGCGGTATACCACCTGGTCCGCGCCTGCCGCGTCGGCCAGCCCACCAGCGGCGAGGCCGCGCTCGACGAACATCTGCCTGTATCGGCCGACAACGCCAGGTACCATGCCCAGGAGCCATCCTGACCCAGCATCGGCTTTCCTGCTGATTGCAGGCGCTCTCATGCCCTGGTCTCTCGTCCGTTGCAGCCAATTCTGTTCCTATCGGCGTCGATGAGCACGCCGTGAGCGGCGGTGGCCGCTGCCTGTCAGGCAGATTTCAGGCCGCGGTTGGTCACGCCAACTGCCCAAATACGTAAAAGGCTCATTTGGCGAGGTGTGCGGCGTATCACTCGATGAATGCAGCCAGCTTCTGCAGGGATGACCTCGATCCTGTTTCATTATCCTCGGGTCGCACACCTGCTGGTATGTCCTCACAGAGGACGCCGACTTCGGTTCCGGCCCCGACATCCGCCATGGTCCATGTAATTGTCATCTCTCCGGCGAATGCAGGGTCTTCTGACTCGAACACCACACTCCACACAATCCTCTCGCAGGGAACCAATTTGACGAACTTCCCCCGAATGGTGTCTCTGGCGGCGGATGTCTTGCCATTCGACGAATGCTCAGGATCCTGGTATATGAGCGACATTCGGAACATTCCGCCTTCGTGCGCGTTGAAGGTATGTACTTCGCCTGTCATGCCGTCTGGCGGAAGCCAGGTAGCCACGGCATCCCGGTCAAGGAAGGCCTCATAGATGGCCTTAGGCCGCGCATGAATAATGCGTGAAACATACGTGCTCGCGCCCTTGCTGGATGGCTCCGTCATAATCGTTCACCTTCCCGAGTAATTATAGCACGGGCTTCAAAATGGTCCGGCGTCCTCGTTGCAAATTTGCAGTTTCCAATTTAGTAAATTGAGGCACAACTCCGCTCAACCGTACGCCTGAGGTTTTGATACGGGCCAGTAAGGGTACCAAAGAGGAGGATCTGTAAGACAAGCCTCGTTTTCCCACGCGCCGGGCACGCCTATGCCGGCCGCCCGCCGCGAGCGCCGTGGCGGTCCCAGGTTTTGGGGGTGATGCCGTCGGCGGCGAGGCGGTACTTTTGCACGCGCTGCGTCGCGGTGCGGGGGAAGTCGGCGTAGATCTGGATGTAGCGCGGCTGCATGAACGGCGCCAGCCGCGGCCGCAGGTAGCGGAACAGCGCCGCAGGCTCCAGCGCCGCGCCCGCTTCCAGCAGCACACAGAGCTTGATCTCCTCTTCGCCCAGCGCCGAAGGCACGCCCACCGCCGCCGCCTCGCGCACGGCGGGATGCGTCAACGCCGCGCGCTCGACCTCGAAGGCCGAGACGTTCTCGCCACGGCGGCGGATGAAGTCGCGCAGGCGGCCGTGGAAGCGGAAGAAGCCGTCGGCGTCCCGGCTGGCCGCGTCGCCCGTGGCGTACCAGCCATCGGCGCGGAAGACGCGGCGTGTGGTCTCGTCATCACGGAAGTAACCCCGTGCGCCGAGCAGCGGATCGTGCGGCCGCAGCAGCAGTTCGCCTACCGTGTCGGGCGGCAGCGCCGAGCCATCTTCGCCCACGATCCTGGCGTCGAAGCGCGGCACCGGCTTGCCCACGGTGCCGAGCCTGCGCCCCTCCGGCGGCGGCAGCAGCCAGAGTGAGGCCATTTCGCTCTGGCCGTAGGTTTCGATCAAGCTCAGGCCGAAGCGGCGCTCGAAAGGCTCCCACAAATGCAACGGCGTGGCGGCGCCGATCGCGCGCCTGGCGGGTTGATCGCGATCGTCCGGCCGCTCGGGGTGGGCATGGAGCAGACCGATCATCGCGCCGACGTAGGGGAAGATCTGCGCGCCGAAGCGGCGGATTTGCTCCCAGAAGGCGAAGGGACTGAAGCGGGGCTCGATCGCGACCGCGGCGCCGTGCAGCAAGCAGCCGAGCGAAAAGCCCATCGAGGTCACATGAAAGAGCGGCAGACAGGTGTAGGCCGTCTCGCCCGGACCCAGCCGCACGAAGTCTCGGCCGTAGTACCAGCCGTGCGCGAGCTGCGCCGCGCGGCTGAGCACCACGCCCTTCGGCCGGCCCGTCGTGCCGGAGGTATAGATGATCAGCGCGGGATCGGCGCGGCGCTCCGCCAGCAACGGCGGCGGCGCGGGCGACGCGGCGGCCAGCAGCCGCTCCCAGCGCGGCGCGCCGGGCAGATCGGCGTTGGCAGCGACCACGAGCGGCGCCGGATGTGTTTCGCCGAAGGCGGCCGAGTATGAGGGCAGCGTCTCGGCATCCACCAGCAAGGTGCGCAGATCGGCGTGCTCGACGATGTAGCGCAGCGTATCGCCGGTGAGGTTGATGTTGACCGGCACCAGCACGGCGCCCAGCTCCGCCGCGGCCAGCCACGTCGCCAGAAAGGCGCGGTTATTGGGCAGCAGCGTGCCGACGCGGTCGCCCGCCGCGATGCCAGCCGCCGTCAGCGCGTTCGCCGCCTGGAATACCAGTTCGCCAAGAGCACCGTAGCTCAGCCAGCCGTCTTCAAGATGCACCGCCGGCTCGCCGTCGTGCCGCGCGTAACGCAGGCGCAGCAGCGCGCTCAAGCTCGCGCCGTGCGGAACGAGATAGCCTTCGGCCGTCATCGGCAGGGCAGCTCCTGCGGACGTGGTTGATCCGCCGCCACGGGTGTGCGGATTGCCGCCAGGCGAGCCGGGTTGAGCGCCATTATCGCACGGCAGGCCATCGCAACCGCGGCGCTGCCTGTATCGAGTGGTACGAATCGCGGTGAGGCCGCGGATCAGCCCGGCAGCTCGACGACGGCCGTTGTGCCGCGGCCGCGGTCGCTCTCCAGCCAGAGCCGCCCGTCGTGCGCCTCCACCAGCCCCCGTGCGATTGCCAGCCCCAGCCCGGCGCCGCCATCGCTGCGGCCACGCGCGGCATCAACGCGATAGAAGCGTTCGAACACGCGCTTCAGATGGTCCGGGGGAATGCCGCTGCCCGTATCGGCCACGCTGAGCTGCACGCGGCCAGCCATCCGCCGCGCCCGCAGCGTGATCGAGCCGCCGGCGGGCGTGTGGCGCTGGGCATTGTCGATCAGAATGCGCAACACCTGCACCAGGCGGTCGTGGTCGGCGGTGACGATCAGCCGGCGCGGGCGGCGCACCAGCAGACCGATGTCGCGCCCGGCGAGCAGGCGCACGGTCTGGCTGCCCAGCCCTTTCAGCAGTTCGCCCGCGTCGATCTCCGTCTTGTGCAGCGGCAGTTGGCCCGCGTCGAGCCGGGCCAGCACCAGCAGATCCGCGACCAGCGCCGTCAGATGGTCGGCCTCGTGCACGATGTCTTCGACCAGGTCACGGTTGTCTGCCACCGGCCGCGCGGGCGCGCGCAGCAGCACCTCGGCGTCGGCGCGGATCAGCGAGAGCGGCGTGCGCAGCTCGTGCGAGGCGTCGGCCACGAACGCCTGCTGCCGCTGCCAGCTCACCTGCGCCGGCCGCAGCGCCCGCCCCGCGACGAGCATGCCGCCCATGGCGGCCAGCGCCAGGGCGCCGATGCCCACGCCGGCCAGCACCAGCGCCGTGTCGCGCAGCTCGCTCTGGTACGGTGCGAGCGACTTGCCGACCTGCACGATGTCGGGCGGCAGCCCGTTGCGCCGCACGATCTGTGAGAGCACCCGATACGCCTGACGACCCTTATGCACGGTGCGCAGATCGGCGCGGCCGCCGCTCAGAGCGGCGTTCACGCTGGCGGAATCGGGGAAGCCTTTCACCTTGAGGTTCGGCGGCGTGTAGACGTCGGGCACGCCGCCCACCGGCCAGAGCACGTAGAAGACGTCGGTGTGGGGGCCAGTGTTGACCGATGACTGGCTGCCGTCGAAGCCGAGGATGCCGGCATACGTCGAGCCGTTCTTTTCGGCGTCCACGGCCGGCGGTGTCGCGTCGCGGTTCGCCAGCTCGAGGGCTACGCTGCGCAGGTCGCTGTCGACTTCTTCGGCCCGCACGCGCGCCAGCACCAGATACGAGCCGAGGCCCGCGGCCATCAGCAGGACGAAGAGGATGCCAACGTACCAGACGGTCAGCCGCACACGCGCGCTGCGCAGATAACGCGCGGCCGGAGGCGCGGCGGGCCGGCCTTCCGCCAGCCGCCGCGTGCGCCAGCCCGCGATGCTGCCCAACGTTGCGCGTGCGTTCACGGCAACTCTCCGCTGCGCAGCGAGTAGCCCACGCCGCGCACGGTGACGAGCATCGGCTGCCGCTCGCCGCGGTCGATCTTGTTGCGCAGATAGTGCACGTAGATATCGATCACGGATGCGCCTGTCTCCGCATCGTAGCCCCAGACATTGTCGAGGATCTGTGCGCGGCTGAGCACCTGGTTAGGGTGGCGCAGGAAGTATTCGAGCAGCGCATACTCCTTCACCGTCAGCGGAATCACCCGGCCGCCGCGCAGCACCTGGTGCCGCACCAGGTCCATCGTCAGGTCGCCCACCGACAGGCTGCCGCTGCCCGGCGCGATCGCGGGCGGGCGGCGGGTGAGGGCGCGGAGGCGCGCCGAAAGCTCCTCGAAGGCGAAGGGCTTGGTGAGATAGTCGTCGGCGCCGGCGTCGAGGCCCGCTACCCGGTCTTCGATTGCGCCCCGCGCCGTGAGCATCAGCACGGGCGTCTGCACGCCCGCGGCGCGCAGCTCACGGCACACCTCGAAGCCGTTGCGGCCCGGCAGCAGCACGTCGAGCACGATCGCGTCGAAACCCGGCGCCTGGCCCAGCTCCTGCGCTTCGTCCCCGTCCTGCGCCAGATCCACGACGTGGCCCTCCTCCTCCAGCACGCGCTTTACCAGCCGCGCCAGCCGCGCCTCGTCCTCCACGACGAGGATGTGGGCCATCTGCACCAAACCTCTGCAATCGTACGCGGGTGTTACGTCGCCCGTCGATCCGTGGTAGACCACGGACACCCCGCCTGCCGGGCCGTGCCGTTACAATTGTACGTGCCGGCCGCTGCTCCCGGTATTGCGGCGCCGCCGGCAGGGGTTTTTACGCATGGCAACCGGACAGAAACCGGCGCCGCAGGACGATGTGCGGCGCTGGCAGGCGAACCTGAAGGGCGAGTGGGAAGCTTCGGCGCTGTATCGCTCGCTGGCCGATGCAGAGAAAGACCCGGCGCGGGCCGGTGTGCTGCGCCAGCTCGCGGCGGTCGAGGATCAGCACGCCGCGCGCTGGGAGGGCTATCTGCGCGAGGCCGGGGCGCCGCTGCCGAAAGCGGGCGTCTCGCTGCGTGGCCGCGTACTGCGCACGGCGGGCAGGCGTTTCGGCGTCAGCTCCGTGCTGCCGATGGTGATGGCGAACGAGCTGGCGGACGTGACGATGTACGACGACCAGCCCGACGCCGCCGGACTGCCGCAGCAGGAACGCTCGCACGCCCGTGTCTTCTCCGCAATGGCCAGCCCGCGTGGCGTCTCCGGCAGCGAGATCGCCGCGGGCGAGCGCTGGCACCGGCGCGACGCGGGCGGCGGCCTGCGCGCCGCCATCTTCGGCGTCAACGACGGGCTCGTCTCCAACCTCAGCCTCGTCTTCGGCGTGGCGGGCGCCAATCCCGGCCGGCACTTCATCCTCCTGGCCGGGCTGGCGGGGCTGATCGCCGGCGCCTTCTCGATGGGCGCGGGCGAGTTCATCTCGATTACTTCGCAGCGCGAGCTGTTCCAGCGCCAGATCGCGCTGGAGAAGGATGAGCTGGAGACGGCGCCGGAAGAGGAGGCGGAGGAGCTGGCGCTGATCTACCAGGCCAAAGGCATTCCGCGCGAGGACGCGGAACGGCTGGCGCACCGCATCATCGGCGACAAAGACGTGGCGCTGGACACGCTGGCGCGCGAGGAGCTGGGCCTCGACCAGGAGGCACTCGGCTCGCCGCTGACGGCCGCATCGTCGTCAGCCGTCTCGTTCGCCTCGGGCGCGATTCTGCCGGTGCTGCCGTATTTCATCTCGATGAACCGCTGGCTGGCGCTGGGGCTGAGCGCGGCGCTCGCCGCCGTGGCACTGATCGTGGTCGGCCTGGGCATCTCGCTGGTGAACGGCCGCAGCGCCTGGCTCAGCGCGGGGCGCATGCTGCTGGTCGGCGCCATCGCCGCCGGCGTCACGGTGACGGTGGGCCATCTGATTGGCGTCTCAACCTCGTAGGGCGTAGGGCGTAGGGCGTAGGGCAGAGGATCCGTGGGTGCAGGCCTTATTCGTGCGCGCCTTTGCGGCCGGCGCGCTCGGCCACGATATGCACGTCGATCTCCGGCAGACGGCGCAGCATGCGTTGCACCAGCGATCCATGCAGCAGCTTGTACCAGCGCGAGCGCTGCGAGTGACCCATAATCACCTGCGTGATGCGGTGCTGTTCGACGTACTCGGCGATCGCCTCCACGGGATCGTCCGCCTGCAACTCCTCGACCGGGGCGCCCAGCTCCTCGGCCAGCTTGCGGTTCTGCGCCAGCGCTTCCTGTTCGGCGGCGCTGAGGTCGCCGGTGCGCACGTAGAGCGTCAGTATGGGACAACCGAGGCGGTGCGCCATGTGCGCCGCACGCCGCAGCAGCGTGCGCGCGATCGGCCGGTGATCGATGCAGACCAGCAGCCGTTCGTCCACCATCCAGCCGGCGAGATCGTGCTCACGCATGTAGGCGTCGAGCTGGTCGTCGGCTTTGGCGGCCGTCCAGCGCAGCGCCATCTCGCGCAGCGCCGCCAGGTTGCCCGGCCGGAAGAAGTTCTGCAACGCGCGTTGCGCCCGCTCCGGCGGATAAATATTGCCGTGCACCATGCGCCGGCGCAGCGCCTCCGGCGCCATGTCGATCAGCTCGACGTCGTCGGCGCTCGCCAGCACCGTGTCGGGCACCGTCTCGCGCACGGTGATGCCGGTGATCTGTTCGACGCGGTCCTTCAGGCTTTCGAGATGCTGAATGTTCATCGTGCTGATCACGTTGATGCCGGCGTCGCGGATCTCCTCGACGTCCTGCCAACGCTTCTCGTGTTTGGAGCCGGGCGCGTTCGTATGCGCCAGCTCGTCCACCAGCACCACCTGCGGCCGGCGCGCGATCACCGCGTCCACGTCCAGCTCTTCGAGCGTGGCGCCGCGATACTCGACACTGCGGCGCGGGACGCACTCCAGCCCTTCGGCAGCCTTGATCGTGAGCGGGCGGGTGTAGGTCTCGACGTAGCCGATCACGACATCGGTGCCGCGCTCTTTGCGCCGGTGGCCCTCATTGAGCATGGCGAAGGTCTTGCCGACGCCCGGCGCCGAGCCGAGATAGACGCGCAGCCGTCCGCGGGTGTTTTGCGTACGCGCCTCCTCCGCCTTCAGCTTCGCCAGCAGCTTCTCGGGATCGGGGCGTTCAGATTCTACGGTCATGCGCCGGCCTGCTGAACGCGGGGTCATCAGATGCATCCGTACGCCTGCTGCGGTCTTCCGCCTTCAGCGTCCGCCGAGCTTATCGAGCGCGAGGTTGAGGTCGAGCACGTTCACGCGTCGCTCGCCCAGCACGCCGAACTGCCGATCGAGAATCTGGTCCTCGACCAACTGCTGCACCTTCGCTTCCGGCAGGTTGCGTACGCGCGCGATGCGCGGCACCTGCAGCACGGCGTAGTCCACGCTGATGTCCGGGTCGAGCCCGCTGCCCGAGTTGGTGACGGCATCAACCGGCACCTGCGCCACGCTCGCCTGCGTCAGCGGCGCGCACGGCTCCGGCGTGGCGCTCGGCGTGGCGTTGGCAGCCGGCGAAGCGGACGGCACAGGCGTTGGGCTGGGCGCCGGCGTCACCAGCGGCGCCGGGCCGGGCGGCAGCCCCTCGAGGCAGCGCACGGCGTCGGCGTTGCCCTGCACGGCCATGATCAATGCAGGGTTGGTCGGCCCCAGGTTGGAGGCCGAGGAGTTGGCGGCGTTGTAGGGCTGCGGCGTGCCGTTGGCATCGACGGTTGAAGACGGCCGGCCGTGGAAGTATTTGTCAGAGGTGAACTGCTGGCCGATCAGCGAGGAGCCGATCACCTGGCCGTTCTGCTTGATCAGACTGCCGTTGGCGCGGTCGTGGAACAGCGCCTGCGCCGCGCCGGTGACGACCAGCGGGTAGATCAGGCCGGTCACGAGCATCACCACGATGGTCAGCCGAATCGCGATGCCCAGCTCGGGCAGGTACTTGCGCATCGTCGTCACTCTTTTCGTTCGCCCCGTCTTGCCGGAGGCGCTATCTCGATTCGCTAGGTCAGGTGGGCCGCCTGCAAGACCAGATCGATCGCCTTGATGCCGATGAACGGCGCGCTGATGCCGCCGATGCCGTAAATCAAGAGGTTGCGCCGCAAGAGCGCCGCCGCACCCACCGGCCGGTAGCTGACGCCGCGCAAGGCGAGCGGAATCAGCGCCACGATGATCAGCGCGTTGAAGATCACCGCCGACAGAATCGCGCTGTGCGGCGTCTGCAACTGCATCACGTTCAGCTTGTTCAGCTCAGGATAGGTCGCGGCAAACAGCGCCGGGATGATGGCGAAGTACTTGGCCACGTCGTTGGCGATGCTGAACGTCGTCAGCGCCCCGCGCGTGATCAAGAGCTGCTTGCCGATGGCGACGACCTCGATCAGCTTGGTGGGATTGGAGTCGAGGTCGACCATGTTGCCGGCCTCTTTGGCGGCGTTCGTGCCGGTGTTCATCGCCACGCCGACATCGGCCTGCGCCAGCGCCGGGGCGTCGTTGGTGCCGTCGCCGGTCATCGCCATGAGCCGGCCGCCCGCCTGCTCGCGCTTGATCAGCTCCATCTTGGTCTCGGGCGTGGCTTCGGCGAGAAAGTCGTCCACGCCGGCCTCGCGGGCGATCGCCGCGGCGGTCAGCGGGTTGTCGCCGGTGATCATCACGGTGCGGATGCCCATCGCGCGCAGCTGGTCGAAGCGTTCGCGCATGCCGCCCTTAACAATGTCCTTCAGGTGAATCACGCCCAGCGCCCGCGGCGCCGTGCCGTTGCGCTGGCCGTCTGCGCCGCCCTCGGCCACGACCAGCGGCGTGCCGCCCGAGCGGGCGATGCGCTCCACGATCGGGGCCAGGTCCGCGGGCGCCTGGCCGCTCTGCGCTTCGAGCCAGCGTTGCACGGCATCGCCCGCGCCCTTGCGTACCACGCGGCCGTTCTCGCCGATGCCGCTCATGCGCGTCTGTGCGGTGAAGGGCACGAAGGTCGCGCTCGCGGGCGGTGTGGTATTTGCAGCGCCGTTGCGGCCGCCCAGCCGCGCGGCCAGCGCCACGATCGAGCGGCCCTCGGGCGTCTCGTCCGCCAGCGAGGCCAGCTCGGCGGCCTGCACCAGCTCGGATTCGCTCACGCCCGCGACGGGCAGGAACTCGGTGGCCTGACGGTTGCCCAGCGTGATCGTGCCGGTCTTGTCGAGCAAAAGCGTGCTCACGTCGCCCGCCGCTTCCACGGCGCGGCCGGACATCGCCAGCACGTTGTGCTGCACCAGCCGGTCCATGCCCGCGATGCCGATCGCGCTCAGCAGGGCGCCGATCGTCGTGGGGATCAGGCAGACGAGCAGCGCGATCAGCACGGTGATGCTGGCCGGGCTGTTGGAGTAGATCGCGAACGGCTCCAGCGAGACCACGGCGGCGAGGAAGATGATCGTCAGCACCGCGAGCAGGATGTTGAGCGCGATCTCGTTGGGCGTCTTCTGCCGCGCCGCGCCTTCGACCAGCGCAATCATGCGGTCCAAAAGGTCTCGCCGGGGTTGCTGGTGATCTGCACGCGGATGAAGTCGGAGAGCACCCTCGTGCCGCCGGTGACGGCGCTGCGGTCGCCGCCGCTCTCGCGGATCACGGGGGCGGACTCGCCGGTGATGGCGGACTCATCTACCGAGGCGATGCCCTCGATCACTTCGCCATCGCCCGGAATCACGTCGCCGGGGCTGCACTGCACGATGTCGCCCTTGCGCAGCATTGACGACGGCGTGAGCTTGACGTGGTCGGCTTCTTCCAGCTTCGCCAGCGTCTCGGAGCGGGTCTTGCGCAGCGTGTCGGCCTGGGCCTTGCCGCGCCCTTCGGCCATCGCCTCGGCGAAGTTGGCGAACAGCACCGTGAACCACAGCCAGACCGAGATCGCCCAGACGAAGCCGATATCGCCGGCGTTGCGCACGGTTTCGCTGACGCCGACGACAGTGGTGATCAGCGAGCCGATCTCGACCACGAACATCACCGGGTTCTTCGCCACATAGCGCGGGTCGAGCTTGGCGAAGGCGCTGCCGATCGCACCTTGCACGATCGTCGGGTCGAAGATGCTGATCGCCCTGGCCCGCGTCTCGTGCGTGTGCGGCGCGGCGGTCGCCAGCGCCTCGCCCGTCGCCGGGTCGAGCGACGTCAGCGGATAGCGCGCGGTGGTCGTGGCGCCGCCCGCGGCTTCCAGCCGCTCGGCCGCGGTTGGCGGGGTGGTTTGCTCAGCCATCGTTACAAGTGCTCCTGTGCTCACCGCTCGCTTGCCGGCGAAGCACACTTCTTACTGAGGGTCTGAAATGCTCAGCCGGCGAACTTACCGGCGCCCATGCGCAGGTGTTCGACGATTGGGCCGAGCGAGAGCGCCGGGAAGAAAGTGAGCGCGCCGACAATCACGATCACGCCCACCAGCAGCCCGCTGAACAGCACCGTGTCGGTCGGGAACGTCCCGGCCGTGACCGGCACGCGCCGCTTCGAGACCAACGAGCCGGCCAGCGCCATGATCGGCACAAGGAAGATGAAACGGCCGATGAACGTGCCAAGACCGAGCGTGATGTTGTAGTAGTTGGTGTTCGTGGTCAGTCCGGCGAAGGCGCTGCCGTTGTTGCCGTTCACCGAGCTGAAGGCGTAGAGGATCTCGGTGAGGCCGTGCGGCCCGGCATTGAGGATCGACGAGTGCCCTTGGGAATGACCACGGAAACGGCCGCGAAACCCAGTACGCTCAGCGGCGTGATCAGGATGGCGAGCGCCGCCATCTTGACCTCAAAGCCCTGGATCTTCTTGCCCAGATACTCCGGCGTGCGCCCCGCCATCAGCCCGGCGATGAACACCGCGAGGATGGCGAAGACGAGCATGCCGTACATGCCGGAGCCGACGCCACCGGGCGTGATCTCGCCCAGCTTCATGTTGACCAGCGGCACCATGCCGCCGAGTGGTGTGAAGCTGTCGTGGAAACTATCTACCGCGCCGGTCGAGGTGTCGGTCGTGACGGTGGCGAAAGTTCCCGAGAGGATCGGCCCGAAGCGGACCTCTTTGCCCTCCATGTTGCCGCCGGGCGAGGAGCCGTTCGACGCCTGACTCACGCCGATGCGGGTGAAGGCCGGGTTGCCGATCTTCTCCGCGGGCGCGGCGATGAAGATCCCGACCACCATCAGCGCCGCCATCGCGCCGGCTACGGCCAGCCCTTGCTTGACGTTGCCGACCATGCGCCCGAAGGTCCAGGCGAGGCCGAACGGAATCGCCAGAATTGACAGCATCTCGATCAGGTTGGTGAACGGGCTGGGATTCTCGAAGGGGTGCGCGGAGTTCGTGTTGAAGAAGCCGCCGCCGTTGGTGCCGAAGATCTTGATCGCCTCCTGGCTGGCCGCAGGGCCGCGGGCGATGGTCTGGATCGCGCCGTCGAGCGTATGTGCGCTGACGCTGCCGCCGAAGGTCTGCGGTATGCCCTGTGCCACGTAGACCAGCGCGAGAATGATCGACACCGGCAGCAGCACGTACAGCATGGTCCGCGTGGCATCGACCCAGAAGTTGCCCAACTCGCGCACGGAATGGCGGGCGAAGGCGCGGATCACGGCGATCGCGACGGCGATGCCCGTGGCGGCGGACATGAAGTTGTGCGTGGCGAGCGCGAGCATCTGCGAGAGATAGCTCATCGTCGTCTCGCCGCCGTAGTTCTGCCAGTTGGTGTTGGTGGTGAAGCTGATGGCCGTGTTGAACGAGAGGTAGCCGCCGACGCCGCTCTGATGGTCCGGATTCAGCGGCAGGTGGTTCTGCGTTCTGAGGATGAGATAGGTGAGCAGCAGCCCGACGACGCTGAACAGCATCACCGCGACGAGATAGCCCGTCCAGCGCTGCTCGCGGTCTTCGCGCACGCCGCTGAGCCAGTAAACGCCGCGTTCGACCGGCCGCACGACGGGCGAAAGAAAGACGCGCGCGCCCTGGAAGACCCTGGCCATGTAGCCGCCCAGGAACGGTGCGATCAGGGCGACGAGGGCGAGAAAGATCAGGATTTGCAAAAGGCCGATGGCTGTCATGCGGCGTCACTCCGCCAGTGGTGGGAACCGCGCGGCTGCCGCGCGGAACGTGCGCAGGCTGTCGGTCAGAACCGCTCAGGGAACAGCAGCGCGACGAACAGATAGATCGCGATCAGCGCCGAAATGATGCCGACCACCAGGTATTCGGGATGATCCACAGCGGTGTGCTCCAGGTCAGGTGTGTTGATGCCGCGAACGAACGCTGCCTGGCCGGGCCGCGATTCGGCCGGCCCGGCGTCGCGCGTCGAATCGGTGTTCAGAAAGAGGTCGCAGCCGGCCTCGTAGAGGAACGTGACGCCGGTCAGGATGAGCACCGCAAGGACGAGCACAACGTCCAGCACGACTACGCCTCCGCTCTGGCGGGCGGCCGGTTGAAAACGAGAATCTCGATGTCGCACAGCCGGTCCGCGAGCGCCTCACTCAACGTCGGTCGCGACACCGGCCAGCGCTGCGCGGCCGGCGGCTCGCTCAGCACGACATGCGTGATCGCCCGCTCGGCCGCGAACTCGGCGATGCCGTCGAGCACGGAATAGGCCGGCAGCTCGATCAGCGGCGCCCCGAGCGCGGCGGCGAAGGTGCGATCGGCCGCGATCATCTCATCGTGCTGGCCGGCGACCGAACCAAGCACGTGCAGTACGGTTCGCGCGGCGCCCAGGCGTGCCGCCCAGCTCCACGCTTGACGCATCAGCAGCAGGTCGTCGCTGCCGCCGGCGACGCAGACGAGCACGTGCGCCCGCTGTGCCGCCGTGGTTGGCTGCCTGAGCGCAAACGTCGTCACCGCTCACGCTCCCGCCGGTAGTACCAGCCGCTCGCGCGTCCATACACGGCCGTCAAGCCGGCGCGTTCGGGCGGGCGGTGCTCTTCGCGCTCAGGAATCGCCGCCGGCACGACGCGTGGGCGTATGGGACGTTTGAACGATTCCGGAACGATGCGTACGCGGCGCTGCGTCAACATCTTGTGACTCCTTCGCCCGCTCGCCTAACCCCGCCGCGGCTTGCGCCGCGCCCATATTGAAGGTCTCCGACGGTTGCGCTGCGCTCTGGCCCGACACGGGAAGGGTTTGTACGAGCACTGCCGGTTGTCCTCAGGCAACCCCTCCCCTGTGGGGAGGGGACAGACGCCGAAGGCGTCAGGGGTAGGCCACGGTCCAGCACGAGTGTCGCGCGAAGGGCATATTGTCGGGATTAGTGAATCGCTTCACAGCGTTGGAAAGCTGTAAAGGCGGAGCGTGGGCGCGTTGGGATCGCGTTTGGGAGAGGGTTTGGGATGAGGGGTGCGGGCTCGGCGCTCAGCCGTCGAGGTGGAAGCGGTAGCCGATGCCCGGATCGGTGAAGAGATAGCGCGGATGCACGGGGTCGTCGCGCAACTTCTTGCGCAGGTTCAGCACGGTGTAACGCAGTAGCTGGTTCTCCGCGCCGTACTCCGGCCCCCAGACGGCGCGCAGCACCATCGAGTGCGTGACGACGCGGCCAGCGTTAGCCGCGAGATAGGTCAGCACCGCGTACTCGATGGGCGTGAGGTGGATCTCTTCGCTGCCCAATGTCACGCGGCGGTGCCCCACGTCGATGGCGAGGTCGCCGCTGCGGTACACCGGCTCGGCGCCGCTCGGAATCGCGGCGGCATGGCGCAGCGCCACGCGGATGCGGGCTATCAGCTCTTCCATACCGAACGGCTTGGTCAGATAGTCATCCGCGCCGGCGTCCAGCGCCTCGACCTTCTCGCGCTCCTGGCCCATCACCGAGAGCACGATGATCGGCACGGGCCAGCGTTCGCGGATACGGCGGATCGCTTCGAGGCCGCCGATGCCGGGCATGGCCAGGTCCATCAGCAGCACGTCGGGGCGGCTGTGCTCGACCGAATCCACGGCCTCCTCGCCGGAGGCGACGACGCTGGCGCTGTAGCCCTGGTCGCCGAGCGCGACGCGCAGCGCCCGGCGAATCTCCGGCTCGTCGTCGACAACGAGCACGCGCGGGCCGCTCATCGCCGCGCTCCGACCGGCTCGACGGCGGTGGGTTCGGCGGCGCCGAGCGGCAGGGTGAAGATCACGCTGACGCCCGTGGGGTCGTTCTCCGCCCAGATGCGGCCGCCGTGCGCCTCGACGATGCCTTTGCAGATCGCGAGGCCCAGCCCGGTGCCGCGCACGCCGCCCGGCGCGGCGTCGAGCCGGTAGAACTTGTCGAAGATGCGGGCACGCTGGCTCTCCGGCAGTTGCGGCCCTTGATTGTGGACGCTGACGCGCAACTCACCGGCCTCCGCATACGCCTCCAACACGATCAGGCCGTTCGCCGGAGAGAACTTGGCCGCGTTCTCCAGCAGGTTGGTGAGCACGCGGTCGATCTGCACGGCGTCCAGCGGCACGAGCGGCAGATCGGGCGAGAGCTGCGTGGTCAGCCGGCGCTCGCGCAGCAACGGCGCCAGCCGTTCGATCGCCGTGCCAGCCAGCTCGGCAATGTCCTGCTGCGCCTTGTGCGGCGGCAACGCTCCGGCTTCGATGCGCGACATTTCCAGCAGATTGTCCACCAGCCGGTTGAGCCGATCGACCTCGCGTTCGATGCCGGCGGCCAGGTCGTCGTAGACGGGATCGTGCCGCGCCGGCGAACCGCGGCGCAGGCCTGATGCCGCCGTCCTGATCGCCGTCAGCGGCGTGCGCAGATCGTGCGAGACGGAGGCGAGGAAGGTCGATTTCATGCGGTCGGATTCGGCAGCGGCGCGGGCGCGCTCTTCTTCGTCCGCGAGGCGCGGCTGCTTGACGCCAGCGCGGCCTGCGCCACGACGGCGTCAAGCAGCCGCGCCTGGTCGACGGCCAGCGATTCGCCGGCCGCGCGCTCGACGGCCGCGAGCACGCCGAGCCGTTCGGCGCCGAGCACGATCGGCAGATAGATGCCGAGGCGCGACTGGCTCGCGGAGACTGCCGATGAGGCGAGACCGAGCGGCCGCGTGACTCTGCCGTTCCCCGCCCCGTAACGGATCGCGGCGCCGCCGCTGTCGAACGCCCAGGTCGCGCCGGCCTGGCGCTCGGCCGCCTCGGGCGCGTCCAACTGCCCGCCGGCTTCGGCGGCAACGAGCAGGTCGCCGCTGGCGTTTGTCAGCAGGATCGCCGCGTTGCGCAGGTCGAGCGTGGCGAGCAGCCGTTCGACGATGATCTGCAACATGTGCTCCAGCCGCACGTCGCCCAGCAGTGCCTTGCTCAGCTCGTACAGCGTCTCGGACTCGCGGGCGCGGCGGCGTGCCTCCTCGGCCCGGCGCTGCAGGCCGGCCGCGAGCTGCCCCGCGATCACCGCGACGATGAGAAACAGGAAGAGCGCCAGCCACTCCTGCGGGTCGCTGACGGTGAGCCGCCCGACCGGCGGCACGAAGAAGAAGTCGAAGGCGAGAAAGGCGAGCACCGAGGCGAGGATGGCAGGGCCGCTGCCGGCGTAGATCGCCAGCGTCAGCACGAGCAGCAGGTAGATCATCGAGATGTTGCCCACGTGGTAGCGCGGCAGCACCTGGCCGATCAGCAGCGTGACCGCCGCGACGCCGGCTACGCTCGCGCCGTAGGCGACAGGCAAGCCGGCCCACGGCGCGGCGCGGCGGCGGAAGATTTGGCGCAGCCGTGGATGCCGGTTCACTCTGCTCTCGCGCTTCCAGCGTCTCGCGCCTGTCTCGTCCCGCCTGCGCTCTCAGCTTAGCGCAGGCGCGTGCGTCCAGGCGCGCAGGCAGGCCCGGTCAACCGGCCGGGCTGCGCATGTGAGCTGATCGATCACAGCGACCGTGGGACGGCGGCTACACCGGCAGGTTGTAGACCCGCGCCGCCGTGTCGTGCAGGACTTTGCGGCGCAGCTCCGGCGAGAGCGAGCCGAGCACCGCTGCCACCTGCTCTTTGACCTTCGGATAGAGGCAGGTGGGGTGCGGGAAGTCAGTCTCGAACATCACGTTGTCCGCGCCGATCTCCTCGATCGCGTGGCGCGGCGCCCAGTTCTCGAACCAGAACGAGACGTAGCAGTTGCGGCGGAAGATGTCGCGCGGGCGCAGGTCGCCCCACAGCGCCCGCTTCTCCTCGATCGGCACGACCTCGTCGAACTCGTAGTCCATCGCCTCCAGCAGGAAGGGAATCCAGCCGATGCCGCTCTCAACGGAGATGACTTTGAGCTTCGGATGCCGGTGCAGCACGCCGCTGAAGATCATGTTGGAGAGCGCCCGCGAATTGTCCAAAAACAGCGCCACCGAGCCGATCGCGATGCGCGTCGGCGTCGAGATCGTGCTCCAGGGTTGCGAGAAGGCGCTGGTGGTGCCGGCGCCGATGTGGAAGTTGACGGCGAGATTCAGATCCTCGCAGGTAGACCAGAAGCGATCCCACTCCGGCGCATCGAGCGAGGGCAGGCCGAACGCCTGCGGCGTGTCGCACATCACGATGCCGGTCAGGCCCAGCTCGTTGCGGGCGCGCGTGATCTCGACAACCGCGTCGTCGATGTTCCAGAACGGCACCAGCGCCTGCGGGTACAGCCGGCCGCCGCTCTGCACCTGCAACTCGGCCATGCGGTCGTTGTAGATCGTGGCGCAGATCTTGCGCAGGTCGTTGTCCTCGATCTGGATGAACTTCTGGCTGCCGAAGCCGGCGACGTTGGGAAACATGATCTGCGCGTAGATGCCGTGCTCGTCCAAAAACTCGAGCCGCGCCGGCACGTCGTAGGCGGCGCGGCTCAGATCCTCGAAGCGCGTGAGGCTGAGCACGCCCTGCACTTTGTCGCCGCCCTCTTTGACGACGGTGAAGCCGAGCGGGCCGAAAGGCACGTTGCCATCGACCACCCAGCTCTGGTTGCCGGCGGCGTCCGTCACGACTTTCGGCACGCGGTCCTTGAAGGCGGCGGGCGCGCGGCCGGTCCAGAGGTCGGGCGGCTCGGTGTAGTGGCTGTCCATATCGATCACACGGATCGGGTCGTCGGTGTAGCGGGTGGTCATCTGCTTCCTCCGAGTACAGCGAGTACAGCCGTGAACGGCAGGCGCGGGACGGCGGGCAACGAGGTTGCCGCATTCTGTCGGCCGGCGCCGTGAGATGTCAATGCGGCTCGCCGCCGGGCGCGTCGCCCCGGCTGAGCCAATCGCCTGGCTGCCCGGTCCGGCACGTCTCGACACGCCTGCAAGCGGCCCGCACCATCGGCGCGAGCCCCCGAGGGATTAGCTCTTATCGCGACGTAACCCGCTACACTGGAGTCAGCAGCTGCAGTTGGCGCTGGGCTCCCCGCCGGGTCTGGCCGGAGGGGCGATCAGATGTCCTGGCGGCTTCGTTCGACGCGTGGATTGGCGGTGTGCTGCCTGGCCGGGCTGCTGGTGACGGTGGTGGCCTGCGGCAGCAATAACAACAACAGCAGTGCGAACAACGTCCTCAAGCCGGGCGGCGCCGCGGGCAGCAACGCGGCCGTCAACGCGACGACGGTCGTCGCGGGGAGCACCGCGGCCCCTTCCGGCTCCGTCAGCCCGGTCCAGGTTTCGCCGTCTGCGCTGGCCGCGGCCGGGGCGCAGGCGCTGACCGAGATCGCCACGGACAACAAGTACTCGCAGACGCAGTTCACGGTGAAAGCGGATCAGGACATCGCCCTGACGCTGAAGAACCAGGGCTCGGCGGTGCATAACTGGCATCTGCTCGATGCCATGGATGTGAACGGCAAAGAGATCAAAGGAGCGCTGCTTGATCCCGGCAAGTCGGAAACGATCGACTTCGTGATCTCGAAGCCGGGAACCTATCACTTCCAGTGCGATGTGCATCCGGCAGACATGAAGGGCACGCTCGTCGTGCAGTAGGCGCCGGCATCGTCGCCGGAGCAGGCGTGTATGCATGTATTGGTGGTGGAGACGCGGTCCCAGCGCGGGAGGGCGCCCGCATGGGTGCAGGGCTGCTGCGTGCGTTGGTGCGTGCGGCGTGGCCAGAGCATGGCGAATATCCCTCTCGCGGATTGCGGTGGCAGGGCCGGCTGCCGCCGCCAGCTTCACCATCGCAGGGCGGCATTACATCGCCATGAGGCTGCGGTTAGGAATCGATCAGGTTGCGGGCGTTCCCGCAAGCACGCGAAAGCACGGGCGCCGGCCAGAGCAGGGCCGGCGTCCGTGCACGTTCGCCGCATCCGCGCTACGCCGCGCACTGTTCTGTGCTCGCTGGCCCGGTGTAGTATCGAAACCGCGGACCGGCGGGCGGCGCTGCGCCTGCGTCTTGCGCCGTCGTATTGTCGTTGCACGAGGGATTGGCCATGGACTTCCGCTTCACGCCCGCGCAGGAGCAGTTTCGCAGCGACGTGCGCGGGTTCCTCGACGTCGAGCTGGCCGGCCGCGAGAGTAAGCCCGACATGCAGGATGGCTTTTCGCAGGCGTTCAGCAAAAAACTGGCCGCGCGCGGCTGGATCGGCATGGCCTGGCCGAAGGCGTATGGCGGCAAAGAGCTGAGCGCGATCGAGCGCCTGATCTACACCGAAGAGATGGTGACGCGGCAGGCGCCGTGGGGCTATCACTTTGTGGCCGAGCGGCAGATGGGTCCGTCGCTGATCGTGCACGGCACGGAAGAGCAGCGGCGCGAGCACCTGACGAAGATCGTCAACGCCGACGAAAGCTGGGCGATCGGCATGTCCGAGCCGGGAGCGGGCTCCGACCTTGCCGCCGTGCAGACGCGCGCCGTGCACGACGGCGACGATTTCGTCGTGAACGGTCAGAAGATCTGGACCAGCAACGCGCACAAGGCCGACTGGCTCTGGCTGGTCTGCCGCACCGATCCCGACGCGCCCAAGCATAAGGGCATCAGCATTTTGCTGCTGGATATGCAGTCGCCGGGCGTATCCGTGCGGCCGCTCGTAAATATGGGCGGCCAGCATCACTTCAACGAGGTCTTCTTCGACAACGTGCGCGTGCCGCGCAAGAACCTCGTGGGCGAGGAGAACCGCGGCTGGTATGTGACGGCCAGCAATCTCGACTTCGAGCGCAGCGGCATCGAGCGTATCGCCAGCGCCTCACTGCTTTTCTACGACGTGCTGAACTACGCAAAAACGTTCAGGCACGACCCGCGCTTCGGCCGGCTGCGCCTGGAGCTGGCCGAGCGCTATCTGGAGCTGCAAACGGGCCGCTTGCTCTCCTACCGCGTCGCCTGGCAGCTCAGCCAGAACAAGATTCCCAACTACGAGGCGTCGATGTCGAAGGTCTTCGGCACGGAGTGGACGCAGCGCATGACCAACACCGCCATGCACGTGGTCGCCACGTTCGGCCTGTCGGACACCGCTCAGGGGCGGCTGCGCCAGCGCATCGAGGGCGGTTATTTGAACTCCGCTTCGCTGACCATCGCCGGCGGCACCAGCGAGATTCAGCGCAACATCATCGCCACGCGCGGCCTCGGTTTGCCGCGGAGCTGAGCGCACGACGCCCGTTGCTCACTCAAACAGCGCCGTCAGCGCGATACGCACGCCGGGCAGCGCAAGAGGCTCAACGATCGCGTCGCCGCGCTGCTGGTAGTCGGGGAGTTTGGTTTCCACGTCATAGTCGCCGGTGGATGGCGACCAGATCTCGATCACCAATGGCAGGGCCGCGCGGTACGACTCAATCCCGTTCGGGTCTGCCTCTTGCTGCTGCAAAACCAGCTCACGCGGAACCACAATTACATCGGGAACGTAGAAGTAACGCGCCGAAACCCAGAGATGCCCGGCGTTCATACGCACGGAGAAGCGCTTGCGATCGAGCTGCAAGGTCAGCTCGGCCACGAACCGCCAGGCGATCTCGTTGTGGCGGGCGGTCATGCCGGGTTTCCTCCGCAGCTGGCCGCAAACCAGCTCCCAGTTGCCATGCGGATCCTCCAGCGCCACGCGCGCGTAGGTCTCAGCACTGATGCTCACGGCTGTTCTCCACGTATTCAGCGGATCTTCTGCACGACGTAGGTGGTACGCGTCGCGTCCGGGTTCGCGGTCAGCACCTGCTGGCCCAGGTCTGACTCGATGTAGGCGTCCAGATGCTCTTCGCGCTCCCAGAGCAGCACGGCCAGCCGGTCCTCATTCGGGTCGGCCGGCGTGAGCTGATAGAGGTGGACGAGTCCGCGGACTTTCGCCACCTGCTCGATGGTGGCTGAGTCTGCCGCCGGGCTGCCGGCGGGCACGCGAAACACCGAGGCGATCATGGCACTCTGCTCCCCAGCACACGGATTCACGGCGTTCTGGAAACAGGGTACAGGATGCGCCGTCCCGATCCAGCCGCGGTCCTCCGAGGGCCGAATCTTCACGTTCCATCGGTTTATCAGGGCGATGGGGGAGATCGCCATGCTGTTTTGTACCGACTGTCAGTTGCCGGCCCGCCTGGACGACGCGGTCAAGGTGTTCCGCGACGGTACCTGCATCTGCCTGCTCTGTCATCGTCCGCAGGAGAGCATTCAAAGGGCGTGGTCCGGCGCGATGCGCCGCGATCTGGCGGCAGCGCTGGCAGGTCTGAGCGGGCCATAGCGCCCGCTCAGACCGCGAGAGCACGCCAGGCGGCAGGCGGCGTCACCCGGCCGCGGGCGCCGATGAGGCGATCGCGAATACCTGCACCCGCTCGGCAAGCTCGGGGTGGCGTTCCAAAAGCCAGCGGTGACGCTCGATGTGGCAGGTGAGCACGATCACCTGCCGCCGCGCCGCCTGTTCGGCCAGATACGCCATCGCCGCGACGAAGCGTTCGTCGTCGCTCGTCACCAGCGGGTCGTCGAGGATTAGCGGCAGCGGGTCGGCTTGCGACGAGAACTGCTCCGTCAGCACCAGGCGGATGGCCAGGTAGATCTGGTCGCGGGCGCCGGCGCTCAGCCGGCGTTCCACTTCGGCGCGCGGCCATTCGCGGGCGCTGGCGGGATCGCGCACCACGAAGTCAAGTTGCTCGCTGAAGCGAATCTCGGCGTGTTCGCCGGCGAAGCGATCCAGCAACTCGCCCGCGGCCCGGTTCAGCCGGCCCGACCAGTCGCGGTGTGCGTCGCGCGCCACGTCTTGCAGCACCGTGTGCGCCAGTCCGGCCGCATCGTCAAAGCCACGCGCCCGCACCAGCGCCGCCTGCTGCTCCCAGAGCTCGGCTTCGAGCGCGGGATGCTGGCTCTCGCAGCAGTCCAGGATCGCGCCGATCTCGTCGCGCAGGGCCGCCGCCTCGCGCTCGCGTGCTCCGGCTTCGGCGCCGTACTGCTCCGCCTCGGTGCGGTAGGCGGCAGCCGGTCGCGGCGCCGCGGGGAAGGGTGGCGGCTCGGCAGCCGCGTCGGCCTCAATCGCCGCCTGCAGCCGTGTGCGATCCTCGTCCGAGAGCAACGCCTCCTCTACCTCCTCCGCGCGCGTCTCTGCCAGCCGCCGCTCCTCGGCGCTTGCCAGCGCCTGGCGCATCGATTCCAGCGCCGCCGCGCGCGCTGCAACCGTTTCGCCGGGCATCCCGGCCGCTTCGGCAAACGCACTCACCGCATCCGCGCGCGCGGCGGGTCGCCACGAGCCGTGCGGACGCCGCGTCGCTTCCCGACCGCGCCGATGTCAGTTCCGCCACCTGCTGCGCAGCCTGGCTCATCTGCGCGTGCAGCGCCACGAGCTGAGCTGGTGTCGCCGCGGCGGGCGCGATCGCCTCGTCCCAGCGTGCGATCAGCCGCGCCGCTTCCTCGCGTATGGCAGCCGCCGCGGCGCCCGCATCGATCAGCCGTGCCTCGGCCCCGGCCAGCGCGAGTAGCGCCGGCCGCGCCTGCATCCAGGTGCGCAGACCTGCCGCCGCGGCGGCGGGGTCGGCGAAGCCGGCACGTGCCGCCAGCACCGCCGCCTGCTCGTCCTGCATGGACAGCGCGGCCTCCATGCGGCGGCATACGCCCTCCGCGGGCGGCGCTCCGTCTCGCGCAACGGTCGCTTCGGCCCGAGCGCCGTCCTGCTCGGAGATCGCGGTCAGCGCTGCCTCTCCCGCGGCAACAGCCGCCGCCAGCCGCTCGCGCTCGGCGGCAGGCAGGAGTCGTGCAGACAGCTCCGCAAGTCGCCCGGCCACGGCTTCGCGACGCTCGCGCTGGCGCAGCCCCGTACGAGCGGCTTCGATCGCGGCGGCGCGCTCAGCCGCGCTGGCGGCCGGTGCAGCGGCCTGTGCGGCGAAGGCGGCGAGGTCGGCGTCGCGCTGCCCGCGCACCTGTTCCACCCGGCGGCGCACCGTCTCTTCCGCCCTCGTGTAGCGTTCCAGCGCCTCGCGATCGGCGAGATGCGCGGCCATCTCCTGATGCAGCGAGGCGAGCATCTCCGGGGTTGCGCCTGTGCGGCCGGCCGACCAGCCCCAGCGCGCCAGCGCACGCCCCGCCTCGCGGCGCTCGTCGGCTAGGTGCTCGCGCATCTCCTCGATGCGGCGGCGCGGGAAGCGCTGCTCCAGGCGATCGCGGGCGTCCTCCCAGGCCTGTAAGGCGCCGATCGCCTCGCCGGGCGAGCGGTAACCCAGGCTTGTGGCGAGGACATACATGCGGTCGTCGAGCGCCTTCAGCCGGCGCTGCGCCTCATCGCGCAGAAACGGCGTGTCGGGCGCCAACGGCGCGGCCGGCCGGCGCACCCAGCCGAAAGCGGCCAGTGCGAGGCCGGCGGCGATCAGCGGCGCTCCGGCGATGGGTTGCATCGTCGCCAGCACAGCGCCGGCCACGGCGAGCAGCACACCCAGACCCAGCCAGAGCGGCCGGCGCCGGCGCGGCTGGGGCGCGGGGCGCGGTGCCTCCTTCTCTTCCAGCAGGCCGCGCAGATCTTCGCGCCGCTGCGGATAGCGCGCCAGCTCCTCCAGCTCCTCGCGCCGCCGCTCGCCGAAGCGACGTTGCAGCTCGCGGTCGGTCGGACCGGCCTGCGATTCCGCGGCGCTGCGGGCCAGAATCGCGGCCTGCTCCGCGCGCTCCGCCTGTTGCAGGCGGTCCTGGGCGCGCAACACGTCCTGCACGCTCTCGGTCGTTGCGGCTTCCAAATGTGCCCGGCTGGCGGCGCGGACGGCGATCTCCTGCCGCCGTGCGATCGCTTCGGCCAGCCCGGCCTCCGCCTCGGCCAGGCTCTCCTCGCGTCCCCGAATCGTCGCATCCAGCGCGGCGAGCGCGTTGCCACGCGCGGGGTCGGCATCGGGAACGGCATCGAGCGCCGCCCGCTCGCGGAGCAGCGCGGCATGGCGGGCGTGGTCCTGCGCGTCGGCCTGCAGACGCACGGCAGCATCCAGCGCCGACTGCAAGGCGGTGCGGCGTTCGGTGTGGCGGGCGAGGGCGTCAAGGTCGGCAGCGGCGAGCGCCCCGAAGCGCCGTTCCAGCTCGGTGTCGTCCGGGCCGAGCGGCGCTTGCGCCGCCTGCACAGCCGCGGCGGCAGCTTCGGCGGCTGCGAGAACCCGCTCCAGTCGCTCCGCGGCGCGCAACACTTGCGCGGCGGCGTCGGGCATGGCCTCGGCCAGGTGCTCGCGGCCGGCGAGCGCCGCTCCTGCCTGCTGCAACCGGGTGGTGGCGGCCGCGATGGCCTCCTCCGCCTCGCGTACCGCGCGGTCGTGCCCGGCGATCGCACCGTCCATGGCGGCCAGGCGTTCGGCCAGATCGGCCGTCGCGACGGGCAACGATTGCAGACTCGCGCGGCGCTCCGCCAGCGCGTCGCGGCGGGCACGGCGGGCGTTGTCGCGGGCGAGGCGGGCGGCCGCGTCTTCGGCTTCGGCGCGCAGCGCGGCGCGCACAGCGCGGCTGCGTTCGCCGCGCAAGCGCTCGGCCTCGGCGCTGAGGCCGGCCAGCCGGCGCGCCGCGCCGTCCAGCGAGGAGCGCTCGTGTTGCAGATCCGTCAACCGGAGCTGCAGCGCGGCGATGCGCTCTTCCAGCGCGTGGATCTCATTGCCGATGCTGACCGGGCCTTTGTGCATGCTGCCCTGGTAGCCGCGCAACGCCTCGCCGAGCGTCTGAATGGCGGCATCGGCCGTGGCGTCGCCGGCGCTGCTGCCCACAAGCTGCTGGATGCGCGTGGTGAGCGCCGCCGCATCGCGGTCGAGCGCGAGGGCGCCGATCTCACCCTGGCGCACGAGGGCGCTGCGCAGGAACTGCTCGCGGCTGAGGCCGAGCAGCACGCGCCCGATCTCCCACGCGCCCTTGCCTGTGGCGAACTCGGCCGTCACGTCCTGGCCGCGATCGAGGTCTGCCACCGTGCAGATGCCGCGGATGAACTCGCGGCGCAGCCGCAGCCGCCGGCCGCCCGCCTCAAGGTCCAGCTCGACATCGAAGCACGCGCCGTCGAGCGGCTGAAAGCGGCTGCTCTCCGGCCGGGCGCCGCGGTTGCCGGGCGCGAGCCCGTAGAGCGCGGCGACGATCGCCGCCACCAGCGTCGACTTGCCGCGCTCGTTGTCCCCAACGACGAGCTGCAGCCGCCCCGGCTCGAAGCTGACCTCGGCGCCGTCGAGGATGCCGAAGTGCGCGCAGAGGCGCATCAGGCGCATGGGACGCTCCGCTCACCGGGGTGAGTAGAGAGTGGTGAATGGTGAATGGTGGACTTTCGCATTACTCTGCCGGTTTCTTTTGCAGCGACCGGATCAGGCCACGGAGCATGCGGCCGAGGCGATCACTCCGCGCCAACAACGCCTCCATCTCGGGTTTGGGTCCGAATTCGAGGTTCCGGCCAAGGATGAGATGTGTTTCCAATTCCTTGAGACTTCCCTGGGCAATGCGTAAGAAGCGAATCCAGTCGCGCGTGCTCTCTCGGCCGTAGCCTTCGGCGACATTCGCGGGTACAGACGACGCGGCGCGGCGGATCTGCGCGGTCAGTTCGAAGATCTCCTCGCGCGGGAAACCCTGCGTGAGCCGATAACACGCCTCGGCCAACGCGATCCCCTCTTTCCACACTTCCAGATCGCGATACGATTCAAGGGCCACGTCAACTCCTCTGCCCACCATTCACCACTCACCACTCACCACTCTCTACTCACCCCGCTCGTACCGCGGCGTCACCGTGCGCGAGACGAGGGCATCGAGGCCGTAGTACAGCGTTCGTTGCAGCAGCGCGCGTTCGTCGGCCGTCTGCGCGGCGGCGAGGCGGCGCTCGATCTCGTGCACGAAGCGGCCTTCGACCGTATGCGCCGCCCCGTCGCGGTAGGCGTCGAGGTCGTAGTCGGGAGCGAGGGCGGAGGCGTCCACCTGCAGGTGGTAACAGCGGCCGTCCGCAAGCAGGAAGCCGGGCGGGATCGAGATTTCGAGGGTGCGGCCGGCATGGCCAGCGAGCTGTACGTGGACGATGTCGGGCGGCCGGACGCCGGCGGCGCGCACCGCGTCCTCGATCCGTTGCAGCAGCGCGGCGTCGTAGCCGATGCCCGTGCAGTCTACGCGCAGGTCGTGGATCACGCGCCCATCGACGCGCACCGACGCCACCTGCACACCGTCGGCGGTCAGTTCGCCCAGGAGCACGCCCCTGGGACCGCACTCGTCGAGGCCACGGCCGGCCGGGCAACCGGCGTAGGCGCCGAGCACGCGCCCGGCAGCGTCCAGCACGGTCGCCGCGTTGTGATAATGGCCGAGCGCCGCATAGTCGTAGCCGGCCGCGGCCAGCTCCTCATCGCGAAAGGGCAGCACCGCGCACTTGCCCTGCGGCGCGTGTCCGCTGCGCGAGCCGTGGAACACGAGCACGTTGCGCACGCCGTGTTCGGGCGGCGGCAGCGACGCCAGCGGCCGGCCGTCGGGACCGTCGTGGCTGGTGAAGGCGATGCCGGTGAAGGCGACGCCGGCGAGCGCCGGCAGGCGCAGCCGCGTCCAGTCCGAGCCGGCAAACAGGTGGACGTTGTCCGGCCAAGCGAGGTTGTGGCGGGCGAGCAGAAACGCGGGGCTGCAGTAGCTTGCGGGTGAAAGGAAGTCGTGGTTGCCGGGCGCGAGCACGATGGGCAGGCCGCAGGCGCCCAGCGTCTCGACGGTCTCGGCCAGCGTGTCTCGCGAGACGCCCTCGTGGTCAAAGAGATCGCCGGGGAGCAGGATGACCTCCGCGCCCTCGTCGCCGGCCAGATCGCAGGCCGCGCGCAGGGCAGCCGCCAGCTCGCGACGGCGTTGCTCGCGTTTCTCGGGGGGCAACTGCAGCGCCGTAGCGGTCAGTGGTGCGCCCAGGTGTACGTCCGAAACCTGAACGAAGCGCATGCCGCCCCCCTCCGCGACCTGTGCTTTCGCAGTTATATCATCGGCTGAACAGCGCGCGGCTTTAGCAGCGGCGCGCAAGCGGTCTGCAGATAGCATAAGGAACGGATCGGCCACGTTCAGCAGACCCGCTGCCACCCGTTCGTGACATTCGCGACAGATGAGGGATGCCCAACGCAGCGAGTCCAGTCATCCTGTACGCTAGCGGCAGTAGCGAGCGGCAGCGTCGAGAGGCAGACAGCAGGATGGCTGGTCAGGACGGCGAAAGAGCAGAGCCGGCGCGGCAACCGCAGCACCCCGCCGATCTGCCGGCGGAGGCGCCGCTCAACCCCGTGGAAGAGGCGGACGAAGAGTCGTTTCCGGCCAGCGACCCACCGCCCGGTCCGGCGCACATCGGCGGACCCGCCGCGGCTCCGCCCGACGGCGAGGCCGGCCGCCAGCGGCAACGCCCACGCACACCGCATCGCGAAGGAGATCGCTCGTGAACGACCGACAGATTATGGGCAACATCAACGAACTTGTGGAAGAGGAGCACGCGCTGTATCGCCGCGCCGAGCAGGACGGCGGGTTGACGCCCGCCGAGCGCGAGCGCCTGCACCAGCTCAAAGTCCAGCTCGATCAGGCTTGGGACCTGCTGGACCAGCGCCGGGCCTTGCGCGGCGCCGGCCGCGACCCGAACGAGGCGCACGAGCGCTCGGCGAAGATGGTCGAGAACTACCAGCAATAGCGACTCATCGCACTACATCGCGCCACGGACAACGACGACCCGGTGCTCGAGCAGGGCTGCCACGCGCGCCACGAATTCGCCGGCAAGCGGGGGCCAGTTCCAGAACGTGAAGCCGAGATTGTCGAAGCCCCAGGGTGGATATCCAAGCGGTGCGCCGAGCACGCCATCGGTCATGCCGGGCTGGCCGGCGTTCGGCCCTCACCCCCGCCCCTCTCCCAATCCTGGGAGAGGGGCGATCTTGGGTCGGGCGCTCCGAGCACCAAGCGGATAACCCGACGCGCTTACGGATCGCTCGAAATAGGATCGCCCCTTTCGCCCAGGATTGGGCGAAAGGGGAAGGGGGATTGAGGGCCGACCGCCGCGGGCAGGCGCACCGCTTGCTTCAGTCCGCGGCGGCGGGCAGGTTGGGTGCGGCGATCACGCCTTTTGCTGCCAGCGCGGCGATCTGGTCGTCTGCGTAGCCGAGACGTTCTCGCAAAAGCTGCGCCGTGTGGCCGCCAGGGGCGTCGGCGCCCGTTTGCGGGCCGCCCGGCGTGCGCGAGAGCTTGACCGGCGTGTTCGAGACGCTGAGCCGGGCGCCGTTCCAGGCGGGCAGCTCCACCACCATCTCGCGCGCCTGCACCTGCGGGTCGGCCACCACCTGGTCGATCGTGTTCACGGGTCCCACCAGGCAGATCGGCGCCAGCAGCTCCAACCAGGCGCCTCGCGGCTTCTGCTTGAAGATCTCAATCAGGATCGGCTCCAGCGCCGCGTGGTTCTGCGTGCGCAGGCGGTTGGTCTTGAAGCGCTCGTCCAGGATCAGATCGTCGCGGCCGACCGTGGCACAGAACAGCTCCCAGTCCTTCACGCCCGCCAGCACGAACCAGCCGCCGTCGCTCGTCTCGAACGCCTGGAACGGTGTGGTCAGCGGGTGGCGCGTGCCGATACGGCCGGGCACCTCGCCCGTGGCGCAGCAGCGGATGATCGCGTTCTCCAGCAGCGCCACCTGCGCATCGAGCATCGCCACGTCGATGCGCTGGCCCGTGCCGGAGCGGTCGCGCTCCACCAGCGCCGAGAGCACGCCGATCGCCGTGAACAGCCCGCCGGCCATGTCGCCGATCGAGTAGCCGGGCCGGGCGATCGGGCCGTCCGGGTGGCCGGTGATGCTCATCACGCCGCCCATACCCTGCACGATCACATCCACGGCGCCGCGGTCGCGGTAGGGGCCGGTCTGGCCGAAGCCAGAGGTCGAAGCGTAGATCAGCCGCGGGTTTAGCGCGGCCATGCGCTCATAGCCGAAACCGAGCCGCTCCATCGTGCCGGGACGGAAGTTCTCGGTGATCACGTCGGCCTGCTTCGCCAGGCCGTAGACGATCGCTTTGCCCTCATCGCTGCGCAGATCGATCGCGAGGCTCTGCTTGCCACGGTTGACGCTGAAAAAGTAGGTGTTGATGCCGTCGACGATCGGCCCGCCGCCGCGGTTGTCCTCATTGGCGGCCACCTGCTCGATCTTCCAGACCTCGGCGCCGAGGTCGGCAAGCTGCATCACACCGTATGGCCCGGCCAGGTGCCAGGTGAAGTCGAGCACGATGATGCCGTCGAGCGGTCCGGGCATGGTCTTCCCTCACAGCGCGATATGGGCTCGTACGCCGTCAGTATGTCGTATATCGCGAGCGAAGCACACGCGCGAAGCAGCCGACGCGCCCCGCATCCGCACAGCCGGTGACACCGGCAGGGGCAGGCTCTATCTACGCGGGGCGCCCGCGCCGAGCGCGGGCGGGCCGTCGAGGCGCGGGCGCGGCGGCTTCGGCGGCCAGTGTGCGCAGCGCTTGCTCGGCCAGCTCGGGCCAGGCGGCCTGATGCGCGTACGGCACCTGCACCCAGGCCTTCATTGGCCGGCCCGCCATCGGCTCGAAGACGCTGGCGCCGGGCAGATCGAGGGCGGCGCGGTGCTGCTCTCCTCCGAGCTTGAACACCATCTCGTCTCGCCAGAACCCGGCGAAGACCTTGCCGTTCAGCTTCAGGCAGGGCATGCCGAACGCCTTGCTCAGCGTCACCGGGCTGTCTGCTCCGGCCAGCGCCGCGCCGATCGCCTGATAGCGGTTGGTCGCCTCGGATTCGCTCGTCATCGTTCACTCTCCCGCACGATGGCACGGCTGCCGGCAATCAGATCAGGCCATGGTCAATCCGCCGCTCACAGAGAGCGTCTGGCCGGTGATGTAGGCCGCGTCGGGGCCGGCGACGAAGGCGACGGCGCCGGCGATGTCCTCCGGCTGCCCCAGCCGTCCCCAGGGAACCGCCCGCAGCAGCGCGTCGCCCAGGCGCGGGTTGCCCTCCGTCAGGCTTGCCAGCAGCGGCGTCTCCGTGGGGCCGGGGCAGATGCAGTTGACGTTGATCCGGTGCCGTGCCATCTCGCGCGCCAGCGTCTTGGTGAAGGCGATGATGCCGCCTTTCGTCGCTGAGTAGACCGCCTCGCCGGTCGAGCCGACGCGGCCCGCGTCCGACGCGATGCTGACTACGGCGCCGCGGCCCCGCTCGATCATGCCCGGCAGCACCGCCTTGCAGCAGAGGAAGGTGCCCTTGAGGTTGATGGCGATGATGCGATCCCAGGTTTCCGGCTCGCTCTTGAGGAACGGCTCGATCTTGTCCCAGCCGGCGTTGTTGACCAGCACGTCGATGCCGCCCAGCTCGCGCTCGACCGCGGCTACGGCCTCGGCAACCGAGGCGGCGCTGGTCACGTCGAGCAGCACGCCGACGGCGCGGCCGCCCGCCGCGTTCGCCTCCTCGGCCGCGGTGCGCGCCGTCTCCGGGTTCATGTCCGAAAAGGCGGTTGCGGCGCCATCCTGCGCGAGCCGCAGGGCGATGGCGCGGCCGATGCCGCTGCCTGCGCCGGTGACCAGCGCTACGCGCCCCGTAAGCGGTCCGGTCATGCTGCGCCTCCGTTAGGGAATGGAGAATGGGGAACAGGGAATAGGGAATAGTATAGGACGATCGCCGCGAGAGCTGGCGGTTCGCGACGATGGTTTGGGCGCACATGCGCGGCGATGCGCGCCGCGCAAACGGGGTTAATCGTCAGATCGCGGGAGGATGCAGTCTCAGCCGATGCTTTGGGCGACCACGACGGCCGTGATCACGACGGCGATCAGCGCGACGAAGCCGACGGCCATCGCACCGGCGAGCAGCAGGATGCGCCGCTCGGCGTCCGGCACGCGCGCGGCCTGTTCTTCAGTGAAAACGAAGTCGGCTGAGGTCAGTTGCTGATAACGATTCAGATCGTCGAGCAGCGCGGTTGCGTTTTGATAGCGCTCCTCGGAATTGCGACGCATCGCCTTTGCCACGATGCCCGCCAGTCCCGGCGGCACGCTTGGCGGCAGCGCATCTGCCTGGCCCGAGAGATGTTGCTGCATCACCACCAGCGGATCATCGCCGGGCCGGCCGTAGGGCGGGCGCCCTTTCAGCATCTCGTAGAGCAGAATGCCCAGGGCGTAGATGTCGGTGCGCGCGTCGCCGCGCCTGCCCTGAATCTGCTCCGGCGCCATGTAGGCCGGCGTGCCGTGCGCGTTGGTCAGGAAGCGCCATGTCATGCGCCGGGCGCCGTCCATCAGCGCGATGCCGAAGTCGATGATGCGCGCCGTACCGTCGGCGGTGACGATCACGTTCTCCGGCTTCAGATCGCGGTGGTAAACATGCTGCTCGTGCAGATACTGCAAGCCGGCCGCGAGCTGCCGCGCGATATCGACTGCCTCGTCCACCGGCAGACGGCCGCGCTGGCGCAGGATGCGGTGCAACGGCGTGCCATCGACGTATTCGAGCACCAGATACGGCGCGCTGCGGTTCTCGCCGGCATCGACGGCAGCCTGGATGTTGGGGTGACGCAGGGCGCGGGTGATCTGCATCTCGCGGCGGAAGTGCTCGAAGACCGTGGGATCGCCCAGCAGGCTTTCCTCGGGCCACTTGAGCACGACCTGCTGCCCGTTGCGCGTATCGCGCGCGAGGTAGGTCGAAGCGAAGCCGCCTTCGCCGAGCGACTCCAGGATCTCGTAGTGGTCGATGCGCTCGCCGAGCTGATGCAGTGACCACCTCCCGGCTTCATCTTATTACGTTCGTACGTATTCGCACCGCCGTCCGCCGGCCGCGGCGACGTGTCTGGACGCGGTGGTCGCCCGGCCGACGCCGCTCTGGTCCGCGGGGAGATAGAGACACTTCGCCATGAGCAGAAAGAACGAGAGGGATCAAGTACGTGGTAGACTGAATGAGGGTCAGCGATGTGTTTGGCGGCAACGCCCCCCGGAGGGCGAACCTTCCGAATATGCGCCGTGCAGCAGATTTGGCAATTCGGCATCGGCACAGGTACACGATGATTAGCACTCATTGAGCACGAGTGCTAATTGCGGCGGAGGTGCAAAGATGTTTCATATCTCGCGCATCCGTCATTCGCCCGCAGCCAGCGGTGCTCACCGTCTGCTTGCGGGCGCCGCAGTCCCTTGTCGGCTTATGTTCTTGATCGCTCGGTACACCCGGCCTGGAGGTCTGGCTTGATACCGGGCCATGGAGGTAGCCCCATGTCGCGCATGGTACGAATGCCGCTGGACATCGCGTTCGGCAGCCTGCTTGCGGTGGCCGCGGCCGCATTCGGCGTGGTCGGCTTCTTCGCCGGCCTGAAGAACAATACGCACGCGACGCAATGGTTTCTGTCGGCACTGATCCTGGGGGTGCTCTCGGGCGCGGTGCTGGTCGATGAGCTGCGCACGGCCGGAGCGGATCAGGGCCGGCGGGTTGATGCCTGGCTGGGCAGCGTGCTGTTCATCCTTGCGCTTGCCGCCGGCGTGGTCGGCTTCATCGTTGGCCTGGCCAACAAGGCGCATGCGAACACCTGGCTGGTTAGCGGCGTCGTACTGGCGATCATCACGCTCGCCGCGGCCATGGATGAGATGCGCCGCGAGCGCACGGCCTTCGGCGCCGATGCCTACGCGGGGCTCGGCGCGGCCTTCGGTGTGCTCGGCCTGGCGCTCGGCATTGTCGGCTTCATTCTCGGACTCGCCAGCAAGAGCCACGCGGACGTCTGGCTCTGGGCGGCGGTGGTGAGCAGTACGGTTGCTCTGGGCTGGGTGTTCGAGGCCGAGCACCGCGCGGTGCTCGGGGCGGCGCCCGAGCACGGGCCGGGCGTGCAGCCACTCGGCGGCGCCGGGCTCGCCAGCACGAGGTGACGCGCGAGGCCGCTCTCAGCGTTCCGATCTTCCAGGCGGGGCCGCGTGGCCCCGCCTGCGCATTTGTCCCGTACTATCGCTCGCGGGTGCTTCGGCACCGTGCGGCGGTTTGTCGGACGCGCCGCTGTCGCGCATCAGCGTCTCGTATTCGCCGGACTCCTCGCGCGCGGAGTCGTTGGTCACGGCGCGCTGTCGCGCCGCCTCCCGCCGCCCGGCTGGTGCGCCATTGGCGCCGCTCCAGGTGTCCCGTTCCATCGTCCCGTGCGAAGCTGCCCGCGCGCATCACTGGAAGACGCGGCAAGGGACGCCATCGTCGGGGCTTCGACGCGGTTTTGAGTCTTCGCATCGCTGCGCAGTACAGCGTTACACTCGGACAATGGCAGGGCACGATGGGGCACGGCCGCGCTGGGCGCCGCGGGCGCCGCAGCAGAAGATCCGCCGCCTCTACGAGAACGACGCGCGGGGCATCGTCGACGCCGAGTTGATCGACGATGTGAGGCTCACGCTGTTCCTGCGCTGCAGGAGCATGCAGGCAGTCAGCGACGTCATGCTGCGCGGTCTCATCCCCTGCCCGCTGTGCGGCACGGTGCAACGCCGTGAGCCGCGGGTGCGGGACGACCCCGACGAGCTGCTCACCTGCTCGTGCGGTTGGCAACTGCCCTGGGGCGTGTATCACCGGACCTTCCAGCACCAGGAGTTGATCGGCGCCGACGCCAACCCGTTCATTGCCGAGTACCTGCGGGCCTGGCCCACGGCGCGTACGCCGCGCGAGAAGCTGCTGCTGATCGACCGGCTCATCCACTGCTGGCACTGGGAGGAACTGCGCGCCGAACACGGGATCGGCCGCCCCACCGGCGTGAACTTCATCGAGGGCAGCCGCGCCTCCGTGATCGCGCTGCTCGACGGGCTCACCCGCGGTGAGCAGAGCGCGCCGCAGCTTGAGCAGAGCCGCGCCGCCTGGAAGACGCAGTGGGACGAGGTGAAAGCAGCTCAGGAGCGCTGGCGCGAACAGCGCCGCGACCGCGATCAGCAGTGAGTTCAATGCCTCCGAGGCCGGCCGAGCTGGTGTCTGCCGCGTCTGCAATATTGTCCGGAGGTTCTGAGACAGCCTCTTCAAAGCCCGCTGCCCGCCATGTGGAAGCCGAGCAGGGCTTTGCCGGCCGGTTCGAGGCTGAGCGGGCCGAGCATGTAGTGCTGCGTAGCCACGTGTACATCGCGGAAGCAACGTTCCAGCGGGCTCGTCTCATAGATGCTGGTGGCGCCGCCGGCGTTGTACAGCAGGTCCACGGCCTGCGCGGCAGCGGTGGCGGCGTGGGCCGCGGCCAGCAGCACCAGCCCGCGCTGCTCGGCGGCGAGCGCGGCGCCGGTGTTCACGGCGTCCCACGCCTCGCGCAGCATCTCCGTGCGGAAAGCGCGGGCGGCGCGCAGCAGCGCCTCGGCGCGTGCCACGTCGGCCTGCACCGCCGTGCGCTCGCGCAGCAGGCTGGTCTGGCCGGTCGGCGTCTTCGCCTGCGCCAGTGCCAGCAAGGCGTCGATCGCGTGCCGCGCGATGCCGGTGCAGGCGGCGCTGAGCAGGCCGGCGAGCAGGCCGAAACGCGGCAGCCGGTACAGCGGCTCGGGGCGCAGCGGCGGATCGGCGAAGCTGAAGCTGTGCGCCTCTGGCACGAACAGGTCGTGAAAGGCGTAGTCGTGGCTGCCGCTGCCGCTGGTCATGGCTGGGCCGCCGGTCGCCCGGCCGTGCCCAGCCGGGCGCGGCGGCCCTGGCAACGGTCCGCGGTGGGTAAGGAGGCAGGGGCGCCGCCCAGGCGCAGCCACGGGCCTGGTGCACCGCGGGCCGCACCGGCTGACGCCCCTGCCCGCCTCCACGCTATCGGGGGGACCAGGATACAAGGGCCGGGCTACTCCAGCCGCTCCGCGAGCGCCTGCAGGGCCGCGCCGGCTTCGACGGGCAGGCGCGGGAAGTGGCTGAAGGCGATCACGTCGAGTTCAAGCATCGATAGCTTGCGCAGCGACGCGAGCGCCTGCGGCATGTCCGCGGTCACGCGCGCGGCGGGTCCGGAGAGCGTGCCTTCGCGGTACTCCAGCGCGTCGCCGGCGATCAGCAGGGCCATGCGCGGGAAGTAGAGCGCGATATGCCCGGGTGTATGGCCCGGCGTGTGCACCACGCGCATGCCGCCCAACACCGACAGCTCATCGCCGTCGTGCAGCGGCTCGTCGATGCGCACCGGCTCGTAATGGAAGGCGCGGTTGGCCACGGGCCGGGTCATCGTGCGCAGGGCGGCGCTGGCGAAGGGCGGCGGCGGGCCGGCCGCGCTCTGGACAACCGGCGCCTCGGCGGCGTGGATCGCGGCTTTCGCTGGTAGCTGCCGCTGCAGCGCCGCCAGGCTGCCGAGATGGTCCGGATGGTAATGCGTGATCACGATGCGCTCGATCTCATCGGGCCGCCGGCGGCAGAGCGCCACGGCGCGCAGGATGCGCTCCGCGCTGCCGGGCAGGCCCGTATCGATCAGCGTCACGCGACGGTCGAGCAGGAGAAAGCACGACGTTGCCCGCAGCGGCGCCTGCATGACGCCGGGCAGAATCGAGCGCACCGCCGCGCCTGCCGGCAACATCCCTAATCCGCCCCACTCATGGCCGCCGGGCGGAGATCGGCCGCAGGATGCGCACGCCGCTGCCCTGAATCAACTCATTGCGATTGGCCTGACGCAGCGCCTGCCACTTCGCCCGCGGCGCCGGTTCCTCCGGTTCCGTCCCGACCTCGCGCGACGCCTCCCAAGCGCCGAGGTCGGCGTAGCGCGTGAGCATCCAGATGCGCGGCGCTTCGGCCACATGCGCCCGCCACATGCCCAGCGGCCGTGCGCCTTGCGTCTCGTACCAGGGCCAGACCGCGTCTTCGGTGCGCCGCACGAACTCGGCCATGTCTTCCGGACGCACCTGGAAGCTGCGCAGTGCGTAGATGCCGGGCATGCCGTCGGGCGTATCCTCCGGCGGACGGCGCTCGCCCAGCGGCTGCAACGCGATCACGTCGGTCGCGCGCGTGAGCGCGGCACGGGCGGCGACGGCCTCGCGGCCGCTCGCGGGCCACGGGACCGCGTTGGCGCCGTGCACGCGGTTCTCCGGCCACGAGCGGGTTTGCTGCCAGTGCGCCAGGCTCTCGTAGCGGGTGATGAGCACGATGCGCTCCTCGCCGCCCATCACCACCTGCCAGAGGCCGAGCGCCCTGCCCTCGCGCCCTTCGAGCGCGGGCCAGATCGCCGTTTCGCTCAGCTCGACAAAGCGCGCGACATCCGCCCGGTCCACGAGAAACGTGCGCATCGTGTAGAGCATGAAGGATACCTCCATCTCGCGGCTGCCCCGCCTCACCGCAAGGCCCGGTTGCGCCTTCCTCGCGGGCGTTGGTCTACCTCTATCGTCGATCGTCTGATGCGGTATGCGCGAGCCGCCGGCCGGGCGCCGAATGGCCTCAACAGGCTCGCGTATCGCTTTGGGAGTGGCAAATGCCGCGTGCTATACTGAGGCGCCGGAGGACTGCCGCCCCTTGAAAATCACTGCTGAACGCCAGCCCGAAAGCCAGATCTTGCTCGAGATCGAAGTCGAGCCTGAGCGCGTCGAGCAGTCGATGGACCAGGCCTTCCGCCGCATGTCGAGCCGCTACCGCATACCTGGCTTCCGCCCGGGCAAAGCGCCGCGCGTCATGTTCGAGCGCTACGTCGGCCGCGACACGCTGCTGCGTGAGGCGCTGGAAAAGCTCGTGCCCCAGGTCTACGAAGAGGCGATCAAAGAAGAATCGCTCGACCCGATCGACCAGCCCTCGTTCGAGATCCCGACGTTCGAGCCGCTGCTGATCAAGGCCACCGTGCCGCTGAAGCCGACGGTTGAGCTGGGTGGCTACCGTGAGTTGCGCCTGCCGCGCGAAGCAGCAGCCGTCACGCCGGAGCAGCTTGAAGAGACGATGCTCAATCTGCGCCGCCAGTACGCCTCGCTCACGCCGGTCGAGCACTCCGCGCAGGCCGGCGACGTCGTCCGGGCCGATCTCAAGGCCGAGGTCGACGGACGCGAGCTGGTCACAGAAGAAGACAGCGATCTGCGCCTCACGGAGCAGGGGCTGCAAGGGCTGCCCGGCCTGCTCGAACACCTGATCGGCGTCGAGAAGGGCAAGGAGTACACCTTTGAGGTGTCCGTGCCCGAGGATTTCGACGAAGCAAGCCTGGCGGGCAAGCAGGCGACCTATCACGTCAACGTCAAAGAGATCAAAGAGGAGCAGTTGCCCGAACCGGATGACACCTTCGCCAGCGAAGTGGGCGAAGGCTTTCCGTCGTACGCGGCGCTGCGCGAGCGCTTCGAGGGCGATCTCAAAAAGCGTGTCGAGGAGCAGGCCGAACGCGATTACGACCAGAAGGTGGTCGAGACGTTGATCGAGCAGTCGCAGATCGACTTCCCGCCCGTGCTGGTCGATCGCGAGATCGACCACATTCTCAGCGAGCAGACCGGCGGTGGCACGCGTGCCAGCATCGAGGCAGCGCTGCGCAAAAGCGGCGGCGGCTCGGCCGACGCACTGGTCGAGCAGGTGCGGCCGCTGGCGCTGGAGCGCGTGAAGCGCTCGCTCGTGCTGACGGAAGTAGCCGAGAAGGAAGGTCTCGCGGTCGAAGACGCCGAGGTTGATGCCGAGCTCGATCGTATCGCCGGTGAGTCGCCGCAGGCCGCGCAGATGCGCGGCATCTTCGACAACCCCAGCGGCCGCGAGTTGCTGGGCCGCACGGCGCTGACGAAGAAGGTCTACCAGCGGTTGCGCGACATCGCCGAGGGCAAGGAACTGCCGCCGCTGCCCGAACCCGCCGTCGAAGCGGCGGCCACGGCGGCAACAGCGAGTGAAGAAGCGGAGGCAAGCGATGCGTCTGCGCCGGCTGCCGAGGCCGCGCCTGGCGAGGTCGAGCCGGCCTGAGCATGCCGCTGAAAGCAGTGGAGTGACGTACGCACGCGCGAGGCTTTATGTTTGGCACTGGTGTACGCCCCGTGTTCGACGCGATTGCCCGCCGGTGAGGGGTTCACCGATCCGGGCGTTCATCCGAGACTGACATAAGAGATGGCTTCAGCATCCGCCGGCGGCGACCGTCGTGGCCCCGTCCGGCGGATATCGTTCAGAGACCGGAAGCCATCGGCGACACTGCCGATCTTGCGCCCACAGGAGAACAGGCATGGCCGGTAACCGCACACCCAGGGTTCAGTACCACTGTTCTTTCTGTGGCAAAAACCAGGACCAGGTGCAGCGGCTGATCGCAGGACCGGGCGCGGTCTATATCTGCAACGAATGCGTGGAGCTCTGCCGCGAGATCATCCAGGAAGAGGCCAGCGGGCCGGCCAAGCCGAAGACCAGCGGCCAGCGCATTCCCCCGCCGAAGAACCTCTACGAACAGCTCAGCGACTACGTCGTCGGACAGGAGCAGGCGAAAAAAGTCCTCGCCGTGGCCGTCTACAACCACTACAAGCGCATCAACGCGCCGGCTTCGGCGGACGTTGAGCTGGAGAAGAGCAACATCCTGCTCGTCGGGCCGACCGGCTCCGGCAAGACCTTGCTCGCCCGCACACTGGCGAAGATCCTCGATGTGCCGTTCAGCATCGCCGACGCCACCGCACTCACCGAAGCCGGCTACGTGGGCGAGGATGTCGAGAACATCCTGCTGCACCTGATCCAGGCCGCCGACTTCGACATTCCCAAGGCCGAACGCGGCATCGTCTACATCGACGAGATCGACAAGATCTCCCGCAAGAGCGACAACCCCTCGATCACGCGCGATGTCTCCGGCGAGGGCGTGCAGCAGGCGCTGCTCAAGATCATCGAAGGATCGGTCGCCAGCGTGCCGCCGCAGGGCGGACGCAAGCATCCGCATCAGGACTTCATTCAGATCAACACGACCAACATCCTCTTCATCTGCGGCGGCGCCTTCGAAGGGCTGGACAAGGTCATCGACCGGCGCCTCGGCCTCGACAAGCGCTCGCTCGGCTTCCTCGCCGGCAGCCGCCCCGTCTACAGCTCGCCGCAGAAAGAGACGGACGCCCTGCTGAAGCAGGCGACGCACGACGACCTCTTGCAGTACGGCCTGATTCCGGAGTTCGTCGGCCGCCTGCCGATGGTCGTGGCGCTCGAATCGCTCGACCGCGAGTCGATGGTGCGCATCCTCACCGAGCCGAAGAACGCGCTGATCAAGCAGTTCCAGCGCTTCTTCGCGATGGACGGCGTCGAGCTGGTGATCACGCCGGAGGCGATGACCGCCTGCGCCGACGAGGCGATCCGCCACCGCACCGGCGCCCGCGGCCTCCGCACCGTGCTCGAAGATACGCTGCTGGAGACGATGTACGAGGTGCCGTCGCGTACCGACGTGAAGAAGTGCGTGATCAACGCCGACACGATCACGAAGCGCCAGCGCCCGCTCTTGCTCAACCGCGCCGGCCAGGCGATCGACTTCGAAGAGCAGCAGCGCGGTGAGATCGCATAGCCATCGGCCCTCACCCCTGTCCCCTCGCCCAGGATTGGGCGAGGGGACAGGGGTGAGGGCCGATGGTCCGAGGCTGAAGGCGACCTGTTTTGCCGATCGGCAGGGGCGGTTCGTGAACACTGCTGTCCGCTAGCGATTGTTCAGGCGGCTGGGCGGGCCGCGGGCAGGCGCGTTGCCGGGCCAGGGCGGTGCGGTGCGCGGGCGCCGCCCCTGGTCCAGAGCGCGACCATGCGGCCCCCGGCTGGCGCTGATCAGCAGCGCAGCGGGCCGCTCGTCCAGCGGCTGATCGTCCCGGTGCAGGGTGCCACCGCCGGGGTGCGGCCGGCGGCGAGCGCTGAGCCAGGGGGCGAGCGGGGCGCTGCGGGCCGCGAGGCTGGCGTCGCGCTGGCGCGGACGGGCGCTGCGGCTGAGCGCATGAAACAGCAAGAACCAGGCGGGCGCGGCCGCGGCAGGCGGGGCTGAGCAGAGGCACCGCCGCATGGCAGCCGCTATTGGTCGACGCTGCGGTAGCGTGCGCGTCATGGCGGATCTGCCGCGGGGGCTGCTGTGCGCCCAGCCCAGCCCCGCGGCGTCCGCCGGCCGCGCACCTGCCGCTTCCCAGATGCATGACGGCGCGCGATCGGACAGTAGTGTTCACGAACCGCCCGTCGCGGTGAGAGCCGCGAGCACCGGCGCACGGGTCTGCCGTGACCGTCGCAGAATCAAAAGACCCTGGAAGCCGTCCGGCGTGCGCTCGACCTAGTAGCTAGTCAGCGAGGGTCTGTCGGTTATGGCAAGCGTCTGGCATGCTGAACGGCATGAGAACGAAACGCTTTCGCGTGACCCTGACCGACGGCGAACGCCACGACCTGCGTGCCCTCATCCGGAGCGGCACCGCCCCTGCCCG
>Ga0207416_1000840_pt1 | contig 46884 bp, 47 predicted proteins | sample PaiPotPPM11metaG_FD_184107 | JGI IMG/M metagenome (GOLD analysis project Ga0207416, IMG submission 184107) | Iron sulfur acid spring bacterial and archeal communities from Banff, Canada, to study Microbial Dark Matter (Phase II) - Paint Pots PPM... ...
CTACCAGGCCGGACCCGGCCGGTGACCCGGGTCCCGGCCGGGTCCGGCCTGGTAGCGGGCGATGGTCTGGCCGGGGAATGTCGCAGTGCTGGTGCCGGCGGTCACGTCGTGGAATGCCTGGTGGCAGGAGGCGCTGCGGCCGATCTGGTCGAGGGCGGGGCTGGCGAAGCGGGGGGTGCCGTCCGGCGTACTGGCCCGCCGGGGCGACGGCGGCCCGCAGGGAAGCTCTGTCCTCCTGTCCCGGGGCGGTCCCCGCCAGCTGCCCGCCCCGCTGCCCGTCGTGAGAGGAACGGCTGCCCGTGCCATCAGTGGCGTCATTCCGCCGGACTTCATCGCCTTCTCACTCCAGCAGTGTCAAGGGTCCGGCCACCGGGCGCGGTGGGGCAGGGCCAGGATGGTTAAGCGTTATCCACCCGAGGTTGGGTGGCTCGGTGTGAGGATGGGCTGCCGCGGCGGTCGAGGTTGGCGAGCGCATGGCCGGCGCGCCGGCGCGGATCAGGCGTCCGCCCCGCCGCAGGTCTGATCGAGGCGGGCCAGTCCGGCTGATGGCTCAGGGGGCTGACTGGGTCAAGATCAAGCGTTGCCGGCGACGCTTGATCATCAGGTGGACTGGCGGCAGCACGTGCGCGGCGAGGCCCGCTGCGGCCAGCAGTATGGCGACTCCGAGCGGGAGGGTGACTCCCCTGGTCGTGCAGCCAGCCGACGCGTGCCCCGGGCAGCCGGCTGCCGCCGACAATGCGGCCACGAGGCCGAAGAAAAGAGCCACCAGGCCGGCGGGCGACACGACGATGGCGGTCAGCTTGTCGCGCTGGCTCCATGTCGGGGAGGTCCACAGGATCGCTATCCCGGCGATCCAGCCCAGCCCGCTCGCGACCGGGCCGAAGATGATCAGCCACGGCGCCCACGCGTCCCAGCGGCGGCTGTCCGGGGACGGCGCGCCTGCCTCGGCGGCGATGGCAGCGGGGTCGCCGACCCTGGCCAGGAGGGTCCGGACCTCGGCTGCGTCGTCGGTATCGAGCCCGTCCCGCCCCTGTTCGATGTGCTCGCGCACTTCGGCGAGGATCTCCTCCCGGCGGGAGGCGTCGACGCCCTGCAGCGCCGCGTCCAGCTGCGCCAGATAGCGCCGGACGAGCTTGCCGGCCTCGCCGGCGGTTTGCCTTGAGGTCACTTCTGGCTCCCTTCGCTGAGGATCTCGTCAACGGCGTCGCGGAAGACCCGCCACTGTTTCTTGAAGCTGGCCAGGGTCAGTTCCCCGTCGCTCGTGAGGTGGTAGTAGCGGCGCGGCGGGCCGGAGGTCGATTCCCGCCACGACGTCTGGACCAGGCCGTTGCGCCGCAGGCGGGCGAGCAGCGGGTAGAGCGTCCCTTCGCTGGCGATGATCTGCCCCCGTGCCCCGAGCTCGCGCGCCAGCTCGAACCCGTACTTCTCCCCTCTGGTGAGCAGGGCCAGGACGCATTGCTCAGCCACCCCCCTCCGCACCTGGGGCAGCCAGTTAGTGTCATCGCCTGGTTCCATGCACCGCATGGTACCCGCCACCGGCTAGGAGCGGCAAGGAGAGCCAGCGCGCGGCATGATGAGGCTCGTGAGCCAGACCGCCGGGCATGACTCGCGCACAGGGTTGTCCACGGCAGGCCCTGGCCACGACGTCGCCACCTATTCGGCAGCGCGCACTGCCCGTCTGCGGCATCGGGGCATGGCCGCCCGTGGTGATCGCCGGCATTCACGGGTCACGGTGCCAGCGCAAGCCGGCCGGGCTGGGTTCAGCTCTCCTGAATGGACTTCTGAGCTGGGGTTTTGCGTGATTTCCGGCTGACCGGCGATGCGGTCTTCTACCGTCGTGTGTAGGGGGGAAGGAGACCGCAGATGGGGTCGCTGATCGAGGAGCTCAAGCGCAGGGAAGCGGCTGCCCGGGCTGAGGCGGACCGGCTGCGCGCCCGGATCGAGGAGCTCTCGGGGGACCTGGCCAGGGCGGAGGAGCGGGTCTCGCGGCTGGCAATCACCCGGGAGGAAGTCATTCGGCTGCTGGAAGAACCGCCGGCGGCGGATACCGTCCGGCAGGACGTCGGGCCGGGGGGGAAACCGGAGCGGGCCTGGCCGATCGGTGCGATGACGGTGCCGCCGTGGGAGGAAGGCGCCGGGGCGTCGGTGCTGCCAAGGGCCTATCAGGACCTGCTGGAAGCAGCCGAGGACGCGGGGCGGCCGCTGCGGGCAGCGGAGTTCGCGGCCGCGACCGGGCTGAGCACGGAGAAGGCGAAGGTGGAGGGCCTGCGCTCCAAGCTGAAGCTGCTGGCCGCGCGGGGCTGGCTGGCCGGGGTGCCCGGCGGCCTGTTCACCCTGCCGGATCACGCAGGGGAAACACCGAAACCCCGACAGTAAGGGATCCTTCTTCCTAGGTTCGGAGGTGCTAGCCAATCCGGACCTCAAGAAAGAAGAACCCTCATGGCAGCGTATGCCACGGTCCCGCCCGATGATCCGTTCGCCGTCTCCAAAGCATGTTCGCCGCGCTGGCCGACGAGCTCGCCGGCCCCGCCGCGGCCGGGCTCACGGCCTGCGAACTGGAAGAGCTCATCGACGAGGAGAGCCGCAAGGCGGTCCGGCAGCTGCTGCAGGACCACTACGACCTGCGGGCCCTCCGGGAAGAACAGCAGGCCAGGAAGCATCCCGGGCCGGTGGACGGTGCTGACGGGATCACCCGGACCCGGCTGGAGACCGGGCACGGCCGGCTGCTGGCCACGCTGTTCGGCACGGTGACGGTGACCCGGTGCGCCTGGCGGAAGCCGGGAGCGCTCGATTACCTTCCCGCCGACGCCGCCCTGTCGATGCCGGCCGGTCGGCACTCCCATACCCTGGCGAAACTCGCCGCACTGGAGGCGGCCCGCAGCTCGTTCGAGTCCGCGCACGACGCGATCACCCGCCGCTGCGGCCCGGTCATCGGCAAGCGGCAGGCCGAGGAATCCGTCGTGCGCTCCGCCGCCGGCATCCCCGCGTTCTACGCCTCCCGGATCCCGGAGCCGTGCATCCCGTCGGCGCTGCTGGTCCTGTCGGCCGACTGCAAGGGCATCGTGATGCGGCCCGGGGCACTCCGTGCGGCCACCGCGAAGGCCGCCGCGAAACTGGGGAAGATGCGGACCCGGCTCACGGCCGGGGAGAAGCCCAACCGCAAGCGGATGGCTACCCTGGTCACCGTCTACGACGCCGAGCCTGCGAAGCGCCGCCCACACGACGTGATCGCCCCGCCCGGCGGCCGCCACGGCACCCGCGCACTCCGGCCCGGGCCGAAGGCCCTGGCCAAGTGGCTGGCCGGGTCCGTACGCAAGGACCCCGCGGACATGATCGCCGCCGCGTTCAACGAGGCCGAGGCCCGCGACCCGTTTCACCAGCGGACCTGGGTCGTCCTGGTCGACGGCGCCGAGCACCAGCTGGGCCTGATCCGCGCCGAGGCCGCCCGCTGCGGCGTCACCATCCACGTCATTATCGACATCATTCACGTCCTGGAGTACATATGGGGCGCCGCGTGGAGCCTGCACGCTCCCGGGGACCCCGCCGCCGAGGACTGGGTCGCGGCCAGGGCCCTCGCCGTCCTGGCCGGCGACAGCGACCGGGCCGCCGCGGAAATCACCGCCGAAGCCGATGCCGCCAGCCTGACCGGGAGCCAGCGGAACGGAGCCGCCGCCTGCGTCCGCTACCTGACCGGAAAACGGGAGTTCCTCCGCTATGACCAGGCCCTCAACGCCGGCTGGCCTATCGCGACCGGAGTAATCGAGGGCGCATGCCGCCATCTCATAGCCGACCGTCTCTCGATCGGAGGAGCCAGGTGGGCCTGGACGGCGCGGAGGCCGTTCTCACCCTGAGGGCAGTCATCAGCAACGGCGACCTCGACGACTACTGGCGATTCCACCTCGCCTGCGAGCACCAGCGGCTCTACCCCGGCATTGACCAGTGACAATACACGCTCGGTGCCTGACCGGCCGCTCACTTCAGACGAGCTGCACCCATTTCGATAAGCCGGAGCGGTTACACCTGGCCGGGAGCGGTGCGCAGCAGCCGTGCAGACAAGCTGGTGACCGCAATGGTCAGTGCGGCTGCCAGGGCGATGACCGTGAGGTAGATCAACGGTGACCCGGCGGGCAGGCCCGGCGCTCCGATCGCTTTGTCGAACGGCAGCAGTGTCGCCAGCGCGGCCAGGGTGCCGAGTACGATCCCGGTGGCGGCGACAAGTGCGCCCTCGATGGTCATCGTCAGAGCGACCTGGCTGCCGCTGGCGCCGATTTGCCGCAGCATGTGCAGTTGGGGGCGGCGCCGTGCCGTGGCCGCCACGGTCGAGGAGATCAGGTACACGGTCACATACGCGATCCCCGCCGCCATGATCATGTAGTAAATCCACGCCGTTGACTGATCCTGCGCCGAGAAGGCCGCGAGGGTCTCGGACCGGCTGCTAACCCGAATATCGGGTGCCATGCGGCTAAGGTTGCGCCCGAGCGAGTTCAGGTCGGTATTCGGCGCGGTGCTTACGAGAATCTGTTCGGCCAGCCCGCTGGTCGTGTGCGGTGCGAGCAGTGCGGCGGGCAGGAGCAGCACGGGGTAGCCGCGCTGGGCAGTGAAGAGGGCCACGATCCGCAGCCGCGTGATGGTGTTGTCGCCGAACCGCAGCATCAGGGTGTCGCCCACTTCCTGGCCGCTCTTGGCCCAGCTGGCAGGGATGGCGATGCTGTCGCCGGACAGGCGGGCAAGGCTGCCGCTGGTCACCTGATAGTTGGCGACGCGGCTGGCGGTTGCTCCGTCCAGGCCGAGCAGCGGTGTCGAGTCGGGATTGCCGTCGTCTTGAGCGCCCGGTGGCAGGTTGACGAAGCCGTTGCTGGTGACCAGCGGCGATGCGACGACACCCGGTAGGCGGTTCACGTGGGCGGCAAGGCCCAGCGGCAGGCCGCCGGCGGGCGAGGAGATCACGAGGTTGGCCTGTAGGTGCTGAGCGTAGGCCTGCTCGGTCGCCGCCTGCTGCGATGTCTGCATGTACAGCAGGGCGGTCGCCAGCCCCGTCGCAAACATGACCGGGGTGATCAAGGCGGCAGTACGGGCGCCCCGGCCTTGGATAGTCAGCATCGCGAGATGGCCGGTACGCGGGGCGACGGCGGCGGCGACCCTGCCGAGTACCGACAGCACTGGTCGGCTGAAGGCCGGGCCGAGCAGCGCCAGGGTGAGGACCCACGCCATGATCGACGGCCCCGCGGTGCTCGCGGCGATTTGCCCGTTGAAGACGAGCGCGGTGATGACCGAGAGCGCTATCGCGCCCGCCAGGGTCAGCAGCCCGAGCACGAGCCGCGGCCAGCTCATCCAGGGCTGTGGCGTGTTGTCGGAGCCCAGCGCTTCGACCGGCGGCACGCGGATAGCGCCGCGCGAAGCAACGAGCGCGGCTATCACGCCCGTGAGCACGGCAATGGCGGCGCCGGTTAGGGTGGGAATGAAGTTCTGGTGGTAAATCAGGCCCCCGGTGACGAGGCCGTGGTCGGCCATCGCGGAGAGCAGTTGCCGTCCGGCCGCCTCGGTCGGGAGCAGGCCAAGACATGCGGCAGGGATCGCGACCAGGAGGGTCTGGCGGAGCACCAGGCGCCGTAGCTGACGGGGCGTCGCGCCGACGGCGCGCAGCAGCGCGATCTGGCGGCGGCGCAACTGGACAGCCAGCCCCAGCGTGCTAGCCACGATAAACATCGCGATTACCGTCATGAGCGGGCCTGAGACGGCGGCGAGCGGGATGAGGTTGAAGCTGTCGCCGGCCGCGTCGGGGAACTCGGCCCGGCCACGGGCGTCTCCGGTCAGCACGAGTGCGCTGCCATGCGGAAGGGCGGCCGTGATCCGGCTGGCCAGCGAACCTGCCGTTACGCCGGGGCTGGGATATACCGCGACCGAGTCCACCAGGCCGGGTTGTCCGGTCAGCGCACTGGCGCGTGCGTCTGTCACGAAGAGCGCCGGGGCCAGGCTCGTGGCGGAATCAGCGATCCCCGTCACGCGCAGGGTGACAACGGTGCCGTGCGCTTGCGCCTGCAGCAGGCTATTGATCGTTAGGTGCAGGCCGTCAGCGAGGTGCGCGTCCAGCACCACGTCACCGGGGCCCGTGGGCGCGCGGCCGCTGATCAGCCGGAAGGGCGTGAGCTGGGCAGCGGACCAGTCGTGCCCATCGACGGGGGGGCCGTCCGGCTGCCCGCCGCTCAGGACCGTGACGGGGAATGACACGTCGGGTACGGTGCGCGCAACGCCGGGGACGGCGGCGATCTCGCTCGCAAGACCGGGAGCGAGGCGGTCGCGTTCGGGCAGCGGCGTCCCCAGGTAGTCCTGCACGCCCGTCACGACGACCGGCGCGGTCAGCAGCCGCTGCGGTGGGACGTCGGAAGTCAGGCCGGTCTCGAACACGCCGCCGCACACCGCGACAAGGAACGCCGACAGGGCCAGCGTGAGGAACGAAGCGGCGAAGGCGGCGGGCTGGTGGCGCACCGACCGGACGGCCAGGCCGAAAATTACCATGATGGCTCCGTCCGGGCAGTCGCAGCGGCCGCGGCCTGGCCGCGGTCGGCAAGGTGGGCCATCCGTGCGGCGACCGCGTCCACCTCCGGCCGGAGCATCTCGCCGGCGATCCGGCCGTCAGCAAGGAACACAACCCGGTCCGCGCGCGAGGCGGCGACAGGATCGTGCGTCACCATCACGACCGTCGCGCGGGCCGCCCGGACCAGCGAGCCGAGCAGGCCGAGCACCTCGGCGCCAGTCACCAAGTCCAGCGCGCCGGTGGGCTCATCGGCGAAGACGACACTCGGGGAGCCGATCAGCGCGCGGGCTATCGCGACACGCTGCTGCTGCCCGCCGGAGAGCTGCCCGGGCCTCGCCCCGCGCTTGCCGGCCAGCCCCACCCGGTCGAGCGCTGCCGTTACGGCCGCGCGCCGCGGGTGCTTGCCGGACAGTCGCAGCGGCAGCGCCACGTTGTCGGCGGCGCTGAGCTCGGGCAAAAGGTTGAACGACTGGAAGACGAATCCGATCCGCTCGCGCCGTATCCGGGCCAGGGCCCGCTCCGGCAGGCTCGTCAGGTCCGTCCCGTCCAATGTGACCGTGCCCGCCGTCGGCCGGGCCAGGCCCGCCGCGCAGTGCAGCAGCGTGGACTTGCCTGAGCCAGAGGGCCCCATCACGGCGGTGAAGCTGCCTCGCTCGAAGCTCAGCGTGATGTCGTTGAGCGCGGTGGTGGCGGCACTCTTGCCGCCGTACCGCTTGGTCACCGCGGCCAGGCGGACCACGTCTTCGTTTCCGCCGCTGCCTAGCGCATCGCCTTTCACCAGTACTCCTTCCCTTATGTGACAGGTAGAGCTTTTTATGTGCAATACGTGTGAGCGTCGGCCGGTCATGAGTCGTAGAACCTCGCGAACGACGTGGTCGGCTCACGGGAGCTACGCTGGCCGCTGACACCCCGGCTGACGGTGACGATCAGGGCCACAGGCGCGCCGAAGAACTCGTAATTGCGCCGATGATGGCCGCGACGCCCGGTCGCGTCGTCGGCCGCGATCCCGAGCACGTCCCGGTCGACGCTCTCGCCGAAGGCCTGCTGCCGCGAGCGAAACGGCTCTGGCCACTGATCCGTTTGGCTGCGAGCTCCAGAAGCCGCTCGACTTCCGCGCGGCACAGGCGTCGGCCCGTTGAGCCGTAGTTCCAGCTCCGCGCCCGCGGTGCGGTTCTTCACCACCTCGAGGAACGGGATGCTCCGGTCGATCAACTCCTGGATGCCGGTCATCGCCGACTCCTCGCGTTCTAGCTACGTTACAGTCATGTACTGTAACGTAACTACGGCAATCTGGCTATGATGGCCGCGATCACAGAGATTGAGGTGTTGGATGCCGCAAGCACGCGCAGCGAAGAACGAGCCGGCGCAGGACGCCGGCCTGCATCCGGGCGGGCGTCCCCGCGACGCGGCCCTGGACGAGGCGATCATCCTGGCCACGCGTGAGCGTCTGGTCCGCGACGGATATTCACGCATGACCATCGGCGACATCGCGGCCGACGCGAACGTCAGCCGACCCACGCTCTACCGCCGCTGGGAAACCAAGTTCGACCTGGTCGTCGACGCGCTCGACTACGGCTTCCGCAAGCAGCGCGAGATGTACACTCTCGATCTGAGCCGGATGGAACCGCGCGAAGCGTTCGTCGAGGCCGTCCGGCGGCTCGATCCCGCGTACTTCAATCCGCACGCCATGGTGCTGATGGGGAATTTCGCGGGCGAGGCGGACCGCACCCCGCAACTGCTGGAGATCCTGCGCGAACACGCAGTCGAACCACGCGTAACCCTGGTCGAGAACGTACTCACCGAACTCCAGGACCGCGGCGCCGTCCGCGACGATCTCGACAAGCACACCATCGCCACGATGTGCTTCGGCAGCTACTTCGCAGCCTTCTACCGCGGTGAGCGCAGGAACGAGATCCCCGAAGCGGTCGTCGCCGTGCTGTGGCCGGCGATCGCGAGCGCGTGAGGAGTGCCTCCGGGTGCCGGTCGGCACGGTGAACCCCGGCAGCGGGTACCCGGCCGGCCAGCTGTCGGGCTCGCCAAGCGCTGGCGTCGGCGGGCACTGGTGGCGCACGCTGGAGGCACCAGACTTTGCCGCGCACCAGCTCCCGGACCCGGCCGGCGGCCATCGGCGGCCGGGCGGGCGGTAGCGGAAATTGCCGGGCCAGCTAACACGTTGTTTCGTGGTGGCATACCCGCCCGGCCCCTCGTGGGCCGGGTTTACTTTTGCCCGGTGTGCCTGCTGGTTTGCTCGTCGTTTGCTCGCATGCCGTGGTCCGCCCGTCAGTGCGCGGCACGGCCCGTCACTGTCACTCGTGCCCGCCCTGGCATGGTACTTTTACTACCTATTTGCCCTAGTCGATGGCCGTTTCACGGCCATGTTTGCTCTCCGTTCGCTCTAGCGCCCGGATCGCCCGCCTGGTACATGCGAGGTCGTCGCGATCCCGTGCGGGCGGCGGGAGAATCAGTCATATGGAGCCCGAGACGCTCTACGCCACGTCGGGGGGCCTTCGCATCGCCTATCAGGTGACCGGTGCGGGGCCCGATCTGGTGATGGTCCCGGGGCTGACCTCCCACCTGGATGTCCAGTGGCGCGACCCCGGCTACCGCCGTTTCGTGCGGTCGTTGTCGTCGTTCTGCCGACTGGTGCGGTTTGACAAGCGCGGCACCGGGCTATCGGACCCGGTGGCCGAGCCGCCGGAGCTGGATCAGCGCGTGGCCGACCTGAAAGCGGTCATCTCCGCCGCGAGGTGTCGGCGGCCGGTGGTGCTGGGCTTCTCGGACGGGGGGCCGACCGCGGCGTCCGGTTACCGGGTGGGAGGGATTGACCGGCGCGGAGCAGCGGGTGGCCCGGCTGGTGGCCGACGGACTGGCCAACCGCGAGGTGGCCGAGCGTCTTTACCTGTCCCGGTACACGGTGGAGACGCACCTGAAGCACGTGTTCGCCAAGCTGGGCGTGTCCTCTCGCGCCGAGCTGGCCGCCCTGGTCCCGCGAAATACCTGAGCTCAGGGATGCTGGCCGATCCGCCGGCCGACACGATTCGGGCATGGACATCATGACCGATGACGTAGTGGTGGTCGGCGGCCGGTGCGCGGGAGCCCCGACCGCCATGCTGCTGGCGCGGGCCGGGCTGTCCGTACGGCTGCTGGAGCGATCCGCCCGCCTGGGCGATGTCGTGTCCGGCCATCTGATCAAGCCGGCCGGAGTGGCCCGGCTGCGCCGGTGGAAGGTACTGGATGCCGTGCTCGCCACCGGCTGCCCCCGGCTCGATGACCGGGTGCTGTGGCTGGGCGGCCAGCCGCATCGCCCGCCTGCGCCCGAGCCTGGCGCCGACGCGATAGCACCGCGCCGGACGGTTCTTGACCCGATCTTGCTGACCGCGGCCGCGTACGCGGGCGCCACGGTGGAGATGGGGGTGTCCGTGCACGGCCTGCTCCGCCAGGGCGGGCAGGTCACCGGAGTCGCCACGTCGGCCGGCGAGCGCCGCGCGCGCCTGGTGATCGGCGCCGACGGCCGCAACTCCCGGGTCGCCCGGCTGGCCGGCGCGAAGACCTACCATGACCGCGCTGGGCCGCCATGGCCTCATCGACGCGATCCCCGCCGCGATCGACGTCGCGGTCCCGCGACGAAGACATCGGCTGGAGTCAGTCCTGCGGTTCGGTCCGCAGCCAGACTGTGGTGTCCGGCGGCAGCATGCCGCCATCGAGCGGGTCGCTAGCCAGTATCACTGCGCAGTGACCGGGCAGCGCGACCGAAGCGGCGGACAGGTTCGAGACGCAGCGCACGCTGGCGTCACGGTCGAAGGCCAGCACCCCCTCGGCCGATGGCACCCACGTCATCGAGTCATCGCCAAGCGCGGGCTCGGCTCGCCGGAGGCGCAGCGCACTGCGGTACAGCTCGAGCATCGACCCCGCCTGACCGTTCTCGGCCTCGACACTCAGCTCCCGCCACTCCTTGGGCTGGGGCAGCCACGGCTCGCTGGCCGCGCCGGGCGGGGAGAAACCGAACGGCGGTTCCTGGCCTGACCATGGCAGCGGTACGCGGCTGCCGTCCCGGCCCGGGTCGGCACCGCGAGTTCGGCGCCAGATGGGATCCTGGCGCAGCTCGTCGGGGATGTCCTGCACTTCCCACAGCCCGATCTCTTCGCCCTGGTACACGTAGACCGACCCTGGCAGGGCCAGCGTGAGCAGCGCCGCGGCTCTTGCTCGCCGGGTGCCGAGTTGGAGATCGACAGGAAGGCTGTGAAAGTACGCGCGCTGCTGCAGGCTGAAAGACGTGTCGGTCCGGCCGTACCTGGACACGATGCGGTCCACGTCGTGGTTGGACAGCACCCAGGTCGCCGGGGCGCCGACCGGCCCGTTCAGGGCCAGCGTGCTGTCGATGACCTCGCGCAGCGCGGGGGCGTTCCAGGGGCAGCTCAGGTACGGGAAGTTGAACACGGTGTGCAGCTCCCCCGGACTGACGTACCGGGCGAGCCGGACCGCGTCCGGAATCCAGACCTCGCCGATCAGGACCCGGTCCGGATACTCGTCAGCGACGGCCCGCCACTGGCGGTACACCTCGTGCACGTCGTCGCGATCTGCATACGGGTGATGCGGTCCTGACGGTGCGTCGATGCTCACCTCCGGCAGGGAGGCGTCCTTGGTGATCATGCCTGCCGAGTCGATCCTGATGCCGTCGGCGCCGCGTTCGAACCAGAACCGCAGCACCTCCTCGAACTCAGCCCGGACGTCTGGGTTCGCCCAGTTGAAGTCGGGCTGCTCCGGCGCGAACAGGTGCAGGTACCACTCACCCGGCCGCCCGTCACGCTCGGTGACGCGGGTCCACGCAGGCCCGCCGAAGATGGACTGCCAGCCGTTCGGGGGAAGCTCGCCGCCCCGGCCGCGGCCCGGCCGGAACCAGAACCTGGCCCGCTCGGCGGATCCAGGGGCGGCTGACAGCGCAGCCTGGAACCACGGATGCTGGTCGGAGCAATGGTTCGGGACCACGTCGATGATGATCCGGATGCCTGCCGCGTGGGCTTCGGCGATGAGCGCGTCAGCGTCCGCGAGCGTGCCGAAGACCGGATCGATGCTGCGGTAGTCGGAGATGTCGTAGCCGGCATCGGACATCGGCGACGGGTACCACGGGTTGAACCAGATGGCGTCGATACCCAGGCCGGCTAGGTAGCTCAGCCGGGTCCGCACTCCGGCGAGATCGCCGATCCCGTCCCCGTTGCCGTCCGCGAAACTGCGCACGTACAGCTGGTAGATGGCGGCGCTACGCCACCAGTAGTCCCCTGGCGCGGATGGCCCGGGGGATCCGACTTCGTGCACGGTGAACCTGCTTTCTCCAGTATCTGGGCATGGGGCCGCCGACCGGCGGCGGAGTGAACGGTCAGCAGCGAGGCGGCGGCTCGCTGGCACGCTGGTTGTCAGCCCCGGATGCCACCCGCGGTTAGGCCGGACATGATGTTGCGCTGGAAGATCAGGAAGAAGACGATCGTCGGGATCGCTGCCATCGCAGACGCGGCAATGATCAGGTTCTGGGTTGTGGCGCCGTTGGATGCCTGCCAGATTCCGACGTTGAGGGTCTCCCTGGTCGGGGTGTAACCGTACTCAGCCAGGAGCGGCCAGAGGAAGTCCTTCCACACCGCGACCAGCCCGAAGATCGATACGACACCGATGATCGGCCGGGAGATGGGCAGCACGATCCGCCACAGGATCCGGATCCGGGACGCGCCGTCGATCTGAGCTGCGTCGATGTACTCGGTCGGGATCGAGTCGAAGAACCGCTTGAGCAGGAAGATGTTGAATGCGTTAGCGACGGACGGCAGCCAGATCGCCCACGGGCTCCCGATCAGGTTCCAGTGCACGATCGGCTCGGCAGCCATGGTCACGTACTGCGGAATGACCAGCACGGTGGCCGGGATCATCAGGGTGGCGAGCATCAAGAAGAGAATCGCGTTCCCGAGGAAGGGCCGCAGTTTGGAGAGCGCGTACGCGGCTGTCACGTCGAAGACAAGCTGGAATGCGAGCGCGCCGAACGCGTAGTACAGCGTGTTCCACAGCAGCCTGGCCATGTCCAGCCGGTCCCATGCCTGGACGTAAGTGCTGGGGTACACGTGATGCGGGTAGAGCGTCGGCGGCGTGGCGATCACTTCCTGGGTGGACTTCAGACCGTCGCTGAAGAGGAAATACAGCGGCCCGATGAACGCCAGCGTGAAGGCCACGATGACCACGGTCAGGACAATTCGGTACGCGATCTTGCCCGAGCGCCGGTTCAGCTGCGCGCTGGAAATCAGCGTCCTGGTCGAGCCGGCCGTCGGCCGGCGCCGAGGCACCCCGGACGCACCCGAAGCCCGGGGGCTCGCTGTCCTCAGTACTGCCATCTCGTCCCTCCCTCAGGCCCGGCGCTCTCGCGTGACCCACAAGAACCCGCCGGAGAAGACCGCGAGCACCAGCATGAGAATCACGCCTAGAGCCGACGCGCTGTTGTAGTTGCTGGAACCACTCAGCTCGAATGCGTACTGGTAAATGAGCATCACCACGGACTCCGTGTTGTCCCCGACGCCGCCGCCCCCGTTGGTCAGCACCCAGGACTCGACGAACATCTGCATCGTCGCGACGATCTGCAGCATCAGCAGCATGATCAGGATCAGCCTGGTCTGCGGGATCGTGATGTGCCGGATGCGCTTGAACAGGCCCGCACCGTCGAGCTCGGCCGCCTCGTACAGCTCGCCGGGGATGTTCTGCAGCGCGGCCAGATAGATCAGCGTGGCGCCGCCCATGTTCATCCAGGTCGAGGCGATCACAACCGAGATCATCGCGGTGCTGATAAATCCGGTCCCTGGCTGGAACACCCAGTGCGACGTCGGGAGGTGCAGGGTGTGCAGGATGTCGTCGAACAGGCCGTACTGCGGGTTGTAGAAGTAGGCGAACAGCAGCAGCGCCGAGGCCGGCGGCAGCATGACCGGCAGGTAGACCAGCACCCGCAGATAGCCCCGCGCGTGCCTGAGCTCATTCAGCAAGATCGCCACGCAGAACGGGACCGCGTACCCGACGACAAGGGCGAGCAGAGTGAATTCCAGCGTGTTCCGCCAGGCAAGCCAGAACGTCGGGTCGTGGATGATGCGCTTGTAGTTGACCCAGCCCGCCCAGGTGTAACCGCCCCCGTACACCGCCTTCTGGAAGCTCAGGATCACTTCGCGGACGATCGGGTACCAGGAGAAGAACGTGAAGCAGAGGACTGCGCCGACGAGGAAGCCGTACGCCGACAGATTCCTTCTGACCTTCTGCCCGAGCCGGCCGCCGGCCACCTGGCCTGGGGCCGCTTGCCGGGCCTTCGCCTTGCGCAGCGTCGCGACATCCGCCATTAAGTCTCCCTGTTGCCTTCATGCCGGGGTTAGGACGTGGGGGCCGGCCCCGCTCTCCGGCCCCCACGCTCGCGTCGCCGGGGAATCCTCCCCGACCGTGCCCCTTATGAGCTGAATTGGAGCAGCGTGTTGACGTTGGTCGCTGAGGTCTTCAGCAGCGCCGGGATGTTGACGTTCGGCTCAGTGAGCACGGCCAGCATCATCGGGTCCAGCGTCTTGTAGACGGCTTGCGCATCGAACGGCTCGCCGTCGCTGGCCTCGTTGGCGTTGACGTAGGACTGGTAGTACGACTGGTTGATCGTCGAGTACTTGGTCCGCAGCGCGCTGACCTGCGCACCGGCCGCGCCGTCGAACAGTGAAGGCTCGTCGAAGCCGACCGGTATCCCGTCCGCCTTCAGCCGTGCGAAGTTGAAGGTGGTGCCCTGGCCTGGCGTGAGGTCCTCGAAGTCGACGAACTTGATGCCGGCCTCGATCTGCGCAGGCGTGTCGTGCTTGGCGAAGACGTAGGCATTGCCGCCGCCGAGCGAGCCGGCTGGCTTACCGGTCAGGCTGGGCAACGGGCCCATGCCGATGTCGTTGATGTTGCCCTTGTCGGTGGGCACGATCACGTTGTAGATGTCGTCGGGCGCGGCGATGTACATGCCGAGCTTGCCCGCGGCGAACTGCTGCTGCAGCGCTCCCCAGCCCAGGCCCTGCGTGGCGCTCATGGCGTTGTCGGTGAACCGCAGCGTGTGCAGCGCCTGCAGGATCGCAAGGCCGTTGGAGCTGTCGAAGGCCGCCGTCGGCGGGACGTTGTTGGTATTGACCGTCGTGCCGCCGAGTGCATCCATGTAGGACGCGAAGTGCCAGCCGCCGTTGTTGTTGGCGCTGTAGTCGCCCCAGCCCTCGATGCCATTCCCGAGCTTGGCGATCGCCTTGGCGTCCGTCTCCACCTGTGCCCAGGTCATCGGCGGGTCGTTCGGGTTCAGCCCGGCCTGGCTGAACAGCGCGCGGTTGTAAATGAGCCCTTGGGTGTAGTTGTTGGTCGGCAGGCCGTAGATGGACTTGCCAGCCGTGACTGCCTTCATCGCCGCGGGCACGATGTCCTTGAGCGTTGGCACGCTCTTGGAGCTCACATACTGGGTGATGTCGGCGGCCTGGCCTGCGGTCAGGACCTGCGGCAGGTCCGTGAAGTCGATGTAGAAGATGTCCGGCTCGGTTCCGGCCCGCAGCTGCGCGGTAAAGGTGGGAAGGTTTGTGCAGGGGTAGTTGTAGACGCTCTTGATGGTGATGGTCGGGTTGGCCTTCTCGAACGTCGCGACGTCCGCGACCCACTCTTTGTGCTGCACGGGATCCTGCGTCTGAGTCGGCGCGCAGTTAATGCTGACGGTGACGTTGCCGTCAGAGTTCGAGGCGGGGCTGCTCGAGCAGGCCGAGGCGGCCACGCCCAGGCCCGCCACGGCGGCGACTGCCGCTACCACGCGGTAGCGAGCCAGCCGGTAACGCTGTCTGCTCATCGATCATCCTTCCGTGGGCGAACGTGACCGAACTCCGCGCCCGGACTGCCGGGGTGAGCAGCTGGCGAAGCGCCGGGCCGGCCGCGCTCCGAATGACGCCGGACACGGCTTTCCAGGCGCTACGCCCAGGGGCGAGGCTGTTTGGGCTCAACCTACTTAGGTGAACTTCTTGTAGCAAGATGTCAATGAAATCTCGCAAGGACACAACTCGATCACGATGATCTCAGGATGATCGGACGAGTTAGGGAGACATCGCGCCCAGGCTCGCCCGTTCTGGCCCTCACCTGGCCTTAACTGCTGACGATGAGGCCCCACGAAACCTCAGTCTGCGTGATACGATCACGTCGCCTCTTGCTGCGAACTGTCGTACTGTTGCGACATGACGCGAACTCCTGCCCGGCGGCTCGCCGAGGTCGCCCAGAAGGTCGGGGTCAGCGAGGCCACCGTGAGCCGGGTGCTCAACGGCAAGGCCGGCGTGGCCGACCGCACGAGGGAGGCCGTACTCACCGCCCTGGACGTGCTCGGCTACGAGCGGCCGACCCAGCTGCGGGGCGAGCGGGCCAGGCTCGTCGGCCTGGTCCTGCCCGAGCTCCAGAATCCCATCTTCCCAGCACTCGCCGAGTTCATCGGCGGCGCGCTGGCCCAGCGGGGCTTCACGCCGGTGCTGTGCACCCGCTCGGCGGGCGGATTGTCCGAGTCTGACTACGTCGACATGCTCCTTGACCAGCACGCGTCCGGCGTGGTGTTCGCGGGCGGGCACTTTGCCGAGCTGGCGGCTCCGCATGACCATTACCGGCTGCTGCACAGCCGCGGTGTCCCGGTGGTGCTAGTTAACGCCGCGATCGACAACCTGGACTTCCCGTGCGTGGCTACCGATGACATGGTGGCCGCCGGGCAGTCATTCCGCCACCTGGCCTCACTGGGGCACGAGCGCATCGGCCTGGTCGTCGGCCCCGAGGACCACATGCCCTCCCGGCGCAAGCTGTCGGCTTTCGTTGAGCTCGCCGAACGCGCCGGGCACAGCGTGGCTCCGGTGGAGCACACGCTGTTCTCCCTCGAGGGCGGCCAGGCGGCCACCACCCGGATACTGCGCCAGGGCGTGACCGGCATCATCTGCGCCAGCGACGTCCTGGCCCTGGGCGCGGTCCGGGCCGTCCGGCGCGCAGGCCTGATCGTCCCCGACGACGTCTCCGTCGTCGGCTACGACGACTCCGCGTGGCTGAATTCCACCGATCCGCCGCTGACCACCGTCCGTCAGCCGATCGAGTCGATAGGCAAGGCCGCGGTTTCGCTGCTGGTCAGCCAGATGGAAGCGGTGAGTGTGCTGCCAGAGGAGCTGCTGTTCGAGCCCGAGCTTGTCGTCCGCGGGTCGACCGGGCCCGCTCCGGCGCGAAAGGCTTCGCCCGACATCCGGGCCGCCGGCTAGCCCCGGCAGTCCTGGACCGGCTGGCAGGCGGCGTCGCGCTGGTGGCGGCGCCGCCGTTGGGTATGGCCCCGCCCAGGCCCTGACGCAGGCGCGCCAGGATGCCGCGGGCGAGGATGTCCGCATCGGCGGCGCGGCGGGCACGGGAGCATGCGCCGTTGAGCGACCACCAGGTCGGTGGAGTCACGTTCTCAATCCGCGGGTTCGGGCAGCGTGCGGGTCGCTGGCGTGCGGGGTGAGGGCCGTGATCTGCACGGTCATCCAGGCATCCAGCGGGAGCGATTTCAGGATCGCCTGCATCTCGGCCGCGTCCTGGGCTCGCCAGAGGCCCAGCGAGCGTCCTTCGCCCGGGAGGGCCCACAGACGCAGCAGGTGTCCCTGCCTGGCCAGTTCGTAGGCACGTTCTGCCTCGCGCGCCTGGGTGTCCTCCACCGTCCGGGCGGGCGTGCCCGGCGGGATGGTGACGGTGAAGGTGGTCAGGAATTCCGCGGCTCCCGGACGGGCCTCTAGCGCCGGATCGTTCGGGTGCCGGGAGAGCGGGGTGACCTCATCGGTTCGCCAGACGCGCAGCGGCATCGAGGCGAGGACTCTCTCGAGCTCATCGCCGTCGTCGGCGGCGAACAATCCTAGGCTGCGCCATTCGCCTGGTTGCAGATGGGGGCGCCACAGGCGAAGCAGGTAGCCCTGGGACGCGAGTTTGCGTGAGTTTGCCGCCTCGCGGGTGCGGATGTCGTCGATGGCTTCCTGTGCGGTTCCGTCCGGAACGCGGGTCGTCATGCTGACGAGGTACTCCATGGTGGGCGTCTCCTGAGTCGGCAGCGGCTGGCGGACAAGAGCCGTCCTCAGTGGCTTGGGCTGGGCGGGCCGAGGTAAGGGAACGCGGCCAGCAGGTTGTCGTGTGGCTTGAGGCCGGTCGGCGGGATTTTGCCGTTGCTCAGCCAGGCAAAGCGCTTGCTGTAGACGTCATCGGTGAGGATGCGGCCGTTGGGGTAGGCGGCCGGCTTGGCGCGGTCGTAGTACAGGATGTCGGGCAGCACCTGCAGGGCCGCCGCCTTGGCCGCCTCGGGTGAGTAGCCACCGGCGTTCTCGAGGATCTTGGACCACGGGCCCAGGTAGTTGGCCACGTCGTCCGCCGGTTGCCGGGAGTTGAACAGGTTCTTCTCCCCATCGGGGTTGATGAACGGGTTGATGGTCGGGTTGCCGCCGCGGTCCAGCTGCACGAGCACGCCGTCCTCGTACCGGCTGATCGTGGCCCAGACGCCGATGACCGGGCCGCCGAGCATGTCGCTGGGCACCTCCAGTGCGATGGAGTCGACGTCGTTGTCGGCGAAGTCGTCGTGCCCGGTCCAGACGAAGCCGTGCAGGGCGCCCTCGACATCGGCGAAGAACGGGTCGCTGCGCAGCCCGGCACACAGCCGGATCCGGCCGGCCAGCATGGGCTGCGCCGTGCCATCGAAGCTGACCGGGATGTTCTCGGCGAGCACCTCGCCGGCCGGCTCGAGCCGGCGGGCGGCGGCGCCGGTGGCGTACCACGCGGTGCCGGTCTGCTGGCCGTCCTCGACCTCGGAGAACACGAACGTGAACGCAACGTCGGCGTGGTTGTCGCCGTCGTTGTCGATGTTGATCCGGTAGAACGCGCCGGGGCAGAACTCTGGCCCGGTCACTGGCGCCGGGATCGGGGGCGGGGCGCTAGTCGGGTTCGAGTCGATGATCAGCACGGTCTTGTCCGCGTCGTCGGGTGAGGTGAACACGAACACGTCGGTGAGATCCAGACGCCGGTCATCGCCGGGGAACTTGAGGTTGTCGGCGCTGAAATGGTTAGACATGGTGACTCCTTCGGTGGTGATGGCGAGAACCGGCGGCTTGGGCGGCCGGGGCTTCAGGTGCGCAGGAAGCTGAGCAGTGCGTTGTTGACCTGACCGGCGTGGGTCCAGGCGATGGCGTGCGGGGCGCCCTCGACCACGACGAGTTCCGCGTCCTTGATCAGATGGGGCAGGCGCTGGCCGGTCTTGTCCAGCGGCAGCACCTGGTCCGCGTCGCCTTGGATGACCAGCATCGGTACGTCGATCCTGGGCAGGTCGTCGCGGAAGTCGGTGGTCCAGGTGCCGATGCAGGCCACCGCGGCGGTCGCCGATGCGGTGACGGCGAGGTTCCAGCTGGCCTGCCAGGCCTGGTCGCTGACCAGGGTGCCGCGGAGGGTGTCGATGTTGTAGAAGGTGTCGAGGAATCCCTTCATCCAGGCCGGGGTATCGGCCCGGGCCGCCTGGGCGAACCCGTCAAACAGGCTTTGCGGCACCCCGTCGGGGTTGTCATCGGCCTGCAGCAGGTACGGCGGGATCGGGGAGATCAGCACGCCCTTGGCCACCCGCGCCGACCCGTAGCGGCCTAGGTAGCGGGTGACCTCACCGGTGCCCATCGAATGCCCGGCCAGCACGGCGTCAGACAGGTCCAGGTACTCCAGCAAGGCAGCCAGGTCGGCGGCGAAGGTGTCGTAGTCATACCCGGATGCCGGCTGGCTGGACTTGCCGAACCCGCGCCGGTCGTAGGTGATGACCCGGTGCCCGGCCTCCCGCAGGACCGCGACCTGCTTGTCCCAGGCGCGGCCGCTGAGCGGGTAGCCGTGGATCAGCACGACGGGCTGCCCGGCGCCATGATCCTCGTAGTAGATCTCGATGTCGGTGCTGTTCTCGGTCCCGACTTTGACAAATGGCATCGAAGTACTCCATTCAGTGATCGGCTTCTTACCGCGAATCGTTCAGGCGGGCATGTCCGTGCTGGCGGCGATCCGGCCGGGAAGCCGCGTCGTGACCTCCTGGACCAGCCACGTATTGCCGTCGGGATCGTTGAAGGAGCAGAACGACCCGTAGCTGGTGCGCTCCGGATCGGGACCGGGCTGCCGGGCCTCCGGGGGGAACGGCGGGCCGTGCCAGATCTCACTGACGTCTACGCCACGTCCGGCGAGTTCGTGATGGGCCGCTTCGATGTCGGAGACGACCAGCCCTCCCCCGGCCGAGCCGGGTGCGGCCGCCGTGAGTCCCATGCCGAACGTGACGGAGGCACCCGAGCCTGGAGGGGTGAACTGGACGATGCGAAGGCCGTCCAGCGGGGCAACGTCGTCGTCCAGCCTCCAGCCCAGGCGCTGGTAGAACTCCTTGGATCGGTCGACATCGGATACGGGGATGATCTCGACCTCGAGGTGCATGTCGACATGGCCGACGGCCGCGTCGCGGCCCGCGCGTTGCACTTGGCTGGCGGTGCTCATGGCTGCCTCCTGGGTTGGGTCTTGGCCTTTGGTGACGTAATCAACGGTGATCTCCGCGCCTGCCCGTCGCGCCCGGTAAGGTCCCTGGGGCGGCCCCCCGGGGCTCGATCCCGGGGGGCACGGGTCCGCGGCGGCGAGGTTGCCAGCGCGCGGCACCGTTCCTAGGCTCGGCTGGTGGCAACGTCGGCGTCGGTTTCCGCGCGGCGGCTGCTTAGCCGACGCAGTGAGTGCGCGGCGCTGGATCAGCTGGTAGCGAGCGTGCGCGCGGGTCCCAGCCGGGCACTGGTGCTGCGCGGGGAGGCCGGGGTCGGCAAGAGCGCGCTGCTGGAGTATCTGGTCCAGCATGCGCCCGGGTGCGGCATAGCCCGGGCGGTCGGCGTCGAGTCGGAGATGGAGCTCGCGTACGCGGGCTTGCAGCAGCTGTGCGCACCATTCCTGGACCGCCTGGAGCGCCTTCCCGGCCCGCAGCGCTCTGCGCTGGGCACTGCGTTCGGTTTGCGCGACGGCGACGCGCCCGGCCGGTTCCTCGTCGGCCTGGCGATGTTGAGCCTGCTGTCGGACATTTCGGAAAAACGACCGCTCATTTGCGTCGTGGACGACGCGCAGTGGCTCGACGCGGCCTCCGCGCAGGCGCTGGCCTTCGTCGCGCGCCGTCTCGGTGCGGAGTCGGTCGGGCTGGTCTTCGCTGTGCGCGAGCCGGGCGGCGAGCGGCATCTCGAGGGCCTGCCGGAGCTCGCCGTGCGCGGGCTAGACAACGGTGATGCGCAGGAACTGCTCGCGACGGTACTCGCCGGCCCGCTGGATGAGCGGGTGCGTGATCGGATCGTGGCCGAGACGCGCGGCAACCCCCTGGCGCTCCTTGAGCTGCCCCGTGGCCGGACGCCCGCCGAGCTCGCGGGCGGGTTCGGCCTGTCCGGCGCCCCGGCGGTGCCGGGGCGGATCGAGCAGAGCTTCCGGGAGCGGCTGGCGCCGCTCCCGCCATCGACGCGGCTCTTGCTTCTCGTCGCGGCGGCTGAGCCGACCGGGGATCCGGTGTTGGTGTGGCGGGCCGCCGCGGGGCTCGGCATCGGGCCGGACGCGGCCGCGCCGGCGGTCGCCGCGGGACTAGTTGTCTTCGGCGCGCAGGTGCGCTTCGGTCATCCGCTCGTGCGTTCGGCGGTCTACCGCGCTGGCGCGCCGGAGGAGCGGCGGAGCGTGCACCGCGCGCTCGCGGAGGCCACCGACGCCGACGCCGACCCGGATCGCCGCGCCTGGCACCGCGCCCAGGCCGCCGCCGGGCTCGACGAGGACGTCGCCGCCGAGCTGGAGCGCTCGGCCGGGCGAGCACGGGCGCGCGGCGGCCTGGCGGCGGGGGCGGCATTTCACGAGCGCGCCGTCGAGCTGACGCCCGATCTGAGGCGCCGGGCGCAGCGTGCGCTCGTCGCCGCCCAGGACAAACACCAGGCCGGCGCGCCCGATGCGGCGCTCCGGCTGCTGGCGATGGCACAGGCGGGGCCGCTGGACGAGCTTGAGCGAGCCCGCGCGCAGCTGCTGCACGCGCAGATCACTTTCGCCATGACACGCGGCCGCGACGCTCCCCCGCTGCTGCTGCGGGCGGCCAGGCGGCTCGAGCCACTGGATCCGAGGCTCGCCCGCGAAACATACCTGGAGGCATTCGCGGCTGCGTTCTCCGCCGACCGTCTGGTGCGCGGCGGCGATGAGCGTGAGGTTGCCGCGGCCGTTCTGGCCGCTGGCTGGGAGCCCTCCACGCGCGCTTGCGACCTGCTGCTGGACGGGCTCGCCCTGCTCACCCGCGAGGGCTACCTCGCGGGGGCACCGGCGTTGAAGATCGCGCTGCGCGCGTTCCGGGACGAGCCGCTCTCCGAAGAGGACGAGCTGCGCTGGCTTTGGCTGGCCTGCCGCATCGCCCGCGCACTGGCCGATGACGAGGCCTGGGACGAACTCACCGCGCGTCATCTTGACGTCGCGCGCCGGGCCGGCGCGTTCTTCGCGCTACCCGTCGCGCTCACCGACCGCGCGCTCGTCGAGCTGTTCTCGGGCAGGATCGGGGTGGCCATGTCGCTGGCCGCCCAGTCGGACGCCGTCGTCGAGGCCACCGGCAGTCACCTGACGCTGCGCACTTCGATCGTGCTGGCGAACTGGCGGGGACAGGACGCCGAGGCGACGGCGCTCATCGAGGCGCGCCGGGAGAATGTGCTGCGCCGCGGCGAGGGGCTCTGGCTCGCCGCCAACGACTGGGGTAGCGCGATTCGCTATAACGGGCTCGGCCGGTACGAGGACGCCCTGGCCGCGGCCGAGCAGGCCACCGAGGCCGCGCGCGGGCTGGGGCCCTCGATGTTGCTGCTGGCGGAGCTCATCGAGGCCGCCGCGCGCAGCGGCCAGGGGCAGCGCGCGACCGGCCCGCTCGCCCAGCTCGCTGAGATCACGCATGCCGCCGGCACGGACTGGGCGCTCGGGACCCACGCACGCGCGGCGGCGATGCTGGCCGAGGGGGACACGGCCGAGCGGCTCTACCGGGAGGCGATCGAACGGCTGTCGCACATCAAGACCCGCGCGACGCTGGCCAGAACGCACCTCCTGTACGGCGAATGGCTGCGGCGCGAGAACCGCCGCGTCGACGCTCGCCAGCAACTGCGGATCGCCTACGCGGCGCTCTCGGACATGGGCATGGAGGCGTTCGCGGAGCGCGCCCGCCGCGAGCTGCTGGCCACCGGCGAGACAGTGCGAGAGCGCACCGTCGAGACCCTCGACGAGCTGACCCCGCAGGAGGTACAGGTCGCGCACCTGGCTGCCAGCGGGCAGACGAACCCAGAGATCGGCGCCCTGCTGTTCCTCAGCCCGCGCACGGTGGAGTGGCACCTGAGCAAAGTCTTCGGAAAGCTCGGGGTCAGCTCCCGCAAGGAACTCCGCGCGGCGCTGTCCGACGTCGGCGCGACGGTCGTCCGCCCTTAGCCCGGCAAAACCACGTCGGTCTACTCACCGGTGTACCGGAATTCTGGCTGCCATGGACCGTCCAGGTGGACGACCTCCCAGTAGCGGTCGGCGATGCGCTCCGGGTCAAAGGACGTGCCGGCCGCAATCTGCCCCGCGATCGTCAGCGTGGCCACCCGGATGCCATCCGGTTCCAGGTCAGCGCCGAGCATTGTCGCGGCCGACCGCAGAGCCGCCTTGCCGAGGGAAACGGTCGCCAGGGCCGGGATCGGGTGGTCGGCGAACCCGCCCCCGGTGACGAGGATGGTCCCCAGGCCGGCCGCCCGCATGGCCGGGGCGGCCACCTGCGCGACGACGATGGCGCTGATGACATCTACGGAATACGCCGCCTGAAGGTGGGCGACACTTGAGCTCAGCAGCCGGTCGGGAGCTCCCATGACGGCGTTGTAGACGATCACGCCCGGTGCGCCATCTCCGAGATACAGCTCCCTCATCCGGGCGCCCAGGCCATCGGGATCGCTAGCATCGGCCGCGACGGTGCTGATTTCGGCCCCGGTATCGGCCAAGGTGCCCGCGAGGTCGCGGAGCCCGTCCTGGCTACGCGCCACCAGGGTTACCCGGTAGCCGCCCGCGGCGAAGCGTCGGGCCACGGCCGTTCCAAGGCCAGGCCCCGCGCCGACGAGGAGAAGGTGGCGGGCATCGACCGAGCCGGGACTTGCGGCCTCATCAGGCATAGGTGCCTTCCTTTCGCGTCGACTGTCCCGGAGAGCGGCTCGGGCTGGCCACGCCGGTCAGCCAAGGACTTCTGCACGTGCCGGGCGCGTGGCGCCGCTGGGCCCGAAAGACGCCCGCAGCGCATCGGTCAGCAATGCGACCAGCGCCTCGAGCTGCACGTCGGCCGCGAAGGGGGCCTCTTGGGCGGCCCCGTCCAGCGCCCGGGCGGCCAGCGCCGCCTTGCCGTCGATCAGCCCGGCGATCCGGGCGTCGATGGTCTGCGCGGCGATGATGCGCCACGCGGTGACCGGTTCGGTCTGCCCGATGCGGTGGCTGCGGTCGATGGCCTGGGCCTGCTCCGCGTCGGTCCAGGACAGCTCGGCCAGCACGATGTTCGAGGCGACCTGCAGATTCAGGCCCACGCCAGCCGCGGTCAGCGAGCAGACCGCGACCGCGACGTCCGGGTCGTTCACGAAGGCGTCGACGTTCGCCTGCCGCGCCGCGGGCGTCTGGCCGCCGCGGATCGACGAGAAGCGCACTCCCTGCCGGGCAAAAATCTCTTCGGCGGCGTCCATCACGTCGACGTGCTTGGCGAAGAAGACGACCTTGCCGGCGCTGCGGGCCAGCTGAGTCGCGTAGTCCGCGGCCAGTTCGGCTTTCGCCTGGCCGATGCGCCGCATCATGGTGAACACGTTCTCGCCGGCCTGCGCGGTCGCCGCCTGCTTCAGCTCCGACCGGGCCACCTGGCGGACGAGGTCGTGGTCGATGCCCTCGGCGCCGAGGCCGGATCGGGTCGCGAGCGCCGTCTGGTACCGCGCGACCATCCGGCGGGCGAGGTCCCGTTCTGCCGCCCGGATCGACCGGGCGGTCCGTTCGTCCAGGTCAACGGGGAGGTCGGCGATACGGCGGGCGGGGATGTCGGCGGCCACGTCGAGCTTGCGGCGGCGCACGATGCCCAGGTCGATCACGCACTGGCGCGCCGCGGCGTAGAAGCCCCGGTCGGCGGGCGTCAGGCCGGTGTCCTCAAGCGCGTCCATCAGCTCGTCGAGGGGCTTGCTGTCGTCGACCCAGCCGAGGAACTGCCAGATGGCCCGGAAGTCCTCGATGTCGTTGATCAGCGGGGTGCCGGTCAGCGCCATCAGCAGGGGCCGGCTCGTACGGGACCGGATGCGGCCGGACAGCGCGAGGACGTGCTGCGAGCGCTGCGAGGTCTTGTTCTTGATGAAGTGGGCCTCATCCACGACCATGCCGCGGAAGCCGAAGTCACTGAGCCACCCAATGTGACGGTCGAGAACCTCGTAGTTGAGCACGACGATATCGGCGAAGCCGTCGACCGCCTCGCCCGCGCCCTGGACCACGGTGACCGGGCGGCGGGGAGTCCAGCGGGCCGCCTCACGGGCCCAGCTGGTCTTGACGACGTTCGGCACCACGACGAGCAGCGGGTAGGCGTTCGCCGCTTCCGCGGCGAGCAGCGCCTGGGCCGTCTTGCCCAGGCCCGGCTCATCAGCGAGCAGGAACGTGCGGTGACCGGCAGCGGCCGCGGCGACCAGCTGTCCCTGGAACGGCATCAGTTTCTGGCCCGCCGGGGTGAACCGTGCCGTCGGCGCCGGGAGCGCCATGCACGCCGGGGCTCCCCCGCCGGCCCGCTCGAAGGAACTCAGCAGCGGGCCGAGCAGCTCCCAGCCGGCCAGGCGACGCGGACGGGAGGTGAGCTGCGGAGCGGCGGAGAAGCCGGGCGCGAGAAAGGGACTCGCCAGCTGCCGGGAGATCACCGACTGCGGCACGACCCGCCGCTCCGGGCCGACGGAAGCTGTAGCTGGCGCCGCCGACGCGATCTCTGCCGCCGCCGGCTCGATCTCTTCGGGCGCCGACGCGATGCCGAGGTCCCGCACCATTTCCCGCTTGAGGGACCGGGCCTCGTCGGAGACGCCAGAGTCCTCGGCGAGTAGCGCCAGTAGCCCAGCGTCCTGGACGGCGGTCGTCGCGAGCATGGCCGCGACGCCGTCTAGGCGCTTGAGCTGCTCGGCCCGATGACTGTCGCTTACGGCCGCCGCCCGGACGCGGGCGCGCTCGTCCCGCAGCAGCAGGGCGACGGCCTGGAACTTCGTACGCACGGCCGGTGTCACGCGGCCGCGGCGGGCAGCCGCCTCGACCTCGCCGGCAGTCCGGGCGAGCTCCGAGATGACGTCGCCGCGGTGGCGGACGCGTCGCTGCTGCTTCCGCGGGGCGTTACGGCGAGCGCCCGTCTGGCGCTGGCCTGGTCGAGCCACAGACCTCTCCTCTGGATAACCGGGGCACGGTGGCCACGGCAGTATGCCGCACAGTCCCGCGGCCGGGCGGGGAACGTCCCGGGCACCGGGCTTGGTGCTTCGAACGCCGAGCCGGCTTGCGGATCTCCAAGGATCAACGCAGTCGGTCCCGGCAAGCGTCTCATGCGGACTCTGAGCCGCCGGCGGGCGGGCTGGTCACCACGGCACGACGAAAGTGGCCGCCGGACGACCGGCCCAGTTCTTGCTATCGCTCATCTTAACGCATACGAGGGCGCATAATTCCCGGGCCGCGCCGCGGGAACGCCTCGAGCTCGCGGGCAGGGCCAGCATCTCGGCACTCGTCGGTGCTGCGGTGGATCTTCCCGGATACATCCCAGGGCGGAGGCTGACCACCTCTGGTAGGAGGCGGGGTGTCCATCGTGGGGCCGATGACCCGCGGCCCGGTGGGAACGTAGCCTGGCCGGTGTGACTGGCCAGCCCACACCCCGTCCGCTGCTGGCGCTGGCCGGCGTCAGCCGCAGCTACGGTGCGCTGCAGGCGCTCAAGCCCCTGGACCTCACGGTGGCCGCGGGCCGCTGCGTCGCGTTCCTCGGCGTCAACGGCTCGGGCAAGTCGACCCTGCTGCGCATCGCGGCCGGCCGGGACACGCCGACCACCGGCCAGGTCAGCTACGACGGGCGGCCGCTGCAGGAAGACGCCCTGGTGACCAGGACTGAGATCGCGGTCGTCGGCGACGCTCGCAGCGCCTATCCCGACCTGACCGTCCGGGAGCACCTGCTCCTGGGGGCGGTCGCGCACGGCGCCGGGTCGCGCGCGCCGGACCTGGCCGACGCGGCGATGACCCAGTGCCGCCTGGCCGACCACGCGAACTCGCTTCCCGGCTGGCTGTCCAGTGGCCAGCGGCAGGCGCTCCAGCTTGCCGCGGTCTTCGTCCGGCCCCGGCGGCTGCTGATCCTGGACGAGCCCGAGCAGAGGCTGGACCCCGGCGCCCGCCGCTGGCTGGCGGAGGTCCTGGTCGCCGAGAAGTCACGGGGCGTGGCGCTGCTGCTGGCCACCCACCATGTCGAGCTGGCGGAGGCCGTCGCGGACGAGGCGATCGTGCTGCTGGACGGGGCCGTGGCCGGGCGCGGCACGCCGGACGAGGCCATGGCGGCCCTGCGGTGATCTTGTGACCGCCGCCGCGCCCGCACCGATCGCCGGCCTCGACGTGCCCGACAGCACCGATGCCACTCTGGGCCTGCTCCGCGAACTGCGGCGCGGCCACGTGCGTAAACAGGCGGCCAGCCTGGCTTACTGGCTGTATGTGGGCGGCCTGGTCCTGCTCATCTACGGTGGCTGGCTGGTGTCGGCCGTCGTGCTCGCGCTGCGGCATCCCCCGCCGGCCGCAGCGGACGCCGTTGCGCTCCAGCGCGGCGTCCCGGCGGGGCTGTGCGCGCTCGCCCTCGCCCTTATGGCCGCGCTGGTGTGGGACGCCCGCTGGCGGGGCCCGGTGACGGTCGGACAGCCGACGGCGGACTGGCTGCTGGACACCCCAGTGCACCGCGGGCGGCTGCTGCGTCCCCGGTTCCGGACGTCCGCCGTGACGCGCCTGCTGGTCGCCGCCGTGGCCGGGCTGGTGCCTGCCGCTCTCCTGCTGTCGGCCGGCCTGAGCGGGGTCAGCGCCCGCTCCCCGGGCCACTCGGTGCGCCTAGCCGGCGCGGCGATGCTCAGCACTGCCCTCCTGGCCGTCCTGGGCACGGGTCTGGCCGCGCTCGCGGAGGCACGCCCGGGCGGCCCGCCGCGCGCCGCGACGCCGGTGGCGGCCCTGGCCGCGGTGGCGGCGGCCGTCATCGCCGCCATCGCGGCCACGGCCGGGCTGCCGTCCGCGGTCAGCACGATCCTGCTCTGGTCAGGCCCCTGGGGCTGGGCCGCACAGGGCCCGGTCGCGCTGTCCGGCGGTGCGGCGCCGTTCTGGCCAGCCGCCACCGTGCTCCTCGCGGCCGTGGCAGCGGCAGCGGTCATCGCGGGCGACCGGGCCGCGGCCACCGTGCCCGCGGCAGCGCTGCGGGCCCGCGCTCGCGCGATCGGGAGCATGTCGGCCGCCGTGGCCAACCTGGACAACCGCGGCGTCGGTGCCGCCTACCGCGCGGCGACCGGCGGGTACAGCAAGATCAGGCCGACCCTGCCGATGCCGCTGCGCCGGGAACTGGTGCTCCCCTGGCGCGACCTCACCGCCCTGCTGCGCGCACCGTCGCGGCTGGCCTGGGCCACGCTGCTCGCGCTCGGCGCCGTCGGGCTCGGGGCGCTCGCCGTCCACGCGCCGCACTCGGCCCTGCTGCCGCTGGCGGGCGCGCTGGCCCTCGGCTACGTCGCCGCCGCGAGCCTCTGCGAAGGGGCGAGGCTCGACGCCGACGACACGCGGCGATCGGCCCTGCTCCCCTTCCGGTACGACTCGCTGCCCCTCTGGCACGCGATCGTGCCCTGCCTGGTCCTCGCCGTCGTCGGCGGCGTCCCGGCGGCCATCCTGGCGGTAGCGGCCGGGCGGGCCGCGCTGGTCGCGGTCGTGGCCGTCGTCATCCTCGTGCTGGTCGGCGGGGCGCTCGTCAACGCCTACCGGGGGGCGTTCGAAGGCGAGTCGCTCGCCTCGGGGTTCGAGACCCCGTTCGGCAACACGAGCGGCATTCTCGTCGTGTCCTGGTACCTGACCGGCCCGGTGCTGGCCGCCGGCCCTCTGATCTTGCTGTGCGACCGGGCGCTGACGGCCCGCCCGGGCGGCGTCACCACCGTCGTCGTCCTCTCGCTCGCCCTGGCCGCCTGGCTCGCCTCCATCGCCGCCCGGCGGGCCCGCCGCCTCCGCTCCTCCTGACCGGCCCCGCGCGCCGGGCCGCGGACAGGTGACGCTCATGCCGTAGCAGAACGCTTCGTCCTCGGCGAGAGCGGTCAACAGGCCTTGTTACCGGTGCTCCATCCACCTATAAATATCTCACTGAACCTGAAGCCCGAGTGGCTATACTTTCCCGCGTCAGTAAAATAATAGAAATTTGCGCCCGGCCCGTATGTCTGGTCGGAGAATTCTCTACCGTGACGATCTGAATGTCCCCAGAAAGCACCGTAATTAGTACCTCCGCAAAACGCCTTTGCATTTATGTCTAGATTACGATAGCCCGAGTATCCGTAACAATAAGAACTTCCATCGAGCGACTTTATATGGAACCAGTGCGGAACGTTCCTACAGCTGGCGGGCGTAACGTTGGGCCGGGCCTGATTGGCGGTACCCGCTACGGCTGCTGGCGCGAAGGCAGCCGCGCAGGCGGCCGCACCAGTGAACACGGTCGCGACACGCATGGTCTTCCTCGAAGCCCTGACACGCGAGTCCATGGCGTGATCCTTCCTCATCCGTGCGCACCATCTGGCCGCCATCGCTGCTAGCCCTGAATGGGCCGGTCCCGCCATAGTCTCCGACGGCCGTATCGTGCGCGCATCGTGCGCGCATCACCTGGCGGACGCCCGGGAATCCGTAGGTGCGCGCTGCGGACCGTCAATGTTTCACACGTCAGGCTGCGATGCGCTCGCGATGCGCTCGCGATGCCGCCCTAAGGCAGAATCGCCGATGGCGATGGCAGCGCAACATGTCAGAAAGGGCCAGCTCATGAAGCCAGGCATCCGGAAGATCACATCGCGCAAGACGAGAATGCGCGTCGCGACCGTCTTCACCGGCGCTGCGGCAGCGGCCGCCTTCACGCCCGCAGCCATGGCGGCAACCGGCCACGCAGCGGGCACCGGTCACGGAACGGACATGACCGCAACCCCGGACGGGGGGACCGGGAAAATAACGTTCTCAGCGTACTGCCATAACGCGCAGTGGCTCCATCTAGAATGGTCTCGCGGCGCCACAGGATGCTTCGGTTACTCCGGGGTGTGGAACTTTGGAGACGACAAACCGGTATCACATGAATGCGGGGGGACTAACCACGGGTTTGTCTATTACAGCAACAACCACGGTGCCGCTTCTTACGGGCCCGGGACTGGGTACCGCGGTTTCCCCTATAAGGTCACGGCCCTCTCGATCCAGTATTGGACAGGTACCGACAAATGCGGGCCTTTCCCGGCTGGATGACGTGGCGGCGGGAACTGGCGTGCCGCGTGGCGGGCGGGACCAGGGCATCACGACGCGGCAGCGTCATCGGCCCCTCCGGAGGTGGATGCTCTCGTCAGCGGGCGCGGGCGTGGCCGGCGCGGGCGTGACGGCCGCGCTGCTGACGGCATCCGCGAGCCCTGCCCCGACGGCGTTCGCCATGGTGACCAGCGCGCTGGCCAAGACGTCGGGAGACAGCTACAGCTTCAGCCTGGACTCGAAAGTGGAGTTCAGGGGACGGCAAATGAACTCAGACGTGGTGTCCGGCGCGTTCGACCCCAGGGACGGGCTCGGCACGGAACTGTTGGCCACACGAGCGGGGCAGCGCCCGGTGCGAGCACAGATCCGCTTCATCGGCACGTACGTGTACACGCGGGTATCCGGGCTCGGAACCATCGGTAAGCCCTGGAACAAGGCCCCGCTCCCGCCTGTCCTGGAAGACGGAATACCACCGGGATATGAGGTCTACGGCTTCGTCACGGACCGGCCCGTCAGCCCGGCCGAGCTCACCGGAGTGCTGCGGTCAGCGGGCACGGTTCGCGACGAGGGACCCGCCTCCGGCCCGGGTTGGACAGGCACCAAGTACGCATTCACCACGCGATTCCCGCACGCGCGGGCCTCGCTAACCGCGACCGTGTACGTCGACCAGCAGGGGCGGGTCCGCCTCTTGGCGACGATCTCCGCGCAGGGAAAACTCACGACGGACAGAAGCCTCACGTTCGGTGACTTCGGCGCGCCGGTGCCGGTCACCCGGCCACCCGCCAGCCAGGTCAAATACACCAGCCGCCCCTACTCGGGATTCCTGTTCTAAACCGATGTGACGGCGATGCGGGCGCGATGCGGCCGGAGAGCACCATTTGAATCGTCGATCCCGACTTCAGGCACGGTGACGAGAGGGACTGGTGTGGAACGATCTGACCTGGCGCCCATCCGCGGTCACGACGATGGCCTTGGCCATGGGGTGCCGGTGACGGACCCGGTGTTCGTGCTGTGCATGGGCCGGTCGGGTTCGACCTTGCTGCGGCTGATCCTGGACACCCATCCGGACTTGGCCTGCCCGCCGGAGACCGGCATCCCGGCGTTGTGCGCGCAGCTGGCGGTGGTGTGGTCGCTGATCGAAGGCGCTCCGTTGTCGCTGCAACGCGGGGACGCGCCGCCGGAGGTCCCGGATGCCGCGATCGCCGGCATCCGGGACACGATGGACCGGATGACGGGGCCGTATCTGGCCCGGCGCGGGAGGCGGCTGTACTGCGATAAGAGCCTGGGCACGGCCCGGTATGCGGAGCTGCTGACGCGGATCTACCCCGGCACGCGGTTTATCTGCTTGTACCGCCATCCGATGGATGTGATCAGCTCGGGGCTGGAGGCCTGCCCGTGGGGGCTGAACGGTTACGGCTTTGACCCTTACATCGCCGGGTCGCCCGGTAACGCCGTGATGGCGTTGGCCCGGTACTGGCACGATCAGGCGACCGAGATCGCCGCGGTCGAGGAGAGGTACCCGGGCCGGTACCACCGGGTGCGGTATGAGGAGATGGCGGCCGACCCGGAACAGGTCGCAGCGGGACTGTTCGATTTCCTGGGCGTCGCGCGGGTGCCCGGCATCGCGCAGGCGGTCTTCGCTGGTGATCATGAACGATATGGGCCCGGCGATCACAAGATCTGGCATACCGTCACGATCAGCCCGGATTCGGTCGGCAGGAGCGATGCGGTGCCGGTCGGGCTGATCCCGCCCCCGCTGCTTGAGTCCATCAACGGCCTGCTGGAGAAGCTTGGGTACCTCACGATCGACGAGAAGTGGGGGACAGCCGATATGCCCGCTGGCTTGCTGACGCCGACCGACGATGTCACGGCCGCGCACCAGCACGAGCCCGTGCCACAGGCCGGCGTACTGGCTGACCGGCTGGCCGACGGGCTGGCCCGGGTCGATGAATCCTTCGCCAACCGGTGGCCGGCACGCACCGCGGAGACCTTCACCGTGGTGATCCGCCAGCCCAACCGCCCCTGCCTGGCTGTCTGGCAGGTCAATCTGGGCGTGCCCTCGCTGATCAGCGACAGCCAGCCGGCGATGGACGCGCCGGATGATCCTGGCGACGGTGGGGATGTTGCCTGGAGCATGGTCGGGACCGTGCAGGCATGGCTAGAGGTGCTGGCCGGCCGGCTGAACCTGAGTGTGGCGCTTCGCCGCAACGAGCTGAGGTACTGCGACTTCGACGATACCGACGCCTTCGTCGCCGAGGATAGGATCGCGCTGCTCGCCGCCTTCCTCGCGCTGCCCTACTGGCCGGATAGCCCCGCCGTCGTAATCAGACCTCCAGGTGGGCATTTGCAGCCCCTGGCGGGAATTTAGGCTGTCAGGACCTGTTCACCAGCGGCTCGGCGCACCCGCAGACAGAAACAGAGGAACGCACGTGGACCATCCGATCAGCACCCCTGACCGCGGCCGGCCCCTGGCGCTCGTCACCGGGGCCTCCGCGGGCATCGGCCGGGCCTTCGCCTGGCGCCTCGGCGCCGAGGGATACGACCTGCTGGTCGCGGGACGGCGCCGCGACCGGCTCGAGGAACTCGCGGCCGAACTCCCGGAGGCCCGGGTGCGCCCCCTGGTCGCTGACCTCGGCGACGACGCCGGCGTGGCGGTGATCGCCGAGGCGTGCGGGGCCGAGCCGCTCACCATGCTCGTCAACAATGCCGGCCTCGCGCACTACATGCCGTTCGCCGAGCTCCCGGCCAGCCAGGCCGCCGAGCTCCTGCACGTGAAAGCCGTCGCGCCCACCATGCTGGCCCGCGCCGCGGTCCCCGGGATGGTGGCGCGGGGCGGGGGCACGATCATCAACGTGTCGGGCATGCTGGCCTTCAGCGGTCCGGCGCCCCTGGATCAGCTCCCGCTCCGCCGGGCCGTCTACACCGGCACCCTGGCCTATACCCTCGCGCTATCACAGGTCCTGCACGAGGAGCTGACGTCCCAGGGGATACGGGTGCAGGTGCTGTGCCCCGGCGTAGTCGCGACCGAGTTTCACGAACGCCAGGGACTCGACCTCAGCGCCGTGCCGAGGATGTCGGCGGACGACGTGGTGACCGCGAGCCTGCGCGGCCTCGAACTCGGCGAGGTCGTCTGCGCTCCCGGGGTCGAGAACCCCGGCCTGCTGGACGCCGTGTTCCGGGCCGACCTCGCGGCGTTCGGAGCCCAGGCGCCTCAGCTCGCGGCCCGTTATCAGGCCGGCTGACGACCGAGGCGCCGGGCCAGGATGAGGGTCAGCCCGTCAGCATCTGCTCGAGCTCGAGCGGGTCCGGGAGGTAGACCGGGCCTGACTGGACGACCGCGTCGCTCGCCGCCTCGGTCGGCGTCTCGCGGGCGACGCTGGCCCGGCGGTTCCTGGCCCGGGTGGGCGACACGCCGGCCGGCTACCTCGCCCGCTGGCGGGTGGACCTGGCCGCCCAGCGGCTCCGGGACAGCGACGACACCGTCGGCGCTATCGCCGGGTCGCTCGGCTACACCTCCGAGTACACGTTCAACCGGGCGTTCGCCCGCGCGCGGGGTGTCCCGCCCGGCCGGTACCGCGCCCGGTCCCGGTGAACAGGTCACGGACCGAGGCGCGCAGGATCCGCTCGGCGTCCGCGTCAGCGATCGTGCCGGCCCGGACGCTGTCGGCGCAGGCGTGGACCAGCGCGATGCAGGCCGTCGCGAGCCAGGCCGCGGGCAGGTCGGTGCGGAACGACCCGTCGGCCCGGCCGCGTTCGACCAGTGCCGCGATGGCCTGGTGCCCGGCCCGGTGCGCCCGGGCCACCGCCTCGGGGCTGAGCAGCTCGGCTACGACCCGGGCCATCGCCTGGTAGCGGGCCAGGTGCTGCCAGGCCCCGGCGATCATCCGGTCCAGCGCCTGCGGCGGAGGACCCTGATCGAGATGCGCCGCCTCCAGGGCGCCCATAACCCGGCCGACGGCGCGCTGGACGGCGGCCTCCAGCAGGGCTTCCCAGGTCGGGAAGTGCGCGTAGACCGTGACCCGGGAGACCCCGGCCAGCGCGGCGACCGCCGAGATGCTGGCCTGCCCCTCGAAGCGCACCAGTTCCTCGACCGCGTCCAGGATCGCCTCGGCGTTCCGGTCCGCGATCTGCCGGTGGTAAGCGGCCGGGTGCGCCCGGCCCGTGCTGCTGCCCGTGCTGCGCTGCGCCGGCATCTCAGTGCACCGCCACTCGCGCCCCGGGCGCCGGGCGCACGGCTGTCGCGGGCCGCCTGCGGGTGCGCAGTCCGTGCATGTCATCCTCCGGCGATCGTGGTTTACATTCATGTCAACCACCAGCCTGCGCACCTGCCGCTATGGTTGTCAACTGTGTAAACCATCGGCCGCCGCCCGCCCCGGCGATCCCCCGCCTAGTTGACGCAACCAAGTAGTTGCCATAATATCGCAACCAATCAGTTGCTATCGATGGAGGAAATCATGGCGTTCCCTGATCGCATCGAGCGAACCGTCGAGGTCGCTCAGCCGCCGGGTCAGGTCTGGGCGGCTCTCACCACGGCCGAGGGACTGAGTGGCTGGTTCGGCCACGAGGCCGCGATCGACCTGCGCCCGGGCGGGTCGGCCTCGATGAAGTGGGACAGCTACACCGCCGACATGCGGGTGGAACGGGTCGAGGAGCCGGCGGTGTTCGGCTTCACCTGGCACATCTACGGGCTGCCCGAGGACGATCCGCGCCGCACCTACGTGGAGTTCACCCTCGAGCCGGCCGGCACGGGCACTCGGCTGACCGTGGTCGAGTCCGGGTTCGCGCAGCTTTCCGAGGACGCCTACCGCGAGGCCTACGGCGGCAACACCGAGGGGTGGGCGAGCGAGCTGGGCGAGCTCGCCGGCTACCTCGATGCCGCCTCCTGACATCGAGGCCATCGCCGAGCAGGTCTTCGTCGCCCTGGCCGACCCGAGCCGGCGCGCGATCCTGGCCGCGCTCGCCTCGGGCGGGCCGGCCACCGCCACGGACCTGGCCGCCCGGCTGCCGATCACCCGCCAGGCGATCGCCAAGCACCTGGCGCTGCTGGCCGAGGCGGGCCTGGTGACGGCCGAGCCGGGTGAGCGGCGCCGGGTGCGCTACCGGCTGCATTCCGCGCCGATGCAGGTGGCACAGCAGTTCCTGGCCGCGATGGCGCGCGACTGGGACCGGCCGCTCGGCGCCCTGAAAGATCACCTCAGCAAAGGAGACACGCAATGACCAGTCACAAGACCGGAACGCGCGAGGAATGGCTCGCCGCGCGGCTGGAGCTGCTCGACGCGGAGAAGGAGCTGACCCGGCGCGGCGACGAGCTGGCCCGGCGGCGCCAGGAGCTGCCCTGGGTCAGGGTGGACAAGGACTACCGTTTTAAAACCGATGAGGGAACGGTGTCACTCGCCGACCTGTTCCGGGGACGTTCCCAGCTGCTCGTCTATCACTTCATGTTCGGGTCCGACTACACCGCCGGATGCCCGTCCTGCTCGGCGATCGCCGACGGCTTCGACGGCTTCGTCGTCCACCTCGCCCACCACGACGTCACGCTGTGTGCGGTGTCGCGGGCCCCGCTGGAGAAGATTCAGGCGTACCAGCGCCGGATGGGCTGGAGCTTCCCGTGGGCGTCCTCCTACGGCAGCGACTTCAGCCTCGACCTGCAGGCGGCGTCCACGCCGGAAGAGCAGCAGGCGGGAGCCGGCGAGTACAACTTCCGCCCGATGGACATGCGGCCCTCGCTGGAGGCCGGCCAGCAGGGGCCGCTGGCCGAGTGGGCGGCCTCCTGCGGCACGGACTGGCCGACGTACGCGCTGGAACGTCCCGGCATGAGCACGTTCGCGCTCGAGGACGGCATCGTCTACCACACCTACTCGGCCTACGCGCGGCCTCGACGCGGCCTGTGGGGCATGTACCAGTGGCTCGACCGGGCCCCGCGCGGGCGGAACGAGGCGCGCACCCCCGACGGTCCCCTGAGCTGGTACCGGCGCCACGACGAGTACGACCACCAGTGAGCGAGGCCGGCCGCAGGGCACGGCCGGCGGCCGGCGGCGGTCACAGGCTCCACAGGGCCCTGGTCGGGGACAGGCGGGCCGCGCGGATCGCGGGCAGCAGCCCGGCCAGGGCGCCGATGACGACGGCGGCCGCGAGACCCCCGGTCCAGGCTTCGGCCGGGATGACGAGGATCTCGCGGTGGCCGCCCGCGTAGATCGCGGTGGCGACCGCGCCGATCCCGACGCCGGCGGCGCCGCCGGCCAGCGACAACAGGATGGCCTCGGCCAGGAACTGGATGCGGATCTGGCCTCTCGTGGCGCCCAGGGCGCGGCGCAGCCCGATCTCCTGGCGGCGTTCCAGCACCGATATGACCATGATGTTGGCCACCCCGATGGCGCCGACCAGCAACGCGACCGCGCCGAGACCGAGGTACAGGGTGTCCAGGGCGCCCTTGGCGTCGGCCGCGGCGGTGAGCGCGTCCGACGGCCGGGACACCGTGACCTGGTTCGGGTTCTCCGGGTCGGCCTCGTCGGCGAGCAGGCCGTCCACCCGCGTGGTGGCGGCCTGGGTGTTGACCGTGCGGACGTAGATCTCCGACGGGTGCCCGTCGAACTGCAGGTACTTCTCGGCGGCCGGGAACCCGACCAGCACCGCGGAGTCGATCTCCGGCGCCAGCACGTCATGGCTCAGGATGCCGGTGACGTAGAACCACTGGCCGCCGACCCAGATCCGCATCCCGGGCCGGATCCGGTCGATGCCCAGCAGCTGGGCCGTGGTCGCGCCGAGCACCGCGACCGGCTCGCGGGCGGTGGCGGCGTTCAGGAACCGGCCCTGCGCGACGCTGGTGCCGGCCACCCCGGGCAGGCCCAGCGAGGCCGCGTCCACGCTGAGGCCGTCGGTCTCGACCGACGGGATGAGCGGGGACTTGAACACGCTCACGTGGCTCACACTGCCGATGTCCTGCACCCCGGTGACCCCGGGCAGCCGCGCGACCATGCCCGGCGCCGCGGCCGGCAGCTCGGCGGTGGCGCCGGAGAACGTCTGCCCGTTGGTGACGGTCAGCAGGTTGGTACCCAGCCGGGCGATCTCGGCCAGCAGCGCGGCGGAGGAGGAGGCGGCCAGGCCCAGGACCGCGACGATCGCCGCGACGCCGATCGCGATGCCCAGCGCCGACAGCCCGGCGCGCAGCTTGCGGGTCCGGAGCCCGACGCTGGCCAGGGCGGCGAGGTCCCCGGGCCCGAGCCGGGCCGCGGCCGGGGCGGCCGGGCGTGGCGAGGTGGTGATCATGACAGTCCTTTGTCGGTGACGATGTGCCCGTCCAGCATCTCGATGCGGCGCCGCGTCCGGGCCGCGACCGCGTGGTCGTGGGTGATGATGACGACCGTGGTGCCCGCCGTGTTGAGTTCTTCCAGCAGGGCCAGGATGGCGGCGCCGGTGGCCGAGTCCAGGTTGCCGGTCGGCTCGTCCGCCAGCAGCACCGGCGGCGCCCCCGCCACCGCGCGCGCGATCGCGACCCGCTGGCGTTCCCCGCCCGACAGCTGGGTCGGCCGGGCAGCGGCCTTATGGGGCAGCCCGACCCGGTCCAGGGCCCGCAGCGCGAGCCTTCGCCGCTCGGCGCGCCGGATGCCCGCGTAGAGCAGCCCGTCGGCCACGTTGCCCAGCACGCTCTGGTGCTCGGCCAGGAAGAACTGCTGGAACACGAACCCGATCCGGGACGCCCGCAGCGCGGCCAGCTCGCGGTCCCGCATCCGCGCCACGTCCAGGCCGGTGACGCGCACCGCCCCGGCCGTCGGCTGGTCCAGGGTGCCCATCAGGTGCAGCAGCGTGGACTTGCCCGACCCGGACGGACCGACCACCGCGGCCAGCTCTCCGGCGGCCAGCGCCAGGCTCACCCCGGCCAGCGCCCGGACCGGCGGCTGCCCCGGGTACACCTTCGACACCTGCTCTAGCTCCAGCACCGGCACCCCGCTCGGCCCGGCCCGGCGGTCCAGGGCGGTATCCGCGGCGGTCACGACCCCGGCACCACGACGCGCTGGCCGGGGGTCAGCGCCCCGGTCACCTGCACCAGGCCGGTCGCGCCGTCGTAGATCCCCGGCGTGACCGGTACCCAGCGCCGGGCGTTCCCCGGGCCGGCGGCCTCCACGACGTACCCGCCCGGCGACCGGGCCACCAGCGCGGTCACCGGCACCGCGAGCACCGGGCCAGGGCTGGTGGCGGTGATGATGTTCACCGTCACCGGCGCCTGGTCCAGGGTCCCCGCCGCCCTCGGATGGGTCAGCGTCACCTGCACCGGGATCGTCGTGGTGGTCCCGTTTCCCCCCGGAGCCTGCGACGTGGTCGCCACCGCGCCGACCGAGGAGACCACGCCCGGCGTGGTCGTCCCGTCCGGCAGCGTGATGCTCACCGCCGCGCCCACCGTGACCTGCGACTGCAGGGAGACGTCCAGCGGAACCGTCACCACGTGCTGGTTCGAGGTCGCGGCCAGCACCGGCCCGGTCGCCGCGCCGCCCAGGCTCCCGGTCACCTGGCTGACCCGCAGCGCCTGCGGCTCGAACACCGCCTGCCCCAGGGACAGGCTTCCCGGCGGGCTGGACACGCCGAGGTGCACCTCAAGCTGCTGCACCGCGTACGTCGTCTCCCACGAGTAGTCGTCCCAGCCCAGCGCCACGATGGCGGCGCGGCTGGCGTAGCCGAGGTTGACCAGGTCGTGGTTGAGCTGGCTCACGTCCTGCCCGGTGGTTCCCTCGTCCAGAGCCCGCCAGGCCGGAACGCTGCCGTACAGCAGCACCACCGGGGAGCCGTTGCCGGTCTTGTACAGCACCTGCCCCTGCCGGATCACCTGCCCGGCCGACGGCAGCCAGGTCAGCGTGCCGCCGCCCGGCCCGCGCACCGCGTACGAGCCGGCGTACCCCAGCGTCGCGGTCTCGGGCGTGGTGGCGGCGAGATCCTCCCGGACGACCTGCTGCGTCGCGGCCGGCGGCGCCCCCGGCGTCCCGGAGGAGGCGGCCGGGGAAAACACCCCGGCCCGCCAGGCCGATACCGCCCCGGCCGCCACGACGGCCACGGCGCCCAGGGCGACCCAGCGGCCCCGGTCGCGCGATCCCCGTGTCTCCGCGGCCGGTCCGGACCGGCGGCCACGCGAAGCCGTTCTGCTCATGGCACTTGTGTCGCCGACGGCAGCGGCGCGCCGGGGGGCAGCACGTGCAGGCATTCGTGGGCCTTGGCCAGCACCTGCGCCGAATGCAGGTCGATGCCGCCGGTGCTGCTGATTTCGAACACGGGGCGCCCGTCCTGGGCCGTGGGGTCGGGGAAGCCCGGCAACCCGTGGGAGCGCATGCACTGCGCGAACTTGACGTCCTGGGTCAGCTGCTGCTGCAGCTGAGCCTGGGTCAGCCCCTGGTATGGCCACAGGGCCTGACAGGCCTTCTGGGCCGTGCTGAGCCGGGAATCGCTGACCCCGACCTGCTGCCCCGAGAAGATCTTCGGGAGCTGTCCGTTGGTGGGGCCGGGGTAGTCCGCCACCCCGTGCGAGCGCATGCACTGGGTGTAGGTGGCCACCGACGCGGAGGTCTGCGCCCCGCCCGATCCGGTGGTCGACGGGCTGCCGCCGCACGCCGCCAGCAGGATGACCGCGGCCATGACGGTTATGACTTGTGGCTTCATGGCAGCCAGCGTGCCGGCCCGGGGCAGCGCGGGGCATCACGCGCCGGGGGGAGCGCGGGTCCATCTCTGGAGGGATACGCCGGAGGGTAGCGCGGCGATAGCGTGCTGGTGTGCTGGGACACGTGCGACGCAGAACCTGGGGGCTGTCGGGCCGGCTGATCGCCTCCTACATTCTCGTCACGCTGGCCGTCGTGGTGCTGGTCGAGGCGCTCGTGCTCGGCTTCCAGGTACCGTTTGCGGTCAACGGCGCCCAGTTGCAGGCCCAGTTGCAGGCCCAGGTGGACGCCACCGCGAAGAGCTACGTCCAGCAGCTTTCCCAGCGCTATCCCGCTGGCGTGCCGACCGGAACCGTGCTCGGCGACCGCGGCCAGCCAGTCCAGCCGGGCCGGGCCCGGGCGGCCCCGGACGGCATGCTGGCCGTTCCGGCGATCACCGGCCCGGTACCCAGTGACCAGGCGGTCACGGCGGTCGTGGCCATCGCCGCCGGCGGCATGGTCGTCGCGTCCTCCGCCCCTTCCCGGTACCCGCCCGGACGCGCGGCGGCCAGCGAACTCCCCGTCCAGGCGAGCATTCCGCCGAGCATCATCAAAGGCGGCACCGTGCCCACGAAGTACGGCAGCGTGCTGTTCTGGGTGGCCGGGCGGCCGGGCTTCGGCAGCACCAGAATATGGTCGGCCAGCGCGCCGCGGCCGGTCGCCTACGTCTACGTCCAGGCGCCATGGTCGTCGCCCTTGTTCATCAACCCGATCCGCGCCTGGGACGAGCTGCGTCAGCTCGGCGGGACCGGCCCGCTGCTGTTGTGGGCCCCGGCCGCGCTGCTCGTCGCGATCGTGCCGGTCGGCGTGCTGTTCGGCCGGCTGGCCTCGCGCCGCCTCGTCCGCCGGGTTCGCCGCCTGGAACAAGCCACCCTGGCGGTCGCCGACGGCGACTACACCGTCACCCTGCCCGTCTCCGGCCGGGACGAGGTGGGACGGCTGGAGGCGAACTTCACCACGATGACCCGCCAGCTCGGCTCGGCGCTGGCGGCCGAACGCCACCGCGCCACCGGGGACGCGCGCGCCGCGGAACGCGCCCGGATCGCCCGGGATATCCACGACGCGATCTCCCAGCACCTGTTCGCCCTGCGGATGATCGCCGCCGGGATGCGCCGGGCCGACCCCGGCCATGAGCAGGCCCGGGCGATCGAGGTGATCAGTGAGGAGGCCCTGCGCGACCTGCAGATGCTCCTGATCGAGCTGCGCCCGGCCCGCCTGAACGGGGCCGGGCTCGCCCCGGCCCTGCAGGAGATCTGCGCGGCCTACCACCACCGCCTCGGTGTCACCGTCGAGGCCAGCCTGGAGGACGTCGCCGTTCCCGCGCCCGTCGAGGACGCCCTGCTGCGCATCACCCAGGAGGCCTGCACCAACGCGGTCCGGCACGGCCACGCCCGCCGGCTCACGGTGTCGGTGAGCCGCCAGGACGGGCACGTCGAGCTGGCCGTCCGCGACACCGGCACGGGCTTCGACCCGGCCGCCCCGCACGCCGGCTGCGGGCTGGGCCACATCCGGGACCGGGCCGCCGAACTCGGCGGCACCGTGGACATCGACAGCGCACCCGGGCGCGGCGCGGCGGTCACCGTGCGGGTACCGGTGCGGTGACGATCCGGGTGGTGATCGCCGACGACCATCGCGTCGTCCGGGACGGGCTGTGCTACCTACTCGACCAGGAACCAGACGTCGAGGTCGCCGGCGAAGCCGCGGACGGCCGGCAGGCGGTCGCCGTGGTCGCCGCCACCCGCCCGGACGTGCTGCTCCTCGACCTGTACATGCCGGTACTGGACGGGCATGCCGTGCTCACCGCGCTGCACGACGCGCCGCACCAGCCCGCCGTCGTCGTGCTCACCGCGGCCACCGACGACGAGCACCTCGTCCGCGCCATGCACACCGGCGCGACCTCCTACCTGATGAAGACCGCCGCGGCCGAGCAGGTCATCGCCGCCGTCCGCGACGCCGCCGCGGGCACCGCCAGCCTCAGCCCCGAGCTGCTGACCCGGCTCACCCAGGCGCTGCGCCGGCCGCCGCCGCCGGACCCGCTGCAGCCGCTCTCACCGCGCGAACGCGAAGTGCTGCGGCTGATCGCCCGGGGTCACAGCAACCGGCAGATCGCCCGGGACCTGGTGATCGGTGAGCAGACCGTCAAGACCCACGTCCGCAGCATCCTGACCAAGCTCGGCCTGCAAGACCGCGTCCAGGCCGCGATCTTCGCGCTGCGCCACCACGCCGAGAGCTGAGCAGGGAGCCGCTCGCGCCGGCCTTCAGCGCCGAGAAGCGCGGCCGTCCATGATCGTGGTGGATCGGTTGCAACTATCGCCACCAATCAACCACGATCATGGAAACATCTGTTACGGCTGCGTCCGGAAACCCATTTAGGTCCGGCCGGAAACCGGTAAAAGGCCACGAGCAGCTTCCGGGTCGGGTCGTGCGCCGTCATGGCGTACCGGGGCCGGCCGCTACGGTGCCCGCTGGCCGGGCGGCGGCGTCCTGCGGCCCGGCCGCACGATGCCGTGCTCGTACGCGTGGACGGCGATCTGGACACGGTCGCGCAGGTCGAGCTTGGTCAGGATGCGGGCGATGTGGCTCTTGACGGTGGTCTCGCCGAGGTAGAGCCGGGCGGCGATCTCGGCGTTCGACAGGCCCTCGGCGACCAGCCGCACGACGTCGAGCTCGCGGTCGCTGAGCGGCCCGGACCCGGTGGCGGCCACGGCGCTGGGTGCGGGCCCGCGGCAGAAGTCCTCGATCAGCCGCCGGGTGACCGCGGGGGCGAGGAGCGTCTCGCCGGCCGATACCGCGCGCACGGCGCCGGTCAGCTGCTCGCGGCTGGCGTCCTTGAGCAGGAAGCCGCTCGCGCCGGCCTTCAGCGCGTGGTATACGTACTCGTCCAGGTTGAACGTGGTCAGCATCAGGATCCGGGCCCGGGACCCGCCCTCGACGAGCCGGGTGGTGGCCTCGATGCCGTTCATCTGCGGCATGCGGACGTCCATCAAGATCACGTCGGGGTCCAGCAGCCGGGCCTGGGCCAGCGCCTGGCCGCCGTCGGCCGCCTCCCCGGCGACGCTCAGGTCCGGTTCGGCCTCGAGCAGCATCCGCAGGCCCATGCGGATGAGGTCCTGGTCATCGGCGATCAGCACGCTGATCATGGCAACCCGTCCCCCAGCGGCAGCCGGGCGCGCACGGCGAACCCGCCGCCGGGCCGCGGCCCGGCGTGCAGCTCGCCGCCGAATATCGCGGCCCGCTCGCGCATCCCGGCCAGCCCGTGGCCGCCGGGCGGGGACTGGCCACCGGGTTCCCTCGTGCCGTCGTCGGTGACCTCGATCGTGACCGCCCCGTCCGCGCAGCCGATCGTCACATCCGCGCGGGCGTGACCGGCGTGCTTGAGGACGTTGGTCAGCGCCTCCTGGACGATGCGGTAGACCGACACGTCCACGGCCGCCGGCACTCCCCGGTGGTCGCCGTCGATGACCAGTCTCACCGGCAACCCGGCCGCGCGGACGGTTTCGGCCAGCGCCGCAAGCTCGCCGATGCTCGGCTGCGGAGCAAGCTCGGTGTCCTCGCCGGTGTCGCGCATGACGCCCAGCAGGCGGCGGTTCTCGGCCAGGGCCTGCCGTCCGCTGCTCTCGATATTCTCCAGGGCCTCCTCGGTGGCCTTGCCCGACGCCCGGGCCCCGGCCGCCTGGAGCACGATCACGCTCAGGTGGTGGGCGACGATGTCGTGCAACTCCCGGGCGATCCGGGCCCGCTCGGCGGCCGCGGCCTGCTCGGCCAGCCGGCGCAGCGCCGCGTTCCGGCGGGCCAGGTCCGCGGACTGCCTGCGGGCCCGCACGACCACGCCGGCCAGCCAGCAGGCCAGGATCGGGATGGTGGCCAGGCCTATGCTCGCCCCGGCCGGATGCCGCGAGAAGGCCAGCAGCACGCCCTCGCTCGTCAAGATCATGACCGCGCTGATGGCCAGCCCGGCCCCCGCCCGGCGCAGGCTGGCGTGCGCGCCCAGCGAGTAGCCGCCGACGAACAGCACGACCGCGAACTCCAGGTCCTGCGGCCCGCGGCGGGTGACCAGGTACTGCAGGACCACGCCCGTCCATATCCCGGTCCACATCAGCAGCGGCGCGCGGCGGCGCAGCACCAGGGCCGCGCCGATGAGCACGGGCAGCAACGCCAGCAGCCACAGGGGTCCGGCGATCTCGGTGCCGACCAGGCCGCGCGGGCCCCACGCGGCGAAGGCGGTCAGGCCGGCCCCGCCGAGCGCTAGGCAGGCATCCGCGATCATGCCCGGATCACCGCGCGCGAGACGCCGAACGGCCTGCATAGCCCGAACGTAGCGCCTGGCCAGGCCGGATGGATCGGCCATGAGGCGGGCCGCGCTTCATCCCTGAGGATGAACCGGTTTTCGTTCCCGTGGCCGCAGACGCGCGGGCCCGGACCCAGGGACAGTGGACCGGCCAGCGACCCCACCAGGAAGAAGCACATGACCACCATGTCCGAAACTCGCGAGAGCCCGCATCCGCGGGCCGGCCAGCCCGCTCGGGCCCAGGATGGCGACTGGGCGGTCGAGGTACACGGGCTCACCAAGCGCTTCGGCGCCCGGACCGCCGTCGACCACGTGGACCTGCTCATCCCGCGCGGCTCGGCGTTCGGCTACCTCGGGCCGAACGGGGCGGGCAAGACCACGCTGATCCGGGTCCTGCTCGGCCTGACCAGAGCCGACGGCGGCACGATGTCGCTCCTCGGCGTCCCGGTTCCCGCCCAGCGCGGGCGCGCCCTGGCCCGGGTGGGCGCGATCGTCGACGAGCCCCGGTTTCACGGCCACCTGACCGGACGGGAGAACCTGAGGGTACTGGCCGCGGCCCGGGGCGCAGGCGCCGAGAACCAGATCGGCCCGGCGCTGGACCGGACCCGGCTGACCCAGCGGGCCGACGACAAGGTCTCCGCTTACTCCATGGGCATGCGCCAGCGCCTGGGCCTGGCCGCCTGCCTGCTGGCCGACCCGCAGTTGCTCATCCTCGACGAGCCGATGAACGGGCTGGACCCGGCCGGCATGCACGAGATGCGCGACATGATCCGCAGCCTGGTCGACGAGGGACGGACGGTCGTGCTGTCGTCGCACCTGCTGGACGAGGTGGAACGCACCTGCGACGCGGTGGCCATCGTCGACCGCGGCCACGTTGTCCGCCAGGGCCCGATCGGGGAACTGACCGGAGGGGCCGGCGCCGTCCTCGAGGTGCAATGCTCCGACCCGCCCGCGGCGGCCCGCGCTCTCGGCCCGCCCGCGATCGCATCCCGCGTCACGGTCAGCGAGGACGGGCTGACCGCGACACTGGCCGCGGGGCCGGCCCGCGAGCAGACCGCCGAGATCAACCGCCGCCTGGTCGGGGCCGGGATCTCCGTCTACGGCCTGCGCCAGCGCCGCGCCCGGCTGGAGGACTGGTTCCTGTCCGTGACCAGCCGCCTCGGGGAGGAACAGTGACTCAGCTCAGCTTCGCCGCCGGCCGGCGCGGATCGCGGCTGCCGACGGTGCCCCTGATCGGTGCCAAGCTCCTCGAACTGCGCAAGCGACGGACCCTCATGATCATCACCGTGGCGTTCACGGTGGCGCTGCCGGTGCTCTTCTACGGCGTCCGGCTGGCGGTTTACCTGAGCGATCCCGCGCGCAACGCCCCGGCCGGCACCCCTAGCGCTTTCGCCGTCGCCGGCACGGTCATGGATGAGTTCGGGTTCATCGTCGCCGTCGTGCTCGGGGCCACGGCCGCGACGACCGACCTGACCGACGGCATGTTCCGCCACCTGGTGGTCACCGGGCGGTCCCGGCTCGCGCTCTACCTGGCCCGCATCCCGGCCGGGCTGTCCATCCTGCTCTCGCTGGCCGCCGCCGGCTTCACCGTGGCCTGCCTGGTGACCGCGTTTCTCGGCCACCCGGAGCCGGCCGGCGTGGTCCCGGTGCCGCCGGGCGACATGATCCGTGCCGGGCTGTGGCTCGAGCTCGACCTGGTTATCGGGTTCACGGTCGGGCTCGGCCTCGGCTCGCTCATGGGGCAGCGGACCGTGCCGGTCATCCTGCTCATCATGCTGGAGATCATCGTCACGCCGCTGCTGACCGATCACGCGCTGCCGTACGTCCTCAACGGCGAGCGCCTCGTCGTCGGCGTCGCCATGGACCAGCTGAAACCGGCCGCACTGGCCGGAGGCACCACGATCGGCCCCGGCGGCGGCCCGCACGTGCTGCACCTGCCGCCCATGCCCGCCTGGGCCATGATCACCGTCATCGCCGGCTGGATCATCGGCTGGTCGGCCATCGGGGCCTGGAAGATGGCCACCCGTGACGCCTGACCCGCACCGGCCGTACCATCACGGAAAGGAAAACCTCAGCCATGAAGATCGCAATGACAACGGGCGAGCATAACCTCGCGGTGTCCGCGGGCTCGCATAACCTCAGCGTCGTACCCGTCATTGTCGTTGTGCTGATCATCGGGGCCGCGATCTATTTCATAGTGCAGCGCAGAAGGAAACCGCCGAAAGGTCACGACACCTGAGCCCCGGTCTAGCCGAGGAACGCCTGTTTCACGACCAGCGCCGCCGGACGCGGCGCGCCGGCCAGGGTGTAGAGACCGAAATGGTTCTCGGCCGATTCGTCCGGCGCGTCCGGCACGGTGCCGCGCGTGAAGTCGTTCAGCGTCCAGGGCGCCGGGATTCCGGCGTCTGCCCGGCGCGCGGCGGCGAACACCACGCTGAACCAGTGGGCCTGGGCGTCATTCGCCGCGGTCACGCCGCGCGTCGCGTTGTCGACCGGGAAGCCAGCCTCGCCGATGAACAGCGGAAGCGGGCCGGCGGCCCGCTTGGCCGCCAGCATCCAGCCGTACGCCTCCGCCGAGGGGCCGTAGAAGTGTATGTCCGCGACGTCCATCGGGGCGCCGGGCAGCTCGCTCATCAGCTGCCTGAAACCGGCCGGGCCCTCTGACCCCGACACCGAGACGGTGCCGGGCGTTCGCGGCAGGACGGAGCGCAGCGTGGGGAGCATGGCGCGGACCCAGCCGACCTCGGCCGAGTCCGCGGGATCGACCTCATTCTTCAGCTCGGCCAGGCGGATCTCGGGGTCGTCCGAGTAGGGCCCGAGCAGCGTGCGCAGCCAGGTCCGGC
>Ga0207416_1000841_pt1 | contig 46880 bp, 35 predicted proteins | sample PaiPotPPM11metaG_FD_184107 | JGI IMG/M metagenome (GOLD analysis project Ga0207416, IMG submission 184107) | Iron sulfur acid spring bacterial and archeal communities from Banff, Canada, to study Microbial Dark Matter (Phase II) - Paint Pots PPM... ...
CGTTACGCAGCGTGCTGGAGCCTGAGGCGCCTGTGTGTGACGCTTCAGCCGATCCGCTACAGGCCGTCGTTTTCAACGATGGCGAGCGGATGATCGGCATGGTGGTCGACCAGATTCTCGACGTCGCGCTTGATCAATTTGCGCGGGCAGATTGTGACCGCTATCGATATGCGCCGCCGGCTCGTATTGCCACCCCGTCCCAGCGGTCAGTCGCCGATGAACGTCGTCGTCCGCACGTCAGATGGAGCGGTCAGTCTGCTGGTGGATGAGATCGGAGACGTGATGCAGATGGACGCGTCCACTTATGAACGACCACCGGCAAATCTCGATCCCGCGGCTCGAGAGATCATTCGCGGGGTTTACAAACTCAAGGGCGGATTGCTCCTGGTGCTCGACGAGGAACGGACCGCGGACCTCGCCACAGGGAGGTCGGGGTGAGAACCGGGAAACTGGCAGAGCGCCCGATGACGTCGCGGACAAAGCCTACGCCGGCGAATCGACGATTCCGCGTTTGGGGCGTTTCTGGATGGCCCTCGACCCGCATATCAGCTTTTTGAACTCAGACGCCGGTAACGGCCAACAGACTGCAGCAAGGAGCGAGACAAATGGCAACACTCCCAATCAACGCTCGGCGGACCGCGTCCCGCCGCAATTCATCCAACGGCGTCGCCGTATTGGATCGTCCAGAACTCAGTTCAGTGTCCGTGCAAAAAGCAGACCGGCTGCAGGCGGAGATACTTCGGCTAGTTGATGCATCGCACGAAGGGCGACTTAGTGAACGTGGCAGGGCGGACCAGTTCGACGGACACGACCGCAAAGTTGTCGAGGGCATCAACCAAATTCTGGATGCCATCCTGCTTCCCATCGCCGAAGGGAATCGCGTCTTGACCATGATTCGGGGTGGCAACCTGCGGGAAAGGATTGAAATCTCCTGCAAAGGCGATCACGAGAAGATGAAGAACGCAATTAATGGCGTTCATGCGTGGCTGACAGATCTGATCGCGTATGTAACCGCCATCGCTAAGGGAGACCTCTCCTGGTCAATTGCCAAAGCTTCCGAGGACGATCAGATTCACGAGTGGCTGGTCCTGCTGAAGAAGAACATCGAGGCTCTCGTGATCGATGCAACCACGCTGGCGACAGCGGCAGCGGCCGGCAAGTTCGACGGTCGAGCGGATGAGAGCAAACATCAAGGCGATTATCGCAAGATCATCGCAGGTGTGAACCAGACGCTGGACTCGGCCGTCGCACCGTTGAAAGTTACGGCCGAAAACGCGAGCACACTGGCCTCCGCCTCTGAAGAACTGACCGCGGTCAGTCAATCGATGGCCGCCAGCGCTGGCGAGACGGCAACCCAGGCCAACGTTGCGTCTGCGGCAAGCGATCAGGTGTCCCGAAATGTCGCCTCGGTGGCAGCGGCCACAGAACAGATGCAGGCTTCCATTCGGGAGATTTCCAAGAACGCTAACGACTCGGCCCGGGTGGCGAAGAATGCGGTGACGGTAGCGCACTCCACCAACGAAACCATGAACAAGCTCGGAACCTCCAGCCAGGAAATTGGCAACGTGATCAAGGTGATTACTTCGATCGCCCAGCAGACCAACCTGCTCGCGCTCAACGCGACGATCGAGGCCGCGCGCGCCGGGGAAGCAGGAAAGGGCTTTGCCGTCGTCGCCAACGAGGTCAAGGAACTCGCCAAGCAAACGGCCAAGGCCACCGAGGAAATCGGGCAGAAGATCGAGGCGATCCAGGGAGTCACCAAGGGCGCGGTCTCGGCGATCGAGGAAATCGGAACCATTATCAACCAGATCAACGATATCTCGAACAGTATTGCCTCGGCGGTTGAGGAGCAGACTGTAACCACCAACGAGATCGGTCGCAGCGTGACCGAAGCGGCTCAGGGTGTCAACGAGATTGCTAAGAACATTGGTGGAGTGGCCGTTTCGGCGAAGAACACAACCCAGGGCGCGAACGACACGAAGACAGCATCGCAGGAGCTGAGCCAGATGGCCGCACGACTCCAGACGTCGGTGTCCAGGTTCACGTTCTAACGATACGAGCGCAGAGCAGTTCAACCCGTCGGAGGTATTGGCCTCCGGCGGGCTCCTCGCTTAGGAAAGGTAGAGCAGGACATGATCAAGGCGTTGGTAGTCGATGACTCCCGGGCGATCCGTATGATCCTCCGCCGAATCCTGACCGAAGAAGGGTACGAGGTTTGCGAAGCCGGGAACGGACAAGATGCGCTGGAGGTGATGCAAGTTGAAATGCGCGCGGTAAGTCTGGTCTTGATCGACTGGAATATGCCCGGCATGAATGGCCTGGATCTTCTGAAGCAGTTGCGCCTCTGCGGTGAACTGGCATCGGTGAAAGTGATTATGGTGACCACCGAGGCCGAGCTGGGTCATATGGCATCCGCGCTCGAAGCTGGGGCGGATGAGTACGTAATGAAGCCTTTTACCAAGGAAATTCTCCGGGAGAAGCTTGCACTCGTCGGTGGTGTTCCCACGGCAAGTGTGTAGAGGTGGCGATGAATCAGCGCGTGCTGCAACCTGGCGAACGGATTCGCGTGATGGTCGTCGACGATTCTGTTGTCATTCGGCGCCTGGTCGTCCACGCTCTTGAGCAGGACCCAACGCTCCAGGTGGTCGGGACTGCTTCGAATGGCGCTCTGGGGTTGCAGCGCATCCCACAGTTGGGTCCAGACGTGGTGACTCTGGACATCGAGATGCCGGATATGGGCGGCCTGGAGATGCTGAGACGCATCCGGCATGACCATCCCCATTTGCGCGTGATCATGTTCAGCACGCTTACCGAACGGGGGGCCGCAATCACGCTGGAGGCGTTGACGCTTGGCGCCGATGATTACGTCCCCAAAGTATCGAACGAAGCTTCGCGGGACGAATCGATGTTTCGGCTCACGGCCGAAATGGTGCCGAAGATCAAACAGTTCTTTCGTCTGCCAGTGAACGGCAAGGCCATCGTTGTCCCTTCCGGGGCCGCTGCCGAGCCGAGCATGCGCCTTGGTTGGGACATGGCGCGACGGCCGGAAGTCGTTGTGATGGGAATCTCCACGGGTGGACCGGCGGCGCTCGGTGCAATTCTTCCCCACTTCCCGGTCGACTTCCCGTTGCCCATTCTTATCGTCCAGCATATGCCTCCTCTCTTCACGCGCCTGCTCGCCGAGCGTCTCAATGCGAATTGTCCGCTACGCGTTGAGGAGGCGAGCCAGGGCAGAATCGTTGCACCGGGCAAAGTGCTGATTGCCCCCGGAGACTTTCACATGAAGCTGATCGCCGGCCACGGTGTCGTTTCTGTCAGCCTGGACCAGTCGGCGCAGCAGAACTTCTGCCGGCCCGCGGCAGACGTCCTGTTCCGCTCGGCTGGAGAGGTCTACGGCGGCGCTGTCCTTGCGGTCGTGTTGACAGGCATGGGACGGGATGGACTTCATGGAGTGGAGGTGCTGAAGGCGCACGGAGCGTGCGTCTTCGCCCAGGATGAGGCTTCCAGCGTTGTGTGGGGGATGCCCGGCGCCGTTGTGAATGCAGGCCTGGCGGACCAAGTGTTGCCGCTCGATCAGGTGGCCCCTGAGATTCTGCGATTTTCAGGAATCCGGTAGGAAATGGAGACGACGTGCGTCATCGACATTCTTCCGGAGAACTACCGGGTTCTCCAGGAGAGCGTATATTCGCAGGTCGGAATCGTTCTGGACGACAACAAACAATATCTGCTCGAAGGACGTCTCTCCCCCCTCATCATGCAACTTGGCCTGCGCTCGATCAACGAATTGTGCGGGCTGCTTCAGCGTGCCGATAGTGCGGAGATTGGCCACATGGTCGCGGAGGCAATGACCACCAACGAAACGTATTTTTTTCGCGAGCCAATACACTTTGACGCGATACGAACGGTTCTTTTGCCAAGACTCAGGGTAGAGCGGCGCGATTCCAGAAGACTGCGCTTCTGGTCGGCCGCGTCCTCCAGCGGCCAGGAAGCGTACAGCCTGGCAATGCTCATGCTGGAAGATGGTTTCCGGGACTGGAATGTACACGTCTTAGGAACCGACTTCTGTTCCAAAGTGGTGGCCCGCGCCAACGCCGGCTTGTATCAGCAACTCGAAGTGAACCGCGGGCTGCCAGCCACCCTGCTCGTAAAGTACTTCCAGCGCTGCGGCCTGAGTTGGCAGATCAGGGACGCGGTACGTGCGATGGTACGGTTCGAGACAATCGATCTGCGCAATAGCATGCGGACGCTCGGGCCATTCGACCTGGTGCTCTGTCGCAACGTGATGATCTACTTCGACACCGCGACCAAGCGGAAGATCATGATGCAAATCCACAATACGATGTTTCGCGGCGGTTGGCTGCTGCTCGGCAGCGCTGAAACGACGATCGATCTCGATGGCTTGTTTGAGCGGCGCAGTCTTGGAGGCACGACGGTTTATGTCGCACTGTGAAAGGGGACTATGGCAACCGGATTAGGCGCGGATATAACGATCCAGATCGTGGAATCCATCTTTGCAACGATGATGGATCTCGAAGTCTGCGCCATTGACGTGCAATGGCGTCCAGCGGAAGACCGCCTCACGTCGTCGGTCGACCTGCGTGGCGATTGGAACGGCTCGGTGTCCGTCGAGTGCAATCGGCGACAGGCTTGCGAATTCGCCGGCAAGTTTCTCTCCATGGACCCACCGGACACAGTCGACGACGACGTGCGCGATGTGCTCGGAGAATTGGCCAATATGATCGGCGGAAACATCAAATCGGTCATCTCAGCAGACACCCGCCTTTCCACCCCATCGATCTTCGAGGGAGTCCACTCCAGGTTGCGAACCTGTCGGCCGGGATGTCAGGACGAGATCGCCCTGAATTTCTCCGGGGGGACGTTCTGGGTAACTGTCGTCAGGGAGGATTGCTTTAGCCAAGGCAGCACGTCGGGGCGTCAATGATCCGCACCGAATGGGATTTGAACTCATGACTAGTGGGGCTTCGCCACTGGAGTGGGCTGTAGCCGGTCTACGTCCGAGTTTGGCGCGTCACTGTCGGATGACGATTTCTATGCCTGTACCCGGGTCCGGAACCGTAAGGGTGTCCCCCCTCTCTCCGGAGACGAGAGATGCGCGGTTGCCGTTCACGGTTGCGGTCGCGGGAGATTTGGTCAGCCCGGCTACTTCCACAGCGACATCTTTCCACCACGCGGGGTAGTCCCCTTCGTGCTTACCAAGGTGAATTGCGAGTTCGCTCTTATCAGAGGACACAGTACACGTGAATTTCATGCGTAGGAATTCTCCGTGTCGATATGCAAAGGTCGCACCATCGTCGAGATAAATCTCTCCGCCGCAATCAGGGCCCGGGAAGACACGGAGGAGAAGCGGCCCCTCGGGTCGCTCCGCCGTACTTTGTACAAGAGGCTGCACAGGAAGAATTGCTCCCGGCCGCACAAAAACCGGCAGGCTTGCCAATTCAGGACGAAGCCGGAGGGTGGACAATACCACGCCAGTGGCGGCCTCGGGCTGCAGGCCCTCGGCAGACACTTGTGCAGCGGTTCTTTCGACGGGCTTTCCGGTCCAGTAATCGTACCAACCTCGGGAGGGGAGTTCGGCGTCGTAATCGTCCGCCTTGTCAGGGAACGGCGGAGCAGCAACAAGCAGGTCGGGACCAACCATAAACTCGCCCGAGGCGCCTGGATCGACATCGATTGGATGACGGTCCGGAGCCGCGTCGGGAAACTCGAGAAAGAGCGGACGAAGGAACGGCAAGCCCGTATGCGTGCCTTCCTCCATTACGGTATAGAGGTAGGGGAGGAGCTTATACCGCGCTTCGATGAAGTGCCGGCGAATCTGTTCCTGCTCCGGTCCGTTGGCCCATGGTTCATGATCGCCGGTACCCTTTTCGGCGTGGTCGCGGTCGATGGGCTGGAACGCCGCAATCTCAATCCATTTCGTTAGCAGTTCCGGCGACGGTGTGCCGGCGTATCCGCCGACGTCGGCACCGGCCAGCGAAAAGCCGCTCAGTCCCAGGTTCTTCAGCATCGACGTGGTCAGACGCAGATGATTCCAGGTGGCAGAGTTGTCGCCGGTCCAGGTGGCCGCGTAGCGCTGGCCGCCGGCATAACTCGCACGCGTGAGGATGAAAGGCCGGACATCGGGCTTCAGCGCAAGTTGGCCATCGAAGGTAGCACGAGAGTTCTCCATTCCATAAACATTGTGGATCTCGCTATGGGTTGCGCTCCGCGGGCGGAATCCCGGCTCATCGATGCAGTGAACAACGGTATCCGGCATCGTCTTCAGAGAATTGAAGACGGATGGCTCATTCATGTCATTCCAGAAGCCATCGATGCCTGTCTTGGTGAAGTGTTTGTAGAGACCACCCCACCACTCCCTGGTTTGTTGCCGCGTGAAGTCCGGAAAGACACTGGGGCCCGGCCACACCGGACCGACATAGAGAGAACCATCCGCGTTCTTCAGAAAGTGACCGCCGGCTACACCACTGTCGAATGGCTTGTAATTCTGGCCGGGGAGATCAGCGATGTGAAGGTCCGTGATCGCTACTACGTGAAACTTCTCCTGGTGAAGAGTGGCAACCATCCCGGACAGGTCAGGAAAGGCTTCTATATTGACGGTGAAGGGCCGGTTTTTGTCCTGGTAGTCGATGTCGAGATAGATTGCATCGGCGGGAATTTTGTCCTTGCGCAGCCTATCAGCTACCTCAAGCACTCGCGACTGTGACATATAGCTATAGCGAGACTGCTGAAACCCTATTGCCCAGAGTGGTGGCAGCGGAGTCGGTCCTGTGAGCCACGCATAGCTCTCGAGAACGCGCTTCGCGGATGGACCATAGAGCAGATAAATATCGGCGGGTCCGCCTTCAGCGCGGTATTGAAATGTGTTATCCAACCCTTTGCCGAAGTCGAACCAGGACGGCCAGGTGTTATCGATGAGCACGCCAAGCGATGTGCCGGCGCGATAGCTCAGATAAAACGGGATGCTCTTGTAGAGCGGGTCTGTCGATTCCTGCCACCCATAGGCGTCGGTGTTCCACATATGGAAAGCTTGATCGCGCCGATCGAAACTGCCCGTCTTATCGCCGAGCCCAAAGTAGTGTTCCTCGGCGGGCATGCTCTTCGCAATGCGGAACTGCTCCCCTTCGAACTGGATCGGCTCCGCGTCCTGTTGAAGCACGTTCCCTGCAAGGTCGAGCAGCGTAAAGCGGCCCGTCGCGCGCTCTACCGTCACGCGTAGAGCCGCTGTGTGGAATCCTGCGCTGGTCGCATTGCTCTCTTGCGTGACTACGGTCGTTGCCGAGCGCGCTTCGGGTAACACGGCCCACGAAGCGTCCTCTGGAAGCACCCGTTGCCCCACGCGAATGCGCACGACATCGTCACGCAGTGCGGTGATGCGCATGATCAGTGCACCGTCGCGGAGTTCTATGCCGTTCGGCAGCGGTGTCACATCGGTGACCTTGTCAAAGGCAGAAACACCCCCAGGCGCGGAAGGCGCCGTTTGAGCAAGGACGAAAACTGCAGACGCGAGGAGGCACAGGAGAAGGCAGGTGTCTCGGGCCGGGGTACGCATCGTCTTCTCCAGGTTGACTCGACGTAGGGATATCGCGGCCTGACTTCCGGCCACTGTCGCGTAGGCTACGCGAAGGCCGCAGCGCAAAGGATACGCCGCGGCTTTCACGATTTAGAAGTCAAACTTCAGTGACAACTCGGAGAGACGACGCCCCAGTTTCAGCGGAGCCGATCCGAAGCCTTCGGTTGGATTGTAAGCTGCGGTGGCAGGCGTCGCGCCACTCAACTGCAGTGTAGTCTGCGACGCATACCCCGTGCCAAAGCTGTTCAGAGGATGATTGAGGAAGTTGAACGCCGCGTAGCGGAAGCGTATGCGCCGTTCTCCACCTACGCTGAATCCCTTCTCGAGCGAGAGGTCCGAATTGAAGAAAGCCGGTCCGTGAGCGTACGGCTCGATGTATGGACCATTCGTTCCCACCGCCGGCAGGGCAAAGCAGGACGGGTTGAGGTACTGATGCGACCCGAGGTTCGAGCGGGGATTGCACGTGAGGACAGGCTGCAGGTTGACGTCCGGCGTGCCCAGGATCGACTGCGAGGAGACACCGTACGGATTGCCGCCGTTGGCGATGTTGCCCTGCAGGTAGTACCCAGGCGAGTAGCTGACGCCGGTCTGCATGTCGGGGCCGCTCTGAATATTGGTGATGCCCGAGACCAGCCAGCCATTGATGAAGTTGCCCAGCATCCGATCCTGAGTGAACTTTCCGGTCTGATAGGAGTAGCTCAGATTGAGAACCTGGGTACGGTCGTAATTCAACGGGCCGTAGTTGTTGGAGAGGTTGAACGGATCGATGCCCGCCGTATAGTTGAAGTCCGCCGAAGAGCCCAGGATGCCGAGCGCCTTCGAGAACGTGTAGTTTGCGTTGAAATTCAACTTGCCAATCTGCTTGATCGCCTCGAACTGGAATGCGTTGTAGTTGGCGTACGTGTTGTGCTCCGGAACCAGGATCTGGCTGTAGCGGTTGAAGGGGCGCGCATTCTGGACGCTATGGTCGCCCGGATAGTTGTAGATATTGTCCAGGCTCGCCGCCTGTGCCGGAGTGCAGCCGGTCGCATTGCAGGCTCCGGGAGACTTCGCATTGATCGCAGTCGCCGCGGCCGCGGTAAACAGAGTTCCAACCGGGATCGCGTTCACGTTGTTCAGCACCACCGCCTGGGTTGTGCCGTTGTCCATCAGCGAGTTGCTGTTGTTGCCAACATACGACGCCTGAAGCGTCCAGTTGCCCGGCATCTGCCGCGCGATGCTTAGGCTGTAGTTGTTGGTCACCGGCTCCTTATTGTCCGTGGGGTCGAGGCCGTATATCGTCGACGGCGAGATGTAGGTCTCCGTGCTGCTCAGCCCCGTGTTGCCATAGGTGCTCGGATTGAGATGCAGCGAGTCGACGCCTTCGAGAGTGTTGTCGCCAAAGCCCTGCAAATCGGCGAAGCGCACGTTTTCCGCCTGGGCAAATTCGCTGGTCACGTCAACCACCGAATCGTGGAAGCGATACATGCCGGCGCCACCCCGCACAACCATCTTGCCGTCTTTGAAGACATCCCACGCAAAGCCTACGCGCGGCTCAAAGTAGAACGGCGGCGAAGACACACCCGAATTGGGAACAGACGGACTGTTGCTGTGCCACGTCATGCCCGGCAGAGGATTGGTCGTAGCGTTGTAGGTCGAGGTGTACAGCGCCGGATTCCAGACCGAAGCTCCAACTCCGTGCGCATCCTGCCACACGCCAAGCTTTGTGACGCGAACGCCGAAGGTTACGCTCAGATTAGAAGTAGCGTGCCACTGGTCCTGGCCAAAGAAATCCGTGTTCCAGAAGTAGAGATTCGTGTATGGATTGAAGTTCTGCTGGTGCCAATCCTGAATCTGCCCTTCAAAGAAGTTTGCCAGGGCGTTTCCGCTGTTGAAATGCGGGTTGCCGTATGCCGGCGAACCATCAGGGTACTTGCCGTTATAGTCGGCAAAATAGCTGCCGGCTCCGCCGTAGTAGTAGTCCTGGATGATGCCGTTGGTGGATGGGTTGGTGGCTGTCTGGTTGTTCGTCGTACGCTGGCTGAAGATGCCCACTTCGACGGTGTGCTTGCCCCATACCCGGGTGAGATTGTCGCCAACGTTCGGCTGGAATTTCTTCAACCGCAGCGGATTGTTTGAGTAGTCAGGCCACAGACCGAGCGGCAAGCCGCCGTAGGTGGTGTAGGTCCCGAGTTGCGGATACTGAGTGTCACCGTTGTCAAAGGCGCCGTTGTACGGATATTTGATCGCCCCCTTCTGTAGGGCACTCGCATCTCGAGCATCAAACGACTCAACGAAGGAAGTAATGGTTGCGTAGAGTTCATTCGTCATCGTGGGAGTAAACACGGTGACAAAGTTTGCCGCCGCGCTGTGTCCCCAGGTATCGTTATTGACGCCGTAGCCGGGCGTGTTCACCTCGCCCATGACGCTGGTCGGCTCGTAGTACGGGACCAGCGGCTGGCCCTGCTTGCCTTTTTCAAAACTGTAGCGCGCAAAGAACTGGTTGCGCGGGCTGATGGCGTAGTCCAGGCGTCCGGCAAACTGGCTGACATTGTTGTTGACCAGGTCGAGGTTGTCGTAGTTGTAGCCGTCGAGACCGGTCTGCGCTCTCGTTGGCAGAGGCAGCGTGCCGTTGACGATCGCCATCGCGCCCGGATTCAGAAACGCAGCGATATTGCCGTTAGTCACCGACGAGCCGTTATCGCCCACTGATGGCGCGACATTGAACGTACCGTAGTTGCCATTGCTGAGGTTCGGTCCCAGGAAGTTCGAAAGCGCAGCCGCGCTGAAGTCGCCTTTGCGCATCGCGGCCGTCGGCACCAGGGCGTGGATGATCGCGCTGCCTGCGCTGTTGTAGGCATACACGTTACGCTGAGCGTCGTACTCGGCGCCCGCGAAGAAGGTCAGCTTCTTAACGTGGGGAACCGGACCGCTAAGGGTCGCGCCGGGATAGACGAAGCGGTCATTGGGCCGCGCGATGTTGTTGTACTTCGAAAGCCAGTCATTGGAGTTGAGCTGATAGGTACGCGCGTAGGTGTATAGCGAACCATGATAGGTCGACGTCCCCGGTTTCGTGACTCCGCTGATTACGACCGGGCCATTCGACTGGTCAGCACCGAAGTTGGAGGTCTGCACGTGAACTTCGCTGACAAACGAGTCATTGATGTTCTGCAGATTGGAACCCATGTTGCCGGCGTCGGTCAGGTTCGCGCCATCCAACTTGATCGTGACTCCCGCAACGGGTGCTCCATTCGAAGCGTACGGCGTTGGTTGACCCACCTGTACCTGCGAGAAATCGGGCGCTGTGTTCTGGGGTCCGAGGTTGCGGATTGCAAATCCGGGCAGAGTCCGCTGTAGCTCGGTGGCGTCCCGACCCACGATCGAGAGCTGGTCGAGGTCCTTGGCGCTAATGGTCGAGCTCAGTTGACCGCTGTCTAACGGCAGCCCGGACGACTCAGCCGTCACCGAAACTGCTTCGGTGACCTCGCCAACCGGGAGCCTCAGGTCGGCAAGAGCGAGGCTGTCACCTGGATTCAGGTGGATCGCTTTACGGATAAGCTGCTTGAATCCTTTCTGCTGAATCGTCAGCGTGTAGTCTCCGCTCGGGACAGCTTCGAAAGTGAACGAGCCGGAAGCGTTGCTGTGAGATTCCCGCGCCACCCCGGTCGCATCATTTGCGAGGGTAACGGTGGCACCGGCAATCACGGCACCACTTGGATCCTGAACGACGCCACCCAGGGCGGCCGATCCAACCTGTCCCCAGGCATTATGGCAGATCAATACAAAGGAAAGGCAGAAAACGAAGAAGCTCCGGGCGAGCAAGTTGCGGTTGAGGTCATGAGAGATCCCGGCAAGAATGCGATTCATATACTGCCTCCAAAGTGGGTGCAAACCAGTTTCATCAGGTTCCGTTCGGCAAGGACCGACGGCACCGGTCTCAAGCGCGTCCGTTATAGGGCTCTCTATTCTGGCCTGTATAGGGGCCTTGCGGTAAATCACGTACCTCTTATCATGATAAGTAGACGACTAAGCTATTGATAAAATGGTGTTTCTTCTTGCGCGACAAACGATTTACAGCAGGTCTATAATTCCCGGAAACCCCGACCGGTGGCGGCAGAGATGACAAGCTCGGAGACTGTTTACAGTGAAAAGGAGCGGGCTGAGATCCAACGCCAACTGGATCGACTGCTGGGAAACCCCCACTTTTCCAATAGCAGGCGCTTCCCCAGTTTCCTTCGCTTTATCGTGCAGGAAGAGCTCGAAGGACGCGGCGATCAGTTAAAGGAGCGGACTCTCGGCATCGAGGTCTTCGGCCGCGACGCTGGATACGACACCACCTCGGACCCGATCGTGCGGGTCACCGCCGCCGAGATTCGCAAGCGCATCGCGCAGTATTATCAGGACTCTGGAAATCCGGAGGAACTCCGGATATCTCTGCCACCGGGGTCTTACGTTCCCCATTTCGAATGGCCGAAAGTACATTCTCCGACGGAGGTTGAGTCCCTCTCTGAGCTATCGCCACCCGAACCAAAGGCTCCAGCTCATGCCGCCGAACTGCTTTCAGGGCCGTTCGAGCCACCGAAGACGCTCAGATCGAGACTGCCGCATGCCTCATGGTTAGTCGCCACAGGACTGCTTGTGCTGCTGCTGGTCGTCTGCGGTTGGTCGTGGATCCGTTCCAGACCCTCGACTCTGGACCGCTTCTGGGCGCCTGTGCTGGAGTCAGGCGATCCGGTTGCAGTCTGCTTCCCCCAGAGCACCATCGACGGGATCACCTTGCGTGATGCGGCGGATCCTGTGCAGCAGCGGCATCTGGAAGAGAAGATGAATGGCGTCATCGTCGACGATCTGCAACCGCTCGTCAGCCTCTCTGGTTTGCTCGACATGCGGCATCAACGCTACAACCTGATGGGGGAAAATGTCTCCACGCTGACCGACCTCAGAAACGGGCCGGCGATCTTCATCGGAGCCTTCGATAACGCGTGGACGCTTCGGCTTACCCGCGGCCTCAGGTTCCGCTTCGGCAACGATGCCGACATGACTCACTTCTGGATTGAGGACACGCAATCGCCGGAGCATACGCATTGGAGCATCGACCGCAGCGTGCAACAGTCCACCAATAACTACCGCGATTACGCGATCGTCGCGCGTTTCAGGGATGCGAACACAGGGAAACTGGCAGTAATTGCCGCAGGCATCGCGCGCGGCGGAACGGTAGCCGCGGGTGAGTTTCTGACCCAACCCGGAGATATGGACTTGATCCGAGGGCAGGCGCCAAAAGACTGGGCGGGCGAGAACATGGAATTTGTCCTGAGTACCGAGATCATTGATGGCCGGTCGTCGCCTCCGAGGATCGAAGCCACCTATTTCTGGTAAGTTCGGGTGGATGGAAGGCCTTTCGCGACAACGATATCGTTCGATTGCATTCGCCATCGCGCCCGCACTGCTCGTTCTGTGCTGGACGGTAGCTGCCCCCGCACAGCGTCTGGTCTTCGCTCACTATATGCTCGCCAACCAGGATTACGAGCCGGACGATCCCACCGGCGAGCGCAACGTCGCGTCCTACGAGCGGGAGATTCGCCAGGCGCAGGTCATCGGCATTGACGGCTTTGCGCTCAACGCCGGCGGCTGGTTCAAGGAGCCACGTTACATCCGCCGAGCTTCGGAGATGTTTGAGGCGGCACACCGCCTGCACACGAATTTCAAACTCTTCTTTTCGGCCGACATGTGCTGCTCGAACGGCGCGGACGATGTGGAGGACATGGTGCGCAGGTTCGCAAATAATCCTCGCTACTCCCCCGACTATTTCAAGTACAAGGGGAAGTACCTGCTGACGACCTTTGCCGGGTCGGACCGTGGCCCAGCCTTCTGGCGCGATCTGCGGGCCAATCTCGAGCACGGCACGGATCCTTCCTCTCGGGATGCGCCAGGCGCCCTGACAACTGCGGGTGGAGTTCCATCGAGTGCTCCGCTCCCGATTGAACTCGTGCCTGCATTCTTTTGGGGCGGCGAGCTTCCCCGGGAGAGCGAGATCCAGGCGGGCCTCGCGAGCTACACCGAACTCATCGACGGTGCCTTCTACTGGGGCATCGCGGGAGTTCCCGGATTCGGCCAAGTCCCAGATCAGATTCCATCGTCCCAGGCTTACGCTTCTGCATTGCACGCCGCCGGCAAACTCTACATGGCGCCAATCTGCTTCCAGTTCTGGGGAGCCAATGCCGGGCGTTATTACGAATCCAGTGGCTACGCCGGCATGCGTGCCATGTGGTTGGACGCCATCCAGATAAGTCATCCCGACTGGGTCGAAATCATCACATGGAACGACTTTATTGAAGGCACGTACATCAGCCCGATCGACGACCCGGCCCGCTATCCGGGAGCCAATGATCTCGGGGCCGGCGCTGCTGCTCCGTTAACTCAACACTATTTTCATAGTCACCGCGGCGCTACCGAACTCACGCGCTTTTTTATCGAGTGGTACAAGAGTGGTCGGCAGCCCGCAATCCGCAGCGATAGCATCTTCTGGGCGTACCGCACGCAACTCGCAACGCCAACGCAGTATTCCTATCCGTCGATCAAGATTTACGGGGCCATCGCCGACAGTATTTACCTCACCGCTAACCTGAAGGCTGCGGCGGTGTTACATGTTTCCATCGGCGGAACTTCCAAGTCGATATCCCTTCCCGCAGGTTCAACCGATGTCCAGGTCCCCATCACTGCCGGAACGGCCCCTCGCTTTCAGTTGACCCGCGGCAAGGCTCGCCTGATCGAAGGGTCAGGAGATGATCCCATCTCGGCGGAGAGACTTCCTCCGAACCTTTACTATTCGACCGGCGCACTGCACGATTGATACGCGATCTTCCGTTACCTGCTATAGATTTAGCCAATGCTGCATCGTGACTAGACAATGAACGAACAGCTCGAACCAGCGACAAGACCGTGTTAACTCGGCCCTCGGACAAGCGGATTTCCGGGCGGAACTTCGTCAGATACACGTTCGCAACCGATTCGCGATACCATAAACCGTTCGTCGCCGCTCCACCGAGGAGCGCGTTTTGAAGGGGTACACAGAGTAGATGAGTGAGAAGCGTTGGGTGTTATTGATTGCCAGTGAAGTCGGGCGCACCGATTCCGTATCAGACCGTGCCATGGAACGTCTTGTCGACGCCATTGGCGACGAGGGCTATGAGGTCGTCCGAACGACCTCGCCGGAAGATGGTGAATCGCTCGTGACTTCCGACCCCAGCTACTCCGCAATCCTGCTGGACTGGGATCTGGAAAGCAACTCGCAGTTCGAAGAACGCGCCGCGCTCGACATCATCCGCAGCGTGCGCCACCGCAACAAGAAGGTCCCGATCTTCCTCATCGCCGATCGCACGCTCGTCTCCGAACTCCCGCTTGAGGTGATCAAGCAGGTCCACGAGTACATCCACCTCTTCGGCGACACCCCCGTCTTCATCGCATCCCGCCTGGACACAGCGATCGAACGCTACCACGAGCAGCTTCTGCCCCCCTACTTCCGCGAGTTGCTGAAGTACAACGACCAGTCCGCCTACTCGTGGGACGCCCCGGGCCACATGGGAGGCGTGGCCTTCCTCAAGCACCCGGTAGGCCAGGAGTTCCACCGCTTCTTCGGCGAGAACCTGCTGCGCTCCGACCTCGGCATCTCCTCGGCGCCGCTCGGCTCCTGGCTCGACCACATCGGCCCGGCGGGAGACTCCGAGCGCAATGCGGCCCGCATCTTCGGCGCCGATTGGACGTTCTACGTGCTGGGCGGCTCCAGTACTTCCAACCAGATTGTTGGACACGGCGTGATTGCTCAGGACGATATCGTCCTGGCCGACGCAAACTGCCACAAGTCCGTCTGTCACGCGCTGACGGTTACCGGCGCCCGCCCCGTCTACTTTAAGCCCACCCGCAACGGCTACGGCATGATTGGACTCGTTCCGTTGAAGCGATTCTCTCCGCAATCCGTCAAGGAATTGATTGCCCGCAGCCCGTTTGCCGCTGCCGCCCGCTCGCAGGAGCCTACCTACGCGGTCATCACTAACTCCACCTACGACGGCCTCTGCTACAACGTAGATCGCGTCGTCGAGCAGCTGCGCAGCTCCGTGACTCGCGTTCACTTCGACGAGGCCTGGTACGCGTACGCCAAGTTCCACCCCATCTATCGCGGACGCTACGCCATGGGTGTACCGGAAGACATGGAGGATCGCCCGACCATCTTCTCTGTACAGTCCACGCACAAGATGCTCGCAGCCTTTTCCATGGGTTCCATGATCCACGTCAAGCTATCCGACCGTGCCCCGTTGGATTTTGATCAGTTCAACGAATCCTTCATGATGCACGGCACTACCTCTCCGTTCTATCCGCTGATTGCGTCCCTCGACGTCGCCGCGGCCATGATGGATGAGCCCGCAGGCCCTACGCTGATGGATGAGACACTGGCCGACGCAATCAGCTTTCGCCAGGCGATGAGTTCCGTCGCCCACCGTCTGCGCGCCGAATCCGAGAACGGCGAAGGCTGGTTCTTTGGCGTCTACCAGCCGGACACCGTCATCGATCCTGCCACCGGAGAGAGGATTCTGTTTGAAGATGCCGAGGACGAACTCCTCGCCGCCGACCCCAATTGCTGGACCCTAAAGCCCGGCGACGACTGGCACGGCTACCAGGACGAAGGCTCGCCCGAAGACTATTGCATGCTCGACCCGGCCAAGGTAACCATTCTGACCCCTGGCGTCAATGCCCAAGGTGTCGTTGCAGACTGGGGCATTCCCGCTGCAGTTCTCACTGAGTTCCTTGACTCACGCCGCGTCGAGATTGCTCGCACCGGAGATTACACGGTACTTGTGCTCTTCTCGGTGGGAACTTCCAAGGGTAAGTGGGGGAGCCTGCTGGAAAATCTCTTTGAGTTCAAGCGCCTCTACGACACTGAGGCACCACTCGAAGAGGCGCTTCCGGAATTGGTCCAGCGTTTTCCTGCCCGCTATCGCAATCTCTCGCTCAAAGAACTCTCTGACCAAATGCATGCGGCAATGATCGAGCTCAACCTCGCCGGCCTGGTCAACGCTGCCTGCGACGAGGACTTCGACCCTGTGCTGACCCCGGCGCAGACCTACCAGAAGTTGGTTCGCCACGAGACCGAGCGCATTCCCTTTACGGAGATGCCCGGCCGCATTGCTGGCGTCATGCTCGTTCCCTATCCGCCGGGCATCCCCATGTCCATGCCGGGCGAACGCCTCGGCGGCCCTGAATCGCCGGTCATCCGGCTGATTCTCGCGATGGAGAAATTCGGCAAGCGCTTTCCCGGCTTCGAGCGCGAGGTGCACGGCATCGAAGTGGATACCGACGGCAAATACTGGATGCGCGCAGTCATCGAAAAATGAGTTAGCACTCCAATCGAGTCATTCCGCTAGTGAGCCTGGAGTCGATACGTCACGCCCTCCCACTACCGGCCCCGTTCGATCAAGTGACCGGGCGGTTTGGGACGTGACCCGACAGCGGGAATCTGAGCCAATCCGCGGCGCTTACCCCGCTGGCTGCCGAATCTGCTCCCGCACCACACCCAACGCTTCACGAGATGCTGCGCGAGCGCTTTGAGCTGTCAGCCGGGGATATGTATGAGTTGGACGAAGAGGTGGATTACACCACTCTCTTCAAGATTGGGGGGCTACCCGTTCCGGAGCTGCGCGAAACAGCATGGACGCCGCTTCCGCCGGGAGCGCTGGGCAGCAGCTCGATCTTCTCCGCAATTCATGCAGGCGATGTGCTTGTGCACCATCCCTACGAGAGCTTCGACGCCTCCGGGGAACACTTCATCAGCACGGCGGCGGACGATCCGGATACGGTAGCGATCAAGATGACAGCGTATCGCATCGGCGACGACACGCCGTTTGTGAAGTCGCTGATCCGCGCGGCCGAGTTGGGGAAACAGGTCGCACGCGTGATGGAAATCAAGGCCCGATTTGATGAAGAGCGCAACCTCCATTGGGCGGGGAGTTGGAACGGGTGGGTGCGCACGTCACGTTTGGGATGAGCGGGCTGAAGACTCACGGCAAGACCGCGCTGGTGGTCCGAAAAGAAGGCGGCGGTCTACGCAGCTACGTGCATATCGGGAGGGGCAACTATCACGTAAAGACAGCTCGGTTGTATGCGGATCTCGGGCTGCTGACCTGCGCCCCGCAGCTCACGCGCGACGTGATCAACCTGTTCCACTATCTCACCGGTCGCTCCTCGAAAGAGGGGGCAATACAGGCATTGGCGATTGCGCCTTCAGCGATCAGGCCAGCGCTAAGTAGCAATCCATTCGCTTGTCTTAAATGCACGTCGTGTTCCGGAACCTCGCGCAAGGGCCGGTCGGGCCTCTATCATTGAGCCATGCACGATAAACCTGGAGTCGCCGGCCGATGGTGGATGCGCAACTGCGTCAAGCCCTTCGCCATCGCCGCCGTCTTCGTCTACACCACCGCGCTCTACACGATGGTGCTGCAGGCTGTCTTACCTTATCCGTTCCTCTTCCTTTTTCTTGGAGCGGTAATGGGCAGCGCATGGTTTGGGGGCGCCATTGCCGGCGCCATCTCGGTCGCGCTCTCCACTGTCGTCATCGACTTCTTCTTTGTTCCTCCGTATTACTCGTTCCAGGTCAGCAAAGTTGCGGTGCCTTATTTCCTCTCCTTCGTCATCTGTGCCGCAGTGGTCGGCTGGATCAGCGCGGCGCGCCGCCGTGCCGAGTCCCAGATCCGCGATGCGCGCGACCTGCTGGAGCAGCGCGTGCGCGAACGCACGGCCGAGCTCGAGCAGTCGAACCTGGAGTTGCAGGAGAGCGAGCACAGCCTGCGCCAACTTCAGGCACAGCTTGCCGACGTCAACCGCGTTATGAGCATGGGCGAAGTCACCGCCTCGATCGCTCACGAGATCAACCAGCCGCTAGCCGCAATCGTTGCCAACGGGTACGCGTGCGTGGCGTGGCTGAAGTCGGGCAACATCTCGCGCGCGGAGGCCACCGCCGAAAAGATCGTCGAGGATGGCACCCGTGCCGGATCCATCGTCGCGCACCTGCGTGCGCTCTTCCAGAAGGGCGAAGAGAAACGTAGCCTTGAATCCATCAACGCCATCATTCTCGAAACCGTGCGCGTGTTGCGCGACGAGACGACACGGCGCCACATTCCGTTGCACACCGATCTTGCGGCGAACCTGCCCCCAGTGCGCGTCGACCGTGTTCAGATTCAACAGGCTCTCTTCAACCTCGCCGTCAACGGCATGGACGCGATGGAAAACACGCCGGCAGCGGCTGCGGAGTTGCGCTTCACCAGCAGCCTCGACGACTCGGGCAGAGTGCACGTGATGGTAACCGACTGCGGCTCCGGAATTTGCCCCGAACTGCAGGAGCAGATCTTCGACGCCTTCTTCACGACCAAGCCTACCGGACTGGGCATCGGTCTCTCGATCAGCCGCACCATCATTGAGGCGCACCAAGGAAGGTTATGGGCGGCGTCGCGTCTGGAGGGCGGCTCAGTCTTCCAGTTTATGATTCCAACAGAGCCATGAGCGAAGCCCCCGCAATCTCGCCGTCCACCGTCTTCATCGTCGATGACGACGCGTCCATTTGCGCGGCGATGGTGAACCTGCTCGACTCCGAAGGCATCGCAGCCACGCCCTTCGCCAGCACCGAAGACTTTTTGCAGAAATGGCATCCGGACCTGCCCGGATGCCTTCTCCTCGATGTTCGCCTGCCCGGCATCACCGGCGTCGAGTTTCAGGAGAAGCTGCGCGACGAAGGCATCAACATCCCCATCATCTTCATGACTGCGTACGGCGACGTACCGACCGTGCGCCGCGTCATGAAGGCCGGTGCCATCGAATTCCTCACCAAGCCGTTTCAGAAGGAAGAGTTGCTTGCGGCGGTCCGTCACGCCTTTGAACTCGACCAGGCACACCGCGTCGATGCGTCGTCGATGCAGACGTTGCAGTCGCGTTTCGACTCGCTGACACCGCGTGAGCGCGAAGTAATGGCGCTCGTCACCGCGGGCTTCCTGAACAAGCAGATCGCCGGAGAATTGGCCCTGAGCGAGATCACCGTGAAGCTCCATCGCCGCCAGGTAATGGAGAAGATGAAAGCCAACTCCCTCGCCGACCTCGTGCGCAGCGCGGAGAATCTGAAGAAGGCTCCCTATACCAAAGGATGATTGCGGCACCTCGACTGGGCCGCTATCCTCAGCAATACATCGACACGGCCGAATGGCGCGTCGAAGGCATGGATGCGGCTCCCAGGTGATATGAACTTTCTGGTTCAGCTCTCGCAATTCTTACAATCTGCCGGTATCGGAAAGAGTTCTCCTTTGTTGCCCCAGATCCCGATGGACATTCTCCGATTAGAAGTAATGCCGGCGTATGAGCGGGTGAACTGCGACCTGGTGATGCGCCGCATCGGGTTAGGGGATCCGGCCTCCGTCGTCGGGACGCGCGCGAAACTGCAGACTCAGCAGACATTGTTGGACGTATTGGCGTTGCGCCGGCTCATTTTCCGCAACTTTCCCGATGTCAACACAGCCCGCCTGCGGGTCTTCCGGCCATCGGCCGGCGGCTCGCGCGAGCTGGTGCTCGTCGGAGACCTCCAATCGAACGTGGGAGACATGGCGCGCGGTAGCGCGCCGGAAATTCAGGCGAAGGTGTGCGGGTTTTCCTTTGTCCTCGCCGACGGCATCCTGCACGATATGACAACCGACTGCCTCTCTCGCGCCTGCTAGCGACTTCCCGCCATAACAACACACAGAAAGAGACCCGCAGAACGACTTCGCTCGATGCGGGCCTTTAGGCAATGAATTGTGCAGCGTTACAACGCGATGTTGCCCCGTTCGCGATTACGGATACGGATCGCCTCTTCCGCCTTGTAGAGGAATATCTTGCCATCGCCGATCTCGCCGGTCGCTGCATGTTCAATGATGGTGTCGACGATCTTGTCCACGCGCGCATCGTCGGCAACAATCTCGATGCGAAGCTTGGGCAGCAGGCTGATGTCATACTCCCGTCCCCGGTAGTTTTCCGTATGACCCTTCTGCCGGCCATGCCCTCGAACCTCGGACACCGTCATGCCTTCTACGCCCAGAGTTGCAAGTGCGTCTTTGACCTGGTCAAACCGGTTCGGTCGAATGATCGCCTCAATCTTGGTCATGTAGCCTCCTGTCGATCCATGTGTTTCACTGCTGTGCTTGAATGTCAGTCCACGAGCATGAGCGTGCCGTGGGATCGAAGACCCTTCGTCCTCCATCCCGCCAACGCGTCAGTCTGCGGCGATGTGGTCCGTCGCATGTGCCCCGGACGGTGAACCAAGCGCGGTGATGACATACTCCGGGTACGCCGAGATGCCATGCTCGTGCAGGTCCAGTCCATACAGTTCGCCTTCTTTCGAGACGCGCAGCAGACCCATCGCGTTGACCGCATACATCAACGCCAGCGACACTACGAAGGTAGCGGCTGTGATGGTGAAGCTGCCAATGCATTGCGCTTCGAACAGCTTGAACCCGCCGCCGTAGAACAGCCCAGTGAGTGGAGCGCTGTTGTCCGGAGCGATCGGGCCGGTCGCGCCGTACTTGCCCGCGGCGAACAGGCCCAGCGACAGCGTGCCCCAGATGCCGCAGATGCCATGCACCGGCACTGCGCCAATCGGATCGTCAATGCGCAGATACTCCAGCAATTCAACGCCACCCACCACGATCACTCCAGCGATTCCGCCCAGGATGATCGATCCGGTCGGGCTTACCCAGTAGCAGGGGCAGGTGATCGCGACCAGGCCGGCCAGGAAGCCGTTGACCGTGAAGCTGACGTCCCACGTCTTGTTCAGGAAGTAGGCTGCGAACATCGCGGTCAGGCCTGCGGCGCAGGCAGCCAGCGTAGTGTTGGCCGCCACGCGCCCGATGCCTTCGAAGTCCATCGCGGAAAGCGTGCTGCCCGGATTGAAGCCGTACCAGCCGAACCATAGCAGTAGTCCGCCCGAAGCGGCGATGGTTAGATCGTGCGGCATCATCGGGCCGCCGCCATCGCGCTTGAATGTCCGGCCCAGGCGCGGTCCCAGCACAATCGCGCCGGCAAGAGCGACGAAACCGCCGATGGTGTGCACCACGGTCGAGCCCGCGAAGTCGTGGAAGCTCTGCCCGAAGTTCGGCAGGAAGTAGCCCGCGCTGCCCATGGTCGCGAGGAAGCCGTCCGGCCCCCACGCCCAGTGACCAATGATGGGGTAAATAAATCCAGAGACGCCGACGCTGTAAATCAGGTCGCCGACGAATCCGGTGCGGCCAATCATTGCGCCCGACGTAATCGTCGAGCACGTATCCGCAAACGCGAACTGGAAGATCCACAGCGCCAGGAAGGCAACGCCGCTGGTCTCGTAGGTCGCCGGAGCCCCCTGCAGGAAGAACCAGTGATAGCCGATGAAGCCATTGCCGTGGCTGAACATGAAGGAGAAGCCGATAGCGTAGAACAACAGTCCGCAAAGACACGTGTCTACGATGCACTCCATCAGCACATTCACCGTCTCACGCGAGCGGCAGAACCCGGCCTCCAGCATGGTGAAGCCAACCTGCATGCCGAATACGAGAAACGCGGCGACCAGGGTCCATGCGGTGTTCACCGGGTTCACGATGTCGTTACCCTTCAGCACCGCATCGGCTGCGAACACGCGATGACCGAACAGGCCCGGGTTGAAGTAGTAGACGATGCCGGCCAGCAGCGCCAGTCCGGCAATCTTGCCGGCGGCCAGCACCAGGCCGTAACGGCGCCACTCGCGGCTGCGCAGGCGTTCCGTCCAGCGAGCCAGCCTGCCCCCCGCGGGAGCCATCTCCCGTTTCTTTGCAATGAACCTTCGCATGGTCATGAAGATGAAGCCAACAGAAACCATGCTTAGAAAGAGGACTAACATATCCACTACCTCCGTTTGAATCGCGTTAGATAAAGAACTGCTACTACCACTGCTGCCGGGCTAAAAACGTTCAGGGACAAGGCGATCCAGTGCGCCATCGGTCAGCGAGAACCGGAAACCAAGCAGCCTCGCCTTCATCGCGGGAGAAGTCGTCCGCAACTCTTCGTCATTTCGATACACCGTTCCCGTCATCACCAGTTGGGGCTCTGCATGGGCTGTGTTCTGGTATGCCCGCAGGATCGCCGTCTGCACTCCGCTGAACGTGGCGAAGAGAATCTCCCGCACCTTCAGCGCGTCCTCCAGTGTTTGCATCGCGTAGTTGCGCTCTCCTACGTGCGCTGGCAAATCCGCGTCCCACGTGTCCGGCGGGCGCGTCATCCAGTCGCACTCCGCCTCGTTCTTTCGCACTTCGATCCGCATCATCTGGAGCTGCTCCCGCGAATATTCGCCGACGCGCAACAACGATCGGACTCTTCGCATGAAGTGGCTTGCCTCCAGGATTTCGGTCATCGTCTAAGTTGCCCTCGATCAATTGGTTTGCGCCCCGACGATCGCATTTCGAGCGCAAGGCACAGTTCGACCGGCTAGCTCGCTGGAACTTGCAGCGCAGCGACAAAATGGTTGTAATGAAACAAGATGACGCGAAGGATTCCGTTGACGCTGGAATCAGAAACACTCGGTGCAACGATGCAGCCGTGAGGTTGAGTTTTGCTAAGAGCAGATACGTTCGCGGGACTTGTGCTGTCGTGCCGAACGGGATTACTCCCAATCTGACATCGTGCTGCGCAAGCGTCTACCTATACTTAGGTATAGGTCGCTTCGAGAACTGCGCCCACACCCTGGAGTTCCAAGTCCGCGCACAAAGGCTTCTCGCTTCGATTTGACGGATGAACTATCTCTTGACCGAATTCAATAAGAATCGAGCGAATAGACTGGGTTTTTCATCAGATCTGTATAGCGTCTCCAACGAACTTCAGTAGATGGATTCCCTTGTTCGACGATCTGCCGAACTCTGTCCCTTCCTACGGTGTAAGTGAGCATGTAACTGCGGTATTCATTCAGGTAGAGCAGCAGTGTCTCGGCGTGTTCCATCAGCATCTCGTGTTCAAATGCCGAGGCTGCACGGACAAACTCCAGGTTCCCGTCCAGGTAGTCCCTGGCAATGGCCGGTTCAGCAGTGTCGAGAGAATCCACGAGAGCCTGTACTTGCAAGTACCGTGCCGCCTTGCCCGCGTCCAGTCCCGCCAGCGGAAACAGAACGTCATGCTCGACGCGAAGACGCTGGTCCGGCGTGAACACAACTTCAGCCGCATAACTTGCCGCCGCCTCGGAGACCATCGATTGCGGACTATAGGTTGGCTGCACGAGCCATTCGTCTTCACGACCGTGCCCCACCAGTGACTGGTCCCGCATCGTATTGAAGACGTGGTGTCCCGGATAACCTTCGTGACATGCCAGGTTCAGGATTCGGTCGACGGTCAGCGGAAAGTCCAAATTGATCTGTATTACGCTGTGGGCATGCCCCATGTAGCGGCTGAATCCGCTCCATGGCTTGTTGTAAACATAGTGCACATCGACTCGTTCCTCAGCGGGCAGCGCGATGTGCTTCAGCGTTTCGGTTCTGCATTGCTGTAAGGCGGCTGCCATGACTACCGCCACCCGGTCGGGACTGACGACGAACTGGTGGTCGAACTTTGAGTAACTGTGCGCCAGATCCTTCTTGCTACCCAGCAGTTGCCCAATCTCCATACGCGTCTGTTTGCGCTCGGCCTGGCTCAAGTCGTCTCCTGCGCGAACGTCGAAAAAGACTCGGCCTTCCTCGTCAAACGACCGAGCGGCACCAGACAGCATTTCCGCGCGAAGCCGAATCGCATCCAGTTGCAATCTCAGGAAATCTGCGCGTCGCATGTCCGGGGCTGACAGACCGGATCGTTCTTCGTCCAACCCATTCCGCAGGGCCGCAGCCTCCTGGGCGATCGACGCCTCGGTGGGAGGTGCCAGCCGGACCTGGGCTACTGGCCCTTCAGGCCCAAAGTAGAAATCAAGTGAATCCGGATCTCGTTCTCCTAGCGCAACAGCAAGCCGTAAATACTGCTCAACGAACCAATTAACCGAAGGACGCTTTACAGGAGCCTCGCACGCAACCGGGAATAACAGGAGAGCAACCAAAGACAACGCTACGAGCAAATCCCACGGGCCAGGATGAACCCGCGCCACGGTCCCTGGGCTCATCCTTCGAATCTGCAAATTTCTATTCCTCCCTAAAGACCCACCAATATCTAACTCCAACAGGATTTGTGCGCCCAGTTTCTAAATTCCCTTTACGTGACAGTCATAGTCTGTTATTTATATAGTCATCCGTTCTATCACGTCTTCGACGTTACTCTATCTTGTGTACGGTTGCCCGATTCCTGTAAGGCGGCAACCCACGGCTGTCCCCTCGTAAGAGTCGCGACTACCTGAATTTACGCGGTCTTTCACTGGCACTTGCATTTTGAACGATTCGCACCACTGGTTACCCCAAGAACCTTTCCTTTCGTTTCGCAACCACAATCTGGAGGCATCTTATGTCGTCACTGGGACGTAGACGCTATCGGTCTATCTATACCCTCATCGTTATTCTTCTGACGTTGGCGGGAGGTGCTCAGCGCGATTCTCTAGCGCAGACGACCGAAGCCTCATTGTCTGGCCATGTACAGGATGTACAGGGCGGAGCCTTACCTGGTGCGATGGTTACGGTTACAAATACTGCTACGGGCGCTACTCGGACGCTCCCGACCGACGGCGAGGGGCGTTATCAACTCAGCGCGCTGCAGCCTGGTCCGTATGAAGTAAAGGCCGAGATATCCGGCTTCGCGCCGAAGACTTTGACGGGCATAACGCTCAACGTGGGTGACGTAAAGGCATTGGACATCACGCTGGCCATCGGTGGAGTTACTGACACAGTTAGCGTACAGGCGACTGAATCCCTGCTTCAAACGCAAACTTCTTCCAATGGAGCCCTAATTGATAACAAACAGGTTGTAGAACTACCGCTGGCCAATCGTCAGTTTTATAACCTGGCACTCCTATCACCCGCGGCCTACCAGCCCGCACAGAACTCAACGCTGGGATTTCGTGGCGGCATCAACATCGCCGGGGCGTCTGAAATTTCCAATGAATTCACGGTCAACGGTATCTACAACAACGACATGGCGACCGCCCAGCCCTCATTCCGTCCCTCTGTCGAGGTCATTCAGGAGTTCCACCTTCTCACCGGCGTCTATCCGGCCGAATATGGCGGCATGTCGGGCGGACAGCTAGTCATCATCACTAAGTCCGGGACCAATACCTTTCACGGGTCGGCTTATGAATTCATCCGCAACCAGGTAACCGACGCCAAGAACTTCTTTACCCAGGCAAATACCAAGACGCCATCGTTCAAGCAGAACACCTTTGGCGGTACCCTTGGCGGCCCCATCCTCAAGGACAAAGCCTTCTTCTTCTTCGGCTACGAAGGTCAGCGCATCCGGCAGGCAGTAACCGCGCTCGCCACCGTGCCGACTTCGACGATGCTTGGCGGCACTTTCGCCAGTACAGCTGCCGCGCCTCTCTATGACCCCAATACAGGCGCCAAACTACCGGTCGGCACCGTGAACCTCACCACCGCCTTCTCGGGAGAGGCAATCAATTGGAGCAGCGCCGCGGCTAAGGCAGGCCAGCTCATCGCCAACCTAGGGTTCCCGGCCCCAACTAACTCCGCAGCCAGCAGCAACTATAACTTCAACGAGATCCGCAGCGAGAACATGAACGAATACACGGGTCGCATCGACGGTTCGCTCTCCCAGAAGGATTCGGTGAACTTCAGCTACAACGCTTTTATCGACCCCGCATTTGAGCCATCTAACTCCCTTTGTTCGTCGTATGTGCTTCCTAATTTCGGCTGCTTCACCAACCAGATCTCGACCCTCATCAACCTTACCTATCAGCGGATCTTTTCGCCGAACCTAATCAACAGCATCACCGTCGGCTACCAACGCCTGCAGCAGCCGCGCGTCCAGCAGGACGATACCAGCATAGGCTCTGCCTATACCGGCCTCCCCGGCGGACCCTATTTCACGCAGCCGAACTATGCGAACAACCTTGGCTTGCCGAATACCTCGATTAGCGGCTTCGCCACGATCGGTGGCGCTACCAATCTGCCCCAGAACCGCTGGGATGGCCACTACGTAATTGCCGACCAGGTCACCTGGACACACGGCCCACATACCATTGCCGTAGGCACGAATTTGATGCTCGTTCGCACGATCAACCTGATTACGAGTTCAGGACGCGGTTCATTCTCAGTCAACGACGCCAATATCGTAACTGCTCAAGGTAAGACGGCCGCCCTGCCGCACCTCGGCTCCGTCGGCAACTCCCTTGCCGACTTCCTGCTTGGTCTTACCTACTCTTCAACCATCGGACCTACCGCCACCAATGTCTACATGAACTTCGAGAAACAGGACTTCTTTGTGCAGGATGACTGGAAGCTCCGTCCCAACCTGACCTTGAATCTTGGACTGCGTTATGAGCTGGATCATCCGGTTTACTCGCCCAACAACAGCCTCTCCAACTTCAGTCTTTCCCAGGATCGATACAACCAGGTCGGAGTCAACGGCAATCCGAAGGGACTCTACAACGCAGACAACAACAACTTCGCTCCTCGTATTGGTTTCTCTTATTCTCCATTTGCCAATAACAAGACGGTCGTAAAGGCGGCTAGCGGTATCTTCTACAATATGCCGCTGACGTACAACGAGTTCCTTACCAACGGAACACAAGCGCCATTCCGCTTCGTTTCGACGTATACCTCGGCCGCCAGCTCGGCGGGGAAGATCAATACGATCCAGCTCGGCCAACCGTTTACGATCCCCAACACGGCCGCCCCCACTCCCTGTACCACCGGCGGTCAGATCGGCTGCTCTCCATCGCTTGCAGGTCTCAATATTCAGCCTGGCTATCGAACTCCCTACCTCACAGAGTGGAGTTTCGGGGTGGAGCAATCGCTGACCAAATCGATGGTCTTTGAGACCACTTATTTTGGTTCTAAGGGGACGAAGCTTCCCCTCGGCGTCCCCGTCAACGTTATCAATCCCGCGACGGCGAACGGCAACCTCACTCAAGGCAATCGTCCCTTCCCCAACTTCAACACGATCACCAGCGACGGTACCGTGTCAAACTCCGAGTTTCATTCCTGGCAGAACAGCCTCAAGCAGAGCTATTCCAATGGCGTGTCATTCATGTTGGCCTATACCTGGGCCAAGTCGATCGATGGAGGCGGTGGCATCGGCTCCAGTTCCAACTCATCGACAACCGTGCAGAATGTCTACAATCTGCGCGCGGATCGAGGTCTCTCCGACTTCGATGTGCGCCATCGCATCGTGTTCAGCCCGGTGGCCGAGCTGCCATTCGGTCACGGCAAGCCCTACCTCAATCACGGCATCGAATCCGGAATCATGGGAGGATTTCAAGTCTCCGGCATCTTCAGCTGGCAGACCGGTCGGCCCTTTACCGTAACCGACTCCGCGAGCAACAACAGCGGCTCCTTCGAGGCTGCGGACCGCCCCAACGTGATCGCCAATCCCAACGCTCCCGTCGACTCAGTCAGCGGAGCCAAGACCCGCACCGTGCAGGAGTGGTTCAATGCGGCGGCATTCCAGCTCGCTCCGGCAGGTCAATTTGGAAGCGCAGGACGCAACATCATCGAGGGCCCATGGTACACCGACCTCGATTTGACTCTGGCAAAACAATTCCCCATCTATGAACGGGTCAACGGTCAGTTCCGGGTCGAGACATTCAACATCCTCAACCATCCAAGCTTCTTCAACCCGCTCAGCACGGGAACGCAATTTGGCACCACGACCTTTGGCCAGGTCACTCAGGCGAACACACCACGGCAGTTACAGTTCGCAATGCGCTTCCTCTTCTAGGTCTCACCGATCGATCCCATCGACCAGAGCTGGCCGCTGCAACCCACAGCGGCCAGTTCCTGCTAAAGGTGCCGAATCAATCCAGATATGTTATCGAATGCCCCGGGTGGCTCATTCGTACCGAAGGGAAGTCATCGGAGTAACCATCGAGGCCTTCCTTGCCGGGTAGTATCCAAAAACGATCCCAACCGCCGCCGAGACGCCGAAGGACAGTATTACCGACACGAACGAAATGCTGGTGGACCACTGCACTACCCGGGTCACAAACCCAGAGATGGCGATCCCAGCAAATATGCCGAGCAAGCCACCGCTCAGGCTAAGCGTTACCGCTTCCATCAGAAATTGCAGCATAACCTCATTGGAAAGTGCACCGACTGCCCTGCGAATGCCAATCTCGCGAGTGCGCTCGGTCACCGAGAGCAGCATAATATTCATGATGCCAATGCCCCCGACGATCAACGACACCGCCGCGATGCTGCTAAGCAGCGCAGTCATGGTCCGGCTGGCTCGATCGAGAGTCTTTCCTAACTGGTCGAGGGTTACTTTGTCCAGACCACTCACATTGCCCACTACCGCACGAGCTATATCGGTTCGCATACCGCCTTTAATCAGGCTTTTATGTGCTTCACTTACTACGACAAAGTCGTCCGGTTCGGTGCTGTCTAAAGCATGTCGCCGGCGCAGAAGCGCAGTCAACGATCTACTAACATTGGTGACTTCTCCAGTGGAAATCGTAGATACGGTAAGCGTATCCAGATTCTTGCGACCCAGTAATTGCTGCGCTGAAGTCACGGGAATATAGATTGCGTCAAACTCCTGATCTTCCGGAGCAGGCCGCACCATCCAGCTACCGCTGGCGAGCACACCTACCACACGATAAGGCCGCCCCTTTACAGTTACCTGTTCCCCGACTGGATTGGTGGAACCGAATAGTTCGCCACTGACAATAATGCCGAGCACCACAACGTTCTCCGCATTCTTGACCTCGCCTCTGGAAAAGAATCGACCGTAAGGGAATACCCATGCCCGTCGTATCGCCGTTAGACTCGGCTGCTCGCCGTGGAGGCGAGTGAAGCATCGCGATGTACCCGCGGTTACAACCGTATTTTCCGCCATGCCTGCGGAGACATACTGCACGCCATTCAGATCCGCGACCGCCTCAGCGTCTGCGAGACTGAGTGTATTGGCTGCCCCTAGCCCGGCTTCGTTTTCCGGTTGCTGCTCGAGGCGTTGAACCGGGTCAGTACCTGGCTGAAGCACACGTAATAAGCCCCGTCTTCCTTCGCCGGACCATTCAGCGGTCTTCCAGAGTGAGCGACGATGCTCAGGGCGGTATGCTGTCGGTTCCGATACTTCACCATCGTCGGTCCACTGCTGCTTCGCCTTGTAGTTGCCGGAACTGACCACGATGACGTTCATCCCGGCGGCACGAACCTGGCTCTGGATGGCATCCTGCGCGCCTGTGCCTAGTGCGATCATGGTAAGCACAGTTGCAACCCCGATAGTCATCCCGACCATGGTCAACGCCGTCTGCAGCTTGTTTCGGCGAAGCGCCGTCAGGCCAATGAGGAAACCTTTTACGGAGTACCAGATAGGTCACAACCCAGCTTTCCTCCCGCGCTACTCGAACCGCAGCGCGTCGATTGGATTCAACTTAGAAGCCCGGTGCGCCGGATAGAAGCCGAAGAATACCCCTGTCGCGGCCGCTATACCGAACGCCAACGCAACCGCAGCGACGGACACATCGGCCTGCCACTGCAAGAGCTGCGTGATCGCAAAGGAAGCAAGGTATCCGATGAAGATGCCGAGAACTCCTCCAGCAGCTCCCAGGGTTACCGCCTCCACCAGGAACTGCATCAGAACATCGCTTGACCGTGCGCCTACGGCTCGCCGAATCCCGATTTCACGCGTACGCTCCGTCACGGACACCAGCATGATGTTCATAATTCCGATTCCGCCGACCACTAGAGAAATTGTGGCAATCGCCGCCAGCAGTGACGTCATTGTCTGTCCGGCGCGACTAAGCGTCCCGGACATCTCCTTCAGGTTCACCTCATCCATCTGAGGCATGTTGGCGAGGATGAAGGCAGCCACGGAAGTATTCAGTCCCTTGGTGAGTGCCTCCGACGCCTGAGTTTTCACAGTGAAGTCGTCCGGAGTCTCTCCGGCAAACATGCTCCCACCCTGAAGGCCGCCGAGCCCCGAGGATTGCGCCTGAGGTTTCCCAGAGTCAAGGTGGTGACGGTTGCGAAGGAGCGGCACAATATCTTGCGCCACCTGCGATGCATTACCCGCCTGGTCGGCTGCAACGGTAATGAGTTGGAGATAATTGATCCCCAGCATCCTCTGCATCGTCGTGTAAGGGACGATGACCATCTGCGATTGATTGTCATCGCTTGACGTGAAGACGCCCTTCACCTTGAATTGCTCGCCATGGATCTCAATCTGCTGCCCGACAGGATTGCTGTCTCCGAAGAGCGCATCGCGAACCGCCGATCCGATGACCGCCACATTCGCGGCCGAGTCTACATCCGATTTCTTGAGAAACTTACCCTTCGCAAGGTCCCAGTCGAACATTGTCGCGTAATCTTCTTCAGTCCCAAGGACCTCACCGTAATTCTTCTCGCTCCCGTAACTGACCCATCCGCGGATCCGGGTCACGCTCGACGCATGAGCTACTCCCGAAATACCACGAATCGCCTGCGCATCATCAGCTGTCAGCGTGGTCGCGGAACCTAGGCCGGTCGCAATCTTCGATTCCTCGCCGCCCCGTGTAAAGTTCCCAGCTCGCACAGTGATCAAAGTCGTACCCGCCGACTTCACATCGCTCGAGACACTCTGCTGTGCGCCGGTTCCTAGTGCGAACATGGTAAGAACCGCGCCGACGCCGATCGTCATGCCAAGCATGGCAAGGCCGGTTCGCAGCTTATTCGTCTTAAGCGCTTTCACAGCGATCTTCAGACTGCTTTGGATTCGGTTTCTGAACATTACTCATACCTCAGCGAAGCCAGTGGAGCCACCTGGGAAGCCTGCCGTGCGGGATAGTAACCGAAGAAGATCCCCACCGCCGCAGAGACACCAAACGACAGCACAACGGACAACACAGAAATGCTTGTAGACCATTGCACAATATGTGAGATCGCGGTTGCGCAAACTACCCCGACTAACACCCCGAGCAATCCCCCAACAACACTTAGAGTCACCGATTCCATCAGGAACTGCATCAGAACTTCCTTTGCACGGGCCCCTACAGCACGGCGGATGCCAATCTCCCGTGTTCGCTCCGTTACCGAAAGCATCATGATGTTCATAATGCCGATCCCACCTACGATCAGCGACACCGTGGCAATACTCGCCAGCAGAGCCGTCATCGTCTGGCTCGACTTATCCAGCGTCTTGCCCAACTGGTCCAGTGTCACCTTTTCGAGACCAGAGACGTTTCCGGTGACAGCTGATGCAACATCGGGGCGCAACCCGCCCGACGTCAAGGCCTTGCTGGCCTCACTCGCAACGGTAAAGTCGTCTGGCGTGTTGCCGCCGATACGATGACGTGTCCGAAGCAGGTTGGTGATGATCTTCGAAATCCGCGTGACATCGCCTGTCGAAACGGTGGTTACTGTTATGTCATTGAGCTTGGAAAGATTCAGCAGGCTCTGCATCGTGGTCACTGGAATGTATACCGCATCGAACTGGTCATCGCCCGCCGCAGGGTTCACCATCCAGCTTGAACTGGTCACCACTCCGACCACCTTGAAAGGCTGTTTCCACAGAGTTATCGTCTTGCCCACTGGGTTGACCGTGCCAAATAGCTTTTCCGCAACTACACTTCCCAACACAGTAACCTGTTCGTTCTTTCGCTCCTGGCGTGCGCTGAAGAAATCTCCGTGGCTGAACTTCCACGCGCGTCGGATCTCGGGCAGCGACGCCCCATCCCCGTGCACGCGCGTGAACCAGCGAATATCTCCACTCACGACATGCACGTTTTCATGCACCCCTTCACACACATACTGCACGCCTGAGATCTTGCGGAGCGCCTCGGCATCGTCAATCGTCAACGTCGCCGCTGCGCCTAGCCCAGCCTCGGAGTCGCCGAGCCGCTGCCGCGCAGTCGGATGATCATGGATGGCAAATGGATCGTCTTCCGGATGAAACATCGCCTCAACCAAATGAGGCCGAGCAAACGTCGGCTCTTCTCGCAACTGTCCCATCTCAATTGCGTCGTCGGGCGGCGCTTCTCGCTGTGCCTGGTAGTTGCCCGCAGTTACCACCAGTACGTTCATGCCAGCAGCTTTCACCTGATCCTGGATTGCCTTCTGCGCGCCAGTACCCAAGGAAATCATCGTCAGCACCGTAGCGACGCCAATCGTCATGCCCAGCATCGTCAGACCCGTTTGGAGACGGTTCCGGCGCAACGCTTTCCACGCAATTGTGTAGCTACTCGGTAGCCCCACTATGCTACCCCTTCTGCCAGAGCCGGAAAGCTCTCTAACTCGCCTGTTGCGTGCCGTCGGCTCTCATTGTCAATATCGGAGACGATGTTGCCGTCCTTGAAGGTCACGATGCGCGAGCCATACTGCGCGACGTCCATCTCATGAGTAATCAGAACCACCGTGATTCCTCTCTCTTGTTGAAGCGATTGAAAGATTTCCATCACTTCAATGCTCGTCTTGCTGTCCAGATTCCCGGTCGGCTCATCCGCAAGCAGAATGGAAGGATTGTTAAGCAATGCCCTCGCAATCGCCACCCGTTGCTGTTGGCCGCCCGAGAGCTGATTGGTGTGGTGGTCCCATCGCGATTCGAGCCCGACCGCTTCCAAAGCTGCCATCGCGCGTTTCTTGCGCTCTGCCGAAGTGACATTCTCCGTTCCATAAAGCAGAGGCAGTTCGACATTCTCCAATGCCGAAGTGCGTGTCAGCAGATTAAATCCCTGGAAGACGAACCCAATCTGCTTATTCCGCACCAGGGAAACCTCATCGTCGCTGAGTCGGGAGACATCTCGCCCGTCCAGAAAATACTGTCCGCTCGTCGGCTGGTCCAAACATCCAAGAATGTGCATCAGGGTCGACTTCCCTGAACCTGACGGACCGATCACTGCGACAAACTCACCCGGATCGACATCCAGCGAGATGGAACGCAGTGCATGCACCGAATGCTCGCCTACGTGATAAGTCTTCGAAAGGTTGCGTACGGAAATCACTGCGGTCATCGTAGCCTCCGGCTTGAAGGACTGAAGGGGAGCCCGGCGGAGACCACTATCTCTCCGCCCGGTTCGCGGACATCTGAATCACTTTCCAGTTGTCGTCTTGGGCTTGGGAGGCACAGTGGTGATCTGAGAGAACTCATAAATGCTGGCGGCCACAATCTTCTCTGCGCCCGACAACCCACCATCCCACTTCTGCCCCTCAATCGCGTACCACTCGTTTGCCGCATGTGCTCGACCGCCGGCACCACCGCGAGCCCCCATGCCCATGGGCAGCGAAACAGACCCTACCTTCTGGCCCACCTCGCCATCCGAGAAGAGATATGACGGCCAGTAACCACCCGTCGGTTCTTCCTCGGCCACTCCAAACGGCTGATTCTCTCCAAGATGGTTGTAGCGCGAGGCCATGAAGAATGGATTATTGGAATTACCAGTCAATCCAAGCATGTCCGCCGCTTTCTTGTGCGCGTTGCTGATATCGGTATTCATCGACGACCCGCGCGACCAGGGAACATCGCCGATCAGTTTGATCTGCACGTCTTTGTAGCCGTTCTTATCCAGTTGCGCGCGAAGCTTCTTGACGATGTCAGGACCACTCATCTTCGGCACATAGCGGAAGTTGTGCTTCGATGTGATCTTGTTGGGAAGAATTGCGCCAGCACCGCCGGCATACATATTGCCGCCCCATATCCCATCAAGATTGAAACTCGTTCCGAAGCGGCCATCCTTCAGCACCTCGACTGGATCGTCCGACATATACCGGGCAACACCTTGGGCTTTCGCCATTTTCGCCAGGTCCATATTGGCAGCCCGCTTCTTCAACTCCTCCATCTGCTCCGGTGTCGGCTTTTCCATATTGTCAAAGAAACCTTGAATCAACGGAGTATTTCCATCGGGTGATGTAAGAGACGCCAGCATATGCATATGACGCCACGCCGGACTGTCGGTAGTCCTCTTGAAGACACCATGGATGTCGCTGACGGTTGGTCCGCGTCCCCAGGACGTGCCGCTGGTGGTCAGTTCGACATACACGCAGCCTTCCGATGGGCCGCCCGCATAAAGCGCGTCCGCTTCGGAGAGCAGATCCGAGTGGTCCTGCATAAACTTCCGCAGACCAATATCCATGCGCTCTTCGTCGCCTTCCGCGACAAAGATGACGTTTACGGGCAACTTGCCCATCACTGCCTTGTAGGCCATCAGCGCGTTGAGTTGCGCCATCTCCGGCCCCTTGGAGTTAGTCGCTCCACGGCCGACTAGTACCTTCGGAATATCCGGAAGACCTGCAACCTTCCCATCTACAATCTTCGCGTCAAAGGGGGGAGAAACCCATAGGTCCGGCTGAGTAACCGGCATCGTATCGTACTGCCAGTAGATCGCAACCGTCTTGGGAGCACCCTCGTCGCACTTGGCGTACACCACTGGATTTCCCGGTGAGCCATATTCCGTGATTCCGACGTCATACACGCGCGTGGTTTGGCATCCTAGTTTGTCGAAGAACCCCTTCACCATTTCGGCTGACTCTGGGATGCCTTCGCCGCTATTGGAAATACTGGGTTGCTGAATCCACTTCTGAAGATTCTCAGCGTCGTCATCCGCGTGCTGGTCGATATAAGCAAACACTTTCTGTAGATCCGGCGGCAACTTACTCACGTCGGGGCCGACTCCCGATGTCCCGTTGGGGTTAATCCCAAGCGTGGGCTTAGCAGGCGCGGTGGCGTTGCTCGGTTGTGACTTGTTACAAGCTGTGAGCGCCGAGAACAGTCCGGCCATACAAGCGATTAAGAGCCTGTGTCGCATATTCCTCCTGGAGCTACATCGTTTGGATAGAGAACGATCTCTCGCGGAACTAAGTCCCGTTAGGACAATGGTTTGGTTGCAAAAGGTACTATGGCGTTACGAGGGGATTGCGTCTGTCTTGCGTCAGAATGGATCGAGTGTCTAACTAGATCGGTTCAGGACTTCAATCAGTTACCGATAGTGTCGGTGCCGTTCTCGTTGATGGTTGGACCATAGGTTCAAGCACTCAGCTCGAGTGAGCCTTACTTATTAGTGAGAGAACCTGCGCGCAACTTTAATTGAATGTTCTTGAGAGGAAGTAGTTCCGATAGGTTAGAGCGTTCCGAGAACTATGTCAAGCATGCAAATGCAATCCATTCTCCATAAGCAACCGCAAAGGTTACTTATGGACAAACGGAGAGGTGTGTTTTATAGTCTGGTGATCCGGAAGAAATCAGGTAGCGCCGCGCACGCCGCTGCCTCTCTCGATTCTTCCAGCCCAAACAACCGACCCGCAATCGCTGTTTCCAGTTACTGACTACGTGAGGAGCCCTTCATGAGAGCCGTGTCCCTGGTGTCGCTGTTTCTTCTGCTCGCAGCGGTTCGGCCTTCTTCGTCCCAGTTGATCAAGGGAAATCCTGCGCTTCAGGGATATGCAGCGCAGACTGAGGGATTCCTGCGAGCAAGTCCGGTCGGCGCAGATCCACTCGAAAAACAACTCGATGTCTGGATGACCCTCCCCCATTCGGCAGCCCCTCTCAGTCGCTACCAAATCGAGATGACCAAGCCGCTGCATATGGTGATCGTCAGCGACGATTTCAAGACGTTCCTTCATATCCATCCGACGCTGACGCCGACTGGCCATTTCCTCATCAAGCAGAAGTTTCCCGCCCCTGGCACCTACTTCGTTTACGCGGACGGGCTGCCAAATGACCTGAATCATCAGGTATTCCGTTTCGATCTGGACGTGGGGCACCCTTCTCCACCCGAATCCCGCGATCTGCCCAACACCGGAATGGGAGTTCAAGTAGGCCCCTACGAAGTCGACCTGTCCACTGTTCGTGTTCACACTCACCGCATGGAAATGGTGGACATCGAAGTGCTTGAGAACGGCCAGCCTGCCAAGGATCTGCATCCTTACCTTGGCGCCCCGGCCCACGCGGTCTTCCTGAATTCAAAAGATCTAAGCTATGTTCACGTGCATCCCATGCCGGCAGGCATGATGAATATGCAGATGGACATGAGCAAGCCCATGCCCGAGTTGCCGGAGAATGCTCCCGTATCCGGCGACATGATGCTCCACATCGCGCTGTGGGAGCCAGGCACTTACAAGATGTGGCTGCAGTTTCGCGGAGCGAACGAGAAGCTCTACATTGCCGAATTCACAATAGTGGCCTCTTGATCGCGGGGGGGCGACGCTTCATGACACAGGATCCTCATTCATCATGTTCAATCGCAACCAATCCCTGACGGCAGTACTCCTCGGCGCGGCGCTGCTCTTCGTCCCTCCTTACGCCTCCGCACACGCGCGGCCCAAGGTCATGGTGCCCGCGGCGGATTCGACTGTTCCTTCCCCATCGACGATTTCAGTTACTTTTTCTGAAGCGATCGAACCCAGGTTTAGTTCGTTGAATGTCACCGACGAACAGGAGAAGAAGAAATTCAACACGGTGTCTTCGGCGCCATTGGCCAACGATCCAAAGACGCTCACCCTTGCGCTCCCTCCCCTTCAGCCCGGTGGCTACCTGGTCCATTGGGTCAGCGTCGCGGCAGATGGTCATCGCATGGAAGGAGAGTATAAGTTTACGGTGAAGTAGCTGACCCCCCTTCCCCGCGAATGGACAACTTCCTCTTTCTACCACGATTTCTTGCCGCAGCGACTGCTGACATCGCTTACACCGGGGCCTTCGGATTTGTCCTCGTCGGCCTTTGGCTGAGGTATGAGCGAGAAGCAGACCTGCATCGCCAACTAAGACGCGGAGTCCTGGGTTGTACGTTCGCTTTACTCCTGGCCCTGACCGCGCAGACGTTCGTATTGACCGCAACCATGGCTGGCTCCACGGATCTGGCTTCCCTTCGTGACCAGTTCATCTCCGTCATGACCGCGACCCACGCGGGACGTGTTCTGCTCTGCGAGTGCGTCCTTACGTTGCTCTTTGTCGGGTTGCTCTTCACTCTCTATGGACGCCAGACCCGCGCCGGAACCAGGCGCCTGCTCACCTTGTTGATCCTCCTTGCTGCAACTCGTGCGGCTACGGGACACGCATCCGCGGACGGGAACTTCTCCCTGCCGGAATTCGTGCAATTCGTCCACATTGTCTCGACTGCAGTCTGGGCCGGGTGCATCCTGGCGGCCGGATTCGTGGTCTTGCCTGCGATGCTTCAGGCAAAACGCAGCGACGCGACTGCACGGTTCGCACGCACTCTATCGCGCGCGGTCACGATCGCACTTCTGCTCATCCTGCTCAGCGGCCTTTACAACTCATGGCGTGGACTCGGCGGCTCCCTCACGCCGTTGGCCGGAACGGAGTGGGGTCGATCGCTCGATCTCAAGCTTGTGCTTGTCGGCATCGCCCTCATACTGGGAGCATCCAGTCGCAGGATGCTCGGAAGCAATCGTGATCCTTCCCATCATGACCTCTCGCCCCTCACACGGTTGGTGCGCACCGAAGCTGTGGTGATGCTGCTGATCCTCACCGTTTCAGCATGGCTGGCCAACAGCCCACCCGCCAACCCCGGCTGATGCGCAGGCGAATCGAAAGACTCACTAGCTCTAGCGGCTTTGAGGTATACGGCAGCGCTGAACAATGGGCTTTCAAACCCTCATGATTTTGTCGAGCGTGATGGGGAATTCGCGTACGCGCTTGCAGGTGGCGTGGAAGATCGCGTTTCCCACAGCAGCCGCCGCGCCCGGTGGTCCTTCTTAGTCCCCGTAAGTTCAAGATTCTCCCGGAGCGCATCGAGCAGCGTGGTGCGCGTGTCCAGCGAGAGCTGTTGTGTCTTGCCGTTGACGGTAAACGTGATGTCAGCGGTGTGCGGACGAGTGGAGGCTGCCTCATGCTCAACTTGCGCGGCCGCGATCCGCGGGAGACCAGTGGCCACCCCCGCTCCAACCACGCCGGCCATCTTGACAAACGAACGCCGAGAAGCGTGCAGCGCGTCTTGTCCTGGGGTCAATGACGCCTCGGGATCGTCAGGCTGAGCGAACTCTTTCCCATCACATGGAGCCGTGCTCATACGCAACCGCCTTAGCTGGCTCAGACACGGACGGCAACGAGGCTTACCCGGTCATGCCGAGAGCCGATGTCCCGATAGATGTAGGCTGTCGGAAAAGAGATGTCTTTGCGAGAAGCGCCGTCTTGGATGTGCGGGTTGATAGCTGTTAGAGGAGCTGAACTTCATAGCGACTGCTTCATGTTCTGGATGGCTCTTCACGGCAACTTATACCAGTGGTCGTGGATGAACGGAAGCACCCCTGGGATCGTCCTAAGACGATTTCGCTAGAGTTGGACACGGGAAAAAGTTGATGTTTTCCCCTCGGATGCCGATATCTGTCAAGAGGGTGAGGTTACAGGCGTTTCATCCCTACAGTTCCACCTCCAGGGGATTCAAGCACTGGGACGAACCAATAGCTTCCAGTAGAGATCCAGCAGAGATTCACGGGGATCTCTTTTTTGACCGAAAGAGATCTGGTTCTTCCTCGTTGCCGAGGTCTCGATTGTGGCATCGGCAGGCTGGGCGGCCCACCCCCAGTGCGATCGTAGCAGGGGAAGGTTCGATGCTCAGCATAACCATACGTCGCGCGCTTCTAAGCTTTTGGATACTCGGCCCGGTTCTGACGTTCAGTTCTCTCGCTCAAAGTTCTTCCGTACAAGACTTGACGGACCTGAGCGTCGAAGACCTGTCTCGCATTCGTCTCTCCACAGCCTCCCGCCATCTTGAAGATCCACGCAAGGCGCCGACGGCTATCACGGTCATCAATGCCGATGAGATCGAGCACTACGGTTGGCGCACTCTTGCCGACCTCCTGCGCAGCGTGACCGGATTCTACTCGGCGTACGACCGCAGCTATACCTATGTCGGTGTTCGAGGTTTCCTGCAGAGCGGCGATTACAACGCACGGATTCTGCTTCTGATCGATGGTCATCGCGTCAACGACAACATCTACGACAGTGCGCTGATTGGCACTGAGTTTCCCCTCGATCTGAGTTTGATTGACCGCGTAGAAGTGGTGCGAGGACCCGGCTCATCGCTGTTTGGCACGGATGCCGAGTTGGCGGTGGTGAACGTTTTTACCCGCCCGCCCGAGACGCAAACAGGAGTCGAAGCAAGTGGCGAAGCCGATTCCTTCGTGGGCAGGAAAGGCGAAATACGGGCATCAATTCGAACGACGCGGTTTGACGTCCTCCTTTCCGGAAGCGTGTACCGCTCGAACGGCGCCAGTCAGCTGTACTTTCCCGAGTTCGACTCCCCTGACACCAACAACGGCATTGCGGACGATCTCGATGGGGACCGCTACAGTCACGCGTTCGGCATGATTCGGCGTGGGCAGTTCCGGCTGGAAGGCGTGTTTGGAGTGAGAGACAAGATCATGCCCAACGCACCCTTTGGAACGATCTTTGGCGATCCCGCGAACCGCACCATGGACACCCGGGGCTACGTGGATGCGAGCTACAGTCACGACTTCCGTGCAAATACGCAACTCGACCTCCGTGCTTATTACGACGCCTATCGCTTCCTGGGGAGCTATCCCTACACGAACTTGAATGGCACAGGCCGCTCCGTGCAGATCAATGATGCCGCCGCCGACGGGATCGGGATTGAAGCCGTGGTTGGTCAGAGGCTGGGGCGGCACCGGATCGTCGCCGGCGCGGCCGTAGAGGACAACCTCCGGATCAACCAGCGGAACTATTACCTCGGCCGGCCGCCTTTCCTGGATGATCATCGCAGCCTGCGTCTCGCAGCGGTTTTCGGTGAGGCCGAGCTCAACCCATCCGGCCGGTTTAGCTTCAACCTCGGCGGCAGGCTGGATTGGTACACCTTGTTCGGGACAAGTCTGAGTCCCCGCGTGGCCGCCATGTACCTCCCAACCCGGGCCACGTCGCTCAAGTACATATTCAGTCATGCCTTCAGGGCGCCTGACCCCTACGACGAGTTTTACGTCGATCAGGTCGACCTTACCGCCACGAACAAGTCGCTCAAGCCCGAAAACATCAACGCGCAGACGCTTCTTCTCGAGCATGCGTTCAACGACAAGCTCCATTTGGCTGCCAGCGGCTTCATCAACCACCTCAATCAGATTATTGAGGAGCAGGAAGACGCCATCACCGGCGATACCCACTTCACCAATGAGAAAGGGGATTCCGGTCGTGGCGTAGAGATGGAACTGATCGCGAGGTACCCTTCGGGATGGTCGGCCCGGACAAGCTACACCTTCGAAGAAACCCGCCAAAGCGCGACTGGAGCGAGAGTGATGAATTCTCCCCAGCATCTGGCAAAGTTCAACGGCGCCGCCCCTGTATCAAGGTCGGGCTTTCTCGGGGGAGAGTTTCTCTATACGGGCGCTCAACCGAATTTCCTGGGCCAGCCCATCTCCCCGTCGTTCCTTGTCAACGCGACCTTCTCCACCCGCACATTCTGGAATGGCTTCATTTCTCCGCAAGCTGTTACAACTTGCTGGACCGAAGCTGGTCGACGCCGACTGGCCCCGAAGTCGAACAGTCCGCAACCGTACAGGATGGGCGCACGTGGCGCTTCCGGTTGACCTATCGGCCGGGTGACCAGAAGAAGTGGTCGATCAAGTGACTCCGCGCCTGCCCAGTCCGTGGCCGTGTCCACCCAGCCCGTTGTGGGTTCCGCTGCTGGCGTTCCTTTGCGCTTGTCTCTCTCCTATAGAGCGTCTGTACGCGCAGCAGGATGAGCGCGCGGTCCGCGCAGCCTACGTCTTTAGCCTCACCAAGTATGTTGCATGGCCCAACGGACGCGATCACCTCGTCATCGGAGTCGTGGGCGATGGCGACATGGGTCCGGTCCTGAAGCAGGTTCTGGACGGCAAGAAAAGCGACGGGAAAAACATCCGGATCGAGATCCATCCCTCGGAATCCGAATTGCACGACTGCGACATCCTGTACGTGACCGATTCCTCCCCAGCGGAGGTCCACGCGGTTCTGCACCGCATCGGGGGGCGTTCCGTTCTTACCGTCGGGGAAACGGACCGATTTGTGCGTTCTGGCGGCATGGTGGCCATGGTCCGGTCCGGAGATCAGATGCAAATCGAGGTGAACCTGATTGAACTCCGGACGGCGCAGTTGCAGATGAGTTCTCGTCTGCTGAGGCTCGCCGTGATTGTCGCAGGGGACGGAGGCGCCCCATGAGACTCGCCAGGTTCGGCACTCTCCGCGTCCGGATCATCTCTCTTGTAGTACTCACGGCCAGCTTTGCAGTCGGTCTCTATACCGCGACTATCTCGTGGGTGAATACGAGCAGCTCCGTCCTCCAGCTCAACCAGCGGTTGACAACTCTCGCCGATATTATTGGGCAGAACTCAACCGCGGCGCTTGACTTCAACGATCGAAAGGCAGCCGCGGAGGTTCTCCAGGCCCTCGCAAGCGAACCTTCCGTCGTCTCTGCCTGTCTTTACGATCGCGGTGGCCATCTCTTTTCCGAATATGCGCATGGTCGGTTGGCCTGCTCCTCGACAGCAGGCCGTCCACCGGCGTCCGACGACGAGTATCGCAGTGTGAGTCGCACCATCCGCCACGCGTCCGAGTCTGCTGGGTCCATCGAACTCACGGCGGATATGGTTGACCTTCACCAGCGAAACCGCCACATGCTATTGCTTGCGATTGGATTGGCACTCCTTTCCATGTGGGTAGCTGGAGGCGCCGGAGCCGTGCTGCAGAGGAGAATCTCCAGACCTGTGATGGAACTTGCAAGCGCGATGAACAAGATCACCACCGAGGCAACGTTTGACCTTCGTGTCCGGATTGAAGGCTCCAACGAAATCGCGCAGCTCGCCCACGGCTTCAATCGCATGATCGGCGAGCTGGAACGGCGTAACCGAATCGCCCGGGATGCCGAGTTGCGATTGACTGAGCAATCCCGAACCGATGCCCTCACCTCACTCCCCAATCGCCGCCATCTTGTCGAGCAACTGAGACACGAATTGGCCCGGGCGAGCAGGGAGAAGCGAATGATAGGCCTGCTGTACATCGACCTGGATGGCTTTAAGCTGGTGAACGACAGTCTCGGCCACGGCATGGGCGATCTGCTTCTTTGCCAGGTTGCAACGCGTTTTGCTTCGCGTGTGCGCGCTTCCGACACATTGGCCCGCCTGGGCGGCGACGAATTCACAGTGATCCTGACAGCTCTCGAAAGGCCGGAAGATGCGCGCCAGGCGGCGGACGCACTGATCGAGTGCCTTGTCCAACCCTTCGTGATTGAGGGAAACCAGATCACCGTTGGGGCAAGCATCGGAATTACCACCCAATGTCCCTCCTCGACGGAGGATCCCGATCTCTTGAAGCAGGCCGACAACGCGATGTATGCGGCAAAAAGGAGTGGCAAGAATCGGGCCGTCCATTTCAGCGCTGAGTTGGGCATGGTGGCTCGCGAACGACTCACCCTGGAAAACGAGCTTCGCGGAGCCATCGGGCGGCACGAGATCTTCGTGGTCTATCAGCCTGAGTTCGATCTCAAATCCGGCCGTCTGGTTCGATTCGAAGCGCTCGCCCGATGGAAACATCCTCACCTTGGCGATATTTCACCAGCAACCTTCATTCCAATCGCTGAAGACAGCGGCCTCATCCACATCCTTGGAGAATTCGTCATGGAGCAAGCCTGCCGGCGATGCCTCACCTGGCAGAATCTCCCGGGGGCGCCAGTCCAGATCGCGGTGAATGTATCCGCCCTCCAATTCAATTCTGAAGACTTTGTCGATATAGTCAGCTCAATTCTCAATCGCGCAGGCCTGCCGCCTAAGCTCTTGCAGATTGAGCTGACGGAGTCGGTAATGATTGGTTCGCTCGCCCACACCAGAGACAAGATACTCCGGCTGAGGACCCTTGGGGTGAACGTCGCGATCGACGACTTCGGCACGGGATATTCAAGTCTCGGCTATCTCTCGCAATTGCCCTTCACGGCGCTGAAGATCGACCGCACCTTCCTGAACAACCGGGGTCCAACTCCGGAAAGCATCACCATGGTCCAATCCATGATCGAGTTGGGGCACAAGATGGGATTGCGGGTGATCGTAGAAGGCATTGAAGAGGAAAGGCAGTTGGAGATGATTCGTGAAATGGGAGCCGACGACGCGCAGGGCTATCTCCTTGGCCGACCCTGTGCTGACCCGGAATTGTGCTCCGCATCCTGCTTCCAGGGCTCAATCCCGCACCTCGAAGAAAAGCTGCATGCAACCGAAGAGAAACTCGCCGCAGTAATCGGTTGATGGCTCCCGAGGAAGCAGTTTGGATTATGAGGGGTCGGCCGATTTTAAAAAATCGATCTAACTCAATTGATTGTTTGGAGCACCGAATGGGATTTGAACCCATGAATACTGGTTTTGCAGGTGAGAAAAATCGTTTATTTTCAGTCATTTATGGAAAACATTGGGGAGTCTAAGTCACTGAAAGGAATAGACGGGAATCTTCACCATGGGTTGAAAATGGGTTGGGGGTTTTCGGCCACCGAGTCGGTGAGACTCTACGTTGAAGTCCCTTTCGATGTTGAGTAATCTAAAGTTTCATCTAAGATAACTCAATGGCCCAGGTACCAAGAAAACTAACGTCTGTTCTCGAGAAAGCAGCCCGCCACTTCCCGGCGCTTGTTGTCACAGGCCCGCGTCGCGCGGGGAAAACAACGCTCTTCCGCCACACCTTTCCCAAGGCCAAATACATCCTACTCGAAGACCCCGATATTCAGGCTCGCGTGCGGAGCGATCCCCGTGCCTTCCTCGAGGAAATAACTCCACCCGTCATCTTCGATGAAATCCAGAATGTGCCGGAGCTATTCGACTACGTTCGTACCCTGATTGATGCGAGGCCGCGTCGCATGGGGCAATGGCTCTTTACGGGTTCGCAGGAGGCTCCGCTGATGCACGGGATTACGGAGTCGATGGCCGGCCGTGCTGCGATCCTTCAACTCCTACCGTTTAGTGTTTCAGAAACAAGCAAAGTGAATCTGCTTTACGGAGGATTTCCCGAGGTCTTGGCTCGCCCGAAAGCACGCGCATTGTGGTTCGCTTCGTATCTGCAGACGTACCTCGAACGCGATGTTCGCGCCATTACAAATGTTCGCGATTTGGTCACCTTCCGGAGATTCATTTCACTGCTGGCAACCCGTCATGGACAGGTGTTGAACAAGACCGATCTCGCCGCGCCACTTGGTCTATCTGTTCCCACCATCGGGGAGTGGCTACGCATTCTGGAAATGACGGGACAGATCATCCTCGTGCCCCCGTACTTCGAGAACTTCGGCAAGCGGATTATCAAGTCACCCAAGCTGTATTGGGAGGACTCCGGACTGGCATGTTATCTCCTTGGCATCACGTCGCAAAGCGAGCTTGAACGCTCGCCATTTCTTGGTCCACTGTTTGAGGGATTTGTAGCATCGGAGATTCTCAAGAGTCAGGTCAATCGTGGGGAGCGAAAGGAACTGTACTTCTTTCGCGATCAGCAGGGTCTTGAGGTGGACTTTCTGATTCCTCGGCCGAATGCTGAACTATGGCCCATTGAGGTCAAGGCAAGCAAGACAGTTCGGCCAAATATGGCAGGCCCACTGTTATCGCTCCAGCGCGCGATGGGCAGCCGCGCAAAGCGGCTGATCCTCGTCCATCAAAAATCCAATGCGTCGGTTTCTACCGCTGCGATTGCTCCCGGAGTTGAGGCCCTGGACCTCGGTCAATTGGTCCAAGAGTTGGCGTGATTTCCGAAAAATGATTGCCTCGGTATACGCCCGCGAATCGATAGCACTCTACAGCGCCACAGGCGTCTGCAATCGCCTCTCTCATGTGCTCGTCGACACATGAGAAGAAGACATTCTTCTCATGACGGGACAACACCCGCAGCGGAGGCCTCGGTCAAGGACGTGCGCAGCACGCCGCGTGAGCGGGCATTGCTCCTTGACCGCGGTCGGAGCGGAGGGTACTCGGCCACAGATGTTCAGCGCCTTGCGAGGTAATCTTTGAGTCGGCCGCGAGCCAAACGGACCTCCTGCTTCGTGATCTCTTCGATTGTGGCGGAGAGCAACTCCGGGGACATCTTCTGGCCCATTGCCAACGGACCAAGCACGTTTATCAGCAGGAGCCGGCAAGCTGTAATTTCTTCTAGTTCTACGCTTGGCTGAGGGCCCGATTTGCCCTGTTCGATCTCGCGCAAAATTAGACCCCGGATCAGCTCTGCCTGGGTCTGGTTCCTCCTCGCCGCCAAGGCTTCGAAATCTCTCAGTTCGGCCTCATTCAGCTTTGTCCCGACATGATTCACTCGGAACCGCGCCCGCCGCGCCCGTTCCGACGGAAGATTTTTCTCGTCGAGCAGCGCCATCGCCCAGCCCTCCTAGATTCTCTCTTTCGAGAATAATCGATAGGTTTCCTCACGGAACCCCGGGGTGCCTTATCCATCAGATGCCAATATCGTTCCCCGTAGGATCCGTAGGTTTCCTTACAGTTCCCTAGAAGGGGTGGAGTGTCACAGTTCAGCCGGTGCGAAGCACCGTGGTTCTTACGGCTGGGTCCGTGATACGTCTGGAGTCTCTGCTAGCGTCCGGAATTGTTTTGCGACGCGCCCCCTTCCGACTGTCCGAGGCCAGCAGAGAGCCGCCGCTATGTGATGTCGTTAGCTGCTGGCAGTCGAGAGCGTCCCGTCGATGACCTTGCTGAGCTTTGGAATTGTCCAACGGCGATTTACCACTCGCGGAGAAAGCCCTAACGGGCTAATTGGCAGCGATCATCACTTGTCCCAACCACTGATTCCGTAGCGCAAGTACTCGGTGAAAAAAACGGGACTGACCTCGAACTTGGTGACCGCGCGAAGGCACCAAAAACTGCACTACATAGCCAGGTCGACGTTTCGTCCAGATTCTCCCTTGATAGCAGCCACGGAGTTGCGGGTGGTGAGCAAGTCTTCAGTGAGTTCCATTTGCTGTGCAAGCGCAGGAGCATAACGGGACCATGCTTCACCGACATCTCGATTGACAACCCTCAGCAGCCTGCCTTTCCGTGATACACAGTGAGATACGCTATTAACCACTGGCAAGTTCAAACCAGGGTAAGGTTGGAGGCACTCTTGAAGAGGCCAAGATGAGGAAACTTGCGCTTAGATTAAGGCTTATTTGGGCCCTGCTAGTGATTCTGTAAGCGCCGGAGCAAAAATAGACCGTATGACGCCGCGGGAGCGGCGTGCTACGGCGGAGTAAAAGTAGACCACCGCCGGATTCAGGTTTCATGAGCTGTTGCGGACGAGCGGCGTTCATGGAACA
>Ga0207416_1000842_pt1 | contig 46873 bp, 38 predicted proteins | sample PaiPotPPM11metaG_FD_184107 | JGI IMG/M metagenome (GOLD analysis project Ga0207416, IMG submission 184107) | Iron sulfur acid spring bacterial and archeal communities from Banff, Canada, to study Microbial Dark Matter (Phase II) - Paint Pots PPM... ...
GTCTTCACCGATGGCTGTGGGATTGGCCGCGTGACTCTGGTTGGCAATCCCAATCAGCGTCTCCAAGAGTTTCCCATCAAGCTGATCAAGCGGGTGCGCATCGTACGGCGTGCAGATGGCTACTCCTGCCAGTTCTGTGTTGATACCGAGCGGAGAGTCGAGCATGTTCCAACAGGCTCGCAATTGGGGATTGATGTCGGGCTCAAGAGCTTCCTGACCGACTCGGAGGGAAACACTGTCTCCAACCCCCGGCACTATCGGAAAGCTGAAAACAGGCTCAAACGTCTCGGGCGGAGACTTTCCCGCAAGCAAAAGAAATCTGCCGGTCGTATGAAAGCCCGCAAGCAACTGGCCAAGCAGCATCTGAAAGTCCAGCGGCAGCGCGAGGATTTTGCCAGAAAGCAGGCAAACGCGCTTGTCACATCTCACGACCTGATTGCCTATGAAGACCTTCAGATCAAGAATATGGTCAGAAATCGCAAGCTTGCCAAATCGATCCATGATGCAGGATGGGGGATTTTCCTGCAATGGCTTGCCCGCTATGGGGTCCTGCATGAGATCCCTATCATCGCTGTACCACCGCACTATACCAGCCAGAAGTGCTCCGACTGTGATACTATTGTGCACAAATCGCTCAGCATTCGGACGCACATTTGTACTGGTTGCGGTGTCGTTCTGGATCGCGATCAGAACGCGGCGTTGAACATCCTTTCAAAAGCACTTAAAAACGGTACCGAGGGGCACTCGGGAACCAGTGGACATGTTCCACAAAACGCTTCTGGAGACCTGACCTCTGTTGCGTCCTCCAAACGGAGACGTGGTAAGTCGGGTCGCTGAAGGAAGAACTCCCTGGCTTTAGCCATGGGGAGTGTCAGCTAATTTGCTCTTTTCATCTGCAATCTTGCGTTGCAGAGCACTCAGATAAGCCTGAGCACCGTCTAGGTCAGTTTGTGTGATCGCATCCAGATGCTTAGGCAATTTCGAAACCTGATCAACCCATGACTCAAGCACATGCTGGATTGCTGCCAACGTAGCGTTATCCTGGTAAATCCCAGCCAGCCAGCCGCGAGCAGTTTTTAAGGCACTGAGCATAGCCTTGAGGAAATCTGTGGTCAGCTGAGATCCAAATTGGACGATGGGCGAGACAAAAACGTCATAGGCTACACGCATTAACTTGGCCGCATCAATGGCACCCTGCAGTGTAAAACCTTCCAGAGAATCTAGTGCTGAGACCAACTCTCTACGGGCCGAATCTCCTCCCTGTGCGACTCCACGATTAAACGCTTCCTGAACGGCATGCGCAGTATGGTCTTCTTGCGACACTTCCTGAGAAGCTAGCTTGGAGACTGCAACTATACTGCCAACTACTAGAACACCTGCACCCACACCTACCAGCAATCTTCTGCGCGATGTCTTGCCCTTTTTCACGACATGCAGGCCAGGAGGCAATTCTTCATCTTCCTCATATATGCGATTAGGGTCGTAGTCATCAGAAGATGGCTCATCGCGCTGGGGAAGACCTATGTTGCGTTTAGGTACTAAAACACGCGATGAGCTATCTCGTTGGCGACGGCGCACAGGTGGCTGCACAGGAGTTCTGTCAGCATAATCTTCGACATACTCCTCATATACAGGTCCCTCCGTGGTGGGTATATCGAGATCGGGACCCTCATCTACAAAAGTGTTCCACTTCCCACGCATTTCTTCAGTATCACGAGTTAAATCGCGTGTCGCAGGAAGATGAGGCTGAGCTAGACGACTGGAACGAGAGGGAGAACGAGTACTGGGGATTTCTCCATCTTGTTGATCGTGGGCAAGATCCTGCGAAGTATGGCGGATCCGTCGTGTCACTTTCGGACGAGTGGCAGACCGCGTCGTTGGAACTTCTTCATCTTGTTGACTGTATGCAAGATCCTGCGAAGTACGACGGATCCGTCGTGTCACTTTCGGATGAGCAGCAGAGACAGAAGGAGGTGTACTCTGTATCCCCCTCTCTTGCTCACGATACGTCACTGGCTCGCTATCTTCACTGGTAGAACGTTTGCTAGCAATGATACTTTGGCGCAGGAATTGTCGAGTGCGACGTGGATCAGGGCGCTGAACAAGCAACGCATCAGGTTTGCTGGATGTTGATCCACTTTGGCTCCGTAGTGGATCATAATCATACCCATACTGGCGTCCGGGACTTTTACGATAGGATCTTCGTTCCAAAGGCTCCTTTGACATGCTTTCCTCTATTCCTCCTGCCTTGCTGCAAACTTGTGGGGAGCATACGCGCATCAGCATTCGCTGTGCCATCAAGATTAAAATATAATAGGATAATGAACTGTAGTATGTACTGCCTATTCTACACTACTTCTAACTTTTCCGTCTACGTTATGATTAATCATAGAGAGTTGTAGGCGAAACTTTGACAGCTAGCGTATAGAAAATATTGAGTAGCCATCTCTAATACAAGCTATGCTATAATGTCTTGCAACAAAACCTTGCTAAAGACTCGGAGGACCAAGGTGCCATGACTGAAAACAAACAAGACCAGAGTAATATGCCGATTGTCGCCTGCGTGACCGTGGGACTGTTTGAAGAGAACTGTTACTTGTATGCCTGCCCCAAGACACGAGAAGCAGTAATTATCGATCCCGGCGACGAAGCAGAACGTATTTTGGAGGCGATCCAGCAGTACAAGCTCATACCTAAATATATTATTAACACTCATGGGCATATTGACCACATTTGTGCCATTGATGAGGTGAGTGTAGCCTATCCCGTTCCGCTCGCAATCCATCCTGCCGACCTTCCCATGTACACTGATGAGCGCCATGGTCAGATATACGATCGCTCGGCACCACTTGTCAAAAGGAAACCAGATATGCTCTTGAAAGATGGCGACCAGATCACCTTTGGCACACTGACACTGGAGGTGTTACATACACCTGGTCATTCACCTGGGAGTGTCTGTCTGATCAGTCAGCCCTATTGCATCTTCAGCGGAGATACACTCTTCCACCGCAGTATCGGACGAACCGACATTCCTGGAGGAGACTATGCACAGATTGAACAATCAATCCGCAATAAATTGTACACGCTAGAAGATGATCTGGCCGTTTTTCCGGGTCACGGCGAGCCAACCACCATTGGTGAAGAAAAGCATGAAAATCCGTTTGTAACTGTAGAGGAGTAATATTGTGTCTGTTATCTGTGTAATTGGTACAGGCTATGTAGGTCTAGTAACGGGCACCTGCCTTGCCGATATGGGTAATACCGTCACTTGTATTGATATTGTTAAAGAGAAAATCGACCGCCTGAACCAGGGCATACTGCCGATTTATGAACCAGGCCTGGAGGAAATGGTAGAACGCAATGTCAGAGCCGAGCGTTTACACTTTACCACCAACTACCAGGAAGGTCTGGAAAACAGCGAATTTATATTTATTGCAGTTAATACGCCAACAGGGAATAATCAGGGTGGTGCTGATATGCGCTATGTGGAGAGTGCAGCACGCAGTATCGCCGAGCATCTCGACCACTACGCCATCATCATCAACAAGAGCACAGTCCCGGTCGGCAGTGGCGACGTGGTCTCCCGCGTGGCCCGTACCAACCTTAAGCGACTAGGCATCACATTCTCTGTCGTCTCGAACCCAGAATTCCTGCGTGAAGGGGCCGCACTGCAGGACTTCCAGCATCCTGATCGCGTCGTCCTAGGCTCTTCTGAACCGGAAGCAGCCCACAAGGTCGCACAACTCTACCTTCCGTTGCGTGCACCCATCGTGATCACCGATTTGTACACGGCAGAGATGATCAAGTACGCCTCCAATGCATTCCTGGCAACAAAAATCTCTTTCATCAACGAAATCGCTCAGATTTGTGAGCGTCTGGGAGCCGATGTAAAAGAGGTTGCGGCTGGCATGGGCTATGACAAGCGTATTGGACATGCATTTCTAGACGCAGGGCTTGGTTACGGCGGGAGCTGCTTCCCCAAAGACGTACGTGCATTAGCACATATGGCAGACGAAGCTGGACTACACCCTCAGTTACTTCATGCTGTGATGGAGATCAATCACGACCAGCGCCGCCTGATAGTGACCAAATTGACCAACATTCTTGGTTCTCTACGCAGTTGTACCATTGGCATCCTGGGTCTGGCCTTCAAACCGAATACCGACGATATGCGCGAAGCTCCATCAGTTGACATCATCCGCTGGGTAACTACACAGGGAGCAACCGTACGAGTCTATGATCCGGTCGCTACGGAGACTGGAAGAGAGGCCTTGCAACGTGAACATGTGCATATGGACTCTGTTACTTTCTGTGAGAATGCCTACGAGGTGGCAGACAAGGCCGATGCACTCGTGATCGTTACCGACTGGAACGAATTCAAATCGCTGAGTATGCTACGCATCCGCAACAGCATGCACCGTCCAGTCTTGGTCGATGGCCGCAACATTTACGAGTCAGCGGAGATGGAACGCCTCGGCTTCATCTATCGCGGGATGGGTCGAGGCGGCACACGAGCCCCTTCTGTCCTACCTCCAGCAGATACCAGCGACACCATCGAGCTGCAGCCCGAGACAATTACGGTAGGAAGATCGCTTCATGGACAATGACCAGCCCCTCCTCTTCACTCCATTAGTGCACAGGCCGGGAGAGCCTATTCCCGATTGGCTCTTCGGGCCTGCAGGAGTAGCTGGTCTGCCAGCTGCACTTCATCTCCCCCAGGGGGTGAATGTCGCGGTAGGCATCGATATTATTGAGGTCGAGCGCGTACGAAAGGTCTACGAGAAACATGGTGAGCGCTTCCTCGCTCGTATCTTCACCGAGAACGAAGTCCAGCAATGTCGGGGCAAAGTTACCCGTCTGGCTGGACGCTTTGCTGCTAAGGAGGCCATCAGTAAGGCTCTCGGAACTGGCATGCGAGGCGTGAAATGGCGCGAGATGGAGATCGTGCAATTGCGCAGCGGTCGTCCCAGTGTGCGTCTCCACGGCATTGCCAAGCTGCGTGCCAAGCAACTCGGCCTGAGCGCATTTGATGTCAGTATCGCCGATCTGGCTCAACTCTCTATCGCCATCGCAGTCGCCATACAAACCCAGTCCTAAAATATCCCCAAGCTGTCCCTTTTTCCCCCTAGAAAAACCCTTTCCTACAAGATACTCTTAAGAGAGCAGATTATTAAGGGCTTTCAAGTCAGGAAATGCCCTCCTCTATAGTACTTCTTGTCTAGACTGAGAAAAGATTATGCATGTGCGTTTGTTAGGAACAGCAGCGGGGGGAGGCTTTCCGCAGTGGAATTGCAATTGTACTAATTGCCAGGGAGTTCGATCAGGGACACTGCAAGCTCGATCACGTACACAATCCTGTGTTGCTATTAGCGCAGATTATACACGCTGGTTTCTCTTGAATGCATCCCCTGACATATGTCAACAAATAGAAGCATTTCCACCTCTCACACCCTCACTAGACTCTCGGCGCGGCAGTAATATAGCCGCTATTCTTCTCAGCGACGCAGATATCGATCATACCCTGGGTTTACTCCTTCTGCGTGAAGGGCTACACCAAACAATCTACGCCACAGCAACAGTACGTCGTGCACTCACAGAAGGGCTGACAATCTCACCTGTTTTGAGTCATTACTGTACTATAGAGTGGCGAAAGGTATCGCCAACCTGGACTCAGCTCTGTTATGCGGATCGTTCACCGAGTGGACTGCTCTACTCGGCCTTTGCACTTCCCGATAAGCCACCCCCCTACATGCGAGGTCGTGAGACACCCAGCACAGGTGACCGAGTTGGGTATCGCTTCATTGATGAAAGAACGGGCGGGCGATTAACCTTTATGCCTGGAATCGGGACACTTAATGAGTCAATCATGACGTATATGCATGCCTGTGATGCCTTACTGATGGATGGGACCTTCTGGCGCGAAGACGAAATGCGGGTAATGGCTGGAAGCGAGGCAACTGCCGCAAGTATGGGCCATCTTCCAGTAGGGGGTCCAAATGGCAGCTTAGGAGTGATTGCTCCCTTGCCTATCACACATAAAATATATATCCATATCAACAACACCAACCCGATGCTGATTGAAGACTCTCCCGAGCATACTCAAGTCAAGGCCGCAGGTATCGAAATCGGCTGGGATGGTCTGGAATTGACATTGTAAGAGTGAAAGCCGCAATTCGAACAATCTGTTCCTGCTTTCAGGAATGAATGGACAGATCTGGGTTGAAAGTTCGGGGATTGTGGGTCAAGGAAGTCGATTTTGCTTTACACTCCCTCTTGTGGTTAACTCAGCTTACGAGGAGACATTCCATACAGATGCGACCATGGGCGAGAAATCTTAATCACTAATTGCACGAATTTATGCTTTCTGCAACATATGCTATAAATGGCATTACAGAATCTAATCAACCAGAGGAGAATATGAGAACATTATTACAGCGAGTAAGCCGAGCTAGTGTAACCGTTGATGAACAGATCGTCGGTCAAATAGGTTGGGGACTTCTGGTACTTCTTGGAGTCGGGCAGGGTGATAGCGAGACTCAGGTCAAGACCCTGGCTGATAAAATTGTGCATTTGCGCATTTTTGGAGATGATGAAGGCAAGATGAACCGCTCCCTTCTCGATATCAGTGGAGAAGTTTTAGTCATTTCTCAGTTTACCCTCCATGCAGATATACGCCGAGGTCGTCGCCCCAGCTTTACAGATGCAGCACCACCATCAATTGCTGAGCCTCTTTATGAGCGTTTCAAAGAGGCAATTGCGAGCTATGATCTTACTGTCGCCAGTGGCATTTTTGGTGCTTCTATGCAAATTGATCTCTGCAATGAAGGACCGGTGACGATTTGGATGGATAGTGAGGACTTGTGAACTACGCTCTAGATACCTTCAATGCGTATCAACTCATCAGCACAATCGCTCTCACGTCTTTTTTTGCCCGTTTTGGGCTACTTTTCCTCCTTCTCCCAAAAACCTACTAGTGGAAGGGGGTATGGGTGTATTAGGCAGCTGGGGCATGGGAACATTGGATAGCCTACCTGGCATGCTGTGCGGGGTTGAGCTGTTGGCTTTACTATTGGGCTTCTCCGATGTATCCAGTTGGAAGGAATCGATGGCATCGCACATCTCTTGCCCTAGGTCCCGTAACTGCCGAGCAAGGGTGACGATATCCGTGACAAATTGCTTTCCCTGCCGCGTCGGCCCAGGCGCCAACTCCTCCGTTGAGCTTGATAGAGGACCGCTAGGAACCTTTGCCTTGAGCCGATTCAGATTATGTATGAAGCCCGTCAGATTCTTGTCTAGCTCGATAAAGGTCCACGAGGCGTTCTGCTGCATGCCCTGCAGCTCACTATTGAGCCGCTGAAACAGACTTCGTAGCACTCGGAAGTCCTTTGAGGATGCCTCAGATGAGTTGGCAAGATTACGCACGGCAGGTACCATCTCGTTGATCAGAGCCAGCAGGTTGTTGATGCTCTGGGGAAACGTCTCGCTGGAGAGCGTATGCAGGCGCTCACGGCTACCTGTGGCTAGGGTGGTGAGTTCATCTGTTGCACGCTCCAACATGCCTTGGGCCCCTTGATGATTTCCTGTCTCGATCTGGTCCTTTGCCCCGATTATGCCGGAGGAGGACAGTCCCATGTAGGCTGAATTCTGCCCGGAACTGAGGGCAGTTGCGAAGATCTCAGAGCGTTCGAGTTCCTGGCATGCAATCACATCAAGCTGTTTAGTAGATGCCTGCATACGCAGCACGAAACGCTGGAAGCGGCTGATTGTAAAGTTAAAGGCATTCGCCAACAGACTGATGGGATCATCGACGGTAGAGGCGGTAACACGCAGATCTCTCGCACTGACGATACGCATATGTGAGAAGAGATGCTGGGCAGCATTGGTCAGTGCATCTCGCTGGTTGCGTGTCTCTTCAACCAGCCCGGTGATCGTCTCCAACATTGCATTCAACGCCGCAGCTACTTCTGTGATCTCATCACGTCCAGTAATCTTGGCACGTGCATCCAATTGTCCTAACTTAATGCTGCTGGTCACCTGCTGGAGGTGGTGGAGCCGCTGTACAAGCGTACTGGAAATGAACCAGCCGACGAAAGCTATTGCCAGCGAGGCGAGAATGGCTCCGATGATCGTGCTGACAATTTGGTTTTGCTCCTCCAGACTCGCGGCTGCACGTACAGAGGAGGCGAGGAACTGGTTTTGCTGAATCAGTGAGGTCAGTGCACTAAGAGCGTCAGCATTCGTAGGTTCGGCCTGAGAGCGCAGCAGAGGCTGCGCCTCGGAGACATTCCCACTCGCGACGTCCAGTACAATCTGGTTCTGGGTCGCGAGATACAAGCGCCAGGAACGCTGCGTGCCCGCAGCCAGGGTTTGCTGCTGATCCGCCTGTCCCGCCTGGCCAACCTCCGAAAGTAGCGCCACTTCGTCGGGATGCTTAACAAGCAGGTCTTGGTTAATAAAGTCACTTAAAGTTGTATCATAGCGCCCGGACAGATTCTGGATAGCTGCGCGGTCAAGACTCAGAGTCTCCTGCGATGGCTGAACAGCTGTCGCATCATCCAGCAGAGTGTGGGTCTCAGTATCCATCAACTGCAGGAAGTTCTCCCCAGTGGTCAATGAAGTATTGGTCAGGAGTAATTGCTGGTAGAAATCGGACTGTCGACTGAGCGACTGAGAGCGCTGGATGCCGATCAGCCCTGCGACCAGAGCTGCGATCAGTGCTGCTAGTAGAAAGCCCAGGGTCAGGCGGCTTCCAATGGGGAGGCTGAGCAGTAGATTACGGCTGCTTAGTACTTTCACGCCGATGCTCATTCTGGCCGGAGCAGCCTTCGCAGGCTGGACTGGTGTGTGGTTGACTGGTTGTTTGTTAAAAGACTGCATGTTGCACCTTACCTTCCTATAGAAAGACTCCATTCTGGGTACTCGCACGGCTTACGGAGGCTTGCATCATAATGGAACTCGGAAGGTAGCCCATCTTCTGCGCCTGCTGTTGCACCGTCGGGGTGAGCATAAAATCCAGAAAGGCCGCGAGCGTGTCGTTGGTATTGCCCAGCGTATACATATGCTCGTAGCTCCAGAAGGCGTAGCGTCCCGCCACGATGTTCTCCTCTGTTGGCGTCTGGCCATCAATGGCGATCGTTTTCACCTGTGACGTCAGCACCGAGAGGGCCAGATATCCGATAGCGCCGGGTGTTTGCGCGACGGTATCACGCTCGTTGACAGAGGACTTGGTCTGCAGAAGACTGCCAGTCTCGTCACGTCCCCCGAGGATATATTTGCGGAAGGTGTCACGTGTGCCAGAGGCGATATCTTGCGCAACAAGCACAACGGGCATGTCTGGCCCTCCTATCTGGCTCCAGTTGCGAATCTTGCCTGTGGAGAAGATATCGATGATCTGCTGTTGCGTGAGTGATTTGACAGTAACATCGGGATTGACGATCATCGCATTCGGAATGATGCAGACAATATGGTCGGTCAAGTCAGGGTTAGGATAGAGAGCCCGGTTGGCATAGATATCGGAGTCGCCAATATCCACCTGCTGGCTGGTGACTTCGTCGAGGCCAACGGTGCTATCGCCTCCACGCACCTCGATTTGCACCTGCGGATGCACCTTCTGAAACTGACCAGCGGCGGTACTGACTAGCGGTTGCAGGGCAGTCGACCCTACTGCGAGGATATGCCCTGTCAGCTCTGACGACCCCGCCATCGCGCCACCGCAGCCTGCCAGCAGTGCGGCTAGTAGCAGATTCATCAGTAGGAGCCGTGGGACACTTCTATAGGAGCCACTAGAATCTCTCTTCTGTTGAATAGTACCCTGGTTGAAGATGCGGTGTTTCATGATAAATAGGCAAACGAGATGCAACCGCTTTCTATGGGAACTCATTCGCGAAAATAAAGAGTATATTCTTCTCACAAGGCATTCCTCCTTTCAAGGTTAGAAAATCACTATTTCTTGCAATGATAGCAAAGCTCCACATAGTGATGTATCCAGAGATAGTCCCCACTTCAGGACAGACCAGCAGGGAGTACAGAAGGCCCATCCGCGCTCCTTACTCATCCATGCAGCCTTGGCGAGTGAGAGTGTCTTGAATGAGATTCATTCCTCACCATGCTGATTGGAGCTAACGGGACTGATGGTATCAACTCCAGCAGTGGGGCTACTAGCGTGTGCCTTGCTGCGTTAGAGAGATTACCTGCGCTACATTGGCCTGCGTCACAAAGCCCGGGCCAGTCATCAAGACGTCGTTTGCAATAGTGTTGAGGTTCGTCCTGTAGAGCGTCAGGAGCATAATGGGCAAGTAGCCCTGAAGGTACTGCTGCTGGTCGATGGCGAACAATATGTTGCCACTCTTGATCGCTTGCAGGACATCGGATGATAGATCGAAGGTCGCGAGCTTGATCTTCCCCACTAAATTCAGACTCTGCAGTGCTTTCAAGGCTGGTATTGCAGCAGTAGGTCCCAGGGCCATAATACCATCAATGTTGGGATTGGCTGAGAGTGCTGTCTGGACACGCTGCTGCGACGCGTTTGGGTCGACGAGGTTGGTCGCCAACACATTGACTTTGGCACCAGCCTGTGTCATGGCATCGGTGAAGCCCTTGCAACGTGCATCAAGAGCAGCGTTGCCAACTTCCTGGTTGACACAGAGCGCATTTTTCACCCCAGATGCCGCCATCTTCTGACCACCGCTGAAGCCAGCTTCGTACTCGGTCTGCCCGACATGTACCAACACACCTAGCTGTTTGGCGACGTCACTGCCTGAGTTCGTCGAAATAACAGGGATGCCAGCGGCTACCGCCCTTTGGATCGAAGGACTCAGCGCGTTGGCGTCGGGAATAGTGACTACCAGGCCATCCGGCTTAGAGGCCACCGCAGCATCGATGAGATGGGCCATCGCTACCATATCGAATGTATCTGGAGCTTGATACTGAACTTGGACGCCCATATCTTTGGCTCCCTGGTCAACGCCCTTCTTGAACACCGACCAGAACGGGTCTGATGGCTGACCATGAGTGACAACGATAAAGTGAAGGTTGGAACGTGGCGAATTGCTTGAAGCAGACGAATTGCTTGAAGCAGACGAATTGCTTGAAGCACTAGAGCTGAATGTTTCTGTTCCTGTTGCCTTGCCCTCAAAAGAGGCCAGGAAAAGAGGGAATACGACGAAAGGTAGCATTACAAACAGAATGATGTATTCTTTGAATGATCGGTCCATGTTGCTCTCCTTGAGGAATTGCAATCGATACCAATTTGTGATCCGTCATAGAACTTTGAGCAGCGCTTTGAGGCCTTCTTGCCACACAGAGAATGCAGGAATGACCGAAGAAGAAGTTGCGATTTTCTCCAAGCTGTTAGAAACATCACAATGTCAAGTTAAATCTCGGTCATTCCTACTACGATACGCCAGTTGGCATGAGGTCCACCGCGTCAGACCTCTGCATAACTTGCTTCATTGTGATACAAGTCGTCCCTTTGCCACTGACGTACTAAATTACTTCCCGATAGCTTTCTTCTTTCCGGAGAACTGCGGCAATGACGCCTGACTAGAACATGAGAGATTATCTCTTGGATCTAACTGAGGCTAGCTGAGAAAATATCGCTCCTGTGGTGTCTGCATGATCACACACTCACTCAGTATGGGTGGCCTCTACCTGGAGTTGCATGCTGACTTGAGTTACTGGCCCATTCCCCAGTTTTCGTAGTAGAAGTACACTCACAATAGCGGCTGTGCCAAAATATCCATTGCCGAAGTACAATCGCTTGTCTGCCTTAGCCACACTGATGTTGATGAAGCGGACCACGGAATGCTGAAAGGCAGTCGTTGAAGCGATGGTGAAACCACTGTACGAGGGGCTGATGTCGATCACTACGTCGCCTCTGTGGCTTGGCAGCAAGCTACCAATATTTCCCCTTTAAGTACTTAAGTACAGCTGATTAGACAATATGTTCTCGAGTTTGATATAATAAATAAAGTTACAATTAGGGATATCAACTCGGAACTTACTTATGCTAGCCTAGCCTAGCCTAGCCAGAACTTAGCTAAAATAAGCAAAATCACAAGTGCTATTATAGCACAGCTTTACGCAATGTAGCCAGAAATAAGTACTTAATTCCCCCCCAAACATATAGATTTGGCGTTCCCTTGGCAAGAGTGACGGTGACAGCACATCCTAGAGCCTCCAGTTATTTGGTCAATTGGTAGAGCAAGACACTTCCTTAATCCAAATCTCAAATTTATGGCGAATCCCTGGAGTCCGCCAGCCTGGATGAAAACCAATGGGTCGATGTTGGGCATCTATAACGGTGCCACTGGTACACTTATCTCCTCTGATTACGGACCATTAGCGCAGTATTTTGTCAAATTTATCCAGGCCTACCAAGCTCAGGGCATCCCTATCTACGCGATTACGCCTCAGAATGAGCCGCTCTATGTACCCACTACGTATCCGGGCATGTCATGGGCTGCTAGCGATGAGGACAACTTTATTAAAAACAACCTCACGCCTGCTCTTTCAAGTGCAGGCTTGTCTCCCAAGATTATTCCCTATGACCACAACTGGGATAACACCTCTTATGCCTATACCCTGCTGTGGGTGATGCCACCACGCGTAGCAATATTGCCGGAATCGCGTGGCATTGCTACTCGGGTAATCCATCGTCGATGACGACCGTCCGTAATAGTTACCTAACCTCGGAAGTCCACGAAACCGAGTGCTCAACAGGCACATCCGAAGCACCCATCTCCACAATTGATCTGCTGATGCAGTCGGTGCAGAACTGGTCCAGGACGGTTGAACTGTGGAACATCGCACTGGATTCCAACAACGGCCCACACACAGGCGGCTGCGCTGACTGCTTAGGTACGGTGACCATCGATCAGTCCACGGGCAACGTGACATATCGCGACGACTACTACCGACTCGGACAGTTCAGTAAGTTTGTTGTGCCAGGTGCGTACCATATCACTTCCAATACGCTGGGCAGCCTTGCTGATGTGGCTTTCAAAAATCCCGATGGTTCTAAGGTGGTGGTTGCACATAATGATGGCTCTAGCAGCAATACCTTCCAAGTGCTCTGGGGCAACCAGGGGTTTAACTATACCCTCCCGGCTGGCGCGACTGTGACCTTTAAGTGGAGTGGCACGCAGCCGACCACCATCTCAGGAGGCGGTTACGCGATCAGCGCGGGCAGCTCTGGTAGTGGCAATTTCCAGGGTGATAATTATTACCTGGGCGGCTCTAGCAACACATCGAGTGTGACCGATACGATTGATACTAGCGGAGTCAACAGCCCGGCACCGCAGGCCGTCTACCAAAGCGATCGCTATGGCAACTTCAGCTATGTCTTCCCTGCTTTGACAACGGGTACATCGTATACCGTGAGCCTGCACTTCGCCGAAACCTACTGGTCGAGTTCAGGACAACGCGTCTTCAATGTCTCGGCCAACGGCAGCCAGGTGTTGCCAAATTTCGATATCATTGCCGCTACTGGCGCCAAAGACAAGGCAATCGTCAAACAGTTTAATGCTACAGATGATAACAATGGGCAGATCACGATCCAGTTCAGCTCGATCGTCGATTATGCCAAGGTGGACGGGCTCGTGATTGCTCCGACGAATGCGGCAACCAATGGGACAACCACCGTCGATGACAGCGTGCAAGGGTCAGGAGTGAACCAGTTCAACTACGTTGGGAATGGCTGGAGTCACTGTAGTAACTGCGACACCAATAACTACGGGTACTATAACAATAGCAACAGTTGGGACAATACTGCCAATGACTACGTGACCATCACCTTCAATGGCACGCAGATCAGGTTCTACGGGGTGGTTGGTCCTCCACATGGAACTGGTGCCTTCTCGATCGATGGTGGCTCTGAAACAACGCTGGACTTCTACTCGCCGACGAATGCTGGAAACACAGTATTATACGTCAGCCCGGTATTAGCAGCAGGCCAGCATACCCTCGAGGTGCGAGTCACAGGCAACCAGAGCAGCCAGGCAACCTGGAACGGTATCAATCCGGATCGTGTCGATATCATCTCGTAAATGGGGGGATGTTAGTGAAAGGACACGTGCGGGAGGAGCCATGAAATCGGAAGGGGGGGCAGAACACTCTGTCTCCCCTTAGGCACTATTAAGTTAAGAGGGCGTGACAAGTGAGGGCCCCTTCTGGCATCATGAAGAAAACGCTGACCATGATTCCAGGAGGGAGCTGTTAAAGATGAGTGTAACACAGGTGATGGAACAATATCAGGTCGATATTGGAAGAAGAAGCGCATGATATTGTATACGAAACCAGTGTGATGGGGAGGCAATTAAACAATCAGGGTATAATCTCCACATCCACATTGCAGTGTTGCTCGTCCAGGATATGAATCTGGTCCCAGCCTTCATGAGGGATCTCAAGTAGAGCCTGTCGCAAGATTTGCAACTGATAGGAGATGACTTTCTCACCCACTGTGCGCCCGCGCGTCTGATGTTGATCGTACGCAAGACAAGTTTGCAGGGACATATTGAAGACAAAAAGACAGCTGTGGTATTGATAGCGTTGGACTATCTCGATCAAAGTCTGACGCGCATTGGCTTGTAGTGCAGTACTATCAGCAATCGTCAGGCGCCCCTGGAACAGGCGCTTACGGATAATATAGTAGAATAGGTCAAATGTATCTCGATTGACCAGCTGATTCGTTTCATCGTCACAGATCATAGCACGGCAGTAATCGGAGGAGACAATCGAGGTCGGCTTACAACCCTGAGCCTGGTGCAGCTCAACAAACTTGCGGGCAAAGGTACTCTTACCAGCTCCAGCTGGTCCACAAAGCACAATCAGTGTTCTCTGTGGAAGAGCAATCGTTGAAGTACATTCGTGCATCACAGCTTGTTCCTCCTGTCCTCCTTTGTGGGTACCCCTGGCAAAAGCTGAGGAGAGGAAACAAATGATCAGGAGTTTTATCGGGCATTGTTTCTCCTGACGGAAAGGTGTCAAGAGCAAGTATAATTCGCTAGAGCAGAGTCGTCAAGTAGTCAAGAAAAAGTGTGAAAAAGCTTGACACTGTATCTGCTAGAGAAGATAATGAATCTCTCATAGAATCGCGAAAGGAACAACAAGAAGCTGCAACGCTTTAGCTCAGGCGGAGTGTCACCTAGAGAAAGGAGAGCAAAAGCATGATGAAGGCATTTAAATATCGCCTGTACCCTACGCGGCGTCAGCGTGATACTCTCCAGTTCACTCTTGACCGCAATCGAGAACTCTACAATGCTGGTCTTGAGGAAAGACGTGAAGCCTGGCGCATGAGTCGAGTGAGTATCAGCTATGAGATGCAATCAGCTCAATTGCCAGAAATCAAAGAGATAAGGCCCGAGTACAAAGAGATCTATTCTCAGATCTTGCAGGACACCTTAAAGCGAGTGCACAAAGCATTTAAGAACTTCTTCCGGCGTGTGAAGAAAGGAGAGAAAGCCGGATATCCCAGATTTCAAGGCTATGATCGTTACGATAGTTTTTGCTATCCACAGATTGAGAAGCTCAAAGGCAATCCAACCGTGCGGATCGAGAATGGCAAGGTCGTTCTTCCCAAGATCGGCCATATCAAAGTCAAGCAACATAGACCGATGGAAGGGAAAGCCAAGACGGCCACAATCAAGCGCGAGGGTGAGCACTGGTATGTTGTGTTCGCTTGCGAGGTTGAGACCCAGAAGAAGCTCCCCTCTACCGATCTTCTCATCGGGATAGACATGGGTCTCAAGCATTTCATGACGGACTCAAATGGTGATGTGGTGGATAATCCCAGGTTCTTTCGCAAGTCACATGGCCTGTTGAAGAAGAAACAGCAACGTCTCTCAAAAAGGAGAAACAAGAGTACTCGCCGTAGAAAGTCTGCTCAACTGGTCAGCAAGGCTCACAAGACGGTTCGCAACCAGAGGAGAGACTTCCATCATAAGCAGTCCAGGAGACTAGTCGACACATTTGGGACAATCGTCTTCGAGGATCTTTCAATGCACCATATGGTCAAAAGGCCAAAGCCAAAACAAGATGAGAACGGCAAATACTTGCACAATGGTGCAGCTGCCAAGGGCGGGCTTAACAAATCGATTTTAGACGCTGGATGGGCAAGCTTCATTGAACTGGTTAAGCACAAGGCAGAATGGGCCGGTGTCACCGTCTATGAAGTTGACCCATACAAGACCAGCCAGATCTGCAGCGCGTGTGGTGAGGAGGGTGAGCACAAAGATCTCAGTGTACGGACTCATGTCTGTATCCACTGTGGAGTTGTACTCGACCGGGACCATAACGCGGCGATCAACATTCTTGACCGAGGGCTTGGACGGAGCCCACGTGAAACTGCCTCGGCGGGTACGTTCCGTCGGGCTATTGCATGAAGCCCCCGCATTTATGCGTGGGGAGTCGTCACATATCAGAAATGGGCGCAAGGTTTGCCCACGCCCTACCCAGGAGGATGCTGTGTCTGTTGATACTACCCTAACAGGAACTGAAATACGTGCGCGATTTCTGGATTTTTTTGCTAGCAGAGGGCATTTGAAGGTGCCCAGTTCGTCACTCGTTCCGCGCAACGACCCGACAGTATTGCTTACTACAGCAGGGATGCAGCAGATGATACCCTACTTCTTGGGACGTGAAATCCCTCCCGCGGTACGGCTCACTTCCGCACAGAAGTGTTTCCGCACAACCGATATCGATAAAGTAGGCAACCAACGTTCGCTCACTTTCTTCGAGATGCTGGGAAATTTTTCGGTCGGTGATTACTTTAAACGTGAGGCCATCAGCTTTGCCTGGGAGTTTCTCACCCAGGTCGTCAACTTACCTGCTGATCGTCTCCATCCAACCGTCCACCCCACCGATGATGAGGCGCCCAGATATTGGAACGAGATCGCTGGTTTTCCCGATGAGGCCATTGTACGACTAGAAGACAACTGGTGGGGTCCTCCGGGCAATTCAGGTCCTTGCGGTCCCGACTCTGAGATCTACTATGATCGCGGCCTCAAATATGGCTGTGGGAAAGCCGACTGCAAACCCGGTTGCGATTGTGAGCGTTTCCTGGAAATCTGGAATCTGGTCTTTATGCAGTACTTCCAGGACGTTGACGGCCAACGCACGCCGTTGCCACGCAAGAACATTGATACCGGTCTGGGCCTTGAACGTCTGGCCTTGGTGTTACAAGACAAGGAATCAGTCTTCGACATTGACTTATTCCGCACAATTATTGATCATATCGCCAATACCGCTAACATAGTCTACGGTCAGAATGCCAGGATCGACACATCGCTGCGTGTCATCTCTGATCATGCACGCGCACTTGTCTTTCTTGCCGCCGATGGTGTCCTGCCGAGTAATGAGGGACGCGGCTATATCTTCCGGCGTATCCTGCGCCGTGCTGTTCGGCATGGCAAACTGCTGGGCCTGAATCGTCCCTTCCTGGCAGACGCTGCTACAACCGTCATCAACCTGCTGGGTAGCTACTATACCGAATTGAAGACACAGCAAGAACGTATTCTTCAGATCCTAACGTTGGAAGAGAAGAAATTCAGCCAGACATTGACTACAGGACTGAACCTGCTCAATGAACTACTAGCCAACCTGAAGTTGCAGGAACGAACGGTCATTCCCGGCGAGGAGATCTTCAAGCTCTACGATACTCATGGCTTCCCGGTCGAATTAACCCAGGAAATCGCCGCTGAGCAAGGCTTCACCATCGATACTGCAAGCTTCGAACAGTCCATGCAACGCCAGCAGGAACGTAGTCGCTCCGCCACTGCCAGGACTTTTATGCAGGGCCGCGACGATAATGCCCTGACAGACATTCTCAAGCGCGTTGGTCCCACCGAATTTACCGGCTATCAGGGATTGACGGGCAGCAGTAAGGTTGTGGCCCTTGTCGTCGATGGTGCTGAAGTGGAGAGTATCAGCGCACCACAGCAAGCCCTTGTCATTCTGGACAAGACACCCTTCTATGCCGAGAGTGGCGGTCAAATTGGCGACCGTGGTGATCTCAGCAGCACAATGGGAAACTTCCAGGTTCACGATACACGTCGCCCTATCAAAGGTCTCATCGTACACTATGGTCAGCTCACCGAAGGCCACCTACGCGTCGGAGAAAGTGTACAGGCTAGCGTCATTGAGCAGCGCCGCGAAGATACCATACGCAACCATAGCGCAACCCATCTCTTGCACAAAGCGCTGCGTGATTACCTGGGTACGCAGGTTGAACAGCGCGGCTCACTTGTCGAACCGGAACGTCTGCGTTTCGATTTTACCAGTCCACGTGCACTCACCACATCAGATATCGCTCATATTGATGAGCAAATTAATCGTTGGATCCGCACTGATTATGCCGTTCGTACGAAGATAATATCGCTGCAGGATGCCATTGCTAGCGGAGCTATGGCCCTCTTCGGTGAAAAATACGACGATATGGTTCGTGTCGTATCGATGGGCAACAGCGTTGAACTCTGTGGAGGAACACACTGCACCTCAACTGGGCAGATTGGACTGTATATCACAACACAGGAAGCCAGTATTGCCGCTGGCATCCGCCGCATCGAGGCTCTGACTGGACGTGCAGCTGAAGCCTACCTGCGCCAGCGTAACACCACCGTTGATACACTGGCTACTACGCTACAAGTACAGCCAGAGCAGGTGGAAACACGCGTAGAGCAGATTCTCCAGGAACTCGCCATGGCACGTCGTCAAGTAGCACAGCTTGTGCACACTGAGGCACTACGTCAGGCCGAGAGTGTTGCACAGCATGCCAGTGATATCACAGGTATCGCTGTCGTGGCAGCAGCAGTTAATGTTCCAGACGACAAGGTTCTGCGTCAAATGGGAGACATGGTTCGTGATAAACTCAGGCAGCCAGGTGTCGTCGCTCTAGCAGCAGATCTTGGTGAGCGTATTGCCATCCAGGTAAGTGTTGACCCATCGCTGACGAAGCGCGGCCTACACGCTGGCAAAATCGCCGCAGTAGTTGGCGAGCACCTGGGCGGTAAAGGCGGAGGACGTCCCGAGTCAGCTCAGGGCGGAGGCAAAAATAAAGCAGCACTTAGCGAAGCCTTAGATCTCGTAGCGACATTTGTACAGAACAACCTAAAGTAGGAAGAAAGGCCGATTGTGCCTTTCCTTTTGTGCTATACTTTGAGGACAGTGACAATTCCATGATCAGAAAGGGGTAGAACGCTATGAACAACCAAGTAGACCGCGTAGTCGAAGAAGCCAAACAATTGTCTTACGAGGATTTAAAGGCAGCATCAGAGCGCATTCTAGATATGCTTGACGAGATGGAATGGGAGGCGATTGTCGCTAAACCTCACGTGCAAAAGCGCTTAAGTGAGCTTGGAGACCAAGCCTGGCAAGAGCACTTAGAGGGACTGACAGAACAAGGGGGATTTGATTGTAATTGAGAAGTTACCGTGACCGCGCATTTAAAAAGCTCTTTGCGCGGCTTCCCCTTCATATACAAGAGCAAACGAAGGTAGCCTTTAAGCTTTTCGAAAACGATCCATACTATTCAAGTTTGCACTTTAAGTGCATAAATCAACGAAAGCAGACTTATTCTATACGTATCGGGAGAGGCTATCGTGCCGTAGGGCGGAAGGAAAATAATACAATAGTTTGGTACTGGATAGGGCCACACGCAGACTATGATCATCTCTAATTTTACAATGACAGAGCACTGAGCCAAATATCATCACGCGAGGAGGTATAGCGCTTATTTCAATCCAGTCAACAGGATGGGTCTCAGCGCCAGGAACAGCCGATGAGGAATCTTTTGCAACGTCTGCGTAATCTCATACAGGGGGAACGAGAAGAGGATGAACGCATCACCGAGTCAGGAGTCTACGACTATTACGATCAAGACTCCGAAGAGGGAGGTGGTCAGCGACAGCTCTTCACAGCACTTGATATTGGTACAGCCTTTGCTAAAGCCATTATTGTTGAAGTTGTAGGAGAGCAAGCCGAGGTCCTGGGAGTAGGGCGTCATCCACAAAGCTATTCTCATATGTCTGATGGCTTCGTGACGGATATTCCAGGCGTCATCGCCAATTGTAACGAAGCCTTAATCAAGGCAGAGCAAGCTGCAGGAGGAATCATTGCCCCATCTGCCGTCATTGGTATTGCCGGGGAACTGGTTAAGGGCAGTTCTACGACCGTCAGTCGACAGCGTCAGCAGTCGACTAAGCCAATTACGACTGAAGAGTTGGATGCGCTGATCACTATAGCTCAGCAACGACTGCTCAAAAGTGCCAAGGAACGCATCACAGCTGAAACGGGGTACAGTAATATCGATGTACGTCTAACCAATGCAGCTGTGATCTCCACACGCATCGATGGGCAAACCGTCACTAATCCCATCGGTTTTCGTGGGCGTCACTTCTCACTGACACTCTTCAGCGCCTTCGCTCCGCTGACCCAGCTAGGAGCTTTGGAGACTATCGCTCAAGGACTGGATCTAACGCTGACTGCAATCGTTGCAGAACCCTACGCTCTGGCCCGCTGTTTAAGCACAAATGCCGGAGTAGATAGTGGAGCGATCTTTATTGACATCGGGGGAGGCACCACCGACATCGCCCTGGTGCGACAAGGCGGCATTGAAGAGACACGCATGTTTGCTTTAGGTGGGCGAACATTCACCCGCCGTATAGCCACAACTAAGGGCATCTCTATCAAGGATGCAGAACGGCTTAAAATCAGCTATAGTAACGGTGAGATAAAAAATAGCGATCGAGAAGAGATCCAAGCAATTCTCGCACCTGAATGTCAGACCTGGATGGACAGTGTTGAGCTATTAATTGAAGAGTTGTCCAAAGGAGAACTCCTCCCACCAGCCATCTACATTGTAGGTGGCGGCTCCGCATTACCTGATGTTTATCAGCGTCTGGAGATATTCCCTTGGATGCAAGCCCTGCCATTTTCACGCCAACCGATTATCCGCACAGTACAGCCGGAAATGGTATCGAGCATTATCGATCGTGAGAATTTACTCACCAACGCTCAGGACATTACACCGATGACCCTGGCTTATCAGGCAGTAGAACTGCAAAACGAAAATAATGTCCTAGAGAGAGCGCTAGATCGCGTTATAAGCGCTATGCATATTTAACAAAAACACATAGGCAACTAGCCAGAAAGAGCATATATCAGGCATGGATATCTACTGTATACACTCATATGCCAAGCAGCAATAAAATACACAAGGGGGTGAAGGGCTCATGAGTGATGAGCAAACCATATATATCAGTCCAGAAGATGATTTGACGACCGTCCGTGAGCGCCTAGAGCAGATTCCTGCACGGCGTCTCACCATGGTAATCCCACCACAAACACAACTACGCAGCTATGTCGCCTGGAAATTGCTCCACGCACGCGCACGAGAACTTAGCAAAGAAGTAGTCATTGTCAGCTCTGATCCCCAGGTCCGTTCGGTTGCGCATGCAGTAAAATTTAAAGTCGCTCACTCATTAGAGTCCTCTCCTGCAACAGGTAAATCTCGCCCTGCGAGCCGCTCAGGGCGGACCAGCAGTAGTGGAGGAGCAAGAACTAGGACATCTCCTCCTGTATCTTCAGGCCCTTCATCGGTCAAAGATTCAAGCGAGTCACGTAGTGGACACAGTCGGCGCGGAGCATCCGGTACGCAGCCCCCTCACACACATACACCTGAGCCTGAATGGCATGAAGATCCACAACATCACCAGCAATACGATTTTGGCATCCAACCTCCTCCTGCCATTCACCCGCTCTCTGATCAGATTGAAGAACCGGATTTGTTACTGGAGGATTACACCTTGGCACAGGACATCCGCTCGGCAGCTCGCGAGGGTCAAAAACACTTTCCAGAAACAGACATAATGCCAGAGACTCGACCCGAAGAGGCACTTCCATCATCCAGCGCGACTCAGCAACCACACACTGCTGATGACCCGTTCACCCATACGGAGGAGGACTCACAACCTCCTCAAACTGAGCCGACTGGTGTAGTCTCCCTGGAGGGCCTTGATACGAATGAGCACATTATCCAGGATCTTGAACATGTCGAAGACGTGCCAGAGAGCTTCATTGAAAGCGCCATTGAATTTCGAGGTGACAGAGATGACATTGTGCCACCTCCAAGTAGCAAACCAATTACGTATACAGAGGCAGAACAGGCAGCAGATGATGAAGAACAGGATAAATTGCCATCACGTACATATGGCGTCAGCTCACGACGCAGACGCAGTAGCAATTTGCCACCGACTCCACCAACACCATCGGCGGCACCAGCATGGCAGTTTGAAGAGGACGCCTTGCCTCCAGTAGAAGAACGTCAGATCCAGCCCAGGCCATCAACACCAATACAACCACGCATGTCTGGTGCTCGTTCTCCTGGCAAAATGCCTCCTGACCCAGGGGCGAGTCCAATACCACGCACAAGCGCAGGAAGAGGACAACAACCACTGATCAGATCTACAACCCGGCCGTCTCAACAGCGTCTGGGACTAGGAGCAACGCGCCCAAGAACAGGAACCAAGCAACAGACCACCCGCGGCAAAACCCGTCGAAAAATACCTGCAGCTGCTGTCATCGCTATCCTGTTGCTCTTTGCAGCCTGTTTACTCGCCTATTACGGCCCCACAGCCAACGTTACAGTCGGCATTGCCACGCAGGATTACTCACAACAGGTCACTTTAACGGCAAAAGTGACCAAGCAGGCACAAGACATCCAGGCGCAACAGTTCAGCAAGGCAGAAACTTCTATCAATAATTTCTCGAAAAGTGGGACGGGTACGGCCACAGGTAGTCAGCTGGTGGGTACCAACCCTGCCCAGGGTAACGTCATATTCACCTATAACGGCTCTAACCCTAATGGGATTGACATTCCATCAAAGAGTATCATTACCACTAGCGGAGACAACCCTATCGAGTTTGCAACTACAACGGATGTCCTTGTACTTCCTAGCAATCAGAACAAGGTTCCACCTCCTCCAGTTAGCGTTCAAGCAGTAAAGCCGGGAAAAGATGGGAATGTAGACGCAGGCATGATTACAGTTATTCCTAATAATACTCTCAATAATATTGCTCAGGCACAAAACCCTCCCATAGCCGTCTCAGATGTAAAACTATCGGTCGTCAACGAGGCTCCCACCACAGGAGGAGGGGCCAAACTGACACCAGCTGTGACAGACCAGGATCTCACCAAAGTCAAAAACGACCTGCGCCAGCAGCTCCAGGGCGAGATCAACGCCTGGCAGCAACAGTTGTCCAGCACAGGAGCCGTTGGCACGCCACAGACTACCGACACTCTCATCAATGCACCCAAGATGAATGATATCGAAGCCACTGGAACGTTCTCGGCGACCATCAAAGTTACCGCCACCGTATTACTGGTGCGCACCGCTGATCTGCAAAAGGATGCCATCAAGCAACTCAGCGACTCCATCAAAAATGACAAGTCCTATGCAGGAGATACCATCTTCACAGATATCAATCCTGCAGTAACCATCAACCAATTGAAGCAGACTGCTGCGGATGCGAACTCGATCACTTTCACCTTCAACGCTACGGCCAAGGCAGGTCCTAGAGTGATTACTAAAGAATATGTACAGCAGCTCATTACGGGGAAATCGGTACCTGATGCCAGAACGGCACTGATCACTATTCCTGGAGTGAAAACGGCGGACATCACCGTCTCGCCAGGCTTCATCCCATGGGTTACCCTCTGGACCGGGCACATCGATGTCACCATCCGTCCTGCTACAGCACCTCATCAAAGTGGGAGGATATGAAGAAAAACGCGATTTACCGCCGTGCCCCCTTTGGGGGTGTCACCTTTAGGTGATCGCCATCGGTTACGTCGCGATCTAGCGAATGGGACCCGATTTACCGTGTGCCCTTTGGGTATCGCGTCCGCTACCCACAAATTAAGGAAGTGCAACTATATGGCTCGATTGATGGCGCTGGATGTAGGAGAGGCCAGAATTGGTGTAGCGATATGCGACTCCACAGGAGTTCTGGCATCACCTTATACCACTTTGCGCATCTCGCGCGATGAACAACAAACCTGGAAGGCAATTCAGGAAGTCATAGATGAAACGGAGACTGAAGGGCTAGTTGTTGGATTGCCAATCAGTTTGGATGGACAACTGCATGCTCAAGGGCAACGAGTACAACTCTTTGCCCACCGCCTGCAAGAGCATATCTCTATCCCGCTCACTTTGTGGGATGAGCGCCTTTCAACAGTGGAGGCACAACGCCTCCTTGCGCAACGCGGACAGGATGAGGGAGGGAAGTACCAGAGACGAGGTGGTCAGCAACGCACCCGGTCGAAACGGCGACGACGAGTTCATGAAATCGATGCACTTGCGGCCACCGTCATTCTCCAGGATTACCTATCGGAGCATACTCTTGCAGTATCCTCAGAACTTGCGGTATCCTCAGAACGGATCGTAAAAGAAGACAAGCCGTGCCCTCCCTCTGCGCCTCTGTGTGAGGAGATTACACATGAGTGAAATGAAAAAGTCAATTGACTATGCACTAAGTACAAACAACTCACTTTTTTGGCATAAAGACTGACCACTGAGCACAGACTATGCCAAAAACATTGTGTGATTGTACTTAGGGAGCACAACAAGGAAAAACAAGGTATGAGACGATCAAGCTCAGGGATAGCCATTCTCTCGGTAATGTTGCTTGGCTTCCTCATCTTTGCCACAGCACTCTATCTCTGGAATACAGCCACTGATATCTTTCAGCCTGTAGACACCAACTCGCAGGCAACTATGAGCCTCGAAATCAAGCAAGGCGAGAGCACTGCCGATATCGCAGATGATTTGCAAAATAAGGGGCTGATTCGTAACGTGCTCGCCTTTCGCATCTGGGCACGCGTTAAAGGCTTAGATACCAAGCTGCAAGCAGGCCTCTACAAGGGCCTATCCCCTAAGATGAGCATCAATGACATCACCGAACAATTGCTCAATGGACTGCCCGATGCAATCCCGGTACTCATACCTGAAGGCTACCGCCTAGAGCAAATTGCCAGTGCTTTCGACCTGGCAACACCCAAACTGGTCAAATTCAAAAAGAGTGAGTTTCTTGATTATACCAAGAACATCGATCATTTCCCGGACAAGGGGAGCTACCCTGTCCTGCAATACGTACCGCCTGGAAATAGCATGGAGGGATTACTCTTCCCATCCACGTATGAAGTGCCAGTCGGCAGCAGTGCACGCGATGTTGTCAAGCAACTACTAACGCAGATGCAAAATATGATACAACAGAATCATCTTGATACCATCGCGCAGCAACATCAATATCAGAATGTATATCAGTTGATTAACCTGGCCTCAATCGTTGAACGAGAGTCGGGCAAAGCGGCAAACCGTCAGAATATCGCCAGCGTATACTGGAATCGGCTATTTAAAGCAAATGACCAGACTGTAGGCTTATTGAACGCTGATCCAACAGTGCAATACGCACGCGACGCGCAGAAACCGCCGCAGAAATATTGGGAACCATTGAATGATGATCCCAAAAATATTGCTACAGACAGCCCTTGGAATACCTATCTCAATAAGGGATTACCACCAACGCCTATCTGTAGTCCGGGGCTTGCCAGTCTCGTGGTTACGGCAAACCCGCCATCAACTGACTACTATTACTTCTTTGCATCTAAAGATGGCAACACTTACTTTGCAAAGACGAATGCAGAGTTCGAACTGCTCAAGAGTCAGCATACCACCAATACTTAATTGAAGAGAGTTTATCTATGCACAATTTGAATCTTCTATGGCAAACCATCTTCTTAGCTCTGTTACAGGGTGTAACAGAGCTATTCCCAATTAGTAGCCTGGGCCATACCGTCATCTTTCCGGCCCTCTTTGATTGGGGAAATATTACAACCGACACTGCATGTGGCGGGGCCAGTTGTTTCTTACCGATGATTACCGCTCTCCACCTGGGTACCTGTGTTGCCCTGCTGATATACTTCTGGCGCGACTGGCTCCAAGTTGGCAAAACACTGGTCGTGAGCATCAAAGAGGGTGAGGTGCGCCGTAACTCAGAGGAATGGGTCAGTTGGCTGATTATCATCGGCACTATTCCGGCAGCGGTGCTAGGTGTCTTTCTGGAAACGAAACTGAAGACGCTCTTTGCCAATCCTCTACTGACTGCGACCTTCCTGTTTGTCAATGGCTCATTACTCTTTCTAGGTGAAAGCTTACGCCGTCGTGCTGAGAGGGATCTGAAAAATCTTTCACCTAAAGAACGCGAAGCACACTTCCGGCCACTAGCTTCGCTGACCTGGAAAGAAGCTATTGTTGTCGGCTTGGCACAGGCTCTGGCTCTCATTCCTGGCTTCTCCCGCTCCGGTGCAACCATGGTAGCAGGACTGGGCATACGTCTCACACATGAGGATGCTGCCCGCTACTCCTTCTTACTAGCTACACCGGTTATTTTTGGGGCAGCAATCATAGAGGTACCATACTTATTCAACCAGAATCAGTTTCCACTCGGCCTGATTTTCCTAGGCATGGTCCTGGCTGGCGTGGCGGCATATCTTAGCACAAAGTTCCTGACGAAGTACTTTGAAAAAGGACGACTGGACCCCTTCGCCTATTATTGCTGGGCTGCTGGTCTGATCTCGCTGCTCCTATTTATCTTTGTAATACACCCACATTAACTGCCTACCAGATAATCATAGCCATATCGGACTATGCTGTTTAGTAGGAGGTTACTTTCGAGCACTTACTCGTTCTATACATTGTAAGTACTTTGGATAATCCAAAGTCAACGTTTTTATGAAGTGAGGTAGTTCACATGAAGAATCCCGTAATTTCTTATGGAATCCTCGTTATCGGTATCATTGCACTCGCAGCTGGTATTGTTCTGCTCAAAATGGGCGGTCACGAAAAGCTGCCATACGGTGCTATTGTTGCTGGCGTATTACTCATCATTGTTGGCATTGTCGGCGCAGTTATGGCTGCCAAAGCCAAGTCAGAGGGTCCTCAGCCAGAAGTTGCCCAGCCAGAGGCTCAGGCCTGATAGGAACCTTACTTTTCCCAGAAGAAGCTTCAGGGCACACTTATTTTTTCCTGAAGCTTCTTTGCTTGTAATTCATGGTTAGAATCTCGGCAGTAGTTACGTTCTTGTTGTGAGCAACGTTTCCATATTTGGAAATCGCTCCTAATCAAAGCGATTCCTGGCCAATCTGGTAGCTCAACCATTAGACAAAATGCACTCGATATTCAAACGGAAAGGTTTTTTCATCATGAAAAATAACTCAGCAGTTTTCTTCGGCGCGATCGTCGTTGCAATTATCTGCCTCGCACTTGCAGTATTCTATGCCATTCCCGGCATTAATCATCCTCTTGTTACAGGCACTGCAACAGATGCGCACTGGAAGCATGTTGCTCTGTTTGCTGCTCTGACAGTTTTGTGTATTATAGGCGCACTTGTCACACGTCCGAAATCGTCGGCACAGTAAGCGTCCTCATGCTTTTTTTACAGTACTCCTTTCTCATCTCATAGACGGGAGGGGAGGGAGTGCTGTTCCTCGTTTAACGACTGCGTTGAAAGGCGAAATCTTCGGAGCTGGTGTCTTTTTTTCTTCGCTTTTCTCATCTGGAACTTCCTCTCGTATTTTACGACTCCTTTTTCACATATATTCTACTTTTATCTCAATATGACTTTTTATATTTCTTACACATGTTGCAGAATGTGAGTCACAGAAGAGAAATCCATACGTAGTAAACAGATACCACGAAAGTGGTAATAACACTATGGTGGTAAAAATTCCCCTTTGGGACCATGATATTTGCTCCATATATATGGATACTTAAAGATGGATATACAAGGTTCCTGGAAATGTCCATTTCACAGCTATCGTAGACGTACGATGACATTATCTATCAGAATAAGATTTCAGCACCCGTCCAGAGAGAAGAACCCCACGTAAAGCAGCCTATTGCGCCGAGAGCATAGGAAGATGGTAGTCCCAATATCGAAGTATTTGAATTCCTAACTAGAAAAGGGAAAGCAAGATGAATAGTCTGAGCGATGTAGCACGAATCAAACAACAAATTGATACAGAGGCTGAAGCAGCAGTGCTTGCGCTGTACGGACCAGCCCAGGGAATCTCAAAGCATCAGTTCATCACGGCCCGTATGGAGCGTATGGGTAGGTTGCATGAAAAACTCAAAGGTCTCATTGGTGATGAAGCTGATCAATATTTGATCTCTGCAATGGAGAAAAGAGACATACCTCAAGTCAGCCAATAACAGCTTAAAAAACTTATAGAGGTAAAAGCTCGTAGTGCAACTTAGAAGATGGGGCTGAGATCGTCCAGCCCCATGAACATCTATTGGCTTTTGACGCATAATCAGTTTATCCGAGCACTTCTCCCACAATTTGTGAATAGCCGCGCAGAAATTCTTCTGTACCCATCGCTCTCTTTCCAGCCAATTGCAAGTGTTTGATGATCAGCAAGCCAGCCCCGGTTATCACTGCCAACATCTGGTGTCCGGCCTCTTCGCGTATACGTACAGTCCCCGGCACACCCGGCATGGGTGGTTCAACACTCACTGCATGAGCAGTAACAATTTTCAGCAGCTTGCCACGCCAGTAAGTATAAGAGCCCGGCCAGGGCATATAGGCCCGCACCTGGCGTGCCAGCACAGTTGCGGATAGATCCCAGCAAATCTTACCATTCTCCTTTGAGAGCATACGGGTATGAGATGCCTGTTGTTCGTCCTGCGGTATCGGTGTAATCTTGCCCGTCACCCATAGAGGCAGGGCTTCTAATAAGGCCTGTGCCCCCAACTCTGCCAGTTTCAGAGTGAGGCTCCCAGTGGTTTCATCCTCGGTAAGAGCAATGCTGCGCCTTAATAACACCGGACCAGTATCTACTCCGGCATCAAGCAACATAATTGAGACTCCTGTCTCACTATCACCCTGCAGAATTGCTTCCGCGATAGGATCAGGTCCACGATACTTTGGCAAGAGCGAGGCATGGATATTGAGCGTACCGTAGTGTGGTTGGTCGAGCACTACTTGTGGCAGGATCTGCCCAAATGCAGCCACGATATAGAGATCAGCATGATAGGCAGCAAGTGCTGCACTATTTTCTGGCTTCTTAAACGATCCTGGCTGCCAGACAGCAAGTCCATGCGATAACGCAGCTTGCTTGACAGGAGAAAAGGCTATCTCGCGTCCGCGACCCGCTGGCTTATCAGGGCGGGTAACAACTGCGACAATCTTATAGCCCTCGGGTAGTACAATCCCAGGAGCTGAACCCTGTACCAGAGCATTCAATGCAGGTACTGCAAAGTATGGCGTTCCCATATAGATGATACGTAGCATGCGATGGTCCCTTCTACCTCCGTATTTCGACCAACAACGATAGTTCTTGTCCAATTGAAAATGGTCACTTCAAATACCGATGGCCGATTTTTCGACTAGAATACCATAACCTTACCAGTATCTGCTTCCTCATATAAGACAGAGCCCTTAGGAACCTTACCAATTGTAAAACAGTTCCAACAGTAGCACATTCAGGCTATTTTGCTATGTCAATTCGTCTATCATGTATGATATATTTGCATGTCTAGGCAGAAGAACAGATAGGGCCTTTCAAAAGTCCTCAAGGGGGGTAAAAAAGGGCAAGGAGCCCTTGACTCCCAACTTTCGAAAAACCCAACCTAAGTAAGAGGAAGGACTACCTTATATGCAGATACAGCGGAGAGAACAACAAGAATACCATATGGAAGCAACAGCACAACGCCGCGCTGTCAGAGGAGGAGTATCTCCGCTTTTGACTGTTTCGGAATTACCACTAGATTTTGAACAAGCGAGAATGCCTATGACTAACCCATCCGAAGTACAACCATCATCGCAAGCTGCGTTCCGTATCTCCACAACTACGCCACCACCTATCGATCCACAGACAACCATGCAACGCGCCGATGAGATTAATACGGTGCAAAACATGCTCAACGATGGACATACTAGTTCTGTCGTACTTATCGGGAGTCCAGGAGCAGGTAAATCGACATTAGCCGCACTTATCTACCAGCGCTTGCAGTTAGCCAAACAGCAAGGTTTGTCGGCACCACAGCATCTGGTCTGGCTGACCCTGGACAGCTATACAACTCTCCCTGACCTGATTGCCGCTATTCTCAATGGAGTAGGAACGCAGGAACCGGGTCTGTTCCTGCTCAAGCCGGAGCAACAGATATCCATTCTATTGCGCACCCTGCGTCGGCCACAGGAAAATGCACTGATTGTGCTGGACCAGTTCGAATCGCTGCTATACCCAGAGGTAAACCAGGGCGTCGCAGGACGAGGTGCCCTTCCAGCTTTCCTTAACATGCTACAAACGGATCTTGGGGCCAGTCGTATCCTACTAACCAATTACGAGTCACCCTTTCAAGATAAGGACACGGAAGAGACACATGTCCGCTCATACCTGGTGTCACGCATTAGTCTGCCCGAGGGTGTTGGCTTGCTCCAGCAACGAGGCATTCGGTGTGCTCCAGAAGAACTATCGTTAATTTGGCAACGCTGTACAGGCCATGTCTTCTCCCTCGTTCTTTTCACTGTCCTGGTCCAGGTAAGCGAACTCCCTATCGATACGCTGCTCAATTCAGATGACTTCAAGCCAATGTGGGGCGGAGATGTGATCGCCAATTTGATCACAGGCGTCTATCACTATCTCAACACAACCCAGCGTACCATCCTCTACGTTCTCAGCCTTTTTAACGATCCAACTCCACTGGAAGGCGTCATAGCAACAATTGCAGCATACAACGCTGCCGACCAGAGCCTGCTTCCAGCTGCATGCGAACGCGAACTCCAGCACTTTGTCCAGCTTGGCCTCGTACAACCTGCATTCAATACGCTAGGCATGCTCTGCTACACGGTACACTCCCTGCTGCGCCAGTACATACCGGAGCACTTTATTGAGGAAGATCCGCTCCTTTCTAGTTTCGAGACCATACCGAATAGTGAAGTTCCCAACAACGCCACTCCACAGCAAGCAGTGCTAGCCGTTGGACATAGGCAGATCGCGCAATATTATCGACAGCTTATTCCCCAGCAGTGTCCACCCTTAGGTCAACGCCAGAGCCCACTCGATGTGGAATCAATCATCAAAGCCATACGACACCACTGCCTTGGTTGGCAGTGGCGCCAGGCATGCGAACTGCTCTTCGAAGAAGGGCTACACGAAAGCATGGTCCAATGGGGAGAATGGAATGCCTTGCTGGGACTCTACACAGCCATGCTGCCTCCCTTTGGTTCTCTGACACGTCTTGACGAAGCACTGGTCGCTAGCCATGTTGCAATGATCTATGGCCGACTTGGAGAACACCAGCAAAGCAAGACTTACTTTGAGCAAGCATTGACAATACAGCAACAAATTGGAGATCTGTCGGGCCAAGCCATGACACTCACCAATCAGGGCGAACTGTTGCGACTCCGAGGAGAATACCAACAGGCACGCCAGAATTTTGAACACTCCCTATCATTGCTCAAAGAACACCCGAACGATCAACTCAACTGTATCCTCTTGCACAACATGGGCCTGATCATCCAGCATGAAAAAGACTATGATGAGGCTTTAGACTACTATACAGAGGCATTGCGACTGGCTACAGCTACGGGTAAGCAACACTATGCAGGTATGATTCTTACAAACCTGGGGATGTTACTCTATGAGAACAATGAGTTTAAAGAGGCCATGGCCCTCATGCTAGCTGCCCTGCACATGAGAGAAATGGTCCATGATCCAAGTGTACCAATGCTTGAACGTTTTCTCGTCGCACTCGAACAAAAAATGGGTAGCGAGGCTTATAACGCGCTGTGTAAGGAGGCACTGGAGATCCAGCCACTGGTCTTCTCTCGCTTTGCACCACCAACTGTCCGACAATAAGGCGAGATGCAGTGCCTAATACAAAACCACTTGACATGTTAAGCATTGTTGGGCTAGAATTGCCCATGTCAGGAGGGGGGACAGCATCGGGTTTTCTTCTTTCTTTTCGATCCGTCGGAGGATACTGCAATTACTGATGACGCTCAGATACTACAGGAGAGAACAGCACTGGGCGATACCCAGCAACGTCGTACATTCCAAGGCTGGCTGCTTATTGTACAGGTTTTCGTAGCTGGAGCAGCCTCCCTTGCCGTTGAAATGTCGGCAATGCGGCTGTTACCCCTCTACTTTGGTGACACAGTAGTTGCCATATCAAGCCTGATTGGCCTTATTCTGCTCTATCTCACAGTCGGCTACTATCTCGGAGGATACCAGGCAGATCGTCACCCATCTGTCCGCTTGTTCTATGGCATCTCTGCCATTGCAGCCTTACTCATCAGTCTCATCCCACTGGTGGCTCATCCAATCCTCCGCTGGTCACAACTAACCTTTATTCCCAACTCGCCGCTGAACATTTTTCTTGGCTCCCTGGTAGCAGTCATACTCATCTTTGCCATCCCCACTATCCTGCTAGGCTGTACCTCGCCGTTTGCCATCCGTCTGAGCGTCGAACATATCGGCAAGCTCGGACAGACCAGCGGGATGCTCTATGCCATCTCGACGGCAGGTAGTATCGTGGGCACCTTCTTATCAGTACTCGTCTTTCTGCCGGATCAGGGCACCACACGCACCTTCATGATCTTCGCCGCAGCTCTTTTCCTTGTCTCGCTGATCGGCTTGATTGTGGGCAGGAATTCAGGGGCGAAGCAATCATAGCAGATGGACATCTCCCCATGCTACGCCATCGACAAGTTTTTCATACACCCCAGGACAGCAATGCTCTTGCTAAGTCCAGATATTCATCTTACAATGGTACAAGCAATTCTTAGTCACGAAACATATCTAGAAGTGTCATGAGAGGATCGAATGAATCAGAAAGAAAAAAACCAGCAGGGTTTACCTCCAAACTACTCTTACTATCAGTTACCCAATGGCATAGAGTTGATCGGGCAGTATATGCCCAGCCTTAGCTCAATTAGCTTTGGTTTTCAATTAGATGCAGCAGTAATTCACGAACCAGAGGGGAAACAGGGGCTTGCACACCTCTTCGAATATATGCTCTTCCAGGGTACTAAACAAAAGGATGCACGCGCACTCAATGAGGCCTTTGAATCATTGGGAGCTCGTAAAGGCGCAAGTACGAGCTTGGAGATAGCGATGGTCTGGGCCCAGATCGTCAATACCAAGTTTGATGCAACCCTCGAGCTTTTCCGCGAATTGCTGCTTACCTCTACTTTTCCTCGGAACGAGCTGGAGCAGATGCGTAATCTGGTGCGCCAGGAAATTCGTCGCCGCGATGACGAACCGATGAGTCGTATTTTCGAACTTGTACGCTCGCGCTTTTATCAAGGTACTGCCCTGAGTCGGCTCATACTCGGAAACGACGAGAGTGTCCTCGGCTTGCAACAACAGGATCTCAATGACTTCTGGCAATCTCGCTACCAACCCAACAATATCTTGTTCTCGATTGCAGGGAAATTCGACTGGGACCACGTGGTTGAGCAGATGCAAGCACACTTTGGCAACTGGGAGGGTCAGGCAACTCCCACGGAGTCTCAGCAACCCAAACCTACGACTAGCATTGCACTAGAACACCACGAAAGCAAACAGGAGCACTTTGCTCTGATGTGCCCTTTCCCCAACTACACCGATCCCGACTACTATGCCGCTATGGTGCTTGCAGAAGCACTTGGTGGGAATATGGCCTCACGCCTCTTCGTCGAAGTTCGCGAGAAGCGTGGTCTGGTCTATGGTGTCTCGGCCAGTCTGAGCGGGAACAAAAACATTGGAGCCCTGCGCATCTATGCTGGCACAACTCCTGAGCAGGGACGCGAGTGCTTGGAGGTCATCCTCAATGAGCTGCGCAAGTTGGAACAGGATGGCATCACTCCCGATGAGTTGGAGCGTGCCAAAGTGCAACTGAAGAGTGAGAACGTGATGCGCAGTGAGGGCTCAGGATCTCGTATGAGTGCAATTGCTCGCTCCTGGTGGTACGAGCGCAAACTCAAAACTATTCAGGAACTTAAGGAAGCCATTGATGCCGTCACCCAGGAGCAAGTACTGAATGTACTGCGCCGTTTCTCACCTGTCAAACCCTTAACGATTGCAGGTATTGGACCATTGTCAGAAGAGGAGCTGGTCGGCGATACGTTATCGACCCTCTTGTAACGCTTTTTCCCAGCGAGAGAGCCATACACTAGACAGGTGTGTAGCATCTCTAGAGGCTCTCTCCTAAAATATGATCTAATCTCAGATAGTCCGCCCACAAAAAACATGGCGCACTCTTCAAGATTTGTCCCTGTTTCCTCCTAGACGAGCGTGCCGACTTCTCAGTAAACTTTTGAGGGATGAGGATTTCCAGAGGAAAAAAACTTTCTCATCAGCTATCCTTTCCATAGGCTCAATCTTTTCGAAGATCGCCGTAGGCCGATCGGGACGTGCTCAGACATCATCAACTATACCAAATATCAGGAGGAGTTTTCTTATGGGAAGCAAGCAGTTGAAGAGAAGAGTCCGCAAAAATAAAAAGACTAAGAGGTTATCCGGAAACTCCACTGAAGCTACTGCTATCGAGAGGCAAAGCCAGGATATTCAGACAAGCCCTAAAATAACAGTGATAATATATACGTTATTAGTTCTATACATCTCTGGCTTCACCTACGTGAGAGACTATTGGTATCCAGCAGATCTTTTCTGGGATGAAAATTATCATATTGCATCTGCATATAAGTACCTTAACCACGTTATGTTTATGGAGCCTCATCCACCCCTAGGCAAACTCCTTATTGCGTTAGGAGAATATATCTTCCACCCGAACAACAATCTTTATACCGCTTCTTTTTTAGCAACTGATTACATAAAAAATGTGCCTCCTGGTTTCTCATTTGTAGGAGTGCGGTTTTTTCCTGTTGTATTCGCAGTACTTGGGGCAATAGTATTTTTTTTCATTCTTTACAAAATTTCCAAAAATCCTCATATATCCTTCCTTTTCACTTCTTTTTATCTTTTTGATAATGCATTAATTGTTCACAACAGAGGAGCAATGATAGATGGAATACAAATATTCTTTATCTTGCTAACGTTTCTTTACTTTCTTCTATTACTTGATGTTGAAAAATTAAACAACCGACAGTATTTCATCATGGGGCTACTTGTTGGATTAGCAGTGTCAGTAAAACTCAATGGAGCGATACTATTTCTGATCTTTATCCCATTGTTTTTCTATAAACAAAAGAAGTTCTTGTCAGGTATCATCATAAAGACCTTTTTATCTAAGGCAATGCTATTTTTTTCAGGAATAGCATTCATTTTTTGTGGAGTCTACTATATTCATGCACTACTTGGCCAGCAAGTAGTAGCAGGGAGATACTATGGTGCATCAGCTGGATATAGATGGATTCTTGCAAACCACCAGAGTTATAATCCACTCTACCTTCCTATTATTTTAAGAGACAATCTGGTTTATACAAGCAACTATGAAGCAGGAGTACCGAAATATAAGCAAAATAACCCACATGAAGATGGGAGCTTGCCCTACATGTGGCCATTCGGCGATAAAACTGTTAATTACAGATGGGAAACGAACAATAGAGGAGAAACAGTACGTTATCTCTACTTAGTGAGCAATCCTCTCATCTGGTTTTCTGGGTTACTAGGAATTATTTCTGCAGTTTCCCTAGTTATCGCTACTGTGTTCTTTAAACGCTCAATTTCCAACAAAAGGCTCTTTTTCATAATTATTGTTCTGCTCTCTCTCTATATAATCTACATGTATGCTATGTTTAATATAAGTAGAGTATTGTATCTTTATCATTACTTTATTCCCTTGCTTTTTTCACTTATTTTAGCATTTACTATATATATATATATCTTTGAAAAGAGATTAGAAAAAGGAGATAAAAGATTATCCTATACAACAATAGTTTTTATTCTTTTCATAATCATTATCTATTTCTTTTTTAGCCCTCTAACCTATTTGCAGCCACTGACCAAAAGTCAATTCCTCATGAGAAGCTGGTTTCCTTTTTGGCACATGAAACCAGTATAAAGTCCACACTCGCTCCTCAGAAGGTAGTTATCAAATCCCTCAAAGTGTGAGATACTATAGCCTGGCAGACAAACAGCACGACAAGCAGAGGAGCACGAGCATGGCTCAAAGAAAGTCCCATGCCAGCTATGAGCAAATCATGGCAACTATTAAACAGGAACATGTGACCTTCATTAATCTAGAGTTCACGGATGTTGTGGGGATCGCAAAATGTGTCACTATTCCTGTAACACAATTTCCCACCTGTATTGAACATGGTAAATGGTTTGATGGTTCCGCGCTTGAGGGATTCGCACGAGTAGCCGAGAGTGACATGTACCTTTTCCCCGATCTCTCAACTTTCAACATCCTTCCAGCCAAGCTACCGGGACAGCCTAGGGCCCTACAGGGAACAAATATCACGCAAACCGAGAGCGATGTCGTCGCACGCGTCATGTGTGATGTACGAGCACCAGATGGCGAGCGCTTCGATGGAGACCCTCGCACCGCACTCTTGCGGGCCCTGGATCATGCACGTTCGATGGGCTTCAAATATCAAGTTGCCCCCGAACTAGAGTTTTTCCTGTTGAGTTTTGAGGGCAAGAAACCCGTCCCCTTACCACATGACAAAGGTAGCTACTTTGACCTTTCTACAGACGTCACTGTCTCCATTCGCAGTCAGATGGTCTCTGTACTGCAAAAGATGGGTATCAAGATCGAAGCCAGCCACCACGAGGTAGCTCCAGGACAGCATGAGCTCGACTTTGAAATAGGCGATGCTCTCCACACCGCTGATGGGCTGATCACGACCAAATATGTTATCAAATCTCTGGCTGCACAACATGGACTCTATGCCACCTTTCTGCCCAAACCTTTCTACGGTGTTAACGGCTCAGGAATGCATATCCATCAACAGTTGATTAATCTAGAAACAGGCAAGAATGCTTTTGCAGATGAGCATGATGAGTATGGTCTCTCGGAGATCGGGCGCCATTTTATCGCAGGCCAGCTTGCTCATGCACGCGCGATGTGTGTGATCCTAGCCCCACTAGTTAACTCATATAAACGACTGGTGCGTGGCTACGAAGCCCCCGTCTTTGTCAATTGGGGACGGGTCAATCGCCAGGGGTTGATTCGGGTTCCATATGCGGGATCTGGTCCTCACACATCCCTACGCGTCGAATTACGCTGCGCCGATGCAACCTGTAACCCACATCTGGCACTCGCAGTCATGCTGCGTGCAGGTCTGGATGGCATCCAGCGCAAAATGACACTTCAGCCTGCAATGGATGAGAATATTTTCTTACAAGATGAAAGTGAGCGATTACGCCCACGTGCACTTCTCTTACCGCTAACACTGGGTGAAGCTCTAGAAGAGTTGCATGAGGATACATTAGTCCGTGAGGCTCTGGGAGACACAATCTATGAGGGCTTTATGGACGCAAAGAGTATTGAATGGACAGAATACCACCAGCAAGTTCATTCCTGGGAGATTGAGCGCTACCTGCCGATGTTCTAGCTCTCGATACTACGAAAACATATCTCAAAAGCCTACGATCCGAGAACTATCTCGCCATATACATGTTCATAGGCATCAAGCATATACACAAGCGAGAAGTTCTCGGCCACATGTGCTCGGCAGCGAGTTCGCGAGAGAGAGGGCAATTCATTTACCAATGCTGCGGCCCGTGCGCAATCTTTTGAGGCTATAAGAAAACCTGTCTCGCCATGACGAAACACTTCACTTGCCGCTCTCGAGCAATCCCTGTGCAAGATCGGCCACCATAGCCTGTGCACCTCCGATGAAAGGCTCAGCAATGGGTGACACCAACGGGGCTACAAGGGCAATTTTCATAGCGCTTCCCCCTTTCTGCATTCCCTACGTTCTCTTCATATATTAGCATCTCTTTTCATAGTGACAAGAGACCAGAGAAATAGCTTAAAACACATTGATATCCATAATACCAATCATACTAATTCTACACTATGGGGTTGTTGACGAAAGTCAGCTCTGATATAATTGCATGCAGGAGATAGGTGTCTCTAAGAGAATAGTTGCAGAAATACTCTAGGATCTTGGCCGAAACCGAACAATCCAGATTGATCAATGATAGGGGAAGAAATGAACACAGAGACGGCATTGTCTGGGACACTAAAGGATTTCGGCCTAGTAGAAATTTTGCAGGTCGTTGAACTGGGAAGCATGACCGGGGCACTCCATCTAAAGCAGGGCTCCGGGCGTACAGGTATTCTCTATTTTAATGAGGGCAAGCTGGCAAGTTGCTCCGAAATGGACCCTGGTGCGCTAACCCTTGGTGATGTACTGCAGCAGCTTGGCATGACTGTATACCAGCATATTGAACAAGCACAAGCACAACAATTGCAGGATCCCCTGGGCAAGCGTATGGGAGAGCGATTGGTTTTGATGGGAGCGATCACAGAGCAACAGTTGCGTGAAGCATTGCGCACAAAAACTTTGTGGGCGGCACGCGAACTGGCTCTATGGCAGGATGGCACATACGAATTCTTCCCCACGCAGAATATCCAGAAACTCCTTCCCCATGGCGAGGCTCCCCTTGATATCGAAGTGCTGCGCTCAACTATGGAAATGGTTCGCTACACCGATGAATGGCAAGAGCTTGAGAAATTCCTCCCCCAAGGAATGCGGACAGCCCTCCAAATGGCTCCAACTATCTCCTACACCATGCAATTTGATATACGCACTTTGGAACTCTTTACCCACGTCAACCTCTACCGTAGAGTACGACATATCGCCACTGTCTTACAACGTCCAGAGTTAGATGTGGCTCGCGACTTGGCTTACCTAGTCGAGAATCGGTTTCTCGTCCTTGCCTCTCACGATACGTCACAGCAGCCTAACGACCGCAAAGTACAGCTTCCCGAGCAAGCAGAAAAGCTCCGCCTGGAAAATTTTGCCTTCCTCGACCTGATCAGCCGTATGGAACAGGAATGGGAGAAACAGCATACACCTATGGAACAGCTTCCCGCGCTCGTTAAATTTATCAACTGGACCATGAATGCACTCGCTGAGACCTGCCGTATCAACGGGATTGCCCTCGATCCCAATACACTTAGATCGCTGATGATCAACGAAAACCTCTGGCGCCTGGGCAGCTACCAGTTCCAGGTAGAGCACAACCGTATCAATATCGAGGACTTTACTACACTCTGCTATGAAGTGCTCAATGGCGATATCAAACAGGCTGCGGGGTTCTACGACGAAGCCTCGATGCTCCTCCAACGACTACTGTGCAGCATTTTCGAGCTGATCAACTCCCGTGTCACTAATCCGCGCGAACGCATCGAGAACCAGGATGTGTGGGAAGCCATGTTCGATCAATTTGCCCTACAGCGCAGCGAGTCGTAATACCACAAGGGTAACGGATTTTCAACAAGAATGTCACTATTGACACCTGTCCCTGTTTCCCCCTAGAGATACTGACAAATTTCCGCTACAATATTCTCATAGTGGTTGCCAGAAAGATTGAACCTACATACATGTCATCAGTTCCTTGACTATGATGGTTCAATACTTCCGCGAACCGCTATCAATAACTACTTTACATTTAGGCAGTGGTTCACTCATTATGATGGTGAAAAGGCATGATCATAAATAACAAGAAATACATGTCTAAATGGCATGAGCGACTCAGATACGAGCGTCAGTCTCGCGGATGGACACAAAGCTCACTAGCTGAGAAAGTGGGAACTAATACATATACAATCAGCCGATGGGAAAACGGGAATGCGTTTCCTCACCCTTTCTATCGTGAGAAGCTTACGACTCTCTTGGGCATAAGCTTTGAAGTGGAAGAATTTCTTCAAGATGATCCAGAATTTGATCACAACACATATGAGCACTCTCCGCTTCCATCACAGGTAGAGCAGATGCACCATGAGCGCAACGCCAGCTTGTCTCTGTTGACATCAGTAGCACAGCCGCAACTGGCTACATCTCTGGTCCAGGGTCCTCTAGCACATAAACAGGATATGTATGCACCTCAAGATTACCTCTTGTCATCTCGGTCTCCTCGGGACATTCATACTCATGTCAGATATATGTCGGCATTTGGATCTTTCAAGCAATTTTCTCGGCACTGCTTGCCCTTGGTATCAATGATACTGCTCGCTACTCTGATCGTCATCGCACTAAATAGGCCCTTTCTACTCAGAAACACCCCTACCCATGTGGAAAAACAAAGCTATACGGTGTCAGGCCCTGTTCCGCATACTCTGACAATCCAGCATATCAATCCCTCTTTGAATGCTATAGTCCAAAATCTTACAGATACCTTCAATGCGGTCTATCCCCAGCTGGACAATCGCTTTGCCTTTGATCCATCTTCTGCTACAGTACAGAACGTGACACTGACATTTTCATCAGATCTTGCTTCTCCGGCAAGCATCAGCGGGCCAACAATCACCCTCAGTTCTGATTGGATACGACAGCATCCCAACGATATAGGATTGCTTACCCATGAGTTGACACTCCTCACTCAGGCATACCCTGTCGGTGCTCCTGGTTGGTTTAGTGATGGCATGGCCGACTATGCCCGCTACGTATATGGGCCTGCCGATGATGACGATTGGTCCTTGCCTGATGGAGTGCAGCCACAAGATAGCTATACCCAAGGCGGTGGGGTAGCCGCTCGCTTCCTCTTATGGTTAGAACAGCATACGACGCCTGACATCATTGATCAACTCAATCATGCTCTTCAAACAAAACAGTCTTTTTCAGATACCTTTCGACATTTGACGCATCAGACCGTGGATGACCTTTGGAGCCAGTATCAGGCGCATCCGGATATCTCGCAGACGCCAGAGCAACTCTACAAGACCTTCACAAGCAGGAAGCCGCTCTATCAGCTCTCTTCTTACCGCCTACAAGCCTTAAATCCAGGTACATGGAATTGGTTCATCATCCCAGGATTCTCTGTAAGTAACTTTGCTATGCAAGCCAACTTGACCTCGGTTTCTGGTGACGGAGGAGGCTTCATTTTTCGCTTGGGGAGCCAGAACCATGCATCCTATCGACATTACCGCCTCCGTCTATTTCCCAACGGAAACTTCGATCTGGTAACTCCATCTCATAAGCTTGTATCTGACTTCAATACAGCAATTAGGGAAGGGTACGGTCAGACCAACCAACTGACCATCATAGCACACAAGCACACAATCTATATGTATATCAATGGTCAGTTGATTACAACGGTAAATGATGCGACTGCGAACTATGGTGCGGTGGGGTTGATGGCCAATGACGAGACCAATGCCACAGATGTACGGTTTGAGCATGTAAAAGTCTTTTAGTTATTTTAGACTCTAGAGGAATATATGATGAAATGGAATGAGCGACTTAGATATGAACGCAAATCTCGTGGATGGACACAAATTATGCTCGCTGAGAAAATTGGAATCAATACATATACAGTCAGTCGATGGGAAAACGGGAATGCGTTTCCTCACCCTTTCTATCGTGAGAAACTCACTGCTCTCTTGGGAATAAGCTTTAAAGAGAAAGAATTTCTTCAAGATAATCCAGAATTTGACCACAGCACATATAAGCATTCTCCGGTTCTATCAGAAGTAGAGCAGGTGCACTATGAGCACTCTCCGGTTCTATCAGAAGTAGAGCAGGTGTACTATGAGCACAGCGGTAGTTCGCCTCTGTCGACACCAGTAGTACAACCGCAACCGGTCACGTCTCTGGCCCAGGACCCTCAAGCGTACAAACAGGAGATGTATTGGCTTGGAGATCACTTTTTTTCGCCCCGACCCCTCTGGAATATCAGCATTAATCACGTGATACCTATGTCGCCGTTCCGACCTTCCAATTGGTACCTCCGGCATCGCTTCCTGATGGAATCAACGATACTGTTCACTGTCCTACTCATCATCACAGCTCTTTCAGCCTCCCATGGGCTGCCTTCGAACACCCATACCCAAGAGACTTATGGCCCCCCTTCTTACACCCTGATGATCCAGAACGCCGATCCCTCTTTGCAGGATACCTCCCAACACCTCCAGCAAGCCTTCTCTACCGTCTATCCCCAACTGGTCAATCGATTTGCCCCTGATCCCACCACTGCCGCACGTAACGTGACGCTGAGATTTGTATCCGATCTCTCTTCTCCAGCAGCCACTAGTAGTTCCACTATCACCTTCCGTTCTGATTGGATACGAGAGCATCCCACCGATGTTGGATTATTCACCTATGAGCTAACCCTCACTCTGGAGTGGTATCCCTCTGGAGCTCCTGATTGGTTTAGCGATGGTCTGGCTAACTATGCCCGCAGCGTCTATGGGCCTGCCAACGATGATGACTGGTCCTTACCTGATGGGGTGCAACCGCAAGAGAGCTATACCCAAGGGGGCGCGGTTGCTGGTCGTTTTCTACTGTGGTTAGAATACAACACTACCCCTAATATTGTTGATCAACTCAATCATGCACTTCAGACAAAGCAGTCTTTTTCAGATACCTTCCGCCGTTTAACTCATCACACCATGGGTGAGCTCTGGAACCAGTATAAAGCACAACCTGATATCACGCCTACCCCACAGCAACTCTATCAGACTGTCACAAGCAGAAAGCCGCTGTACCAATCATTTTTCCATGTAGCATCTTCACAGCCACATATGCTTGAATTTGCCTATGCTCAAGGGCTCTACCTGAGTAACTTTGCTATGCAGGCAGATATGACCACCGTTTCTGGAGATGGAGGAGGCTTCATTTTTCGCTACGACTGGCGCTCCAATACATACTACCGCCTCCGTGTCAGTCCAGATGGAAGCTTCGACCTGGTGAATCAAACCACCATACTTGCTGCTTCTAGTTTTAGTCCAGCAATCAAGCAAGGATTCAATCGGACCAACCACCTGACCATCATAGCGCAGAAGCATACGATCTATCTGTATATCAATAATCAGTTCATTACACAATTAGATGATAATACTTCGAACTACGGTACAGTAGGAATGATGGCCGTCAACCTTGGCGACTCCACTGATGTTCAGTTCGATAACGTACAAGTTTTTTAGTTGTTGCCCTTGAGAAAACAAAGCGCAAGTAAAAACGCAAGTAAAAACGCAAGTAAAAACGCAAATAAGACATAGACGAAACGGCTCCAACTAGGTATGGTATTAGCAATGGTTGAGACTGGTGTCAATGGACTCACCTATCTAGGAGCTGACTCCCTCTGATGGCTCAAGTGTGTATCTTAGATGAGGGCTGAATGGAGTTGCAACCAACCCGAGAAAGTCTACATAGATGAGCCGAAATGCTAGGCTTGCGTTTTAGCAACGATAAGTCGTGCAACATCTGCTTATATAGCATTATCAAGTAACTTAGAGGAGAAGGAGCAATGGAACAGGCTACTAGTAGCTACTTAGGAAAAATCGTAGATACTATGAAAAATGTTTTGACCTGTCCATCGGCAGAACAAACGATGGAACAGGAAGAGACCGCTCTGAGCCCTCTGCAGAGCAGTTCTCCACGACCACAGAAGAAAGTAGAGCAAGAGCATTATATTGAGCGTCCAGTGGAAAAGAGAAAAAAGCGTTGCATTCCTTTTGTCGCCTTGGCTTTACTGTTAGCCTTTACCAGCCTCTGCATTATTTCTCTCGTCAGGGTGTTTCCTTATACAGGAGCAGCTTATAACACTATGTAAGGTCAGAAATAGTCTCATGCTGCTCGTGGAAGAGCAGATGAGTCAAGCGTGGAGGAACGTCATTATGCGCCAGATGGAATACTCTGTAATGATGAGAAACTGGAAGTTGAGAACTGAGCGAAAACGGCAAGGCTGGACCCAGGCCAGTCTTGCTGAGGCATTGGGAGTAACTACCAGAACCGTGATCCGCTGGGAACAGGGGTTGGTTGTGCCTTTCCCCTGCTATCGTCAGAAATTATCCATCCTCTTTGGCAAGACTATTGAAGAGTTAGGCCTGCTCAGCAATTCTAATACGAATGAGACGGCCGAGGAGGGGGAGCAAGAGCTATCCCTCGTTGCTGCGGTGCCTGCGCCGCCGCCGATAATTGATCCTGCCATCCCACAGACTCTGGAAAAGAACAACTACCTCCTGGGGCGAGCAGAGTTGTTCACACAAATCAAAGAGCGTGTGTTAGCAGGCGAGTGCCTTGCTCTCACAGCTCTAGATGGCTTGCCTGGCGTCGGCAGAACCAGCCTGACGGAAGGACTGGCTAATGATCGGGATGTGCAAGCACGTTTTCGCGGTGGCGTCTTGTGGGCCGCATTGGGACGCCAGCCTCATGTGCTGAGCCAACTGGCGCATTGGGGAGCGTTGCTAGGAGTTGCCTCCACTGATGTGGAAGCTCCCCACATTTGCGAGTCCTGGGGACAAGCCTTGCAATCGGCCATTGGTAACCGAGAGATGTTACTGGTCATCGATGATGCCTGGACGGCCCAGGATGCCCAGGCCCTGCAGATCGGAGGGCCACATTGCACCTACTTGGTGAGCGCTCGCCTGTCTCGGGTCGCTTTCAACTTGGACCAATTCCAATCTATCATCGTCCCCCCATTGGAGGAGGCTGACGGGCTGGTGCTACTAGCTCGCTATATCCCGCAACTGGTCCAGCGAGATCCCGAGAGGGCATACACTCTGGTGCAGGCTGTGGACAGCTTGCCCTTGACTTTGACCTTGATAGGCAAGTATCTGGCTTCACCGACTTTCGATGGACACCCCTGGCCTCTCAGAACAGCCTTGGCCCAGTTGAACGACATCCAAGAAGACTTACGCCTGACCATGCAGACTACAGATGAAGAAGGTTGGTCCAATCTTGCAGAACTGGTGCCTCTCTCATTGTACTCTGCCATTGCGATGTGTGATCAGCAGTTGAGTCCACGAGCTCAGGCTGCCCTACGTGCCCTGGCCATCTTCCCGCCCAAGCCTCAGAGCTTTTCCGAGGAAGCAGCTCTGGCAATCAGCCAGCAATCCAGAGCCATATTGGACGAACTCTGGGTTACCGGATTGCTAGAGTATTGGGGATCAGGCCGTTACAGTTTGCACCAGGCAATTGCCGATTATGCACGTTCCAGGCGATAATAAACCCTGTTTTGCTCACAAGATCACAACACTGTAGAAAGGAGAAATAGCATGATGAGAGACCAAATGTCTCTCCCACAACCCAAGCAGAAAGATCCACCAGGAGCACTGGCAGTTCAAAATCAGGATCAAGAAGAAGAAGAAGATTGTATCATTCAAATAGCCAAGCGTGCCAAAGAGGAGTGGAAAACCTTTCATCTTGAGCATCCCGATATCGATGAAGAGATCTTTGTTGAAGCGCAGCGGTTCTGTCTCAAGCAGTGGTTTCTTCACCACGGGATCACGTTCGCCGACCTGCCAGCATTTGAAGAGGCCGAAAAGCATTTTGCATTCGAGGTCCAAGAACGAGCAGCTGAAATAGAAGCGAGCGCTGACATGATGGATGACCCCATCTACTGGGACGCCCTCTCCCTGGGTGTCCTCATCGCCACACAAGCTCAAGAGAGAAGCAAACGAGTTCGTGAGGCAATCAATGAATTGAGCAGCAAGGCGGCCCCCTATCTGGCTGGAAAAATCAATCAACTTCGTGCTCCAGAGCAAGCACAACAGCGAGAGCAAGAGGCTCAGCAACGACTGCGAGAGGTCAGGCAAGAGAGTGAATATCTCAAAATAGGAGGCATCGCCAGAGAATATGAAAACCAAAAGACCGCACTCAGGGAACGTGAACAAGGGCTTCGTGAACACATGAGCACGCTTGGTCACCTCCTCGCTGAGAGCCAACACCAGATAGATACCACGAAATATAGTGCAAAACTTGAGGAATATATCAGGCTTTTTGACATCCTCCTTGAAGATCTTCACCCCAAGACGCTTGCTACCTATCATGCGCGAGATGCCGTGGGGATGGTACCCAGTGAGGGGAATGCTGCGAGACAACGAGCCAAGCATGTGCGTGCCCAGGCTGAGACGTTGCAAGATTTCATCAGTGCAATCCAAGAAGGTGTCAAAGACGCTTTCACCAAGGCGCAAGCAGTGATCCAACACAAGGGCCTCGTGAAACATCCTCTTGAACGCATGCGAAAACGACGTATAGAGATCGCGCAATGGGCCCAAGAAGCAACGCAACAAGCCGAAGAACGAAAAAAGAAGATCGAAGAGGAAAGAGGCATCGCTCAACGCTTTGGGCAGACTCAAGCCGTTGAGAGGGTCATCAAAACGGAAGAGCAGCTTATCCACACAATTGACCGAGTCAGCATGAAGACGAAAGAAACGATTGAGCAATTACAACATATATATACATACTTACATAAAATAAAAGAAACACATCTAAGAATTGCATCAAAAGGAGTGACATTGGCAAAATCTCTTGAAAATGGAAAGCAGGCATTAGAACGAGCGACTCGCGCTGCAGAATACTCTTCTAGAGACGCACGGGATGCTTGTGATCAGCAAAGCAGGACCAACGCCCTGCTGGATCCAGGAGAAGCTAGCATCCAAGCGGAGGTGCGAGCAAGACACACTGCCAGACAAGAAATGGAGGCCTATACACAAGCTCAAAAATATGCGAAAGATGCCCTCCGCTCTCTGCGAGAAATCTCGACTGAATATAGCAAGATAGAAGAGACATCAGAAAGAGTGATGAAGGATTTCGCAGATCTCCTAGAAGGCACTCTCCCTTTTGAACAAAACGTGCTCGATCGCGCTCTCACCGGGGTGAAAAATGTCGTCAAAGTGTCCATCAATCTTCTCAGAGCAGAAGAACAGGCCAAAGAAGCGGCCCATCAGACTGCCACCAACAGAGAGACAGGATTGGA